>FWPU01002763.1_pt1 | contig 23440 bp, 19 predicted proteins | sample 2228361 | NCBI WGS metagenome assembly FWPU01 (sample SAMEA103939777, study PRJEB20133) | metagenome
GCTGGGCGCTGTACAAGAAGGGCGAGGTCACCAAGGGCATCGACCACATCAAGGCGGCGATCACCACCAACCCGAAGTTCTGCCAGGGCTACCGCAACCTGGGGCTCATCTACGGCGAGCTCAGCAACCTCGAGGAGTCGTGCCGCCACTTCGCCCGCTACCGCGCGAGCTGCCCCGAGATGGGCGACGCCCACTTCCGCGAGGGCGTCTGCCTGGCTCGGTCGGGGCAGGTGGCGGCGGCGCGGCAGAGCTTCGAGACGTGCGAGCAGAAGGCCACCACCGAGGCGCTGAAGGACGACTGCCGCCGCATGCGCGACGAGCTGGGCCAGTGATGGTCGGCCGACGGGCGGCTTCCCGTGGTAAACGCTGACCGCCACAGGCTCCTTCAGCGATGGACTTCGCCGACTTCGGCAGATACCTGACGCAGCAACGCGAGCTGCGCGGCATGTCACGCGAGGACGTCACGCGCGCGACCAAGATTCCGGCGACGGTGATCGAGGCATTGGAGACCGGCCACGTCGAGCGACTGCCGGCGCGGGTCTTCGTCCTCAACTACGTCCGCGCGTATGCGCAGGTGATCGGCCTGTCGCCCGACGAGGCGGTGCTCCGGTTCGAGGAGGTGGACAACACGCTGCAGACCGCGCCCCCGCCGGCGGCGCTCGAGCGCGAGCGGCGGAAGAAGGCGCTGGTGCGGCTGGGCTTGTCGTTGGCCGCGGTCGTGCTCGGCATCTACGTGCTTCTCGCCGCCACCTCTCAGGCGCCGTGGCCGTGGGCGGAGCAGTCCGCTCCGGAAGAGCAGACGGACGTGTCCGGCCCGGCGAATTCGCGCCAGAAGCCTCCGCCCGCATTTCGTGCGGTGTCGCCTGCGTCACCTCTGCCCGCCGTCGCCGGGAGCGATGCCGATGCCGGAGTTGCTCCGCCGAGCGCAGCGGGCGAGGCGTTCGGTGCTCCTGCTGCACAGGTGGGCCGCGATGCGGACGCCGGAGCCGCTCCGCCGTTCCCCGCGTCCGCCTCGTCGAGCGCCGCACGGGAGCACGAGGCGTCTGGAGCCGCTCCGCCCCCCGCGGCACGGACGGACCGCAACGTGGGGGCCGGAGCTGGTGGTGCCGCCGCTGCTACCGAGCGAGCCGGAGCTCCCGCCCCGCCGGCGAGAGAGGCAGACGGCGGCACCGTGGAGGCGCGGTGATGGAGCGCTTCCGCGATCAGGCAATCGTGCTCTCGACGGTCGACTACGGCGAGGCCGACCGGCTGGTGACGCTGCTCACCCGTACCCACGGCAAGCTGACCGCGTTCGCCGCCGGCGCGCGCAAGAGCCGCCGCCGGTTCGCCGGGGCCCTCGAGCCCTTCATGCTGCTCGACGTGCAGCTGGTCGAGCGGCGGGGCGAGACGTTCCGGCTCGACGCGGCCGACATCGTGGCCGGCTTCCATTCGGTGCGGGCCGAGCTGCCGCTCATCGCACGCGCGATGTACTGCCTCGAGCTGTGCCGCGAGCTGACGCGCGATCGCGAGCCGCACCCGCGGCTGTACGCGTTGCTCCTCGAGTACCTCGAGTTGCTCGACCGGAAGGTGGCGGGGCCGACGTCGCTCATCGCCTTCGAGCTCGAGGCGCTGACGCACGCGGGGCTCAGGCCGCGCTTCTCGCCCTGCGCCTCGTGCGGGCAGAAGACGGGCCAGCGGCCGAAGTTCGACCCCGAGCACGGCGGAGTGCTCTGCGACGCGTGCGCCGAGTCGACGCCCTACGGCGTGCCGCTTTCGGTTCGGGTCGTGGAGTCGCTCGCCCATCTCCAGTCGGGAGCCCGCCAGCCGTTGCCGGCCGACGTGCGGGCCGCCGCGCGCGGGCTGCTCAACCTCTTCATCGCCCACCACGTCGGCCGCAAGCTCAAGAGCGTCGACTTCATGGTGCAGGTCGGCCTGGACTGATGGAAACGCTCGACGTCGCGTGCATCGGCGAGGCGCTCGTCGACTTCCTCCCCCGCGAGACGGGCCGGAAGGTGCGCGACGTCGAGAACTGGGTGCGGTGCACGGGCGGCTCGCCGGCGAACGTCGCGGTCGGGCTGGCCCGGCTGGGCGCGCGCTCGGCGATGCTCGGCGTGGTGGGCCAGGACGAGTTCGGGCTGTTCTTGAAGCAGAGCCTCGCCCAAGAGGGCGTCGACGTCTCGCACCTGCGCCAGACGAACGAAGGCAAGACCGGCCTGGTGTTCATCTCGCTCGACGAGAGGGGCGAGCGCTCGTTCTCGTTCTACCGGACGAACGCCGCCGAGCTCTTCCTCGACGATCGCGACGTCGACCCCGCCTTCCTGTCGAGGGCGCGGGCCATTCACTGTGGCACCAACTCGCTCCTGTGGCCCAAATCGCGCGAGGCGATGCGGGCGATGGCCGAGCACGCCCGCGCGGAGGGGAAGATCGTCTGCTGCGATCCGAACCTGAGGCTCCACCTCTGGGCGAATCCGGACGAGTTGCGCGAATTGCTCCGCGCGTTGTTGCCGATGTGCTCGGTCGTGAAGCTGGCGCAGGACGAGATCGAGTTCGTCACCGGCACCTCGGACGTCGACCGGGCGCTGGTGGCGCTGAAGCACATGGGAGTGCTGCTGCCGGTCGTCACCTCGGGCCCGGACGGCGCAACCTTCCTCTGGGCGGGCCAGCGGGTGCAGGTGCCCGCTTTGGCGGTGACCGCGGTCGACACCACGGGCGCCGGAGACGGGTTCACTGCGGCGCTGCTCTTCGGGCTGACGCGTCTGTTCGCCTCGCACGACGAGCTGGCGCGGGCCGGAGTGGGGGAGCTCCGCGAGGTGGCGGCCTTCGCCTGTCGAGTGGCCTCCTGCGTGGTGCAGAAGGTGGGCGCGGTGGCCGGGTTGCCGCGCTTCGACGAGCTTCTGGCCGACGTCCCCATGCTTCTGCGCGCATCGACGTGAAGCCCTCGCGAGTCAGTGTCTGGCTCATGCCCGATGCCGCCGCCCGGGAGCGGTACGCGGACATCATCGACCGGCTCGCCGAACGCACCGGAGGGGCACCGTTCCCACCGCACGTGACGCTGCTGGGGGACGTTTCTCCGGCGCGAGCGGACGAGCGGGTGCGCGCGCTGGCGGAAGGGCTCGTGCGCATTCCCCTGCGGCCAGAGCGGATCGCCTTCGAGCCGTCTCACCATCGGGCCGTCATCGTCGAGCTGGCGTTGACTCCCGGGCTCGTCGAGGCGCGCTGGCGCGGGTGCGAGAAGTTCCCCGATTCGTGTCGGACGCCATACCGTCCGCACCTGAGCCTGCTGTACGCCGACCTCGGAGAGGACGAGAAGCGGGCGATGGTTGCGGGCGTGGAGGTGGGGCCGCCGTTCGAGGCGGTGGAGCTCGCGCTCTACGACACCGGTGGGCCGGTCGAGGGTTGGCGGTGCCTGGCGGCTTTCCCACTCGGGTAGGCTGACCAGGGGCGGGTGGGGACCGGCGTCGTGCCGCTCGCGGACGCGATTCCCTGATCTGCCCTCGGGCGAGACACCCTGCGCGCCGCTGCCGCACCGAAATGGCGCGCGTCCGGTGCGCCCGCTGTCCACTGTAACGACGCGCGGCAGGCAAGTGCGCGAGGGCGCATGCGGCACGGCCACTGCACACGGCCGTTACCAGTTTCGCTGGAGGACCCACCATGATGACCTTCCTCGGCTTCGCCGCCCTTTTCGCCGGCACCCTGTGGCTGCTCATGAAGGACCACCGGAAGCATTATCCGAAGCTCTGACCCCAATTAGACTCGGGGCCCGAAGCGGCCGGACGCTTCGAACCTCCCCGAGCCCATGAACAGACTGTTCCCGCTGGCGCTGCTGGGCTCGTTCTCGGCAGCGGCCTACTCCGTAGGAATCAGCAGCAGGAGCTTCAACCAGGACGGCTGCAACCAGTGCCACCAGTTGGGCACGGCACCGGCCGTTTCGCTGACGGCGCCCGCGACCCTGGCCGCCGGAGCCGACGCGACGTTGACCCTCACCATCTCCACGACGAACGGCCAGCGCGCGGGCTTCAACATCCGCGCGGACAAGCCGGGAACGTTCGCGGTGGTGGGCAGCTCGCGCGGGAGCAAGGTGCGGCTCGAGGCCGATGCCGCCGGACAGCCCGAGGCGACGCACAGCCTGCCCAAGTCGGACGAGGAGGACGGAGCGACCGACGGCGTCGTCACCTTCGAGCTGACGTGGAAGCCGCCCGCGGGCTTCGGCGGAAACGTCGTGTTCACCGCCTGGGGCAATTCGGTGAACGGCGACGGGCGCAACACGGGAGATCGCGGCGCCGTCGACACCAAGACGACGGCGGTGACGTGCACTCCGACGAGCTGCGCGGCCGAGCAGAAGAACTGCGGCAGCATCCCCGACAAATGCGGCGCGACGCTCGAATGCGGAAGCTGCACCGCTGGGCAGACGTGCGGCGGCGGCGGCACCCCGAACGTCTGCGGCTGCACGCCCAAGAGCTGCGCCGCGCAGGGGAAGAACTGCGGCACGCTGCCCGACGGCTGCGGAGGTACCCTCGAGTGCGGCACGTGCAACGCGGGCACCTGCTCGAACAACGTCTGCGCGGGCTGCACGCCCACCACCAGCTGCCAGGCCCAGGGGAGGAGCTGCGGCACCATCGACGACGGGTGCGCGACGGTGAGCTGCGGCAGCTGTCCCGACGGGCAGACCTGCGGCGGTGGCGGTACGCCCGGCGTGTGCGGCGCTGGGCCGCCGCAAGGGTGCGGCTGCGGCTCGAAAGGCCCGGTCTTCGCGCTCGCGGCGCTCTTGTCGTTCCTGTTCGGGGGGTGGGGCAATCGCCCGCGCCGAGCTGGCCGGTGAAGCTTTGGCCCGCTCGGGCGTGACGCTCAGGGCGCAGCGGTCGCCGGGCAGAAGCCGCTCGAGGGCGCACACGCCTTGAAGTACTCGTGCGGCTGACCGGTGGAGTCGGCGCAGAAGAGCTGCGGGCCCGGCTCGTTCTCGACCAGGAAGCTCTTGCAGCGCATCTGCTCGCCGGGGGCTTGCGCGTCGGGCGGGCAGGATGCGCCTTCGGAGTTGCAGGTGAAGATGACGCCGCCGCACTCGAAGCCGCTGGGGCAGTCCTCCTGGGTGCGGCAGTGCACGCCGCAGAAGCGCCGCGTGTTCTGCCCCTCGGAGACGAACGTCAAGCACGACGCCTGGAGCCCGGTGCTGGTGCACACGGTGGGGCTCGAGGTGCAGTCGCGGCAGTCGGTGCGGTTCGGCCGTATGGCGCACGAGCCGCTGGTGGGGTTGCAGAACTCCATCACCGGGCACGACTGGTTGGTGCGGCAGAAGTCGATGCACAGATTGTTCACGCAGGCCGTCTTCTGCTTGCAGTCGCCGTCGCGCCGGCAGCCGGCCCGGCACTGGGACACGGTGGCGTTGCAGATGTTGTCGAGGGCGCAGTGCTCGTCGAGCGTGCAGGGCCCGTTGGCGATGCACCGGTTGGTGGTGATGTCGCAGAACATGCCGGCGGGGCACTCGGCGTTCGACGTGCAGGCGGCGATGGACTGGCAGAAGCCCAGGCTGTTGCAGAAGCTGCCCGAGGCGCAGCCCGCGTTCGAGGTGCACTTGCACGCGCCGGACACCATGTCGCACACCCGGCCCACGCCGCAGGCCGCATCGCTGATGCAGACGCACCGCTCCTTTTGCGGATCCTTGCGGTAGCCCGCGGGGCAGCACGCGTCGCCGACGCAGACGCAGGCCCTCACCGCGTCCGAGTAGCGGTAGTTGGGCGGGCAGCACTCGTCGGAGGCGCAGACGCAGTCCTTCCGCGCCGGGTCGTAGCGGAACAGCGAGGTGCCGCCGTCGTTCTGGGTGAAATACGGGCAGCACTCGTCCGAGGCGCAGGTGCACTTCTGCTGCTTCGGATCCCACGCGAAGCCCTTGGGGCAGCACTCGTCGGCGGCGCAGGCGCAGGCGCCGGCGTCGGGCAGAAAGACGTAGCCCTGGGGGCAGCAATCCTCAGCCCCGCAGGTGCACTTCTGCTCGTCGTCGCGAAAGACGTGGTCCGCCGGGCAGCAGGCCGACGAGCGGCACACGCAGGCCTCGGAGTCGGCCGAGTACTGGTAGCCCTCGGGGCAGCACTCGGACGAGCGGCACACGCAGACGCCCTCCTGGCAGGCGTGGCCTCTGGGGCAGCCCTCGTCGGTGGCGCAGATGCACTTCTCGCCGTCGTGCGTGTAGCCGACCGGGCACTCGGGGTTGAGCGCGGTTCTGGCGCAAGAGGCGAGGACGAGCAGCGCGGCGAGGTGGCTCCTTGGGCTCATGTCTTCGAGAACGCGTACTCGATGCGCACCGTCGCGCCCGGCGGCGGCAGGTAGTTGCCCTGGAACACCACGCTGTTGGTCTCGGCCCGGTACTGCCAGCCGTTCACCACGTCGCGGGGAATGACGGCGCCGTCCACCCGCACGGTGATGGAGTCGACGATCGGCACGATGGAGAGGGGGAACACCCGGCGCAGCGTGTTCAACGCCTGGGCGATGCGCACCAGCGCGTTTTCGAAGCTCGCGTCGCAGATCGAGCCGATGACGCCGCCCGTCTTCTGCGCCACCGCGCTGTAGCGGAACGCCGGCTCGGCGAGGCCGCCGAAGTAGATCTGCTCGCCCGGCGGGTAGCAGCCGTTGGGCGTCGTGCCCCCGATGACCGAGAGCGACACGAGGTTCTCGTTGCCCGGTCCCTTCACCGACCGGAGCCGCCGCGCGTAATAGGCGGTCTCGCCGTAGCTCGAGTCGTCCTCGTCGGTGACGACGACGATGGCCAGCGCCGCGTTGGATCGCAAAAAGCCCGCGTTCGCCCCGCCCGGGTCGGTGTTCGGCGGAGTGACCGCGAGCTCGGCCATGCGCAGGCCCTGCTCCCAGCGGTTGCGCGAGTCGGGGAAGGTGGTGTTGGCCAAGAAGACCGCGCGCGGGTCGGGCGTGGTGTTCTTGATGATCTTGGTGGTGCCCCGCAGCCGGCCGCCGTCGTTGGCGTTGGTCGAGGTCACCCCCATCTGGAAGTCCACTTTGAGCTGGAGCAGCTCCTGGAGGAAGCGGTCGAAGTTGCCGACCAGCGTCTGCCGCTGGTTCTTCATCGAGCCCGAGTCGTCGATGACCCAGAGGATGTCGACGATGCCGTCGGCCTGGCGGTGCACGTCGATCTGCGTGGCGTCGATGCGGCTCGGGTCGCGGATCTCGACGCGCGAGGTGACCGAGCGGTCGACCTTCGGCGGCAACAGCTCGACCGGCGACAGCTTCGGCGGAGCGATTTCGGGCACGGCCTGGCCGCGGCCGTTCTCGCGGCCGACCGGGTCGCACGCACAGAGAGCCGCGAGTGTCAGGACGCAACGAAGTCGCATGCGCGCGCGAAAGCTTTCACGACGAGGGCGGACGTAGCAAGCCGCAAGCCGCGCCACCGACGCAGGCGCGGCGCCGAAATTCAGTCGCTTGCCCGCCGAAGCGGCCGGCCGGCCCTCGGAAAACCGGGGCAGCGGCGCCAGTTGCGTCGTCGTCGAAGACAGCTTAGGAAGGGGCGCGATCAGGCCGGCACGCTCTTGCGCCTCGATGGCGTGAACGGAACCTCCATGAGCAACCTGCGCTGGCTCGCCGCCGCCGCCCTCGTCGTCACGGTCGGCTGCCGCTGTGGGCCGATCGATCCGACGCCGGTGACGCTGCGGCTGAAGAACGGCGGACGCGATCCGATCTTCGTCGACGAGTCCGACGGGCGTTCCGGCCTCAAGGTGCACCGCAACGTGGCCGGGCAGTGGTTCCCCTTCGTCGAGGAGCCGCGCTGCCCCTGCCAGGCGTGCGAAGCAGCATGCCCCTTCTGCGCGTGCGATGCGGGGACGACGCCGCTTCTGCGCAAGGTGCCCGCGGGCGCGGTGCTCGAGCGCACCTGGGCCGGCTACGTGCAGGTCGAGGCCGCGCAAAGCTGCGGCGGGGCGGGGACGGTCTCGTGCCTCCGGCGCGAGGTGCCTCCGGTCGACGAGACGTTCCGGCTGCAGCTCTGCTACTCGCCGTCGGCGCCCGACTTCCAGACCACCGACGGAGGCCTTCTGGCGCCCGGCGTGCTCTCCGAGAAGGCCATCATCTGCGTCGATCGCGACTTCCGCATCGCCGACGGAGTGGTGGAGGTGGGCCCCAAGAAGGGCGCCGACTGCGCCGGCCACGGCGACTGCAAGGGCCAGGACGAGCTGTGCTTCGCGGGCGGCTGCACCACCTCGTGCCCAGCGAACGGCTACCCGCAGATCGGTGCTTCGTGGCAGGTGTCCATCGCCGAGCCCGAGGACCTGGGCTTCTTCACCCGCGCCACCGCCGACGGAAAGACGGTGTGGACGGGCACCGGCTCGGTCAGCTCGGTGCTGTACCAGAACGGCACGATGCAGCTGCGCCTCTCGAGGAAGGGGCCGAGCAACGAGAACCTCGCCGGGGCCGTCTACGTCACGCTGCCGAGCCAGTACGCGGTGCCGCTCACCAACGGGCAGGCATTGAGCGTGAAGTTGATCGACGGCTCGACGGGCTCCAACTACGGGCAGCGGGCGATCGTGCTGAGGGACGGCACGGGCGCGCTGCTTCTGGCGGCGGAGACGGCGCAGCTCGCGCGGCTGCTCGCGGACGCCGACACGGCGCCGTTCACCGTCACCTCCAACACCGTCGCCGTCGGCTGCCAGCACGACGAGTGCGGCAAGCGGCTGTACTTCACCACGACGTTCGCGGGCGGCCAGGCTCCGTTCGAGCTCGAGCCGGGTGAGTCGGCGCAGACCACCGCGGCCGGCGGGAGCTACCGCTTCGTCAACCTGACGAGCTACGCGTACCCGAGCACGTGGTGTCGGCTGAAGACGATGGCGCCGTATGCCATCCTGCGCGAGCAGTGACGAGCGGCCGGGCGCTCACGGTGTTGGTGGTGGATGACGACGCGCTCGCACGCGCGGCGCTCGCGGACGTGTACCGCTCGGTGGGCATGGCGGTGGCGGCGGTGGCCGACGCTCCGGCCTTCTTCGCCGAGCTCTCCCGATGGGTGCCCGACCTGTGCGTGGTGGACGTCGTGCTGCCTTCGGCCAACGGGTTCGCCGCCATCCGGGAGGTGCGATCGCGGCCCGAGCTGGCACGCACTGCGGTGGTGGGGCTGTCGGCGAAGCTGGATCCGGCCGTGCCCGTGCTGGCGCTCCAGTCGGGGGCCGACGACTTCCTCTTCAAGCCGGTCTCGGGCGAGGAGCTGGTCGCGCGCAGCCACCTGGCCATCGAGCGGCGGCGGCAGCTCGCTCCGCTGGGCGGCATTCGCGGCAACGCGCGGCGGAACGTCACCACCCTGTTCTGCGACGTGCGCGGCTTCACCCAGCTCGCCGCCTCGCACGACCCCGAGTGGGTGGTCGAGGTGTTGAACGGCCTGTTCGAGCGGCTGGTGGAGCACGTCGACGCGCGCGGCGGCGAGGTGGACAAGTATCTCGGCGACGGGCTTCTGGCCTTCTTCGGCACGCGAAATGCCGAGCGCGACAAGGAGCTCCACGCCATCGAGGCGGCGCTGGCGATGGTGGCCAGCACCGAGGACTACTCGCGCGAGAGCCTGTTGCTCTCCGGGCGGCGGCTGTCGGTGGGCATCGGCATCGCCACCGGCGAGGTGGTGATCGCCCCCGTGGGAGCCGCCGACAAGCGCGTGGTGACGGCCATCGGCGACTCGGTGAACCTGGCGTCGCGGCTGCAGGCCATCGCCGCCGAGGGCGAGGTGCTCGTCTGCGAGCACACCTACGAGAAGGTGGCGGCTGCGGTGCTCACCGCGGGCGGCCGCCGCGTCGAGCTGAAGGGCATCGCCGGCGTGCCCACCGTCTACCCGGTGGCCGGCATTCGCCCCGAGGGCTGGCTGCGCTGAAGGGCGCCGTCACGGCGTCGGGTCGAAGCACCCGGTGCGGGTGCAGAACCCGCCGACGCACGACAGCCCCGATTCGCATTGGACCGCCGACGTGCAGGGCTCGCCCTGTGCCTTTCGCGCGACGCAAATACCCGCATCCGCCGAGGTGCAATACAGCCCGCTCAGGCAGTCGGACGACGACGTGCACGGCCCGTTCGCTGCGCTCCGCTGCGTGCAGGTGCCCATGCCGCCGTCCGCGAAGTTGAAGCCGCGGCAGTAATGGCCGGCGACGCAGTCGCTGCTGATGGCGCAGGGCCCGTTGGTGGGCGAAAGGCTGGTGCACGTGCCGCTCTGGTATCCGCTGCAGCGCAGGCCGAGCTTGCAGCTCGGGAGCGCGCCGGTGTAGCTGCAGCTCTGTTGCGAGCCGGCGAAAGGCTGGCAGGTGCGGCTCCCGACCGGGCCGAAGCAGCGCAGCTCTCCGCTGCACTCGCTGCTGGCGGTGCATGGCTGACCCTGCGAAACCTTCGGGACGCAGACGTTGCTGGTGTTGCAGTAGAGGCCCGCTGCGCAGATCCGCCGCGAAGTCGACGGCGGCACGGCGGCGCAGCTTCCGTTCTGCGGCACGGGCGCGGTGCAGCGGCCGTTGTAGACGTACGCGGGCGGGACGCACTCGTCGTAGGTGCCGGCGTCGCCGCCCACCGGGATTCGGGCGCGGCAGGTGCCGGGGCAAATCGTCGGTTCGAGGTAGCAGTGGTTGGCCTGCGGCGAGGCGCACTCGAAGTCGTCGTAGCAGCTCCCGTTCGGGGCCACCCGCCCGTCAACGAGGAACTGGCAATCGGGGGAAGCCGCCATCGAGTCGGACCCGCACGGGTAGGTCGAGCGGAATCCATCGAGGCACCGGTTGATGCGCGCGGGATCGAACGTGGCGCGGCCGTCCTTCACCGCCGCCTTCTCGTCCCTGCCGCAGGTATCCGTCTGGAAAGACTCGGCGAACAGCGACTCGCAGGCCGCCTGGTCGCTCGCGACGCCGCACCGGACGAAGTACGCGCAGATCGCGGGCACGAACTGCTGGCAGACCTGCTCGATGGACGTGGTGCCGCCGCCTCCGCCCGCGCCCGTTCCTCCGCCCGCACCGGTGCCGCCGCCTCCGCCCGTCGACTGGCACAGCCCCGCCAGGCAGAACTGCGTGGGCGCGCACGCGGTACAACTGCTTCCGGCCGAGCCGCAGGCCGTTCCCAGATTGCCGGGCTCGCACTTGCCCTCGGCGGTACAGCACCCGGTGCAGTTGCTCGGGCCGCAGGGCTTTCCGGGGCAGCCCGGAAGGAGCGCAAAGGACAGACCCGATACGAATCCCAGGGCGACGGCGCGGTATGTGCTCAACAGGAGGCCTCCCGGGCGACGGTGTTAGTCGAAGCACTGCGAGCGCCGCAACCCATCGGCCCCGAGGGCGATGTGGGAGCAAAAGAGTTGGGCATCGGTCGGCCTGTGGGTGAACCTCGCCGCGAGGGCTTGTAGGATCCGCGCCGGTGGCCCACCCAGCGACGGCTGATCTCGACCGGGGACGAAAGGTCGGGAAGTACGAAATCCTCACCCGCCTTTCGATCGGCGGCATGGCGGAGCTCTTTCTGGCCTACACCTCGGGCCCGGGCGGCTTCCGCAAGTTCGTCGCGCTCAAGCAGATTCTCCCCGACGTCAAGAAGGACGAGCAGTTCGTCAACATGTTTTTGGACGAGGCGCGCATCACCGCCGCGTTCAGCCACGCCAACATCGGCCAGGTGTTCGATCTCGGCGAGCAGGACGGCGAGCTCTATTTGGCCATGGAGTTCATCTCGGGCCAGAACCTCGAGCAGGTGATGAAGCGCGCCCAGAAGCGCGAGAAGATCATTCCCATCGGGTTCGCCTGCCGCGTGGTGCGCGATGCGTGCCTGGCCCTTCACTACGCCCATCACTTCACCGAGCCCTCGGGCAAGCCGGCCCCGGTGGTGCACCGCGACGTGTCGCCGAAGAACGTCATGGTCACCTATTCGGGCGACGTGAAGATGATCGACTTCGGCATCGCCAAGGCGAAGAACCGGCTGAACCGCACGCAGGTCGGCATCGTCAAGGGCACCTCCGGGTACATGTCTCCCGAGCAGGTGCGTGGCGAGCCGCTCGATGGACGGAGCGATCTCTTCTCCGCCGCGGTGATGCTGCACGAGCTGCTCACCGGCCAGCGGCTGTTCAAGGCCGACTCCGACGCCGCGATGATGCACAAGATCGTCGACGGCGAGGTGCCCCGGCCGCGCGATTTGAACCCCAAGGTGCCGGAGGCGCTCTCGGAAGTCGTCGTGCGCGGTCTGTCGCGCAAGCGCGAGCACCGCTACGCCACCGGCAAGGAGCTGGCGAGAGCCATCGAGCAGGCGGCCGGCGCGCTGATGTTCGACGAGGAGAAGAACAGCAAGCTGATGCACGAGCTGTTCGAGGACAAGATCGAGACCACCCGTTCGCTCCTCGAGCTGGCCAGCCGCGACGACGCAGGCGGGCTCTCGGCGGCGGCCCGATCGCTGCGCGACGAGGCCGAGCCGGCGGCGGCGACTCCGAGGGGGCGCGAGTCGGCGATCAGCGCCACGCCCGCGCCGCGCCGGGGGCCTGCGGCCACCCGGGCCGCCCCCGTGACACGGGCCGCTCAGAGCACCGGGGCCGGGCGCTACGCCTCGAAGGTCGCCGCCGACTACGCGCTCTACAACGAAGCCGACGTGGCCACCGTGCCCGAGCGGCCGGACGTCGACGTCACCCAGGACATTCCGGCGCGAGCGCTGCGCAGGGTCCGCGAGGAGCTGCGAGACGACCTCGAGGAGCCGCCAGAGAAGGTAGCTCGCAAGAAACGGCGCGTGTCCGCCTTCTGGGTGGTGATGTTGCTCATCGTCGGCGCGGCAGCCTTCGCCACCACCCGCCTCGAGGGCCCGATCGGCGATCAGCTCACGCCGAAATACCTCGCGCTCGAGCGCTGGCTTCTCGCCCAGCTCGAGGACGAGCCGCCGCCCGACACCTCGCTCAAGCCCATCGAGCGCAAATGGCCGCCGCCCGAGGTGCCGAAGCAGAACGAGCAGGCCACGGCCCAGCATTCGCCGCCGGCGAACGAAGCTTTGCCCGCCGACCCGGAGCCGCCGAGCAAGCCGCTCGAGGACAAGACGCAAAGGCTCCCCACCTACAAGGAGGTGGTCGCGCGCATCGAGCGGCTGAAGAAGCAGTACCCGAAGGGAGACCGGGCGCTGCCGCTGCTCGACAAGGCCGCCACGCTGCTCGGCGAGAACCCGGACAAGGGCCGCATCATCGACGCGTGGGCCTACCTCGACAACCTCGAGCGCAACATGCCTCCGCCGCTGCCCGCCCCCACGGCTCACGCCAAGCGCCCGGATCGCGCCAGGCCTGACGCGAAGCCGGATCCGGAGAGCGCGCCGGAAGAGAACCTGCCCTACACGACGCGCGATCTGACGCCCGAGGGCCAGGCGACGGTGCTCGACACCCGGTCGCGCCAGTCCGCCGCGAAGCACGGGGTGGGGTGGCTGACCCTGTACACCGTGCCGCCGGCCGCGGTCTTCGACGGAGCGACGTCGCTGGGTACCTCGCCACTCATCAAGGTGCCGCTCGAGGAGGGCACGTACCGGCTGAGGTTGATCGACCCCGACAGCGGCGAGCACCGGGTGCTGTCCACGCCCATCCGCGCCGGCCAGGAGACGCGGCTCAAGATCCGCGTGGCCGACCTGCCCGTCGAACGGTAGCGTGGTGGGGTAGCCGGGCGGCGCGGGCACGCGGCCGCATGGACGAGCTCGAGGATCCGCTCGCCGAGCCGGACGCCAGGCCGTCGTCGTCACCTCGGACCCGGACGATCTGCGGCGGTTCGACGCGGGCGTGGAGATCGCGGAGATCCGACACCGACATCGCGCCGAAGTCACAGCGGCGTTGGTGCGGCCGACGCCCGCCTTTCCGGCCGAAAAGCCCGTCGAACGGAATGTCGCGCGACATCGGGGTCGACTCGCACCCGCGATTTCTCTATGACCGTGACATGTACTTTCAGGATTTGATCCTCTCGCTCCAGAGCCACTGGGCGAAGCAGGGCTGCATCATCGCGCAGCCGTACGATCTCGAGGTCGGCGCCGGCACGATGTCGCCGTCGACGTTCCTGCGCGCGTTGGGCCCCGAGCCCTGGAACGTGGCGTACGTGCAGCCGTCCCGGCGCCCGGCCGACGGCCGCTTCGGCGAGAACCCGAACCGGCTGTTCCAGCACCACCAGTTCCAGGTCATCTTGAAGCCGGCGCCGAAGAACGTGCAGGAGCTCTATTTGGACTCGATCCGCGCGTTCGGCATCGACCCGCTCGAGCACGACATTCGCTTCGTGGAGGACGACTGGGAGTCGCCGACGCTCGGCGCCTGGGGCCTGGGCTGGGAGGTCTGGTGCGACGGCATGGAGATCACCCAGTTCACCTACTTCCAGCAGTGCGGCGGCTTCGAGTGCCGGCCGGTCTCGGCCGAGCTCACCTACGGGCTCGAGCGCATCTGCATGTACCTGCAGAACGTCGAGAACGTCTTCGACGTCGAGTGGGTGAAGGGCGTCAGGTACCGCGAGGTCTTCCACGCCAACGAGGTGGAGATGTCGAAGTACTCGTTCCAGGCGTCGGACCCGCAGATGCTCTTCCAGCTCTTCGACCTCTACGAGAAGGAGTGCAAGCGGCTCATCGAGCAGGAGCTGCCGCTGCCGGCGTACGACTACGCGCTCAAGTGCTCGCACACGTTCAACCTGCTCGATGCGCGAATGGCCATCTCGGTCACCGAGCGCGCGGCCTTCATCAAGCGCGTGCGCGACAACGCCCGGCTCTGCGCCGAGGGGTATCTGCGCATGCGCGAGAAGCTGGGGTACCCGCTGCTCAAGACGAAGTGGACGGTGGGCGAGCAGCCGCCTTTGCTCGAGGGCAAGCCGGCCAGCGAGCACTGGAAGACGGTGACGTTCCAGAAGCGCGACGAGGGAAAGGAGGCGCCCATTGAGCGCTGACCTGTTGCTCGAGATCGGCGCGGAGGAGATCCCCGCATCCTTCATCGGCCCGGCGCTGGAGGATCTCTCGCGCATCGTCACCGAGCGGTGTGCCGAAGCCAACCTGTCGCACGGCGAGGTGCGTACGTTCGGCACTCCGCGGCGGTTGGCGCTGTACGTGCGCGCGGTGGCCGACAAGGGCGAGGACGTGAAGAAAGAGGTCCTCGGGCCGCCGGCGAAGGCCGCCTTCGACGAGGACGGCAAGCCCACCAGGGCGGCCGAGAGGTTCGCCGAGGGGCACAAGCTGCGCGTCGACCAGCTCGCCCGCGTGCAGACGCCGAAGGGCGAGTACCTGGCCGCGCGCGTGGAGGAGAAGGGGAGGCCGGCCGCCGACATTCTCAAGGAAGTGCTCCACGCGGCGGTGCACGGCATCAACTTCAAGAAGTCGATGCGGTGGGGCGACGTCGAGCTGGCGTTCGCCCGCCCGGTGCACTGGATCGTCGCGCTGCTCGGCCCCGAGGTGCTGCCGGTGGTGTTCGGCGACGTGCGGAGCGGCCGCATCACCTACGGCCACCGCTTCCTGTCTCCATCGCCGATCGAGCTGAAGGCGCCGGCGGACTACGAGGCGGCGCTCGAGCGGGCCCACGTCGTCCCCGACATCGGCAAACGCAAGGCCCGCATGCTGGAGAAGGTGCGCGAGCTGGCACAGAAGAGCGGCGGCAAGCTGCTCGAGGACGAGTCGCTCGCGGACCAGGTGACGAACCTGGTCGAGTTGCCGTGCCCCGTCGTGGGCTCGTTCGAGGAGCGCCACCTCGACCTTCCGCCCGAGGTGCTCATCCAGGAGATGAAGTCGCACCAGCGCTACTTCTCGATCGTCGACGAAAAGGGGCGGCTCTTGCCCCGATTCGTGGCGGTGTCGAACACGCCGGTGAAGGACGAGAAGGTGTCGCTCCGCGGCTACGAGCGCGTGCTGCGCGCCCGCCTCACCGACGGCCGGTTCTTCTTCGACGAGGATCGCAAGGTGCCGTTGGCCGCGCGGGTCGAGAGGCTTTCGCGCGTGGTCTGGCAGGGCAAGCTCGGCAGCTACGCCGAGAAGGTCGAGCGCATTCGCGCGCTGGCAACTCTTCTGGCCGAGCGCACCGGCAAGAAGGAGCAGCTTCAGGTCATCGACCGCGCCGCCACGTTGTGCAAGGCCGACCTGGTGACCGGCATGGTCGGCGAGTTCCCCGAGCTGCAGGGCGTGATGGGTCGCGAGTACGCGAAGGCCAGCGGCGAGATGCCCGAGGTCGCGAGGGCCATCTTCGAGCACTACCTGCCGCGGCATGCCTCCGACGAGCTGCCGACGTCGGACCCCGGCGCGCTCATCGGCCTGGCCGATCGCATCGACTCGCTCGCCGGCCTGTTCGCCATCGGCAAGTCGCCCAGCGGAGCGGCCGACCCGTTCGGGCTCAGGCGCGCCTGCCTCGCGGTGATCAGCGTCACGCTCTCTTTCGGCTACCGCTACCGGCTCTCCGAGGCGATCGACGTCGCGCTGGAGCGGCTCCAGCCGAAGATCGCCGACGTCAAACGCAAGGCCGGCGAGATGCCGGTGCGAGATCAGGTGCTCGAGTTCTTCCGCGGCCGCCTCAAGGCGCTGTGGACGGAACATCACCGCGCCGACGTGGTCGAATCGGTGCTCTCGGCCGGCTTCGACGACCTGGTGGCGGCGCAGAAGCGGCTCGAGGCGCTCTCGCAGATCGTGGGCCGCACCGACTTCGCCAGGCTGGCGGTGGCGTTCAAGCGGGTGGTGAACATCATCGACAAGCAGGCCAAGGACGTCGCCAAGGCGCCCGCCGACCCGTCATGCTTCACCGACGCGGCCGAGAAGGCGCTGCATGCGGCCTACGCGGAAGCGAAGCGGAAGGTCGAATCGCACGTCGCCAACGACGACTACGTCGGCGCGCTGAAGGAGATCACCTCGCTCAAGCCGCACGTCGATCGCTACTTCGACGAGGTGCTGGTGATGGCCGAGGACAAAAGGCTGCGCGAGAACCGGGTGCGGCTGCTGATGGAGGTGGGCGCGCTCTTCTCGCACGTGGCCGACTTCTCGAAGATCCAGGCCGAGACGTGAGGCGGCTGCTTCCAGTGGCGGCGCTCGCCGTCGCGTGCGGACCTCCGGCGGCGCCCGTCGCCGGCCTGTACTCGGGGCACCACGACCTCGTCGTCGGCGGCGGGGGAGGGGAGGCCGGCGCCGAGGTCATCAACGTCGGCCAGACCGGCGGCGAGATCCGCTTCACCCTCGGCCTGTGCAGCGTGAAGGCGTTCGCCGACGGCGAGCGCTCGTTCCGGGTGGTCGACTTCCGGTGCAACCGCATCGTGTCGAACCAGACCTGGGAGCTCATCGGCGAAGACGGCAGGAGCAAGGTGACCTCGAACGCCAACAATCTCTCGGTGTCGCTGGCCGGCGTGGCGAAGGGCTCCGTCTCGAGCTCGACGTTCACCTGGAGCTTCAACGGGAGCCGCTCGTTCTGAGCTGCGGGTACGCCTTGCCACGTCGGGCGCCGATGGCCACTTCCCGGCCTGAGGCCCCTCGCGGGCCGGACAGGCGAGCCGATCGAGGTTGCCCTCATTTGCGTTGCCGCTACACTGCGCGGCCCTGATGCGCCTCTGGTGTACAGCCGCTTTGGCGCTCGCCATCGCCGGGTGCGATCCCGGAGCGGCGCCCAACCCGCCCCCGACCGGGGCCTTCTACTTTCCCACGGGCATCGTCCACGTCGACGTGCCGGGCTCGACCGAGGGAGTGCTCTACGTCGCCAGCTCGAATTTCGACAAGCGCTTCGACTTCGGCGCGGTGCACGCGGTCGTTCTGGGCTCGGTGAGCGGTGACGGAGGCACGCTCCCGGCGCTGGGCGAGGCGGTGGGCGGCCCGGTTCGGAACCTGCCCGATTTGGGGCTCGACGGGAGCTCGACCGTCTTCGTCCAGAGCTTTGCCGGCGAGATGGAGGCCTTCCCGCTCGATGACGGCGGCTACCGGCTCTTCGTGCCCTCGCGCGCCGAGGGCCACCGCCTGCACGTCATCGAGGCAGCGGCGGGCGCGCTGTCGTGCTACTTCCCGCCTGCGGGCGGCGGCAACAACTGCATCGAGGGCGCTCCGTCGGCGACCGCGTACGAGAAGAGCCTGCCCGACGGCAGCCCCAACGAGACGGGCCTGCCCCGCGCGCCCGAGCCCTATGGCGTGGGGCTGTCGCCGAAAGCTGCCTGCCGGACCGGCGCCGACTGCGGCGGGGCCGTTTGCGCCCCCAACGGCTTCTGCGCCTCCGGGCCCGGCGAGCTCTTCCTCACGCATCTCAGGTCGGCCGATTCGCCGCCGGGGACGCTGGAGAACCGGCGCGCGTACCTGGCGACCATGAGCACCGAGCTGCCCGCGTTCGATCTGACGAGCTTCGTCGAAATGGGCGAGGGGGCGGCGAGCTCGGTGGCCGTGGGCCGGCGCTACGCCTACGTCACCGGACGGGTGGGAGCGCCGCTGCTCCGGCTGGTCGACCGCACCACGCGCGACGTGTTGAACCCGGGCCTCGAGTCGAGGTTCCGCATGTCCGAGGCCCGCGGCATCGCGCTCTCCCCCGACGAGCGCCGCCTCTACCTCGTGGGCCGGAGCACCATCGACAACACCACCACCCTCGACGTGCTCCTCGTGGTGGACATCGAGCGGCCCGATTCGGCGCTGCCGGTCTTCAAGGTGCTCCAGGGCGTGCCGCTGCCCGAGGGCGCCAACCAGGTGCGCGTCATTCCGCGCGCGTCGGCCGGGAACGTGGTGGCGGTGAGCTGCACCGGTGCGAACCTGCTGGCCCTCTACGACGACGATCTCGGTGCGCTGACCGCGCAGGTGACCGGCGTCGGGCTACAGCCGTACGGGCTCGCGGTGGATCACCGCGGCGACGCCGCCCGCATCTACGTCTCGAGCTTCGGCGACGGCACGGTGGCGGTGGTCGACGTGCCCTCGCTGGCATCTCCGCACCGTGCGTTCGTGGTCGCGCACCTCGGCGCACGGCAGACCTGCCTCGTGCAGCCGAAAGACGCCTCCTGCCAGGGGGTGGCCCGATGAAGCGAATCGTCCCGTTCGCGGTGCTGGCGCTCGGCGCGTGTCAGCAGCCCGAGCGCACCTCGGAGGCGAAGCTTTGGGGCACCTACTCGCTGGTGCAGGTCGACGATCTGGTGTTCGTCACCTCGACCGACAAGAACGAGCTCAAGGTGCTCGACCTCGCGGCCAGCCCCCGCGGCTTCGTGCGCGGCCCGAACCCGCTCGAGGCGCTGTCAATCCCCGTGCTCGACCGGCCGATCGGCCTGGCGCGCGACGAATGGTTCGACGACGCCACCACCCTCGAGGGCGGCGCGGTCGTTCCCGACGGACGGAAGATGGGTGGCCCCTACGTCTACGCGCTGAGCGCGGGCGCGTCGGAGATCTCGATCGTCGGCGCGCGCAAGAATCAGCTCGTCGAGGCGATGCGACTGCCGACCCCTGGTCCGGTCACCGCCGCGGCCGGCCGAGGGCCCGAGGGAGGCAGCGGCAAGAGCACGCTCTACTTCGCGGCCTCCGGAGTCGTCTACGCCATCGAGCTGCCGCCCTACGAGGAGCTGGTCGAGCTCGAGCCGAAGGATGTGACTCCGTTGCTCCGGGTGATCGGCACGCTGCCGGGCGAGGCGGTCTCGGCGCTCTTGCCGCTCCCGAACGACCGGCTGGTGGTGGCCACGCGCAAGGACGCCGGCCGGAGCGGCCGCACCCTCCTCGTCGACCTGCGCTCGCTCGTGTCCACCGAGTTGCCCTTCCCGGGGCCTTTGCGCCAGCTCGACACCCACGCCACCGTCGAGGGCATGGCCGCGGCCGGCGATCGGGTCTTCGGAGTGCTCGACCCGTCGGTCTGCACCCCGGCAGGGTGCGGCGGCATCATCGCGGTGGACCTCTCGAAGAACCCGCCGGCCATCGCCAGCGATGTCACCGGGCACCCGATGTCGCCCATCTACACGGGCGTGGCAATTCCGCAGGATCTGGCGCTGGGCGAGCGCGTCGACACCCGCGTCCGGACGAGCGAGGGCACCTACCGCACCGAGACGCTGGTCCTGGGCATCGTGTCGGCCTCGAACGGCGAGCTCTTCCTGTTCGACGCCGGAGCGCTCCGCCACATCGACGACGTGCCCGCGCAGGGCGGGGTGGTGAAGCACGACGACGGCTCGGTGGTGCGCCGGCGCAATTCGAGCGGGCAGGAGTCCGCGCACACCGACGAGTCGTTCGGCATCAAGCCGAGCAAGCTCGCCGCCGCCGATGGCGCCGCGCGCGACGAGGCGATCCACGTGGTGCACCAGGGCATGCTCCCGGCCCTGCAGGCGCTGCCGACCTCGCAGGCAGACGGCGACGTGTTCCACGCTCCGGCCGATGCTCTCGGGCCCGTCCGCGTGGGCGATACCGTCGTCATCGAAGCCGTCGACCCGGCCGACCCGGAGAAGCGCGTCATGTGCGAGACCAAGGTCGCCTCGGTCGAGCCGGCCGGGCTGCGCGTGGCCTCCGTCGCTCCCGAGTGCCAGCAGCGCACGGCGTTCACAGTGCGCGTGCCGCAGGGCGAGTACGTGGTCGCGGGTGAGCTGAGCGGCTACATGGGCCGGGTGCGGGCGAACGAGCGGCTCGCGTTCTCTGGCTCGTACTACCACCACCCCGACGGGTTCGACCCGCAAGCTCCGCAATTCGCGCTGGAAATGGGCGCGCACGACCCCTCGCTCGAGCGCGACGGGCGGTACGTGGTGACCACGGCTGCGAACTTCGCCCCGCTGGCGATGACGGTCGCCGACTTCGCGGGCATGACCCTGCCCGGGTCGGTGGCCATCGACCCCATTCGCCAGCAGGCGTTCGTGGCCTACCCGTCGGCAAACGCGATCGTCGAGCTGACCCCCTCGACCGTGAGCCGGGGCCCGAACGGGGCGGGAAAGATCGTGCCGTATCGCTAGCTTGGCTTCGGCCCGAGGGTGCTGTTATCTTTACTTGCCCTCTCTAGCCCATAGTCTCAGTGGACATGATGGACCAGAGTTCCCGCCCAGCGCGCAAGGTCGCGATCGCAGATCACATTTGGGAGGCCTTCGAGGAGATGGCCGCCTCCATGGGCACCGATCGCGATGGTCTGATCAACCAGGCGATGTTCATGTTCGCTCGCCTCAACGGGTTCCTCGAGACGAACGGTTCGCGCAACGGGGCGGCGAAGCCGGCGCCGAAGAGCGGCAACCCTCCGGTGTTGCAGCCGGTGCGCGAGCCCTCGGTGGCGGGAGCGAGGCCGTCGTCCCGAGCGCTCGACGAGAAGCCCGCGCCGCAGAAGCTGGACGACGACCCGGTGCGCCGCGAGGTCGCCGAGCGGGTGCTCGAAACCGCCGCCGAGCTCGAGCGGCTCATCAAGGGCAAGAGCTCGAACCACGCCGACGCCTCGGGAGAGGCTGCCCCGCCCGAAGACGACATGAACATGGACGTTGATGCCGAGGAGAGCTCGGCCGACGCCGGCGCCGGGCCGCAGCTCTACCTGATGGCCGAGGGCGGCGAGATGGACAAGATCACGAAGGACCGATTCGTCATCGGCCGCGGCAAGCACTGCGACTTCGTGATCAACTCGGGCAAGGTCTCTCGCGAGCACGCCGTCATCATCCGCGAGGGCAGCGACTACTTCATCGAAGACCTCGGGTCGTCCAACGGCACCTGGTACAACAAGCAGCGCATCAAGCGCCGCAAGATCGAAGACGGCGACGAGTACTACATCTGCAGCGAGAAGATTAAGCTCGTGATGCGGTGAAGACCTCACGGCCACAAGGCCTCGGGCCATCGGGCCCAAGGCCGTGTGGATTCTGGAATCCTGGTGGCGTCGTGGGTGCTCGTGTCCTTGCCGAGCAGTCGGACGTCTGCTCTAGTTCCGACACTTGATCCGGTTGGCGGACAGGCGCTTGGGCGACGCCGAAGGTGACCGAGCTTTCGCTGCACGTCCTGTTGTGGATTTTGCTCGCGACGGCGCTGATCGTCTCGGTGGTGACCGACCTGCTCACGCGGCGGATCCTCGACGTGGTGACGTATCCGGCGATGGCGCTGGCGTTGGTGCTGAGGGCCCTTCTGGGCGGCCTGGGCGATTTCGAGCAGGGTTTTCTGTCGGGCCTTCTGGCCGCATCGGGCGCGGCGGGGCTGTTCGCGATGCTGGCCGGCTTCGGCAAGGGCTTCGGCTGGGGCGACGTCAAGCTGATGGGCGCGGTGGGCGCCTGTTTGGGCTACCCGCTCATCCTGGCGGCGCTGGTGTTCATCTCGCTCTCGGGTGCGCTCCAGGCGGCGGTGACGCTCTTGTGGCACGGAGCATTCTGGCAGACCGTGAGCGGCGCGCTCCGCCGGTGGGCGGCGCGGGCGCGATTGGCCAAGGAGGTGGGGGAAGAGCTCCCCCGCCGCCACATTCCGTACGGGGTGGCCATCGCCCTGGGCAGCTTCTGGGCGATGTGGTGGGACCGCTTTCGTCCCTGAGCCACCGGGAGGGAATGAGACCGATGCGCAATCTCTGGGCGGTCGTCCTGTGCGGCGCGCTGTGCGCGTTCGACGCCTTTTCGCAGGAGGGGAGCACCATCAGCCTCGGCGTCGGCACGCAGAAGGTCATCACCGTGCCCGGCATTCAGAGAATCGCCGTGGGTGACCCGTCCATCGCCGACGTGAAGACGATCGGCAACAACCAGGTGCTCATCATCGGCGCGGGCGAGGGCAAGACGACGCTGCTCATCTGGAAGAGCTCGGGCCAGCGCGTCAGCTACCTCGTCTCGGTGCGCAAGCAGGACCCGAACGAGATCATCGGCGAGATCAAGAAGCTCCTCGGCGAGATCGAGGGCGTCACCGTGCGCATGGTGGGCGACCGCATCTACCTCGACGGGCAGGCCTACACCACGCAGGACGCCGACCGCATCGAGCAGGTGGTGGGGCTGTACCCGAACGTGAAGAGCTTCGTGAAGATCGCTCCCAACGCCAAGAAGCTGGTCGCGCAGAACCTGAACGCCGCGTTCCAGAAGGCCGGGCTCAAGAACGTGCAGGCCAACGTGGTCGGCGCCACCATCTTCCTCGAGGGCTCGGTCGAGAGTCAGCAGGACCTGCAGAAGGCCGAGCTCATCACCAAGGCCATCGGCGAGAAGGTCGAGAACCTGCTGGTGGTGGGCATCAAGCGGATGATCCTGTCCGAGGTGCAGTTCGTGGAGATCCGCCGCAGCTCGAAGGACCGCTACGGCATCAAGTACCCCACCGACATCACCGGCCAGTTCACCGGCACGGTGAGCATCACCAAGGATTTGTTCCCGAGCACCTTCGCCGAGGGCACCTCGCGCGCGACCATGAACGGAACGTCCGACCTCTCGGTCGGGTTCCAGACCAACGACGGCTACGGGCGGCTTCTGGCGCAGCCGAAGCTGGTGTGCGCCTCGGGCGAGCGGGCCGAGTTCCTCGCGGGCGGGCAGGTACCCATTCCGCTCATCACCAACAACCAGTTCACCGTCGAGTACAAGGACTACGGCGTCGTCTTGAAGCTGCGGCCGACCGCCGACCGCAACGGCAACATCCAGACCGAGATCGAGGCCGAGGTCTCCGAGCTCGATCAGTCGGTGGCGGT
>FWPU01006441.1_pt1 | contig 23440 bp, 29 predicted proteins | sample 2228361 | NCBI WGS metagenome assembly FWPU01 (sample SAMEA103939777, study PRJEB20133) | metagenome
GCCAGAAGAACGCCACGCCCAGGCCTCCGTTCGTCATCGCGTCGAGCAGGCCGTGGCTGGCGACGACGGCGGAGGCGAAGGCGAACGTCCGCGTCCATTTCTCGGCGGGGTGGAGCAGCCTCCACGCGGTGGCGGCCAGCGCTCCGGCGGCGAGGGCGAAGGCCAGCGAGTGGGTGGCGCCGCGGTGGCCGAAGGCGTGCCAGTACGGAATGCCGAACGCGAAGGCCACCACGTCGGCATCGGGCAACAGCGACAGCGCGGTGAAGAGCGCCATCGCCGCGGCCGGGCGCTCGGGCCGGTGCAGGCGGCCCGCGCACAACCCGATGGCGACGTGACCGAGGCTGGCCATCGCTGCGGCAGAACCGATCGGCTCGAGGTTGATTCCTGCTCGGGCGGCTTCGTCACCGCCTGGCGCTCGAGGGCTGGGCCGCCCACGGCTCGGTGGGCGTCTCGGAGCCATCGTCCGTGAACGCCTCCCTGAGGTCGGGCAGCCCGCTGGGCTCGGTCTCCCGGGGGTCCTGCTGGTGCGTGAGGATGCGGAAGGCGACGACGCGGATTTCGGTATCCGTGTGCATGGACGGCCGGCGGTGCTGCAGCCGCCGTGCCCGCGGTTCTCAGACGAGGAGCGCGGCGAAAGGGCCGCTCGGGAATGGAGTCGACTGCTCCATTCGTCCGAAGCGAGGACAGTCGCGCTGCGAAGGGAGCGTTGAAGTGCAACGCCTTGCGCTTCGCGCCACCCCGGCCGTCGCGACCGCCTGCTACCCTGTGGGCGTGTCCGGCCGGTACCGCTACGTCTTCGACTTCTGGGTGAGCGGCGAAGACCGCGAGGCACTCGAGTCAGGGTTGCCCGACGAGCCCGACTTCCGCCTCGGCGAGCTGATCGGCCCGGAGCCGTTGGCGAAGATGGTCGCCGAGGGCCATTTCGACATCGACGTCACCACCGCCGACCGCTTCTTCGCCTTCGGGCCCTCCCTGGCCATCGTCTCGGTGTACGTGCCCGAGTACGTCGCCGGCGTCGAGGTGGCCGAGGAGCTCGACTTCGGCTCCAGGCGCACGCGCATCGAGTGCTGGCGCTACGTCGGCCGCAGCGGCGAGCTGCTCACCGTGCCGCTGACCTACGCCCTGACGCTGGATCGCGAGATCCTCCCCGGCCGCGAGGACATCGCCGCGCTCCGAAAGCTCTGGCCCGAGCTGCCGCAGTGGGCCCGCGACGCGTACAAGCTGTCCTTCGAGGAGCTGTCGGATCTCGACTCGGGAGGTTGAAGCTGCACCTCTGGTGCAGCCGCGCGCAAAGTGGAGCCTGGCCGCTCCAGGAACGACGGCCAAGTGCCCAAATGGCCGATGCGGCATGGCCGCTGCACTCCTGCGGGCCAGGAGGTCTTCCATGCCGAGGACGTTGCTGCTCCTCGTGTGTCTCGCCGTGGCCTGCGACGGGCGGATCAGCGATGATCCGACCCTCTACCTCACCGGCACCGAAGAGGCGCCGCTGATGGGAGCGAACGGCGCTCCGACGTGCGCGAGCCCCAAGGTTCTGGTCTGCCACATTCCGCCGGGGAACCCAGCGAACGCTCACACCATCTGCATCGCGCAGGCGGCCGTCGGCGCCCACCGGAAGCACCACGGCGACACCATCGGCCCGTGCGGCGGCGCCGACGGCGGGAACGCTGGAGGAGGCGGCGGCGGCGCTCAGACCGGCGACGGCGGCACGGTGCCCACCTGCCGCAACGCGAATTCGGCCTGCACCGCCGACGGAGATTGCTGCGCCGGCATGCGCTGCGTCGACCGGATCTGCACGCCCATCATTCCCTAGCCGCTCCGGAGCGGCCCCGCGGACGACGGGCACATTCTTTTCGAAACATTTTTTTAGTGAATGGAGTAGCGCTGTCGGATGTCGGCCCACCATCTCCCTGGGACGCGGCCACTCGGCCGATGGGGGCTGGACGAAACTCTGGTGGAAACCTTCTCGAAAATCTGGAACAGACCCACCCATTTTCTCGGAGAGCGACATGGCGTTTCGAGTCAACGACGGCGGCGGTGCGCGGCGCATCCTCCAGCGGCGCGAGGACCTGGGCATCCGTGAGCAGCCCAAGCAGGAGCCGCAGGTTCAGCCCCAGAACGCGGTGGTTCCGGGCGCGCGCGACGAGTTCGTCCGCAACGGCACGGGCGCCGCGGCGGTGGCCGACGTCGGCGGCGGCGGAACGGTCGACCCGAAGGTGCAGGCGCAGCGCGACGCCGATTTCATCAACGAGGCCCGCACCGAGGAGGAGGCCACCCGCCGGCTCGAGACGGCCCTGTCCGTGAATCCATCGGACGAGTACCGGGCGGCGCTGGCGGCCGAGCTGGCGCGGCGCATGGTGCCCGAGCACCCGGCCAACGCCAACGTCGACGACCTGCAGGCGAAGAACGAGCGCATCGGCGCGGCCATCGTCAACGTCACCGAGCGAAGCGGGCGCGACCTGGCCGTGCAGCTCGCCCGCGGCTTCGCCGAGGTGGCCAACGACCAGCAGCCGCGGCTCGGCAACGTCGTGATGGGCGACTACTACGCGTCGGCCATCGAGAAGGCCATGGCCGACAAGGGCGCGCTCCGCTTCGGCCTGGCGCTCACGGACGAGCTGGTGCGCACCGGCAACACGCGCTCGGCGTACCGCACCGACCAGGTCATGTCGTACGCGATGTACCGGGTCCAGAGCGCGTTCAACGACGCGAACGGCAACATCGAGCGCATCCAGCAGGACCTGGCGAAGGCGCTGGGCCCGGTGGGCGGCGCCCTCACCGAGGACCAGCGTCGCGCCGCGGTGGAGGCCTTCCAGTCCCGGCACTCCGGCGCCTACCAGCAGTGGGAGGACGCCGGCCGCAGGTACGCCGAGATGATGAAGGCCATCGGCGAGGCCGACCGATCGGTGTGGGGCCCCGAGCAGCGGGCGCGCTTCGAGGGCTTCGTGCGCGATCTGCCCAATCTCTCGCGCACCCAGGCCGGCATGGAGCTTCTCTCGGGGGAGATCGAGAAGCAGGGCGCCCATCGGCCGAGCCTGATGGACGAGGTGGCGCGGCTCGGCGAGCAGGGCAAGTGGAGCAAGGACCTGCTCGAGAGCTTCTCCATCGCGGTGAGCCGTTCGGTGGGCATGCGCGCCCTGGCCTACGCCCAGGCGGGGCAGGTCGAGGCGGCCAGCTCGCTGCTCGAGGGGCTGCGCCGGAACGCGGGCCTGTTCGGCGTCGACGCCCACACCATGGACGACGTGGTGAACGCGCTCAGGTCGGCGCGGCCGGGCATGTCGGGCGCCGAGCTCGAGGCGTGGACGCGCCAGTACAACCAGGCGCTCGACAAAGTGAACGCCACCGGCATCAACCCGACCAGCGGCCCGATGCAGGCGCTGCGCGCGCTCGGCCTCACCGTGGGCCTGGCCTACACCGTCAACGGGGCGCTCTCGTCCGAAGCGGACATCGTCCAGCGCACGCAGTACATCTCCGACTCCATCGGCCTGACCGCCGAGGCGGGAGCGCTGGGGCTCGAGGCGCTGCAGGCCTCCGGGCGGATGGCGGCCAACGGCACCATCTCCACGACGCTGGGCAACGTGTTCCGGGTGACGGGCACCGCCACGAAGATCGTCAGCGGCGTCGCCGACGGCATCATGGCCGCGCGGGCCTTCGCCAACGGCCAGCCCATCGAGGGCGCGGCGTACGCGCAGAAGGCGGCGGGCGGGTTGCTCCTGGCGGCGGCGTCGGTGGGCTGGGTGCCCGGCTGGGGCAACATCGCCGGCGCGGCGCTGATGATCGGCGGCCTCGTCACCGAGCAGTACGGCAAGTGGCGCGAGGACAACCGCATCCGCGACCTGAGGCGCGATCTGCTCGCGGCCTCCGGAGTGACGCCCGAGGTCTCCGAGGCTTTGCGCAACATGAACGGCGACCGCATGCGCGAGCTCGTCCACGAGATGAAGATGACGCCCGAGCAGATCCAGGAGATGGCCCAGCGCTGGCCGTTCCTCATCACCCAAGGCGAGGGCAACGGAGTGTCGTTCTACGGGCTCAAGCAGATGGCGCAAGCGTCGGGGCTGGACAACGGCGAGGTGATGGATCTGCTCCGGCGCGTCGGCTCGGGCCAGGAGCCCGAGCGCATGCTGATGATTCTCCTCACCAACACCGGGCCGAGCTTCACCCGCGGGCCCACCCAGACGCTGGAGGACTGGATCGCCATCGCCCAGCGGAACATCTCCGAGGCGAACAGCTACGGCTACCCGGAGGTCGCCCGCATGTGGAGCCACGTCCGCGACGTCCTGGTGGCGCAGCGAACGAGCTGAGCGAGGCGCAGAAGCGGCGGCCTTGCGGCGAGCCGCCTTCGCCACCTCGCATACCGGGCGCATGCCGGCGCTTGCCCCGTGCGCCAGAGCGCGGGTCGACCTTCCTCGGCTTCGGCGTTCGCCGACGGCATCCGACCCGGCCGTGACGAGGCACGTCCGGGGCTCCCAATCTCGACGAGATGCTGCCCGCCTGCGCTTGACAACGCGACCGGCCGGGGTTATTACTTAGCACTCCTAACTAATCATGCCCGACCGTAAGCCCTCTCCCTTCGACGATGGCCAGGCCCTCTCCGAGCGCGTGGTGACCGGCCTGTCGAAGATTGCGCTCGCGCTGAAGACGCAGGCCTGGGCCGAGGCGGGAGAGCGCGGCCTCACGCCGACGCAGGGCCAGATCGTCGCGCTGCTTCTGGCCCGGCCCGAGGGCGCGCGCCTGTCGGATCTCGCCCGCAGCCTGGGCATCACTGCGGCCACTGCCAGCGACGCGGTCTCCGCGCTCGAGGCCAAGGGCCTGGTCCGCAAGCGCCGATCCGCAGACGACGCCCGGGCGCTGTCCATCGCCCTGACCGCCCCGGGCCGCCGCGAGGCCCAGCGCGCCGCCTCCTGGCCCGACTTCTTGCTCGAGGGCGTCGACGCCCTCGCTGCCGAGGAGCAGGAGGTCTTTCTGCGCGGGCTGATGAAGATGATCCGGTCGCTGCAGGAGAAGGGCCGCATCCCGGTGCAGCGCATGTGCGTCTCGTGCCGCTACTTCCGGCCGAACGTGCACGCCGATGCGCGCCGGCCGCACCACTGCGCCTTCGTCGACGCTCCGTTCGGTGACGGGCAGCTGCGCCTCGACTGCACCGAGCACCAACCCGCCGAGCCGCCAGATGCCGCCGAGTCGTGGCGCGCGTTCGTCGAGCGCCGCGCCGATTCCCCCCAAGCAAGAAGAGCCACCGAAAGGACGAAGCGATGAACGAGAACATCCCCGGCTACACGTATGGACAGACGTCGGTGAAGCGCTCGCCGATCTCGCTCGAGGATTTCGAGCGCATGAAGAAGGCCGTTCTCTTCGGCGATGACGACGTGCGCGCGCTGCGGCTGTCGCTGGAGGTGCTTCGCGACCAGACCGACGCCGTGCTCGACGTCTGGTACGGCTTCGTCGGCAGCCACCCCTTTTTGGTTCAGACGTTCGCCCGCAAGAGCGACGGACAGCCCGACCCCGCCTATCTCACCGCCGTTCGCAAGCGCTTCGCGCAGTGGATTCTCGACACCGCATCGGGCACCTATGATCAGCGCTGGCTCGACTATCAGCACGAAATCGGCCTGCGGCACCACCGCTCGCGGAAGAACCAGACCGACGGCGTCGCCGCCTCGGAGGTCGTGCCCTTCCGGTACGTGCCGCTGCTCGTCTTCCCGGTGACGCACACGCTGCGCCCGTTCCTCGCGAAGAAGGGCCACGGTCCAGAAGACGTCGAGCGCATGCACCAGGCATGGGTCAAGTCGGTGCTCCTGCAGGTGGCGCTCTGGAGCCATGCGTACGTCAAGGAAGGCGATTTCTGACGCACGAAGGCGCCCGTTCTGAAGAGTACGCGCGCGTCGCAGGTCGGGTAGCGGCGCGCTCGCGCGAACGAGCGGTTCGACCCGGCCACGTCCAGCCTCGGCTGGGCGAGCCGTGAGGCGGCCGGCGACGTGCCATTGGGAGCCGGCCTTCAAGCAGCGCATCGACCGCGCGCGAGCGGCTCGCGGCGGCCGAGAGCTCCTGCTCGACCCGAGGCGCCGCGCCGCTACGACTCCCGGCGGAGCAACTTCGACGGGGCGGCCGAGGTGCTGCGCGACGGGCTCACCGGGGCATCATCCACCCCGCCGCCGGGCCGAGCTCGCGATTCAAGGTGGACAGCGTGAGCTCTCGAATGCCGCTCCGGCCGCCCCAGCCGGTGGTGGAGATGAAGATGGGGTCTCCCCATGGGTTGTTTCGGCCCGAGTAGATGGCCACGTGCCCGAAGCGGCCGCTCGGCCAGAAGACGACGGCTCCGGGCGGCATCGACGCGAGGTCTCCGTTGATGCGGCCGTTCGCCAGCGCCGAGTGGTACGCAGCCTTGGCCGAGGGCTGCATCAGCACCGGATCGCGGTGCCCGTTGGCCATCTGCGCCACCTGGTTCACGAAGCCCAGGCACCAGAGGTCCCAGGTGTGATCTCCCGGCTGGTTGATGTTGTTGTACGCCCATGGCCGGTTCATCACGTCGGTGGCGACGTCCACCAGCGGGCTCGACGGCGGCGGCGGCGGCGGCGACTCCATCTCGGGCGCTTCGGCGGGAGCTTCGGGAGCCGCCTCGAAACCATCGCCTCCGTCCCAGCCGGGCAGATTCACCGACTGGCCCGCGTAGATGAGGTTCGGGTTGCGAATCTGCGGGTTGGCGCGGATCAGCGCGTCGAGCGAGACGCCGTAGCGCTGCGCAATGCCCCAGAGCGTGTCACCCCGTTGAACGACGACGTGCATCCTGTCCTCCCGGCGCTTGGCCGAGGCGCCGTCGAGCAAGGCAGGTGCCGCCTCGCGGGCGCGCCACGTCCGCGGCGCGAGGCCGGAATCCACCGGCTGCAAAGCAATCTGACGGTGCAATGGTGCGGGCGAGCCCTCGCCGGTGCGCATCGTGGGCAGCAAATGGACGCGGCGCGTCGACCGGCGCGGACCCGTCGGATGTCGACCTTCTGGCCGTTCGCCTCCAGGCGCCGTCAGTACGCCTTCGCGAACACGAGCCGGCCAGGCGAGGCGTCTTTGCACACGACGCACTTGCCCGGCTCTTGCGGCAAATCGAAGGGCCGGTTGCGCGTGGTGAGGCCGGTCTCCTCCTTCACCCTGGCCTCGCACGCGGGCTTCTCGCACCAGTGCGCGAGCAAGAAGCCGTCGTCGGCGCGCTTCTTCAGCTCGTCGTACGAATTCACCTCGAAGGTGTTGTCGTCGCGGAACGCGCGCGCGCGCGAATACAGGTCCTTCTGCATCTGCTCGAGCATCGCCTGGGCCTGGGCCACCACCTGGGCCAAGGGCACCGACACCTTCTCGCGCAGGTCGCGCCGCACCATCACGCACTGCTCCTTGGCCAAATCCTTCGGGCCGAGCTCGACGCGGAGGCACCAGCCCTGCAGCTCGTACTCGAAGTACTTGAAGCCGGGGCTCTTGGTGTCGTCGTCGTCGACGTGCACGCCCAGGCCCGCCTTCTTCAGCTCGGCGGCCAAGCCATCGGCCCGGGCCTTCACCGGGCCGCGCTCCTCGCCCTTGCCGATGACGACGATGACGACGTGGTTGGAGGCGATGCGCGGCGGCACCACCAGCCCCGAGTCGTCGGAGTGGGTCATGATGAGCCCGCCGATGAGCCGCGTGGAGACGCCCCACGACGTCTGCCAGACGTGGTGCTGCTTGCCGTCGCGCCCCAGAAAGACGGTGTCGAAGGCCCTGGCGAAGTTCTGGCCGAGGTTGTGCGAGGTGCCGGCCTGCAGGGCCTTCTTGTCCTGCATCATCGCCTCGATGGAGTAGGTGCGGAGCGCTCCGGCGAACTTCTCGCTCTCCGACTTGCGCCCGGCCAGCACCGGCATCGCCAGGTATTCCTCGGCGAAGGCCCGGTAGACCTCGAGCATCTGCCGCGTCTCCTTCTCGGCCTCCTCCTCCGTCTCGTGGCAGGTGTGGCCCTCCTGCCAGAGGAACTCGGTGGTGCGGAGGAAGAGCCGGGTGCGCATCTCCCAGCGCATCACGTTGCACCACTGGTTGATGAGCACCGGCAGGTCCCGGTAGCTCTGGATCCACGCCTTGAAGCTTCGGTTGATGATGGTCTCGGACGTGGGCCGGATGACGAGCGGCTCCTCGAGGTCCTTGCCGCCGGCCTTCGTGACGATGGCCAGCTGCGGGTTGAAGCCCTCGACGTGCTCGGCCTCCTTCTTGAGGTACGAGATGGGGATGAGCAGCGGGAAGTAGGCGTTCTTGTGCCCGGTGTCCTTGAACATCCGGTCGAGCACGCGCTGAATGTTCTCCCACAGCGCGTACCCGTTCGGGCGAATCACCATGCAGCCCTTGACGTCCGAGTAGTCGGCCAGCTTCGCCTTCTGCACCAGGTCGACGTACCACTCGGAGAAGCCCTGCGAGCGGGGGATCAGCTTTTCGGCCATGCCGCGTCTCCGGAGAGAGGGCGTCACCTATTCGCAAGCGGTGGAGAAAGCAACCGCCATGCGCCGCCAACGGGCGTGAAAGCCCCGGCAGGACGAGGAGCCCTGCGGGCGAGCGGTCAGGGGTGAGGCGGGCCGTGCCGCATCGCCTCGGGCCGCACCCACAGGTAGACCGCTCCGCCCAGGGGGAGCGTCGTGCCGTAGATGGCGCTCAGCGGCTCGCCGATGGCGTTCATCGACAGGCGCACGCCGATGGCCGGCACCACGCCGCCGAAGGTGCCGAGCTCGCGGGCGTAGCCCACGACGGCGCCCGTGACGGGAAGCACGACCGACTCGGGGAATTCGTCGAGCTCGAAGTCGTGGGCCGTCTTCTCGACGTACTCGGCGCGGCCGAAGACGACGTTGCGCCCGAGCCAGAGGCTCGTCTCGACGAGCAGCGACGTGGTGGCAACTCGCGCGAGCGGCCGGTTCTGCCCGACGACGGCGGTCGCCGCCCACGCGCCGGACGGAGCGCCCCGGTAATGGCTCGCCGAGGCCGCCACCCGCACCAGGCTCTCACCGGGCTTTCGCAATTCGGGCTCGCGCAGAAAGCCGAACGAGCCCGACAGCACCCAGACGTCGCTGGGAACGGCGCTGATGCGCACCGACGCCGAGTCGGGCCGGCGCAGGTCGAGGCCGAATCTCGCCTCGTCGGGCTCGGCGCCGTTGAACAGCGACGCCTCGAGCTTCAGCGTCCGGCTGAAGAGGGCGGCGGTGATGGTGCCGAAGGTGATGTGGCTCGAGTCCTGCCAGTGGTGGCCCAGCGGCGCGAGCGGGTCGGGCATCGCCGAGGCGCGGTGCGGGTACGCCACGGGCCCGAGCGCGGGCTCGCCGGCCGGAGCGAAATAGAGCTGAAACGCGACGTCCGACGTCAGCGCGCGCGCATAGGCCACGGAGAGCTCCATGAACAGGTCGTGCGGATGCTGCCGGTCGACGAGCGCGCGGCCGAAGGCGGTCTCTCCGGTCTGCAAGAGCAATGGGTAGCCGCGCCGGCCCAGGAAGATGGGTTCGGGGCTCGTCATCACCCGCGCGGTGAGATGGCCGCCCCAGAGCGGCCCGTGGAGCATGCCCATCGCCCAACCGATGCCCACCGCTTCGGTGCTGCCGCGAGAAGTGCCCTGCACGTCGAGCCCGGCGAACGCGTTGTAGTGGAGCATCAGCACCCAGCGCCCGAGCCCCAAGCTGTGGCCGAACATGGGCGTCGAGGGCGGCTGCCACGACGTGCCCGAGCCGACCTGCTCGAGCGACATGCCCAGCGGGGCGAGCATGGCCTCCATCGCGTGCGCAGGCTGCGGGAGCGGTGCGGGGTGGGGAGGTGCCGCGGGCTCGCCGTGGCCGGGCGGATGCTCCTGCGCCGTCGCCGGGGCCGACATCGCCAGCACGGCGGCCGCGACGAACCAAGCGTGCATCGGCACGACGCTACGAAGCGCGGAACGCGGCAGGAATTGGCGCCGCATCGAAGCGCCTGTCGAACGGACGGCATTCGGGCCGCTTGCAGATGGTTTCGATTCAGGTTAATCATTTTGCGTTCTAGAAACTTGTTCGCGAGGGTCGACCGATGACGAAGAAACCTCCCCCAGCAGGCTGGCCGCGCATCTCGTCCGCGGTCTTCTACGACGACGCCGCTTCCGCCATCGATTGGCTGTGCCGGGCCTTCGGCTTCGAGGTGCGGCTCAAGGTCGAAGGGGAGGGCGGCCGCATCGAGCACTCCGAGCTGACGTTCGGCGAGGGGCTCGTCATGGTGGGGAGCACCAGCGGCAGGTCCGACCGTCCGGCGCCGTTGCCGTGCAAGAGCCCGCGCTCTCTGGGCGGCGCCAACACGCAGGCCCTGTGCGTCTTCGTCGACGACGTCGATGCCCACTGCGAGCGGGCGAGGAAGGCGGGCGCGAAGATCCTCGAGCCCCCGACGACGCACGACTACGGCGAGGAATACTGGAGCGACCGCTCGTACCGGGCGGAAGACATCGAAGGCCACCAGTGGTGGTTCATGCAGCGCGTGCGCAGCCCGGGCACCCGTGGAAGCTGACCTCGACAGGACGTTGGCCGCGCTGGCCGATCCCGCTCGCCGGGCCATCGTCGACCGCCTGCGCCGGCGCCCGCAGCGCCCGAGCGAGGTGGCCGATGCGTTGTCGATGAGCCGGCCGGCGCTGAGCCGGCACCTCAAGGTGCTCCGGGCCGCCGGCCTCGTCGACGAGCGACCCGTGGAAGACGACGCGCGCGCCCGCATGGTGCACCTGCGCCAGGAGCCGTTCACCGAGCTCCGCGAGTGGCTCGACGAGGTCGAGCGCTTCTGGACGGATCAGCTCGCGGCGTTCAAGGCGCACGCCGAGCGCGGCCGGAAGGGGCGGCGGCGATGAGCGCGGCTCCGGGAGACCAGGCCCGCGTCTCGGTGGTGGTGGCAGTTCCTCCCGAGGAGGCATTCCGCGTCTTCACCGAGGAGATCGACCAGTGGTGGCGGCGCGGCTTCAGGTACCGCGTGGCGGGCACGCGGCGCGGCATCATCCACCTCGAGCCGAAGGTCGGCGGCCGGCTGTTCGAGTCGTTCGACGATGGGAAGGAGACGCGGGTGTTCGAGACCGGCCGGGTGACCGTCTGGGAGCCTCCGTCGCGGCTCGCGTTCGAGTGGCGTGCGGTGAGCTTCGCGCCGGGGGAGAAGACCGACGTCGAGGTCACGTTCGCTCCGAGCCCGTCCGGAACGCTGGTCACCGTCACCCACCGCGGCTGGAGCCGGATCCGTGCGAATCACCCCGCCCGCCACGGCCTCGAGGTGGCGGCGTTCATCCGCATGATGGGAATGTGGTGGGGTGATTTGATGAGCTCGATGCGCGAGCACGTCGCGCTGCGGAGCGGCCCATGAACCGGCTGACCATCCGCCCGGACCGGCTCGAGCGGCTGCGAAAGATCTGCCTCGCGCTGCCCGGAGCGACGGAGAAGGTCGCGTGGGGAGATCCCACCTGGCGCGTGGGCGACCGCATCTTCGCGATGCAGAAGGGCAACTACGAGGGTGGCCGGCCATCGGTGTGGCTCAAGGCGGCCGCCGGCGCCCAGGCGGTGCTCGTCGACGCCGATCCCGAGCGCTTCTTCGTGCCCGGGTACGTCGGGCACAAGGGGTGGATCGGCATCTACCTCGACGGCGCGCGGGTGGACTGGAAGATGGTCCGCGCGCTCATCGAGGAGAGCTACCGGCTCGTCGCGCCCAAGCGGAAGGTGGCCGGGCGCGGCTCGGAGAGCGCAGGGCGCGCCCGATTGCCTCGTTCCCGGTGAGGCAGCCGCTGTCGGTGGCCGCAGGCCGGCAAGTCGTGGCGTCGAGCTCGGGTGAAATCAGAATCAGCCACACAGGATGTGCCTGAAACTGCTCTCACCCATGTGGCCCGGGTGCGCCATGCCGTTGGCGCCGGCCGGCGGCTCCGCAGAGGTCTCTCTGTCTTCCCTGCAAGCGGCGCGGTATCAATCGCGTGTGGCCTCGGACACCTGGATTCTCCTCTTCACCGTGGGCACCGCCCTCTTGGCCACGACGGTGAATCTCCCGCTCGGAGTGGCCGCGGCCTTCTGGCTGTCTCGGCGCCAGGGGACGCTCTCCGGCCTGGTGGAGACCGCACTGGTGTTGCCGCTGGTGCTGCCGCCCACCGCGGTCGGCCTGGCGCTGCTCGAGGTTTTCGGAAGGGACGGCCCCTTGGGGCGGGTGCTCGACGCGTTGGGCGTCGACGTCGTCTTCACCTGGAAGGCCGTGGTGGTCGCCGCGGCGGTGATGTCCTTTCCGCTTCTGGTGCGGAGCGCCCGCACTGCCTTCGAGGAGGTCGATCCGCGGCTGGCCGCGGTGGCTCGCACTCTGGGGCACGGCAGAACCGCCGTCTTCTTCCGCGTGCATCTGCCGCTGGCCTGGCGCGGCATTCTCGCCGGGGCCCTGCTCGCCTTCGCGCGTGCGCTGGGCGAGTTCGGCGCCACCATTCTCGTCGCCGGCAACATTCCCGGCCGGACGCAGACGTTGTCGCTCGCCATCTTCCACCGCGTACAGCTGGGGAACGACAGCGACGCCTTCCGGCTGGCCGCCGTCACCACCGTGGTGGCCTTCGCCGCGGTCTTCGCCGTCGAGCTGATCGGCCGCGTGCGCGCCGGGAGGCTGTCGCGTTGATCGAGCTTTCGCTGTCGGTGCGGCTGCCGTCGTTCTCGCTCGAGCTTCAGGCCACCTTCCGCTCGCGCGCGGTGGCGGTGGTGGGCCGGTCGGGAGCGGGCAAGACGACGCTGCTCCGGACCATCGCCGGGCTCGAGCGCGCCGAGGGGCGAATCGCCGTAGACGGCGAGACGTTGCTCGACTCGGCGGCCGGCCTGTCCGTTCCGCCCGAGCGCCGGCGCATCGGCTATGTGCCGCAGGACGCGCTGCTCTTTCCCCATCTGTCCGTGCTCGAGAACGTGGGCTTCGGTCGCACGGCCAGAGGGCCCGCCGTCGCCGAGGCGGTACGCCTGCTCGAGCTGTCGCCGCTGCTCCACCGCTATCCGTCGACGCTGTCGGGCGGCGAGCGCCAGCGGGTGGCCCTGGCCCGCGCGCTGGCCATCGGCCCCAGGCTGTTGCTCCTCGACGAGCCTTTGGCCGCGGTCGACGTCGAGCTGCGCGAGCGCATTCTCCCGTACCTGCTCCGGGTGCGTGACGAGGCGAAGGTGCCGCTCGTCTACGTCACCCACCAGCTCGGCGAGGCGCTGGTCCTGGCCGAGGAGGCGATGCTTCTCGAGGGCGGCCGCATCGTCGCGTCGGGCCCTTCGCGCGAGGTGTTGTCGCTGAAGGCCGTCGCCGCCCAGCGGGCCGAGCGCTACGAGAACGTGCTGGACGGAGTGGCCCGCGCCGGCCGCTTCACCGTCGCGGGGCTCTCGCTGTCGGTGCCCGGCCTTCTCGCCGAGGGAGAACGGGCCACCTTCGCCATCGCCGCAGAGGACCTGCTCGTCGCCGCGCAAGAGCCGGTGGCGCTCTCGGCCCGCAACGTCTTCGCCGCGACGGTGAGCGCGCTCGAGAGGGCCGGCGACGACGTCTTCTTGCGGGCCGACGCGTCGGGCTGCCCGCTCGTGGCGCACCTGACGGCCCAGGCCGCGGCCGAGCTGGCCCTCGCCCCGGGACGAGCCATCTTCCTCGTCGCCAAGACGCACGCGTTCCGGCGCATGAGGTGAAAAAAAAGAGGAGGACGGCCGAGCGAAGGGACCGCCCTCCTCACCCCACCCATGGCTCACGTCGAGCCATCGGAACTCTCTCGAGGCGCTGTGGGCGCCCGTGGGTCAACTGCCTACATTCTCGGAAGGGCGGGTCGACAGTTGCGTCGCCGCGCGGCCCAGAGGGCAGCGAGGGCCAGCGCGCCCGGAACGGGGCCGAAGAGGCAGCCCTGTCCGTCGGCTTTGCGGTAGCCGACGAAGACGCAGCGGTTGTTCTGGCAGGCGAAGCCGCGCTCGCAGTCCTTCGTGCTGCGGCAGAACGTGGGGGTGCGCCCGGCCGAGTCGTCTCCCTCGGGGTTGTCGCGGTCGGCCCCGCCCTGTCCCACCGAGGCATCGGGCACTGCGGCATCGAGCACCGAAGCGTCGGGTTCCGCTCCCGCGTCCGCGAAGGCCGACGCGCACACCAACGAGGCCAGCGCCAGGGCCCGCGCGCTCACGCGAGCAAGCTTAGCGGAAGCGATTGCGCCGAGAACGCATCTGGTAAGGTGTCGCCGATGGCTCCGCGGATCCTCGTCTGCGACGACAACCTCGAGCTGCTCTCGCTGTTGACGCAGCTACTGGAAGACGCGGGCTACCAGGTGCAGGGGGCGTCGAAGGGCCGGCAGGCGCTGGAGCTTTCGCGCGACAACCCTCCGGCGCTGGCGGTGCTCGACATTCTCCTCCCCGACATGATGGGGTACCAGCTCGCGGATCAGCTGCGAAAGCAGTTGCCCGAGCTGCCGCTGGTCTTCATCACCGGCGTCTTCAAGGGCGGCAAGCACGCGCTCGAGGCCAAGAGCAAGTACGGCGTCATCGGCTACTTCGAGAAGCCGTTCGAGGCCCAGAAGCTCCTCGAGGCCGTCACCAAGGTGGTGCAGCCCGAGAAGAAGGCGCCCGCCCAGAGCATCGAGGACGCCTTCGAGGTCGAGCTCGACATCGACGTCGAGGAGGACATTCCGCAGGAGACGATGGAGCTCACCGGGAAGATTCGCGTCACCGGCGGCGGCAACATCTCGGCCGAGCTCCGCGGCGCCAACCTCACCGCGCGGTCGGCTCCGCCGGCGCAGATTCGACCGCCTCCCGCCGGCAGACCGGCCCCGCGGGGCCCACGCGCGCGCAGGATCCGAAGAGCCGCCGCGGCGAGCTCACCGACAACCTGCCGCTGCTCATCACCGCCTTCTACCACTCGAAGGAGACCGGAGAGCTCGGCGTACAGCGCGGCAAGGCCAAGAAGGTCGTCTACTTCGAGAAGGGCACTCCGGTGTTCGCCCTCTCCAACGTCATCACCGACCGGTTCGGGCAGTTCCTCGTCCGGGTGGGGAAGATCACGCCCGACCAGCTGGCCGACGCCACGGCGGTGGCGACGGCGACGAACCGGCGCACCGGCGACGTGCTCGTCGAGCGCGGGCTGCTCAAGGAGACCGAGCGGCTCTACTACGTCGGTCAGCAGGTGAAGGCCATCATCTACTCGCTGTTCGGCTGGGAGAACGGCACGTACGTGATGAGCTTCAAGGACAAGGCGGCGACCGAGTCGATCAAGCTCGACGTGCACCCGGCCAATCTCATCCTCCGCGGCATCAAGAAGCTCTACAAACCCGAGCGGCTGAGGCGGCTGGTCAAACCCGAAGACCGCCTCATCCCGTCGGTGCAGCCGGCCTACCCGCTCGAGGAGGTCGAGCTCGAGAGGTGGGAGCAGGAGCTGCTCCCGTATGTCGACGGCACCCGCACCGTCGCCGAGCTTCTGGCGGTCGCGAAGCGGCCCGAGCCGGTGGTGCTGGGCTTTCTGGCCGCGATGATGGCGCTCTCCATTCTCGAGCGGCGGCAGTAGCCGTCACCAGCTCGAGACGATCCACCCCGCGCCGAGCAGCGCCGAGCCGGCCGCCACGACGCGTCGCACGTTCTCGGCCGCGCGCTCGGACAGAGGCGCCACCACCGCCGCGAGGAGCAGCCCCACCGCGCCCATGCCGGCGAGGATGCCGAGCGAAAAGCCCGGCAGGTACGTCCACGCCGAGAGGCTCAGGCTCCCGCCCACCACCAGGGGCGGCATGGCCAGCGTCAACGACCGGATGCCCGAGAGCGCCATCAGCGCACCGGTGGCCAGCGGGAGCCTTGGGTGGGCGTGGTCCTTGCCGTGGGGCCCGAAGTGCGGGTGGCCGTGGGCGAGCGCGGTGGGGAAGAAGAGCGCCGAGAGCGCCACGCCGATGAGGACGACGCCTCCGAGCACCTCGGCCCAGCGCTCGAAGGCCTCGGACAAGCCGACCCCGGCCAGAAGGCACAGCGCCGACAGGGTGCCGAGCACCAGCGCGTGGCCGACCGCGAAGCGAATCGCCGCCGCCAGGGCCGCCCGGCGGCTCACCGTCCCGAACGTGGCCACGGCCGCGCAGTGATCCGGCCCCATCGCGTGGAGGAGCCCCTGGCCGAGCCCGATGAGGAACGAAAGCAACATGAAGGGCGGGCAAACTACCTTCAAGCGCCCGCCCGACACAATCGGGTGCCGCACCGACGGGAGGCGATTTGGCACCCGCGTGGGTGGCCGGGTAGAAACGTCGGCTCCAAAGGGGCGGGAGGCGAGCCCGCGATGCGTCTGTCGAGAGTCCTGCTGCTCGCGGTGCTGGCGCCGTCAATGGCGTACGGCTGGGGCTTCGACGGGCACCGCCGCCTCGTCCGCCACATGCACGAGCCGCTGCCATCTGGCCACTGCCTGCGCGCGTTCATCCAGGCGAACCAGACGTTCGCGTTCCAGGACATGTCGGCCGACCCCGATCGCTGGCGACAGAGCTCGCACCCCGGGTACGACCCGAACGAGTGGCCGCGGCACTACCTCGAGATCGACTGGGAGACGCCCATCGAGCGCTATCCGCGCGAGTGGTCCTCGGTGCAGGCGCGCTTCGGGCAGTACGCCGACCGCAACGGCAGGGTGCCCTGGCGCGTCGAGGAGTACTACGCGAAGCTGGTCGAGGCCTTCCTCTCGGGCGATGCGGCGACCGTGCTGGCCACGCTCGCCCACTTCTCGCACTACGTCACCGACGCCTTCTCGGTGCTCCACGACACGAAGAACTTCGACCCGAACGGCCTGCACGCGCGATGGGAGAGCGACATGTTGCAGGTGCGGTCGAACATCGACGGCATCGCCGCGCTCTCGGCCACCTACCTCGGCACGCTGGGCCGCGCCCACCCGCGGCACGCGACGTTCGACATCGTCATCGTCGGCAACGGCCTGGTGCCGCAGCTGGTCGCCGCGGATCAGGCCGCGCATGACGGCGGCACCTTCGACATGCCGAAGTTCTACGAGTCGGTGAAGGACCTCACCGCGCGCCGCTGGGGCGACGCGCTGACGCTGCTCGCCAGCCTGGTGGCCTCCGCGTGGCTCGACGCGGGAAAGCCGATGCTCCCGGGCATGCCCGCGGGGTGCTCGACGGACGTGCCCCAGGGCGAGGTGGTGCTGAAGGGCTTCCCGGTGCCGGGCGGTTGGTACCAGCCTCCGCCCGATGCGGGAGGCGCCGGCGGAGGCGGTGGAGGTGGCTTTGGCGGACTCGACGCGGGAGCACAGCCGCCGCCGAACGCTCCGGGCGAAACGCCGCCCGCAAGCTGCGGAGGTTGCGGAGGCGCGGCATTCCTCGTCTGGCCGGCGCTGCTCGCCTTCGCGCGGCTCAGGCGCAGGGCCGTCGGCCCGCCGAAACCTGTGGCTCCGGCGTCTTCGTTTCGCGTCGCCGCTCACAGAGTGCCGGCCTCTCCGGGCTCGAACGCCACCGCCGAGGCGCCGCCACGGTAGTCGCGCCCGCCACCGATGCGCCGGGTCGATCACGCCCGTCGGGTCGGGTGCGGCATCGACCGCGCTGGCGACACCGACTGCGCGATGCGCGCGGATCCGTCGCCCGGCCGTTCGCCTGGTGACAGCGCCAGACGGCTCATGTATCGCCAAAGCCATGGCGGACGTTCCGCGCGCAGGGTGCTGGCTGGCGGTGCTCGCATTGGCGCTCGGCGGGTGCCGCGACGAAGGCGCCGCCGAATACGAGCGGGCCGAGGCGAGATACGAGCAGTTGCTCGCGTCCGGTCGTTTGGCGGGCGATGCCGAGTTCGACGAAATTCTGCGCGCGCTCGAGCGCATTCCACCAGGCTCGTCAGCGCGTGCGCGGGCCGACGCGCTTTCACGCGCCATCGAGCGTGCGCGCGCGAACCGTGCTCCGCGGCCGTTGAGCCGCGAGGCGGACGGAGCCGAGTGCACGCTCCTGGCCGAAGCGTTGGGGCGGGCAAGCGGCGCGGAACGCGAAGCCATCGCGCGCCGGCTCGAAGCATGTCGGCCGCAGAGGGACGACGGGCACGCGCACTGAACCGTGGCTCGCGCCGCCGACACGTCAGGGTGGAATCCTCCGGCGCCGAACGCGAAGCCACCGAGCCGACCACTGCAGCCTCGTCCCTTCCGCCCCATCGGACGAACGGAACGTGGCGAAGCCGAATAACGTGCGTCGACCCGTCGGAGGCCAGCGCGGCTTTGGGCCACATCTCCGCGGTGGGCGGGCCGAAGAACGCATGTCGCGGCGAGAAATCATTCACACGGCGCCGCGGCGAAGTGTCTCGCATCGCGGATGCGGACTGTTCTGATGCTCCTTTTCGCCGGTTGTGCCGCGCGACAGGCGTCTCCACCCGCGCCCATCACGACTCTGGCGGTGGAGGGCCCGGACGTCGACGCCGAGCAGGATCGGCAGAGGCTGCTCCGGCGCACCGAGCTGTACGCCGGCGGGCTGTCGGCGGATCCGGCCATCGCCTCGGAGCAGGCAGCGAAGCTCGCCGAGACGAAGTGGCTCCTCGGCCAGGCCGAGCGCTCGACGCACGCAGGGCTGCGCCGGGCCCGGGTGGAGGCCGCCGCGGCGGTGGGGCGGTTCGAGCTCGACCTGCAGCGCGCCTCGCCCCGCCTCCGTGCCGAGTTCGACCGCTGGCACCAGAAGGCCGACCGCCTGCTCGGCTCGCCCGAGGCCGGGGCCGAGCTCGAGCAGGCGCTCCATCTGGCGCGGGTGTACCTGGCGCTCCTGGAGGCCGCGCGCGACGAGCTCGCCCCGTCCGCCCGCGAGCGACTCGAGCACACCGAGCGGCGCGTCTCGTCGCCGACAGCGCCTGCGTCACCCCTGCTGCCGACGGGCGCTCCGCCGGCTCCGGTGTTATAGCCGAGAGCATATGAAGGTCGACCGAATCGACACCGCTCGACTGGGCGACATCGAGCTGAAGGACCACACTGGTGCTCCGGTGCGCGTCGGCTCGGCCTGGGAGACCGGCCCGGCCGTGCTCGTCTTCTTGCGCCACTTCGGGTGAATCGCCTGCCGCGAGCAAGCGGCGGAGTTCCGCCCGCACGAAGACGAGCTGAGGAAGCAGGGCATCGGGCTGTACTTCATCGGCAGCGGCACCAGCGCCATGGCCGACGACTTCCGGCAGACGATGGGCATCGCCTCGCCGGTGTGGGTCGACCCGCAGCGCAGGACGTACCAGCTCCTGGGTTTCAAGCGCTCGTACGCGAGCATCGTCTCGCCGGGCGCCCTGAAGAACTACGCGCGCGCCTTCCTCCGCGGCCACCGGCAGGGGCTGCCCCAGGGTGACGTGTTGCAGCAGGGCGGCGTGGTGGTGGTGAAGCGGGGTGGCGAGCCCGTCTATACGTACGCCTCCGAAGTGTCGGGCGACCATCCGCCCATCGCCGACGTGCTGTCCGCCGCCGCGTCGGCGCGGTGAAGGCGAGCCGCTGCATCGTCCGCGGGGCGGCGAAGGCTGCCGCATTCACCACGCCCGAGCATCGTTCGCGGCTTCGAGCGTTCACTGGCCGCGCGCGGCCGTGCCGTCTCAACCTCCGGGCACCAGGCCCTTCGGAGCGGCCCGCGCCTTCACCGGCGCCAGCGTCAGCGCCACGTCCTTGAAGATGACCTCGCCCTGGCCCTGCATCACCACGGGGTTCTTCGCGTACGCCGCCAGCCCGACCTGCTGGCCCTTCTCGTCCACCGCCGCCGCGCAGACGTGGCCCTGCGTGCCCTGGGGCACGAAGATTTCGAGGAAGAATTCCCTGGCACTTCCGGCAGGGTGCTCCGTGGCCCCGAGCAGCGTCGCGTCGGCTTCTTCGCACGGCTTCTGCGAGACGTAGACGAAGTAGCGCCTGGCCGAGACCTTCCCCGTCTCGAGCGTGCCGAAGAGCTCCACCTCGGCCGGAGCGTCCTTGATGAGCGGCTCCTCCACGGGCTTGGGCACGGCGGGCGCGGGCGCAGCCACCGGAGCCGGAGCAGGAGATGCACGCGGCGGCTCTTTCTTCTCGGGGCAGCCGGCGACGACGAGCAACGCCGCCGGGATGACGAACGCGAGCGGACGCATGGGGACGGCATCCTGCCCAATCTCCATGCCGTTGACAGCAGCGGAGTGGCCGTCACCCGAGCAGCAGCCGGACGACGACGCCCAACGCGGCGCTGGCCCCGAGCACCGGCAGCATGCCCACCTTGAAGCGCAGCATCGCGACGAACGCCGCCGCCGAGATGGCCAGCGCGGGGAGATTCACCGTGGCCACGTCGGGCACGAGCAGCCGGACCGCCAGCGGGCCATCAAGCTCGGACACCCGGGCGAAGACGACGTGCAGGGCGAACCACACGGCGAGGTTCAGCACCACGCCGACCACCGCCGCGGTGATGGCCGACAGCGCGGCCGACAGCTGCCGGTTCCCGCGCAGCGACTCGATGTAGGGCGCTCCGAGGAAGATCCAAAGAAAGCAGGGAACGAACGTCACCCACGTGGTGAGCACCGCGCCGATCGTCCCCGCCACCCACGGCTCGAGCGCGCCGGCGTTGCGGTATGCCGCGATGAAGCCGACGAACTGCACCACCATGATGAGGGGCCCGGGGGTGGTTTCGGCCATGCCCAGCCCGTCGAGCATCTCGCCGGCCTCGAGCCAGCCGTAGCGATCGACCGCCTGCTGCGCGACGTAGGCCAGCGCGGCGTAGGCCCCGCCGAAGGTCACCACCGCGGTCTTGCTGAAGAACAGGCCTTCGTGGACGAACACGTGGCCGGTGCCGAACGCGGCGGCGAGCAGCGCGATGGGGGAGAACCACAGCACGAGGCAGATCGCCAGCACGCGAACGGCCCTGGCGATGCTCGGCCGGGTGTGCTCGGGCTGCTGCTCGAGGAGCGCGTCCACCGCTCCGCCGTCCCCGGCCGCCGCGGGCTTGATGACGACGAACGTGTCGGGCCTCACGAATCCGCCGCCGAGGCCGACCAGCCCGGCCGCGAGCACGATGAGCGGAAAGGGCACTTTGAAGAAGAAGATGCCGACGAAGGCGGACGCGGCGATGGCCACCATCGCCCCGTTCTCGAGCACGCGGCGACCGATGCGGATGACCGCCTCGACGACGACCGCGAGCACCGCCGCCTTGAGCCCGAAGAAGAGCGCGGCCACGAAGCCGACGTCGCGAAACGCGGCGTAGAGATAGCTCAGCGCCAGGATGGACAAAAAGCCCGGCAGCACGAAGAACGTGCCGGCGACGAGGCCGCCCCGGTAGCCGTGCAACAGCCAGCCGATGTACGTCGCGAGCTGCTGCGCCTCGGGCCCGGGCAGGAGCATGCAGTAGTTGAGCGCGTGGAGAAACCGGTGCTCGCTGACCCATCGTTTCTCCTCGACGAGAATGCGGTGCATCACCGCGATCTGCCCGGCCGGCCCACCGAAGCTCTGCAGCCCGACGCGGATCCACACCTTGACCGCGTCGCGGAACGAGATGGGCCCGAAGGTGCGCTCGCCGCCGAGAATCGTCGTCACCTCCACGCGCGCGAGTTTCTCCGATGCATCCACATGCCGGTGTTGGTTATTTGTTCCGAGTCATGGCGTACGACCAGAAAACGGCCGAGCGGGTGCGGCGGCTCCTCTCACGACGCCCGACTTCGTGGAGAAGCGGATGTTCGGCGGCCTCTGCTTCATGGTGAATGGCAGCATGTGCTGCGGCCTCGACGGAAACGATTTGATGGTGCGCGTCGGGCCCGCCCGCCACGCCGAGGCGCTGGCCCGGCCGCACGTGCGGCCGATGGACATCACGGCTCGCCCGCTCACCGGCTTCGTCTTCGTCGCGCCCGCGGGGTACCGCACCGATGCGGCGCTCGCGAAGTGGGTGAAGCGCGGCGTCGACTACGCCCTGACGATTCCTCCGAAGAAGCCCCGGCGCAGGCGGAGGGCCTCACCGAGGCCGCGGGTAGGAGGTTGATCCGACCCGGCGAAGCAGGTTTGGCGTTCACGCCCGCTCGGTCGGATCCGCCCCCACCTGACCGGCCTCGATGCCTGCAGCCAGCGCGCGGTGCTCGTCGCTCCCGAGCCGGTAAAGCCCGTCTTCGGCCGGGCGGCCGAACCGCCCCGCCACCGCGTCCAGCCGCGCGTTGGACTCGCGCACCCGCGACTCGGGCAGCCGCCCGCTCGTCACCGCCTGAACGAGCGCGTCGATGCAGCGCCGCTGCACGTCGGCATGGTGACAGACCAGGAAGAGGTCCACGCCGGCGAGCGCTCCGCGGACCACCGCCTCCTCGATGGGGAAGAAGTCGGCGATGGCCTTCATCTCGAGGTCGTCGCTCACCACCACGCCCTCGAAGCGCAGCTCGTCGCGGAGCAGCCCGGTCAGCACCCGGTGGCTCATGGTGGCGGGCACCTCGGCGTCGATGGCCTCGAAGAGGACGTGGGCCGTCATCACCGCGCACAGCCCCGCCTCGGCGTAGGCGCGGAACGGCACCAGCTCGATGCGCCCCAGCCGCCCCAAGTCGTGCGGCAGCCTTGGCAGCGTGTGGTGCGAGTCGGACACGGTGTCGCCGTGCCCGGGGAAGTGCTTGCCGCACGAGGCGACGCCCCCCGCCTCGAGCCCTCTGGCCAGCGCCACGCCGAGCGCGGCCACCACGTCGGGCTCGCGCGCGAACGACCGGTCGCCGATGACCGGGTTCTCGGGGTTGGTGTCGACGTCGAGCACCGGAGCGAAGTTCCAATCGAAGCCCAGCGCGCGCAGCTCGTACGCGAGCAGCCGTCCCACGCGCTCGGCGAGGGCCACATCGCCCAGCCGCCCGATGTCGCGCATCGGCGGGACCGCAGTGAAGGGCGCTCCGCGGAGTCGCGCCACGCGCCCGCCCTCCTGGTCCACCGCGAAGAGAAACGGCCGGCCCGCGTGCTGCTTCACCCGGCGAATGAGGCCCGCGGTCTGCTCGACCGAGACGATGTTGCGCTTGAAGAGGATGGCGCCGAAGACGCCGTCGCCGACGAGGGAGAGGAAGTCGGGGTCGGGCTCCGTTCCCGGAAAGCCGACCATGAGCATGCGCGCGCAGGCCCTGCGGAGCGAGTCCACGCCCCGACACTACTCTTGTGCGCGAGGGGTTGGCACCGCCGTCGCGCGCCCGGCCGGGGCCGTCGACCGATTTTGACTCATTGGACAGTTGACGTTAAAGAGGCCATGTTGCCGAAGAATCGACCGCCGACGCCACCCGGCGAAGTTCTCGCGGAGGAGTTTCTCGCCCCGCTCGGCATGACTCAGGTTGAGCTCGCTGCGAAGCTTCGCGTGCCAGTGCAGCGGATCAACGGAATCATCAACGGGAAGCGGGCCATCACCGCCGAGACGGCGCTGCTGCTGTCCAGGGTCTTCGACGTCAGCCCCGAGTTCTGGATGAATCTCCAGGCGGCGGTCGACCTGTGGAACGCGAAGCGGAAGATGGAAAAGCGGTCCTGAGTTTGTCGGCAACGAGGCGGCAGGCCACCCTCACTGTCCCACTTTGGGAGGGTTGAAGCCCTCGCCTTTAGGCGACAGCTTCAGCGTCGGTTC
>FWPU01006442.1_pt1 | contig 23437 bp, 17 predicted proteins | sample 2228361 | NCBI WGS metagenome assembly FWPU01 (sample SAMEA103939777, study PRJEB20133) | metagenome
GGGCTGGTGGAGACGGTTTTTCAGCAGCCTCTGCTGGCTGGGCATCTTTTCTTGTTCCTCAAGCACGCCGCGACCGGCTGAAGATGCTGTGGTGGGACGGAGACGGCCTTGCGATCTGGTACAAACGCCTGGAGCGTGGCACGTTCGAGCTGCCACGCGTGCCCGCGGACCAGGGGCACGTACAGCTCGACGCGGCCGAGGTGGCCATGCTGCTGGGGGGCATTTCTTTGCAGGCGCGGCGGCGGCCTCGATACTCCGTGGCAGGCTGAGGACGTCCCATGATGGCGGCGTAAACAGAAACCTCCTCGCTTGCTCAGGCAGGCCAAATACGTTCGGCAGCTCAGCACAGGCGAGCACGCCTGTGCCACGTAGAGCAAGCGTCCCGCTTGCTCAGGCAGGCCAAATACGTTCGGCAGCTCAGCACAGGCGGGAACGCCGGTGCCACCAAGGGTGTGTGCGTGATGTTTCACGAATCTCATCCCACCCTTGACCCGGGGGGCAGGCGCCTGTGCCCGTGCGTACGCATACCGGGCAGATGGCGGCTCGTGTAGTGCTCGCGGCTTCTGCCCCCGCAAGCCCCCCTTTGTGAGCGGGGGAGGTAGCCGCGCGCGGCAGAGTGCGGGCATGGCGTGACGGTTGGAGTCTCCAACGAGCTTCAGCACGCGTTGCGGGCCGGCTCGGCTACGAGCTGCGTTCTCGCGCGCCGCGGATACGGAGCGGCGCGAGGCAGCGTTGGCTGCTACGCGCGTGCCTACTGCGGCGTTCGCCAATCCGGCCTTCTGGCTCTTATGGCAGCTCCTTGATCTCCAAATCCTTGAAGCGAATCTCCATGGCATCGCCCACGTGCAGTTGCAGGGCCACAACCCCTTCGGCAGCGCCTTTCTCCCGATCCGCCTCCTCGTACTCAACCGTTACGTGGCCGTTAAGCTTCTGCGTGATCCGCGGGCCGTCTGCCGTGATTTCGTACTCGTTCCAATCGCCGGGCTTGTAGTGCCGGGCCACGTTCTGCGCATCGACATTGGCCAAGATGCCACGGCCCCCTTCTTCGTAAAGGATGCCCAGGAACTGATTGTCCGCAATGTCGGCCTGGTAGCCGCGCACCACATAGTCTTCGAAGCGGCGGCTGCGGAACTGCACGCCCGAGTTGCCGTTTCGTAGCTTGAATTTCAGGCGCAGCACGAAGTTCCGGTAACTCTTGTGCGTTGCCAGAAAACTATTGTGCGTGAGCTTTTTGGCGTCGGTCGAGCCCACGATCTCCCCATCTTCCACGCGCCACAAGTCCGGATCCCCCTCCCACCCCTGCAGCGAAGCGCCATCGAACAAGGGGACGAATTCGCCGCTCTTGTCTTCGGCCGCAATCGCCCCGGCCACCAGCGCGGCCAGAAATACACAGGCCCACACGCGCCACCAATAGCCGTGCATGTCGTCGCTCCTCTTCAACTGGGGTCGCACCGCCCCACTAGACCAATTCGATCTCGATCGACCGGTACGCTCCACCATAGCTCGTCAAGGCACCTCGCCCGTCACCATAGCCTCTTGCGGGAGGGACTTCCAGGGCTTGGCGGCAATCTGCGGCTCGTAGTCCTCCCTCCCGGCAAGCCGTGCAATCTCGCGCATCAGCCGGCGCGTTACGTGCTCCAGCACCTCGCGCTCGCCTTCGCGCCCGTGATATGCAGAGAAATCAAGCGGCCGCCCCACCACCAGCCTCGCCCGCGCGCTCAGCCAGAAGAAGCTATATACCGTTCCCTCGAACGGCCCGCCTTCCACGTAGCAGGGAATCACGGGCACCTTGGCCCGCAATGCGACCATGGCCGCGCCTAGCCGCCCGGGCAGCATGAACTCGCTCGTGGTGTTCAGCCGTCCCTCGGGAAACATGCCGACGAGTTCCCCCTGTTGGGCATACCGCACGGCTGCCCTCGTCGCTGCGGTATCGATACCACCACGGCTCGTGGGAATGACCTCCAGCACCCGCAGCCCCCAGCCAATTACGGGCACCTGGCAGTATTCGCGGGCAACCATCCAATGCACTTGCCGCCGTGCTGCCAGGGCTATGAACGCTGGATCGACGGGAGAGCGGTGATTGCAGACGATCACAGCCCCGCCGGGCGGATCGATGGGCAGTGCTCCTTCCAGGCGAGCGCGCCAGCGGACCCGCGTCATCACCAGGTTGTACACGTACAAGGGGAACTGAAGGGGCTTGTACCCCATGCGGCGGTGCGTCCGCCACGTCCAGAGACAGAGCGCAGCCAGGGCTGCCAGCAGCGCGGCGGCAGCCAAGGGACGAACGGGCGGGGGATCGATGAACATTGCGCGGCGGTCGACTTCGGGTAGCAGTTCGCGCGGGCTTTGGGGGGCCAGGGCCGTTTGCAAGCCGGCGCGGTGGATGCAAGCTTGGCGGCCAACTATAACGTTGCGCACGGCACCAAACGAGGCAAGCCCATGACGATCGGCGTGATCAGCGATACGCACGGCCAGGCAGAATTCACACGTGAAGCGGTGCGCGTGCTGGAGGAGTTTAAGATTGAACTCGTGTTGCATTGCGGAGACATCGGCTCGGCAGAAGTGGTCGAGGTGCTCTCCCAATGGCCGTGCCACTATGTACTCGGCAACGTTGACGATGAGCGCACGCTGCCCGCTGCCATCGCTGCGGCGGGGCAGAAGTGCTACGGCCGCTTCGGCTCGCTATTGCTTAAAGGCCGGAAGATCGCCTGGCTGCACGGAGACGATACGCACCTGCTCGAACAGACCATCTCTGGCGGCGAGTGGGATCTGGTGTGCCATGGCCACACGCACGTGCCGCGCTGCGAGTGGCGGCGTCAGACGCTGGTACTCAATCCGGGTGCGCTGTATCGGGCCAAGCGGCATACGGCGGCGATTGTAGAGCTGCCGTCTCTCAAGGCCGCCTTGCTGGATGTTTGAGGCAAGACACGGCGTGCGCGTGCTCGTGTGCCCAGGCGAGCGAGAGAACGCGCGCCGGCAACCCTTTCCGCGGCAACGATCTGTGCTGCGGCCCCGGCCTTGAAGCGTGGGGTCTTTGCTACGGGCCGCCGGCAACGATCGCACGCATTTCTGCGGCGATGAAGAACGAGCCGCACACGCACAACAGTCGCCCGGCCGCCAGATGCGGCTGGGCCAGCTCCCATGCCGCTCGGGCATTCTCGGCCGGCTGGATGCCGACCATTCCCACCTCACGGGCAAGGCGCGCAAGCACTTCGACGGGCACGCCCCGTGGGTTGTTGAGGTACCGTGTGAGGATCACGTGCTCGAAGTGAGGCCGCAGCAAAGCGAGCATCTCGCGCACTTGTTTGTCGACCGTGGTGGCGAACACCAGTGCGCGTGGCTGGCCGGGATACAACTCGGCCAGCGTTTCGACCAGCGCGGCGATGCTGGCCACGTTGTGGGCGACGTCGATCACAATGGGCGGGCGGCGGCGCACTAGTTCAATACGCCCTGGCCACCGTAGCCGGCGCAAACTCTCGCGCATGGCCGCTTCATCGATGCGGAAGCCTTGTGCAGACAGTTCCACCGCTGTGGCCACAGCCAGTGCCGCATTGGCCGCCTGATGCCGGCCGGGAAGCGAGAGTTCGACCGCACTCCAGGCGTGCCTGCGCTGTGCGCCATGGTACCAGAGATCCACCTTGCCCCAACACGCTCCGTCCGGCGGCTGCTGCGGGGGATGATAGACAAAGCCGAACTCCCGCCCCAACTCGTCCAAGCGGCAGCCGGCAGCCGCAGCGGCCGAGCGGATCACCTGTTGCGGCTCCGCATCCACCACACCGCTCACCACGGGCACGCCTGGTTTGATGATTCCCGCCTTTTCTCGGGCAATTTCGGCCAGCGTGTTGCCCAGCAAGTTCATATGGTCGAAGCTGATGTTGGTGATGACGCACACGGAGGGCTGGCAGACATTGGTCGAATCGAGCCGTCCGCCCACTCCTACCTCGAGCACGGCTGCGTCGACGCCGCGGCGGGCAAAATGGAGCATGGCCAATGCCGTGGTCAAATCGAAGTAGGTCGGGCCAGGCTCCGGCGGCTGGCAGGCCGCCGCCTGCGCATCCAACTCGGCGACGATGGGCCGCAATTCGCTGACCAGTTCCGCCAGCTCTTCTCCCGTGCATGCCGCCCCGTCTACGGCCAGCCGCTCTTCCAGCCGGTGGAGATGCGGAGAGCTGTACAACCCCGTGCGGTAGCCTGCGGCCGTGAGCATCGAGGCGATCATGGCCGAGGTGGAGCCTTTGCCCTTGGTCCCCGCCACGTGCACCACCGGGTATGCAAGTTGCGGGCAGCCCAACCGCTCGAGCAGGTTCCTCATGCGGTCAAGCTTGAAGGTGCGCTGGCCGTAGGGAATCGTGAGGCTGCGCTCGTAGTCGATGCGCGAAACGAGGTATTCGAGCGCCTCGTCTCGGCTGAGCCGTTGAATCGTTTGCGACATCGGTTTGCTGCCCCGACTGCGGGGTAGACGCACTGTATTGGTTCGCCGCGCTGGAGCATCGTACTCCCCAAGCAGCATAGCAGGACCGTGGCAACAGATGAAGGACGGCGGCTGCCGGTGCAATCGCGGAATGCCGTGCCGCAAGGCGAAAACGTCGAATTCCACGTTCCACAGGCCGAGGCTCGCAAGGCGCAACTGGAGTATAACGCGATGCGCGGCGGCAGGCGGGCCGAGGCGGAGACAGACGAAGCACGTCGCCGGCAGAGAAGGCAGGGAATGTTCGGACGGAAGATCTTGCGGGCGGCTTGCTGCATCTCGCCGCCGCATCTCGAAGGCCGCCCCCTTGCCCAGAAATGAGCTACAACGACTCTTTTCGCTCCACTATCACGCCTTGCGGGGCCGTGCCCATCGCCCCACACAAAAAAAGAGGTCTGGAACACCACCGGCCGGTAGATTACGCTTGCACCGCGTCTTGAACCACGTAGAAACCCGCAATGCACTCACCGTCCGGCACGATCGAACAGCTTGCCATCACCACAATCCGCACATTGGCCATGGATGCGGTCGAAGCGGCCCGCAGCGGCCATCCCGGCACGCCCATGGCGCTTGCTCCCGTAGCGTATACGCTATGGTCCCGAACATTGCGCTACGATCACGAGCGCCCCGATTGGCCAGGGCGCGACCGGTTCGTTTTGTCCTGCGGCCATGCTTCGATGCTGTTGTATGCGATTCTTCATCTCGCAGGGGTACGGCAGATCGAGGCAGGGCACGCCGGCGAGCTGGCCGTACCGTTGGAGCATATTCGGCGATTCCGCCAGCTTCACAGCCGCTGCCCGGGGCATCCGGAGTATGGAGAAACGGCCGGTGTGGAGACGACAACCGGTCCGCTGGGCCAGGGCATAGGCAACAGCGTGGGCATGGCCATCGCGCAGCGGTGGCTGGCCGCGCACTTCAACCGACCTGGGTACGAGCTGTTCGATTACCGCGTGTGGGCCCTATGTAGCGACGGAGACTTGATGGAGGGCGTGGGCGCCGAGGCGGCCTCGCTGGCCGGCCACCTCAAGCTCTCGAACCTCTGCTGGATCTACGACGACAACCGAATCACCATCGAGGGAGAGACATCTCTGGCGTTCAGCGAAGACGTGCCGCAGCGGTTCGCCGGCCTTGGGTGGCACGTGCTGCGCGTGGAGGACGCGAACGACGTGGAGGCCATTGCCTCTGCATTGCAGCAGGCAGAACGCCTCACAGAGGGACCGACGCTGATCGTTGTCCGCAGCCATATTGCCTGGGGCTCGCCTAATAAGCAGGACACGCACGCCGCGCACGGAGCGCCCCTGGGCGCAGAAGAGGTGCGGCTCACCAAGCGTGTTTACAACTGGCCTGAAGATGCGCAGTTTCTCGTGCCCGACGAGGTACGCGAACACTTTGCCCAGGTAGTGGCCCAACGCGGCCGCAAGCTGAGAGAGGAGTGGGAACGGCGATTCGCTGCCTACGAGCGCGCGTACCCACAGCAGGCCGCAGAGTGGCGGACCATACAGGCCCGCGAATTGCCCGCCGGTTGGGACGACGATCTTCCCACCTTTGCGGCCGACGATAAAGGACTGGCCACCCGCGTTTCGTCCGGCAAGGTACTTAATGCCATCGCCAAGCGCGTGCCTTGGCTGATGGGCGGCTCCGCAGACCTTGCCCCCTCTACCATGACCCTGCTGGAGGGAGAAACATCGTTCTCGGCAAAGAATCACGCCGGGCGCAACCTGCACTTTGGCGTCCGCGAACATGCCATGGCCGCGGCTGTGAACGGCATGGTGCTCTCTGGTCTGCGTGCCTATGGGGCCACGTTCTTCGTGTTCACAGATTATCTGCGGCCTTCGCTGAGACTGGCCGCGCTAATGCGCATCCCCTCGCTGTTTATTCTTACGCACGATTCGATCGGCGTGGGTGAAGACGGACCCACGCACCAGCCGGTGGAGCATCTGGCTGCGTTGCGTGCCATTCCCAATTTGCTTACGATCCGCCCTGCCGATGCCAACGAAGTCGTGGCTGCGTATCGAGTGGCATTGGCCCAGAGGCACAGGCCCGTGGCGCTGGTGCTCACGCGGCAGAACCTGCCCACGCTCGACCGCACGCGGTACGCGGCCGCGGCAGGGCTAGCCAGGGGGGCGTATGTGCTGGCTGAATCGTCGCCGCAGCCGGAGTTGATTCTTATCTCGACGGGCAGCGAAGTGATCGCCACGGTTCGGGCGTACGAAACGTTGGCGGCCGAGGGCTTGAAGGTTCGGGTGGTGAGCATGCCCTGTTGGGAGCTGTTTGAAGAGCAGCCCGAGGCGTACCGGCGCGAGGTGCTGCCGCCAGATGCCGCCTGCCTGGCCGTTGAGGCCGGCGTTGCGCTGGGCTGGCACCGGTACCTGGGCAGCCGCGGCGACTTTGTGGGCATGAGCGGTTTTGGAGCCTCTGCTCCGGCCGGCACGCTGATGGAGCACTTTGGCTTTACGCCTGCGCGGATTGCTGAGCGGGCCCGGTCGCTTCTGGCGGGGCATGGGCGAGCATAGTCAGTTGGCGTATGGCGGCCGCATTGGCCCTGTGCGTGCTGTGCGTCGCGAGGCGTACAACCTGCGGGTGCTCACGATCTACCAGGTGATCTTGCGGATCGGCTGGATATTCAAGACCGAGAGCGTGATCATGCCGGCCTTCATGGACGCGGTGGCCGGCGCGGGCTGGCTGCGTGGCCTGCTGCCGGTGTTGGGCCGCATAGGGCTGAGCGTACCGCCTTTGTTCTATGCGGCCCGGCTGCGGGCCCTGCCGCGCAAGAAGTGGGTGCTGGCCTGGTGGGGCATCGCCATGGGGCTGCCTTTTTTGGTGCTGGCGTGGGCCTGGTACGCCAGAGATCGCCTGCACGCGGCGGTGCTGGCTCCTCTGTTCTTGCTCATGTACGCACTATTCTCAGCGTGCAACGGCTTGAATGGAGTTTCGTTGAACACGCTGATCGGCAAGCTAGTGCGGCCGCAGCGGAGAGGCCGCCTGATGGCCGACGCAAGTGTCAGCGGTTCGATCTTGGCCGTGGCCTGCGCCTGGTGGCTGCTGGGAGATTGGCTGGCACGGAGCGACCACGGCTTCCACCTGGTATTCGCTTTTACGGGAATGCTGTTCCTGCTGACCGCCTGCGCTGCCGCTGCCCTGCGCGAGCATGCAGACAGGCCGCCAGCGCGGCGCGTCGCCGCTGCCGAGACAGATCCCTCATGCCATCAGAACGCCTGGCTCTCGGCCCTGCGGCGTGGCGCGAGAACGGCTTGGCAGGCGGCCTGGCATACGCTGCGGCACGATCGCCACTTCCGCCGCCTGGTCGCCGTGACCACATTTGCCTCGGTCGGCTCGATACTCTTCCCGCACTATCAGGCGCTGGCACGCGAACGATTGCAGCTCGGCCAGGCCCAGATGATGGTATGGGTGGTGGTGCAGAACGGTGCCATTGGCTTTTTCGGGCTGTTTCTTGGTCCGTTGGCAGATCGTCGCGGCAACCGAGTAACGTTGCGCGTCGCGCTGGCCGCTACCACATTGGCGCCGGGGCTGGCGCTCGCCATGGCCCTGGCCGATCCTGCATGGGGGCGCCGCTGGTTTTGGCTGGTCTTCGTACCTTTAGGTTTCACGCCCCTTTCGCTCAAGACGTTTGTGAATTACGTGCTTGAGCTGGCGCCGGCTACGGAGCATCCACGGTATCTTAGCGCTTTGGGAGTTTGCCAGGCCTTGCCGTTTGTGGCCGCGCCAGTACTGGGGTGGCTCGCAGATGCGACCAGCTTTGAGTTTGTGTTTGCTCTCGGGGTTGTTTGTATGGCGGTCTCCGTGGCATTGACGTTTCGCCTTGCCGAGCCTCGATTCTGGAACGAGACAGACAGGGCCGTCGGCAGCACCGACTCGCCGGCAGTGCCCTGGAGGGCCGAAGAGGGCTGAAAGAACCCATAGGATGCGCGCCGTAGCCACGCGCGCCGTAGCTGCGGCATGCTGCCGCAGAACGTCGTAGCCGCACTCGCTAGAGTGCGGGCATGGCGTGCCGAGATACTTAAGCGCCAGATGCTTGCGGCCCGACAACCTTGCGGGCCAAGATTCTTGCAGGCCGAAGCATGTGGCATTTCCACGCAAGCTGCTGCCTGCATTGGCTGCTCTGCTTGGCTGCGCAGGCGTTGGCGCTATAATCACCACAGCCAGCCGAGGGTTGCGTGTACCCCGTGGCCCAGGGGATTGAGAACGCGAGTCGGAACAGAGTCCTCCATGCTGCAAGCCACCAGACCGAGTACCTTGGCAGAGCTTCGCGCGAGCGGCTGGGTATCGAAAACCGTCAAACAAGAGCTGCACGACAACTTCTTGCGCATGCTGGCAGCGGGCGAAGAGCTGTTCCCAGGGATCATCGGCTATGAAGATACGGTGATACCGGAGATCAACATCGCCATCCTCGCCCAGCACGATATGCTGTTTCTGGGCGAAAAAGGGCAGGCCAAAAGCCGGCTGATGCGTTCACTAGTGAGGTTTCTGGATCCCGAGGTACCGTATCTCGACATTCCTGGCTGCCCTGTGCACGAAGACCCCTTCAAACCCATCACCAGCGCTGGCAAACGCCTGGTCGCAGAGACTCCTCCCGAGCGCGTGCCCATCGCCTGGTGGCCGCGAGCAGAACGCTATGCCGAGCGGCTGGCGCCCGGCACCAAGTTCGCAGATGTGATCGGCGAGATCGACCCGGCACGGCTGGCGCACGGCACCAGCATGTCTGCCGAAGAGGTGCTGCATTTCGGGCTCATCCCCCGCATGCACCGCGGCATCTTCTCCATGAACGAGCTGCCCGAGCTGGACGAACTGGTGCAGGTGGGCCTGTTCAACATCTTGGAAGAACGCGACGTGCAGATCCGCGGCTACCCCATCCGCTTCGATCTCGACGTAGTCATCCTCTTCTCCGCCAACCCGAGCACCTACAACCGCAGCGGCAAGGTCATCCCGCAGCTCAAAGACCGCATTGGGAGCGTGATCCACACGCATTACCCGCGCGAGCGGGATCTGGGAATCGCCATTCTGGAGCAGGAGGCCCGCATCGACCTGGGCGGTCCTTACCCCGTGGTCGTGCCCTACTTCATGCGAGAGATCATCGAGCAGATCAGTATTCAGGCGCGCAAGAGCAAGTACATCGACCAGCAGTCCGGGGTGAGCGCGCGGTTCAGCATTGCCAACTATCGGACGATGGTGGCCAGTGCCCGGCAGCGAGCGGCCCGGTTGGGAGAGCGGCCTGCCGTGCCGCGCATCAGCGATTTGGGGCACTTGTATGCCTCGTCGCTGGGGAAGCTGGAACTCGACATGATGGGCAGCCATCAGCTTACCGAGCGCCAGGTGCTGGACGCCCTGGTGGCAGAAGCCATCCGCGTGGTGTTCGAGGAGTACGTAGATCGCCACGGGCTGGAAGAGATCTCCCGGATCTTCAGCCATGGGGTGAAGATCGAGGTGGGCGACATGCTCCCCTCGGCGGCCTATGCGCAGCGCCTCTCTCGCGTACCGCCTGCATGGGATAAGGCGTTCGAGGTGAACGCGTCGACGGACCCTGCCGTGCGTGCCTCGTGCGTCGAATTCGTGCTGGCGGGGCTGTACGTCACCGACCGCATCTCGCGCTCGCAGACGCACGGGCGTATCGTGTACGAGTTGTAAGCTTGCTGCCGTAGCGGGGAATTGCGGTTTATGTCCAGCACGCCGGGTCCCAAGCGCCGTCCGCTAGGCGGCATCATCCACACGTATCGAAAGTTCGATCCGCAGCATTTTCCCAGCCCGACGCAGGAACCGCCCGACCTGCTCTCGCCCGTCTTCGACCATCTGCTGTTCTACGGCAGCCTGCGTGAGCTGAGCGAAGAGGAGCTGGCCCGCGCCATCAGGCTGGATCCCTCTCAGATCGCTGGCCTGGGCCCCAGCCTCGAGGCGTTGCGCGAGCTGCTGCTGGAACGCAAGCGCAAGCTCCTGGCCACGTATGAGACCGAGCAGGTGCAGTACGAGGCACGCGAGCGCTACCAACAGGCGGGTGCCCGGATGCGGCCGCCGCGCTCCATACGCAAGAGCTTCGAGCGCGCCTTTCGAGACGAGCAGTTGCGCGAGCTGGAGGAGCTGTGGTACCAGGTAGGCGGCGAGCGGCATCCGTTTGGGGCCGAGCTGATGCGGCTGATGAGCAAATTGGGAGACAAGTACCAGATCGACGAACTGGCGGCGAAGTACCAGTTCACGGGCCGTACACGGTTGAGCATTCCGCGTGCGTTGGAGGTCAAAGAGGAGCTGGAGGCCATCGACCGGCTGCTCAAACAGCTTGAAGAGGCGGCACGGACGGCCCAGATCGGCGTGATCGATATGGAAGAGCTGTCCCGGTTTGCCGAGGAGGCGCAGGTCGAGCAGCTCAATCGGCTGCACGAGCAGATTCAAGAATACCTACGGCACCTTGCAGAAGAACAGGGGCTGGAGCGTACACGGCGGGGATATCAGCTTTCTCCCAAGGCCTATCGGCTGTTTCAGAGCAGGCTGCTGGAGCAGATATTTAGCGACTTATCGGCGAGCCGCACGGGCCGCCATGCGAACTGCGTGGTGGGCGAGGGTGCGGTAGAGATGCAATCGACGCGGCCGTACGAGTTTGGAGATTCTGTGACAGAGCTGGACCTGCCCAGCTCGTTTACTAATGCCTTGCTGCGCGCGGGGACGGGGCTGCCGGTGCGTTTACAGCCTGAAGACCTGGTGGTGCACCGCACGCGCAACAGCCCGAAGTGCGCCACGGTGGTGGTGATGGACATGAGCGGGTCGATGCGCTACGACGGGGCCTACGTGAACGTCAAGCGGATGGCCCTGGCGCTCGATGGGCTCATCCGCCGCGAGTACCCGGGAGACTACTTGCAGTTTGTAGAGATGTATACCTTCGCCAAGCTGCGTGCACCGGGAGAGATTGCATCGTTGCTGCCCAAGCCGCCCACGCTGTACGACCCGCTGGTACGGCTGCGTATCGACATGAGCCGCCTCGACACGAGCGAGCTGCGCGTGCCGCTGCACTTTACCAATATCCAGCAGGGGCTGACGCTTGCCCGGCGGCTGCTAGCCGCCCAAGACACCCCCAACCGCCAGGTGATCCTCATTACCGACGGATCGCCGACGGCGCACTTTGAAGGTCCGCAACTCTTCTTGCTCTATCCGCCCGATCGGCGCACCGAGGCGGCCACCCTCCGCGAAGCGCAGCTCTGCCAGCGCGAGGGGATCACCATCAACATCTTTCTGCTGCCGAGCTGGTCGCAATCTCGCGAAGACGTGCAATTTGCCTACCGCCTTGCGCAGACGGCGAGAGGCCGTGTCTTCTTTACCGCCGGCCGCGACCTAGACCGCTACGTGGTCTGGGACTACCTCAAGCGGCGGCGCTCGATCATCGCCTGATCAGGCAGTACCAGGCCAGTGGTGCAGCCCTCTTGTCTGCACATGATCTAGAGGCGGCGTGCCTGGCACGGCTGCATTGGTATGGGCAGGCGGCCGCTCGTGCAACCGCCTCGGCTGCACCTGCGCGGGCGGCATGTTGGATTCTGGGTTGCTCGGCGCGGCATGCTTTGCCGCGTGCTGAGGAGGCAGGATATGCTGTTGTACCGGGTGTGGATGGCTACCCGCATCCCGCCAATAACCTCCGCCGACTGCCTGGAGCGTACGCTCGATGTTCAACGATCGAAACCTGGCAACACAGGCCAACCCGATTACGCGCCGCCGGCTGTTGGGCACCGCCGCCGGAGGCATGGCTGCCATGGCTCTGCGGCGCGCCGCCAGCGCCCTGGCCGAGGGGCCGCTGCGTGTGGGAACATTCCGGGCCGAGGTGACGCCCCGGCTGGGCCAGCTCGTCTACAGCGGGGCCTTCCGGCCGGCCACATCTCTCGATACGCCGCTCTTCGTCAAGGGTTTTGTGCTCAGCGGTTTGCCAGAGCAAGGCGGCACACCAGGCACGGCGGTTGTCGCAGCGATCGACTGGTGCGAAATCCGCAACGAGTCCTTCGATGTCTGGTGCAACGCACTGGCTCGGGCGGCCGGCACGCGGCCGGATTGCGTGCTGTTGTCAAGCATTCATCAGCACGACACGCCGCTGGGCGATACCGGCGCCCAGCGCATCCTGGCCGAGGCCGGAGAAAGCAGCGTGATTTGTGACCTGGAATTCCATCACCGCTGCGTGCAGGCGGCCGCTGCGGCCGTGGCGCGTGCCGTACAGCTTGCGCGGCCTGTGACCCACCTGGGCATCGGCCAGGCGCGTGTGGAGCAGATTGCCTCGAACCGCCGCGTCGAGCTGCCGGATGGCCGCGTCACGTTCAACCGCTACAGCGGCCGCAACGACGAGCTGTATCGCAATTTGCCCGAGGGGGAGATCGATCCTGTGCTACGTTGCATCAGCTTCTGGGAGCACGAGACGCCGCTCGTCTCGCTGTCGACCTACGCCACGCATCCCATGAGCGTGTATGGCACGGGGGCCATTCACTACGATTTTGTCGGCATGGCGCGCGAGCGCCGCGAGCAGGACGATCCGCAAGTTGTCCAAATCTACGCCTCGGGATGCAGCGGAGACGTTACAGCAGGCAAGTACAACGACGGGGCGCCGCAGCACCGAGACCGCCTGGCAGAGCGGCTGTACACGGCCATGTGTGCCGCGTGGGAGGCCACCGAGCGCGTGCCCCTGGAACGCGCAGCTTGCCGTGCCGCTCCCCTGGTGCTGCCGCACCGCGAGGCGCCCGGACTCACGGTCGAGGACCTCGAGCGGGACCTCGCGGATACCACGCGTGCGTTGCAGCAGAGGGCCATGGCAGCGGTGGGGCTGAGCGCACGCCGGTACCGGCCTCAGGGACACAGATGCGATATCCGCTGCCTCGACCTGGGGCCCGCGAAACTGGTACTCTTTCCGGCCGAAGCGTTCGTGCGCTATCAGCTTGCCGCGCAGGCCATGCGGCCAGACGCCGCGGTGCTTGCCATGGGCTACGGCGAGTGCGCGCCGGGGTACATTCCCACCGAGCAGGCTACGCGAGAAGGCTTCATCGAAGGGCACGGCTATTGCTGGGTGGCCGATGGCGCCGAGGAGCGCATCCTGGCCGCGGCGCGCCAGGCCCTAGCAGACACATGAACACCGACCACAGCGGTACGCCGATTTGAGCCGAAGAAGCAGGATCGGCGTACGGCCGGTGCAACTGCGCTCTGCCCGGCGCACGCCCATCACTCGAATCGGGCGGACCCTGGTCGTGCCCTGGCAATCGCTGTAGCAAGCGCCGCAGTTTGTCTCAAGGCTACAGTGCCTTCCCGGGCCATTCGGCTTCTTCTTATGCCGAAGTCTCAGCCTGGGGTGTCGACTATGATCGCTGGCGTGCGTGATCGGGGTCGTAAAATGGGGTGGGCACGACCTCAGCAGGCACAAGCACTCCATGCCCTGCGCGGATGTAGAACCGGGTGCCGGGCACAGCCCGCTGCGGCGAGAGAAAGGCCAGCCCGATGGTCCGGCCCAGCGTTGGGCTGTGTGCGATGCTGGTGACGCGGCCGGCAATCTCGCCGGCCTCGATCACCAAATGGCATTCTTGGGGCACGGGGCCGCGCCCATCTGCCGCCAGCGTGAATCCCACTAGACGTCGAGTGGGAGGCCTCTTGCCCACGATTTGGAGGCTGCGCTGGCCGACGAAGAACGGCTTATCCATCTTGACCACTCCTTCGAGGCCCGCTTCGAAAGGCGTCGTCAGGCCATCGGTGTCCTGTCCGATGATCAAGTGTCCCTTCTCCAGGCGCAGCACGCGCTGCGCCTCGACGCCGAAGGGCCGTATGCCGTACTTCGTTCCCATCGCCGCGAGCGCCTCCCATACGGCGGCGGCGTGCAGTGCCGGCACGTGCAGCTCATAGGCCACCTCGCCGACAAAACCGGTGCGTAGCACGCGGGCCGGCACTCCCAGCACCTCGGCCTCGCGCACGCCCAGGTAGGGGAAGGCCCCCTCGCTGGTGTCCAGAGAACTCGCCTCGCGCAATATCTCCCGTGCAGCGGGGCCTGCCAGGTTGATGGCGGCAAAGTTGCCCGTCGCGTTGACGATCACCACATTCAGCCCCCACACCAAAGCCCAGCGCAAGAGTTCCCGATACACGGCGCCCGACCCGGTGGTCGTGGTGGTCACGTAGAAGCGATCCTCGTCCAGGCGAGCCACCACGCCGTCGTCGATGACCACGCCCGACTCGTCGCACATCAGGCCATACCGCGTGGTGCCCGGCCGCATGCGGGCAAAGCGGCCCGTGTAGATGCGCTCCAGCAGCGTGACGGCGTCTGGACCCTGAATCTCCAGCTTGCCCAGCGTGCCCACATCGATCAGCCCCGCCTGCTCGCGTACGGCACGCACCTCTGCGGCAATGGCCCGCGCGCGCTCGCTGCCGTTCTGAGCGTACCAGGCGGGCCGCAGCCAATCTCCGGCCGGCATCCACTGTGCGCCGGCCTCCTCATGCCAGGCATACAGCGGCGTATGCCGATGAGGATGAAAGCCCCGGCCTGCCAGGTGCCCCAAGGGCACAGGATGAACAAACGGCCGCGCCGTGGGCGAACCTGTCTCTCCCACACTCTGTTGCTTGAGCCGCGCCAAAATGCGTATGCAGTTGCTGTTCGCCAGCTTCCCCTGGCTCGGCCCCATGCCAAAGGTCGAGTAGCGCTTGAGCAGCTCGACGTGGTCAAACCCCTCCTGCACCGCGTGCACCAGGTCTCTAAAGTGCACATCTTCGTCGAAATCCACAAATGCCTTGGCCTCGTGCGGCAGCCGCGCCTCTGGCTCCAGGGCTATCGGCCACTCGTGGCTATGGGGCTGACCGCCGAGGGCAACGGGCGGCGGCAACGCAACGGCATACTTTCCCAGGTAGGCCGCGGCAGCCAGGCCAGCGCGGCGGCCCGATGCTATCTGTTGCTCCAGGTCGAAAATCCCGGCCAGCCGGCCGGCAACGAATACGCCCGCAGGCGCCTCCCCAGGTACAAACTGCCGCAACGCCTCTGAGTAGCAGCTCTTACCTCCGGCCTGGCAGAACAGACCATCGGCCGGCGCCCAGCCCACGCTCATGGCCACCAGGTCGCACTCGATCTCCCATTCTTCACCTGCATCCGGCCTGCCATCTCGCAGCGGACAGATGCGCACGCCTCGCACGCCCTGCTTCGAGCGGTCCGGCAGGGCGGCAGTGATGGTGTGTCCTGTGTAAACTGGGATGCCGCGCCGCGCCAGCTCGGACGCGGCTGCCGCGTCTTCGCCATGGGTACGCAGGTCCACCAGGGCAGCCACATCGACATCGGCCGTTGCCAGGTCAAGCGCCGCTGCGTAGGCTTCGGCATTGGCGGCCAACACGACCGCACGCTTGCCCGGCCGCACGGCAAACTGGCGAATCAGCCGCTGGGCGGCGGTGGCCAGCATGACGCCAGGCAGATCGTTATTACCAAAAACGGCGGGCTGTTCGTATACGCCTGTGGCGAGTACGGTACAGCGTGTACGCAGGCGTGTAAGCCGCTTCGCGTCGACCAGGGCCAGGTAGTGGTCTGGGTAATAACCGGCGGCCACTGTGCCCAGGCGGCAGGTTACCAGCGTCTCGGCTGCCAGGCGTGCGATGAGTTCGTCGAGCAGGGATTGTGCGCGCGAGTCCTGGGCATGCTGGTAGAGGAGGCTGCCGCCTGGCGCGGGCTGCTCGTCCACAAGCCACACGCGCACGCCTTGCTCGGCTGCCGCCAGCGCGGCAGAGATGCCTGCCGGCCCGGCACCAACCACAACCAGCTCGGTATGTGCGAAGTCGTTTGGCGTGCGGCGGGCCAGCCGGCCGCGCTCCACCTTGCCAAGGCCGGCGACGCGCCGCAGCGTCCGCTCCCAGAAGGGAAAGAGCGCTCGGGGCCGATAGAAGGTCTTGTAGTAGAACCCCACAGGCATGAAAGCCCCGAATCGGTCCGCCAGGCGCAGCGTATCGCTCGCCAGCCCGCCCCAGGTATTGACGGCGCGCACGTCGGCACCGTCCCAGACGGGCGTCACGTCGCCACGGAGATTGGTGTGCTCTGCGTCTTCGACCAGCACGTTGACGTCCAGGTTGGCGAGGCTGTAGATGCCGCGCGGCCGATGGTACTTGAAGCTCCGGCCGAGCAGCCGCACGCCGTGCGCCGCCAGGGCGGAGCTAAACGTGTCTCCCGCGAAGGCTGTATAAACACGGCCCTCGAAGCAAAACCGCAGCGGCCGATTGCGGTCGATCCACTCTCTGGGCTGCGGCGGCAGTCGAAACGGCCCGCTCATGCAGCAGGCTCCTGGCCAGGACTCGCTTGCAGGCGGGTGTCCGGCTGTTGTCCGTTTGTGTTCGGCTGGCCGGCAGGGGCAACCTGGCGCTCGCTCGGTCCAGGCGGCTCGATCGAGTCGGGCGGAGGCCAGAGCCAAGTACCGCGCACCTCGTCTCGCAAGGTATCGCGCTCGGCCACGAACCAGGTGCCGCTGGGCACGTGGTACCACCATTCGCGCAGCACGCCCGGCTCTCCCCGGCGGTGGAATACATAGTCGGCCCACTCGCGGTCGCCGGTGGTTGCGGGGTCGGGCATGGTCCGCAACTCTCCCCCGTACAAGAACTCCGAGAGCGGCCGCCAGCCGTTGATCGGGCAACGCAGCAGCTTCATGTTCAAAACCTCACGTGCACAACCTCAGTGTCCAACCGATGCCGCCCCTTTTTCGCCCACCAAGGCGAAATGCTCGAAGCGCTCCAGCGCAAACGGCCGGATGAGCGGGTGCGGCCGATCGTGCGCCAGCGTGTACGCCAACGTGGTGCCGCACACGGGCGTGGCCTTGAACCCCCATGTTCCCCAGCCCGTATCGAGGTAAAACCCCTCGATCGGGGTTTTGCCCATGATAGGAGAAAAGTCGGGTGTCATGTCCGACATGCCGGCCCACTGCCGCGTGACCTTCACACCGCCCAGGAAAGGAAATAACTGCAACAGGTGGTCCGCCAGGCCCTCGACAAAATCGAGCGTCGAACGCTCGGCATGCAACACGTAGGGGTCCAACGCTGCGCCCATCACCAGCTCTCCGCGCGACGACTGGCTCACATAAAGATGCAGGTTCGCAGAAACCACAATCTGATCGAGCCAGGGCTTGAGCGGCTCCGTTACGCAGGCCTGTAGCGGCTGGATGACGATCGGCGTGCGCAGGCCCGCCATCTGCGTGATCCGTGGCGTGTAACCCGCCACCGCTGAGAGCACCCGACGTGTCCGCACATAGCCCCGCGTGGTCTCCACGCCCGCCACGCGGCCCTCCTCCACCCGGATGCCCGTGACCGCCGTACGTTGGTGGATCTCGACCCCCCACTGGTCCGCCCCGCGCGCATAGGCCCAGGCCACGGCATCGTGCCGCACGATGGCGCCCGGCGGATGGTAGAGGGCCCCCACCACCGGCGCGTGGCCGCCGCAGTCGAGGTCCAGCCAAGGGCAGAGGCGCGCCAGCTCCTGCGGGTAGATCACCTCGCTTTGCACGCCGAGGTGTTTGTTCACCTCCGCCCGCCAGCGCATGGTGCGCAGCGTGCTCTCGGTGTGGGCCAGGGTAAGATGGCCGCGCTCGGCGTAGAACAGGTTGTACTCCAACTCTTCCGAAAGTTCCCGGAACAGCCGCAGGCTCTCTTGATAGAAGCGAACGCCCTCGGGCGTTAGGTAGTTTGCACGCACAATGGCGGTATTGCGGCCCGTGTTGCCGCCGCCCAGGTAGCCGCGGTCGAGCACGGCCACGCGAGACATGCCGTAATCTCGCGCCAGGTAATAAGCGGTCGCCAGGCCGTGGCCGCCGGCACCGATGATCAAGGCATCGTACTCATCTCGCAGCCGCTCTGGCTGGCGGAACATGCGGGGCTCGGGGTACTCGCGCGAGAGGCCGAAACGCAGCAGGTTCCAGGGCATGGGCATGCGACGGGCGGTGTGTGCGGTGTGGCGGAAGGAATGGTGTGCGGCGGGCGAACCGTAGGGTCTGGCGTGCGGCGGACAGTGTGTGTGACCTGGAGTGCAGCGGCGAACAATGAGGCGTGGTCTGCGGCGAAGCCGCTAGAATAGTTGCGGTGGCTCGCCTGGCCAAGGGGCCGGTGCGTGCCAGCGATCGCAAAGCGCTGCTCTGGGTTTGCAGGGACCTTCTCCTGGCGTAGATTGGTGGCGCATGCTAGAGAACTGCTTCTCAGGACGTACGGCGCTGGTAACCGGCGCGGCCCGCGGCATTGGCCGCGCAGTGGCCGTGCTGCTTGCACGGCACGGAGCGCGCGTGGCCATCAACTATTGCAGCCAGACGGAGGCCGCACAAGAAACGCTGCGCGGCGTACGCGCGGCGGGCGCTCGCGGCATCGCCGTTCAGGCAGATGTTTCGCAGCCGGACCACGTACGGAGGCTGATCGACGAGGTGCGTCGATCGCTTGGCCCCATCGACCTGCTTGTCAACAACGCCGGCATCGTCGAGCACGTCTCGCACGCCGGGTTGAGTTTCGAGTCGTGGCGGCGCTTGCTGGCCGTCAATCTGGACGGCGTGTTCCTCGTCACCTGGGCTGTGAAAGACGAGATGATCGCCCGCAGGTTCGGGCGGATCGTGAACATCTCTTCCCTGGCCGGCCTGGTCCGCAAGCCGAATATGATCCATTACGCCACCAGCAAGGCAGCCGTCATCGCCTTCACGCGGAGCTGTTCAGAGGCGTTCGCACCGTACAATATCCGAGTCAACTGCGTGGCCCCAGGATGCATCGATACAGACATGGTCCGCCAGGCCGACCCGGCACTGGTCGCTCAGATTGTGGCAGGTACGCCGCTGGGCCGCATCGGCACCGTGGACGATGTGGCCGCGGCCGTGCGGTTCCTGCTTAGCGATGAGTCGGATTTCATCACCGGCCAAACCCTACCGGTGTGCGGAGGCAGGGTATGAAACAACATCGCAGAGATTGGCTGCGCGGCACCCTGGGGTTCTGCGGCCTCGCGGCCGGCAGCCTCTGGGCCACCTCACGCCGCAGCGCGGCCTGGGCGCAGCCGGGAAACGCCACCGCTCAAAGCCAGCAGCCGATGCCTCAGAGGCTGCCATCAGCCCAAGGAACCCATTCTACCGCGGCAGCCGGGCAGCCGCCGCAAGCGGCAGTGCATACCGTCCTAGGCCCCGTGCCCCCTGCCAAACTTGGCGCCGTGCTGATGCACGAACATGCGCCGGCGATCGACTGGTCCGAGCTGTTCGAGAACCCTGCTGCCCCGCTGGGCAGCTTGCGCACGCAGATGCTGGATGCAGCCGCCGCACAGCTCGAGGCATTTCACCAAGCCCTGCCGGAGGCATCCAGGCCGGGGACGATTGTCGAATGTACGCCCATCCGCGTCGGCCGCTATCCCGAGCTATTGCACGCCCTGGCCCGCCGCACGCCGGTACACGTGGTGGCTTGCACGGGTTTTTGGGGAGAGGCGTTTGCGCCGGCACATCCGTGGGCCCTGGACCTCATCCGTGGCCGGCAGGGGGTGGAACGCGTGGCCGAGTTGTACATCAGAGAAATTCGAGAGGGGATGGAAGACCCATCAGGCCGTTGGGCAGAGCGCTTCACAGGCGTGCGTGCAGGCATCATCAAAGTGGCCACGAGCACGTACATGCGGCCTGTGGAGCGCCGGTTGCACGAGGCCGCGGCGCTGGCTTCGCGCGAGACGGGCTGTCCCATCACCACGCATACGACAGATGGAGGCGGGCTGGAGCAGGCCCAGCTCCTGTTGGAGCGTGGCGTGGAGCCGCAGAAGATCATCATCGGCCACCAGGGCCACCTTGACGACCGGCAGCAAGAAGAGGCGCACACGTTGCACCGGCGGCTTGCGGAGCTAGGCTGCTACGTGCAATTCGACCGGGTAGGCCAGCCGCGCTATGAATTGGAAAAAATCGCGCGCCAGGTGCGAGCGCTCTGCGAACATGGCCATGCGCGGCGCGTGCTGTTCGGGCACGATCGTGTTTCGTACGTCTACCGCCGGTTTGCAGATCCCGGCCCCGCTGCTGAGGGGTGGGAGGCACAGGAGGTCGATCTAACCGTGGTCCCTGTGAAGCTGGCCGCCGTGCTGCGCGCCGCAGGGATAGCCGAAGACGACGTGCACGCCATGCTTGTGGAGAACCCTGCTCGCGCGCTGGCGTTCTGAGCTGCGCCGCCAGCGGGCTGGGCTCTCGGCCCTTGTGAGAAGGAGTTAACAGTGAGCAGCGCCGACCGCGCCCAACAGGTCGCCCAGGCAGAAGAGCTTCTGGGAGATGCCCTGGAGCGGATGAGCTTTGCCAAAGGACTCTACTTCGGCCGCCACCTCGCTCATCGCCTGCCGCCGTACCCTGACATCCAGGCCGATCCGCAGCTCAACCAGCTCGTCGAGAATCTGCGCGAGTTCTGCCGGCGCGAGGTGGACCCTGTGGCGATCGATCGAGAGGCAGACATTCCGCGCCGCGTGATCGACGGCCTGGGACAATTGGGAATCTTGGGAGCATGCCTGCCCAAAACCTGCGGCGGACTGGAACTCTCGCAAACGGCCTACTGCCGCCTGGTGCAGGTACTGGGCGGACACTGCGCCAGCACCGCATTGTTCGTCAATGCGCATCACTCCATTGGCCCGCGGGCACTGGTGCTGTTCGGCACGCCCGAGCAACAGGCCCGCTGGCTGCCCAAGCTGGCCTCGGGCGAGTGGATCAGCGCCTTTGCACTCACCGAACCCGAGGCCGGCAGCGATGCCGCCAATGTACAAACCCGCGCCGAGCCCGCCCCAGACGGAACCGGTTACCTGCTCAATGGAGAGAAACGCTGGATCACCAACGGCAGTATTGCCCAGGTACTCACGGTCATGGCACGCACGCCCGTGCCCGGCTCGCAAGACAGCAAAATCACGGCCTTCATCGTCACGCCAGACATGCCGGGGTTCGAGGTCGTAGAGGCACGCCTGCCCAAGTGCGGCGTGCGCGGCACCGCCACCTCGCGATTGGCATTCAAGAATATGTTCGTGCCGCGCGAGAATGTACTCGGCGAGCTGGGCAAGGGCCTGAAAGTGGCTCTCACCGTACTCGACTTCGGCCGCACCACCTTTGGCGCAAGCTGCACCGGGGCGGCCCATTTTTGCGTGCGGCGCGCCGCGCGCCACGCCGCCAGCCGGATTCAGTTCGGGCAGCCGTTGGCCAGCTTCGAGTTGGTCAAGGAGAAGCTCGCCTACATGGCTGCCGGGGCCTTTGCCATGGAGTCGGCCACCTACCAGACTGCCGCGCTCATCGACTCCGGCAGTGAAGATTATATGCTCGAAACCGCCATGCTCAAAGTCTTCGCCACCGAAGTGCTGTGGCAGATTATCAACGACACGATTCAAATCCATGGCGGCAAGGCGTATTTTACCGACGAGCCGTTCGAACGCATGCTCCGAGACGCGCGGATCAACATGATTGGCGAGGGAGCCAACGACGTGCTGCGCGTATTTATCGCCCTGGTGGGTTTGCGGGCGGTGGGCCTGGAACTCAAGGGGGTGCTCGAGGCGCTTGGCAGCCCGCTGGGCAACATTGGCAGACTGGGAAGTTTCGCCGCCCGGCGGCTGAGCACGTGGCTGGTGCCGCCCGAGATCGCCGTTCACAACCACGAGTTGGAAGCAGACGCCCAGCGGCTCGGGCTGCTGCTGCGCAGCTTTCGCGCGCACGGCGAGCGGCTGCTGCGGCAGCACAGAGAGGGCGTGGTCGACCGCCAGTACCAGCTCGGCCGCCTGGCCGATGCGGCTATCGAGCTGTATGTCTCTAGTTGTGTCCTCAACCGGTTGGACGCTTTACCCCAGCACGTGAAGGACGATGCCCAGCGCGTTGCGCAGATGCGCACGGGCAAGTATTACCTTCTGGCGGCCGCGCGCCGCATCCGCCGCCGGTTAGCGGAAATGTGGGACCACGATGACGATGAGACCACCCGCGCCGCAGACGGCCTGCTGGCAGATGTGTTGGGGACGCCGGCCGCTGCAACGCCGTCGGCCTCGCAGCCCGAGAGACACGAATGAACCAGCCTCTTATCGTTCCGCCCGGCAAGCGCGTCTGTTTGCAGGACTTCGACCCTGCCTGGTGCGGCGGCGAGGAGAAGCAGCGAGCACAGGCAGAGACACGCCGCAACGTGCAGGTGGTGGGCGAGCTGGCCTACCGGCTGTACGCAGAGAACCGCCGCGCGCTGTTGATTGTCCTCCAGGGCATGGATACTTCGGGCAAAGATGGGACGATCCGCAGTGTGATGGACGGCATCAATCCTCAAGGCTGCCAAGTCACGAGCTTCAAGGCGCCCAGCGAGGAGGAGTTGGACCACGACTTTCTCTGGCGGATTCACCGGGCGGTGCCGCGGCGCGGGAATGTGGGTATCTTCAACCGGTCCCATTATGAAGACGTGCTGGTGGTGCGAGTGCACGGCCTGGTGCCGGAGAAGGAGTGGAGACGACGGTACAGCCGCATCAACGAGTTCGAGCGGCTTCTGGTGGAGGGGGGCGTGCGGCTGGTAAAGTTTTTTTTGCACATCAGCAAAGAAGAACAGCGCAAGCGGCTACAAGCGCGGCTTGACGATCCTACCAAGCGGTGGAAGTTCAGCCGTCGAGATTTGGAGGAGCGCAAGCTCTGGCCCCTCTACCAGCAGGCGTATGAAGATGCGCTCACGCGGTGCAACACAAAGTATGCGCCCTGGTACATTGTGCCCTCGGACCGCAAGTGGTACCGCAACTTGGTCGTCAGCCGCGTGTTGAGATCAGTGTTGGAAGAGATGGATCCGCAATTCCCCCCGGCCGAGCCGGGCATCGAGAAACTGGTTATTGAGTGACGCTGGCGATCGCGAGAGGGTAGCGAGCATCGTTGGCGTGGTTCAAGCCGTCCAGCGTGTTTGGGATGCACTCATTGGTCGGTCTGGCGGACAAGCGGCCGGCTTGACACCGCTACGAGCCGCCGGCTTTATGCCGGCGGGGCGTGTGGGGGGCGTTAAACTTTGTGCGGCCCCGGCGGGGGGGAGGCCCCG
>FWPU01006443.1_pt1 | contig 23418 bp, 23 predicted proteins | sample 2228361 | NCBI WGS metagenome assembly FWPU01 (sample SAMEA103939777, study PRJEB20133) | metagenome
GAGGATCAAAGCCCAGCGCCGCTGATATCGTCTTAATTCGCCCTGTGGAACTCCCCTGCTGGGGACTTCCACCCTTAATAGACTCAAAAACGCGCCAAAACCGGACAGCCTTCAGGGCGAAATTGGGGCAAATTCGCAAAAATCGGCAGGATTCTCCTGTGGGGGCGTCGAAATCGACCGACTGAGGAAACGACTCGTACATGGAGGTTTATTGAATGATGAAACGATGGCTTCGATGGAGTGTGCTAAGCGCGTCTCTTGCGCTCTGCTTTATGGCGTCTCACGCTCAGTCAGCATTTGACGATGGGAACCTGCGCCTGCGATTGGGCGCCTACTTCCCCACCGAAGACGAGCTGAGCAGTTACAATAAGTACTGGTTTGCCGTTGGTGTGACCTATCAAACGATGGGCATTCCCTTCTTTGGAGGTTCAGCGACCGAAATCAGCGCCGACCTGTTCACCCACCAGACGGGCGGTTCGCGGGGAACCGTCACGGCTCTGCTCGCTTCCCAAGTGTACGAGCAACCGATGGGCGATACCGATGCAACGCTCCAGTTCCGCCTCGGTGTCGGCTTGTATGTGGTTGATACGACAGGTCCTAGCAAGAACCTCTTCGGTGGGCGCGTGGGGCTGACCCTCCAGTTCAACGACACCTATAGCGTGGAACTGAACTACGACATCACCGACAAGTTCGGACCGACAGGAGCGCGTGCGAACGGATTCTCGCTCACGGTCGGCTATCAGTTCTAACGATACAGGGGGAGCCACGCCTCCCCCTGCGACGATTTGAAAACGAAACAGCGCGTCCTGGTCACAGGCGCAACGGGCTATGTTGGGGGGCGATTGGTGCCCCGTCTGATTCAGCAGGGGTACACCGTTCGGGTGCTGGTGCGCGACCCCGAACGACTCGTCTATCGCGACTGGTATGACCTTGTGGAAATCTGCAAAGGCGACCTCGCTCAGCCCGAAACGCTGGCACCTGCGCTGGAAGGGGTACAGGTTGCGTACTATCTGGTTCACTCGATGGGTGCGGGAGCCGATTTCCACGAGCGCGACCGCCACTATGCGCTGAATTTCGCTCAGCAGGCTCAACGCGCCCAACTCCAGCACTGTATCTATCTGGGTGGCTTAGTGCCCCGTTCAGGCAAACCCAGCAAGCATTTAGCCAGCCGTGCTGAAGTAGGGCAGATTCTGCGCGACCACCTGCCTTGCACCGAGTTTCGTGCAGGACCGATTATCGGCTCTGGCTCCGCCTCGTTCGAGATGGTGCGCTACCTCACCGAGCGGTTGCCCCTCATGATTACGCCCCGCTGGATCGACCGAATGGTCAGTCCCATCGGCATACGCGATGTGCTGAACTATCTGATTCAATCTGCCGAGCGTGAGCCGATGGGGATTGTAGAGATTGGCGCGGAACCGCTCACCTTTCGGGAGATGATGACCTGCTATGCGGAGGAGCGGGGGCTGAAGCGAGTCATCTTGCGGACGCCTGTGCTTGCCCCACGCCTCGCCGCGTTGTGGGTGGGGCTGGTGACGCCCATCCCCAATCGATTAGCCGTGCCGTTGGTGGAAGGGATTGTCCACTCGCTGGTGGCGGACACCACACGGGCACGCGAACTGTTCCCTGAACTTGAGCCGATGCCCTATCGAAATGCTGTGCGCCTTGCCCTACTCCGAATGCAAGAACAGATGGTGGAGACCCACTGGAGCGGTGCGCTCGGTAGCGCGGAGACCTATCGTCTGGAAGATTGGGCAGGCTTGATCTGCGAAGAGCGCACGGTCTGGACGCCCTACACACCTGAGGCAGTATTCAAAGCGTTCTGCTCGTTGGGTGGCGAGACGGGCTGGCTGGTGTGGAACTGGGCGTGGCGACTGCGCGGCGCCATCGATAAACTGGTTGGCGGTCCAGGGCTGCGACGCGGACGACGCCACCCGCTGGAAGTGTTGCCCGGCGAAGCGATCGATTTCTGGCGTGTGGAGCAGGTGGTGCCCAATCGGCTTCTGCGCCTGCGTGCCGAGATGAAAGTGCCCGGCAAAGCGTGGCTGGAGTTCGAGGCACTGCGCGAAAGCGAAGGCACACGCCTCTTCCAACGCGCATGGTTCGAGCCGAAGGGCTTGGCGGGAACCGCCTATTGGTATCTGCTCTACCCGATTCATCGCATCATTTTCAGCCAAATGGCGCGCGCAGTGGCAAAGCGGGCAGAGCGGTTTGCCTTGCCTCCCTCCGAGCCTCAACCATACAGCGGACCGAAAGCCTGACACGCACGGTAATCGGCAGACTCAGCGTCCGCCGTGCCGAACATACCCCACTGGTGCGGTCGGAAGACCCGTTCAGGCTCCACATTGTGCATCGCAACAGGGATACGCAACATCGAGCAGAGCGTGATGAGTTCGTGCCCAATATGCCCGTAGCTTAGCACGCAGTGGTTCGCGCCCCAGTGCGCCATCACCGTGTAGACATCGCGGAACGCGCCGTGTCCTGTGGTGCGTGGCACGAACCAAGTGGTGGGCCAAGTGGGGTTCGTGCGCTCATCCAGAATCGTATGCACCTCGTCGGGCAGTTCAATCGTTGTGCCCTCCGCAATCTGCATCACAGGACCGACCCCCTCCACGATATTCAGGCGGAACATCGTGGCGGGCATGCCCCCACGCGTACGGAATCGGGTACTCCAGCCACCGCCACGGAAATACTCCAACATCCCACAGTGCCAAGTGGTCGCCTGCAGACAGCGGTCAACTTCCTCGCTGGTGACATACCACCACGGCTTCATCGCAGGTTTGCCGTCCAACTCCTGTTGCCCCGTGCCGTCGAGTGCGGCGGGACCACTATTGATAAGGTGCAGGAATCCGCCTTCTGCCTCGCCTGTGAGTGTGTAGCCTGCCACTCGCCGAATCGCTTCGGGCGACCAGTAGGTGCGCACATCGGCGAAGATTTGCGCACTGCCCGTCAGCAAGTGCCCAAACAGCATACAGACGCCGTTCAGATAGTCGTTCTCGGTCGCCAAGATATAGGGCTGGCGAATACCGTTCCAGTCGAAGCTGGAGCAGAGAATCGCTTCCATAAAGTCGCCGTTGGGCAGGTGGTCAGTCCATTGGCGTTGCCCCTGAAAGCCCCCGGCGATGCCGTTGAAACCGAGCGCCTCTTCCTCATAGCCCATCTCGGCGAGTTTCGGGTTGCCCACCAGCAGGTCGCGCGCAATCAGCGCCATCTGGACACTCTGTTCCCAAGTGCGGTCTTTCTGTTCGCGTGTGAGTTGCTTGTCGGGCGGGTTGTAGTCCTTGCCCTCTTTGCAATATTCCTTCACCCAAGCGAGCGCGCGCCGATACTCGTCGTGGTCATAAATCCCGCGCTCCATTCGGCGGACGAACTCGACCATATCGACCGTCATCGTGCGCATACCGAGATATTTCTGCAGGAAATCTTGGTCGACCAGCGAGCCGACAATCCCCATCGAGACATTGCCCATCGAGACATAGGTCTTTTCGCGCATCTGTGCCACAGCGAGTCCTGCGTTCACGAACTGGAGGATGCGCACTGCGACTTCGTCGGGGATAGCGAGGTCGTCGGCGTCTTGCACATCGCGCCCATAGATGCTAAAAGCGGGCAGTCCCTTGTTGGCGTGGCTCGCCATGACCGCAGCGAGGTACACCGCGCCCGGACGCTCCGTGCCGTTGAATCCCCAGACCGCTTTGGGACGGGTGGGGTGGATGTCCATCGTCTCGTAGCCGTAGCACCAGCTGCGCGAGACTGTCAGGCTCACGCCCACGCCTTCACGCTCGAACTTCTCTTCACAAGCGACTGCTTCTGCGATTCCGCCGATACAGGTATCGGCAATCACGCATTCCACAGGCAGTCCGCACGCATGGCGCAGGCGTTCTTGGATGAGGTTCGCCACGGCTTGCGCCATCGCCATCGTCTGGTTCTCTAAACTCTCACGCACGCCTTGCCGTCGTCCGTCGATGGTGGGGCGTATCCCCACTTTGGGCAGTGCCCCGCGCAGGCGGTTCATCGGTGGGTTCATTGGGTGCATTGTTAGCCTCCCGACAAGTGATTTCGCCTTATGGCTCTCGATTCCTACCTTTTAGTTCCAGACAACTTTAAGCAGCTCTTGAACGGTTTTGGTGAGCAGATGAAAACTCCCCCCGACCAGAAAGCCCAGTACCAGCGCGATGAGGTTGCCCGCCAAGATAAGATAGCTGTCATGGTTAATAAGCCCCACCCCGATAAGCAGTACCCCCAGCGCAGGAAGGGTGTTCAAAAACGGCAAGGGCGATGAGAGCACCAACGCCATAAAGATAATCACGAGGGCGTTCCAGCGTAGGAGAATCCCGTTTCGCACGAGCCAGCGCCCGCGCGGGTAGGAGAACCGTTCCAGCTTGCGCAAGAGTGCCACGCCCTGATTCTGGAGACGCTTCACGGTATCGGGGGCTAACCGTCGGTTGCGCAGTCGGGCTGGAAGCCACGGCTGGGGGCGACCGATGAGCATCTGAAGCGCGACCAGACACATCAACAGCCCAAACACCCCCGAAGTGCCCGGAGGTAACACGGGAATAAACGCCGGGATTGCCAACAAGATAAGTAGGAAGCCGAAGCCTCGGTCGCCTGCTCGGTCTAACACTTCCCAAACAGAGACAGTTCCATCAGCGTCCGTATCCAGCACCCCTGAAAACAGTTCCGACAGACGGGCTTCTGAATCAGCCTTCATACCTGAATTCTACCTCTTATCGGACAAAAAGGGCAGATTCGCCCCGCGAAGTGGCAGGAATCGGGTTGAGGCGGTCGTACAATAAAAAAGGGGACGACAGGCAAAGGAGAGCAAAACCTGCCGCCCCAAGAGAGGTGTTTAGTTGCTTGCTACTATTAAAGACGGAGAATGCGCCCAAAAAGTTCCCGATTTTCGGGTAGAATCGGGAGCGTATGGGCAGAACAATAGCACTCAGGCAAATCGTCGAGCCAATCCTTCACGCCGATACCTTTGCGATTGTTGCCCACCTCCATCCTGACGGCGACGCGCTGGGCAGTGCGCTCGCTCTCTACCACGCTCTGAACTCCCTCAAGAAGCACACGGTGCATGTGTTCTGCCACGACCCCGTACCCGAAATTTACCGTTTCCTGCCCGGAAGCGAGGTGGTCTGCTCTGAAGACCAACCACGCACTACCTATGATATGGCGATTGTGTGCGATATGAGTCAACTCAGTCGCGCAGGCAAGTTCGAACCGCTGATTCGTTCGGCGCGGACGATTGTCCAAGTCGACCACCATGTGCCGTTGGAGCGGTTCACCGATTTGCGCCTTGTGGACACCCGCGCTGCTGCTACTGCCGAACTAGCATACAAACTGATTCGTGCGCTCAAAGTGCCTCTCACTCCCGAAATCGCCACCTGTCTGATGACGGGCATCGTGACGGACACCTTCTCATTCAAGTTTCCGAACACCACGCCCCAGACCCTTCGGATAGCGAGCGTGCTCCAAGCGCATGGGGCAAACCTCAGCGCCATTAACGAAGAGGTGTTCGAGACGCGCTCCTTTGCGTCGGTCAAGCTCTTGGGGTTTGCGCTCTCCACGATCCAGCGCACACCCGACGGACGCATCGCTTGGGTCTCGGTTTCGCGCAAGGCGTTTGAAGAGGCGGGCGCAAAAGAGGACGAGACGGAGGGCATCGTGAACTTCGCACGCTCGGTGCGCGGGGTCGAGGTGGCGATGTTCCTACGCGAGACGCCCAACAACAAGGTGCGCGTGAGCCTGCGCAGTCGGGGCAAGGTGAATGTCGCCGAGATTGCCAATCGGTTCGGCGGCGGTGGACACGAGAACGCCGCGGGCTGTACGCTGGAGACCAGCCTTGCCGAAGCCGAACAACTCCTGCTGGAAGAGGTGCGAAAATGGATGGTGTGATCAACCTTTTCAAGCCGAGCGGGCTGACCTCCCACGATTTGGTCGACCGTATCCGTGCTGTCGCCCGCCAGAAAGAGGTGGGGCACGCGGGCACGCTCGACCCAATGGCAGAGGGTGTGATGGTCTGCTTGCTGGGGCGCGCCACCCGACTCACGCCGTACCTCAATCCACTCCATAAGCACTATCAGGGCACGATGACGCTGGGCGTGCGCACGACCACCCAAGACGCCGAAGGCGAGGTCATCTACGCGACCGACGCCCACCACATCACGCTGGAGCAGGTGCAGGAAGTGGCTAAAGCGTTTATCGGCACGATTGAGCAAATCCCACCGATGTACTCTGCGGTCAAGATTGGGGGGCAAAAACTGCACGAACTCGCTCGACAAGGCATCGAGGTGGAGCGCAAACCGCGCAAGGTTCACATCTATTCGTTGGAGATTCTCGGCTTCCACGAGGGCGAACATCCACGCGTGGAGTTTCGGGTGGAGTGTGGCAGTGGCACCTATATTCGCACGCTGGCGTCCGACATTGGCGACAAGTTGGGCGTGGGCGCACACCTGAGCCAGCTTACGCGCACAGCGGTCGGGCACTTTCGGTTAGAAGATTCGCACACGCTGGAGGAACTGACCGACGCCGAGACCCTGCAGAAACGGCTCCTCAAGCCTGCCGACGCGCTCTATTTTATGCCTCGCTGGAAGCCGACACCGCCTGTGCTGGAACGGCTGATGCACGGCAACTATGTGCAGGCGGAACATCCGCTTTGGACGCCGGGCGACCATATCCTCGTGATGGAAGATGATACCACGGTCGCCCTGATTGCGCGCTGGCTCCCACCGCTCCTGCGCCCAGTGCGGGTGATACGCGCATGAGCTGGGTTCTCGATGTCGCCACCATCGAAGGTCGCCTGCCCGATGGCTGTGCGGTGACGATTGGCGTCTACGATGGCGTTCATCGCGGTCATCAAGCCCTTCTGAAGGCGACGGTGGCATCAGCCAAAGCGCGTGGTCTGCCTGCGGTCGTGCTAACTTTTGTGCCCCACCCGACGGCGGTTCTGCGCCCTGAACGCGCGCCCCGAATGCTTTGCTCACTGGCGCATCGGGTGGCGCGCCTGAAAGCGTTCGGGGCAGATGTGGTGGTGCTTCAGCCGTTCACGCACGATTTCGCTCGGCTCAGCCCCGATGCTTTCATTCAGCGGTTGCTGTTGGACAAGCTCAACGCAAAAGCAGTGGTGGTGGGCGACGACTTTCGGTTCGGACACCAGCGTACGGGCACGGTGGAGACTCTGCGCCAGAGTTCTGCGTTCGAGGTGATTACTGTGCCTCCTGTGTTGGATGAGGAGGGCAAGCGCATCTCGTCCACACGCCTACGCCAGTGGGTTTCGGAAGGGGAGTTGGAGCGGGTGCGCGATGCGCTCGGTGAACCGTTCACTTGGAGCGGTGTGGTGGTGCAGGGCGAACGGCGCGGACGCAAACTGGGCTACCCGACTGCCAACCTGCGTGCGCTGGAGCCTTTGCTGTTGCCTCCGCCGGGCGTCTACGCCTGCCGTGCGCTTTTGGAAGGCACAACCTACCCAAGTGCGGTAAGCGTCGGGACACCCCCGATGTTCCCCAACGCGCCGGGCATCGTGGAAGCCTATCTGATTGGCTATGCGGGCGCGGAGTTCTATGGAAGCGAGATGGAACTGCAGTTCCTTTCGCGCCTGCGTCCCCAGCAGAAGTTCGAGAGTCTCGATGCGCTCAAGGCACAGATGGTGCAAGATGTCGCCCGCGCCCAAGCGATAGCAGAGTAGGGCAGTGGGTAGTCGTAGCACGGGCGTCCCGCCCGTGTGCTTTATGGGCAAGATGCCCAAGCCACTTTTTTCGAACACCCTCAGCAGGTAGAATCCTACTGCGAGGAGGCAGACGATGAACGCAAACTTCCAAAACTGGCTTCGGCAGAGCATCGAAGAACTCAAGGCACAGAACCTCTACAAGCAACCGCCGATTTTGGAAAGCCCTCAAGGAGGGCGGGTCAAGATGGGCGGTCGCTGGCTGATTAACTTAGCCTCGAACAATTACTTAGGTCTGGCGAACGACCCCCGCCTCAAGCAAGCGGCGATCGAAGCTGTCCAGCAGTGGGGCGCAGGGGCAGGAGCTGTGCGCTGGCTCGGTGGCACGAACAGCCTTTATGAGCAGTTGGAGCAGAAGCTCGCCGAGTTCAAGAAGACCGAAGCGGTGCTGGTGTTCCAGTCGGGTTTCAACGCCAACTCGGGCACCATCCCCTCCTGTTTCGTGGACGGCGATGTGATTATCTCGGACGAGCTAAACCACGCCAGCATCATCGACGGAGTGCGCCTCAGCTCGGCACGCTACAAAAAGAGCGAAGGCTATGTGTACGAACACGCCAATATGAACCATTTGGAAGACATCCTCAAGCGCACTCAGAACTTCAAGAAGCGTCTCATCGTCACCGATGGCGTGTTCAGTATGGATGGTGATATTGCGCCCCTGCCCCAGATTGTGGAACTGGCAGAGAAGTACGACGCCGTCGTGATGGTGGACGATGCGCACGCTTCGGGCGTGTTGGGCGAGAACGGAAGCGGAACCACCAGCCACTTCGGACTATATGGGCGCGTCGATATCCAGCTCGGCACGCTCTCAAAGGCGATTGGCGTGATTGGTGGCTACATCGCTGGGAGCCAACTGCTGAAAGAGTGGCTCATCAATCGCGGGCGACCCTATCTGTTCAGCACTGCCTTGTCTCCTGCTGCGGTGGGCGCGATTATCAAGGCGGTGGAGATTTTGCAGACCGACCCCGAGCCGATGCGCAAGCTGTGGGACAACACACGCTATTGGAAAGAGCAACTCAAGGAGCTGGGCTTCGACACGATGGGTTCCCAAACGCCCATCACGCCCGTCTACTGTGGGGACGAGGCGATTGCCCAAAAGATGGAGGCGCGCTTGAGAGAGGAGGGTGTCTTCACAATCGCGATTGTCTATCCGACCGTGCCACGCGGAAAAGCGCGTGTGCGCACGATGCCCAACGCTACGCACACTCGCGAAGACCTCGACGAAGCGCTCTCGGCGTTCGAAAAAGTCGGCAAGGAACTCGGTGTGATTGCGCGCTGGGTGTAGGGTAGAATCATTACAATAATGGCATTTACACTCACTGAACTGGAAGAGATGATGCGCCTTTTGCAGGAGAATCCGAGCAAGAGGGAGGCACTCCGCTACATACTCTTGGGTGAGGAGCTCCTGCGACTACCTGAGCAGCTCGCTCAGCTCACTACTGTCGTAGCAGAGTTGGTCGAGAGCTTTCGTCGCCTTGAATATCAAACCGCCGAGCATACTCGAATCCTACAGAGCGTTCTCCAGGTTCAGCAAGAGCACTCTCAGAAGTTAGACCAACACTCCCAGAAGCTTGACCAACACTCGCAGATACTGGAACAGCACACTCAGGAGTTGCGCGAGATTCGGGAAGTTCAGCAGGAGCACTCCCGGAAGTTAGACCAACACACCCAGATACTGGAGCAACATTCGCAGGAGTTGCGCGAGATTCGGGAAGTTCAGCAGGAGCACTCCCGGAAGTTAGACCAACACACCCAGATACTGGAACAACACACCCAGAAGCATGACCAACATACTCAGATACTGGATCAGCACACGCAAGAGCTGCGTGAGATACGACAAGAGATCCAAGAGTTTCGGCAACAGCATTCGCGGGAAATTGCAGAGATACGCCAATACATCGAACAAGTCGCCAATGCGTACGGGCTTACTTTGGAAGGTGAGGCAGAGGAAGCGCTTGCCTACTTGGCTCAACAGAAGGGATGGCGTTTTGTCCAAGAGCCACATAACTTTCGATTTAATGGTTATGAAATAGACCTGATTGCCGTCTGTGAAGATGAGCAAGGTCAGCGGTTCACGGTTCTCGTGGAAGTTAAGGCGCGTCTTGTTTCGCGAGTGGTGCGTGAATGGGCAAATCGTTCGCGCTCGGCAAACTTCCGCAAGCGCTTGCAGGCTCTGGGCTACCCCTCGCCCTACTATATGTACATCATGGCATTTCGTTTTGATCCCCGCGCAGAGGAGACGGCACGTAAGAACAAAGTCGGTCTCTTCACAGGGCGGGGCGAGCGCGTTGAACCCGAACCCCTCTCTGCCTGAACGAAACTGCCCACCCAAGAGTCCCCAAACTCTTGAGTGGGCTTCTCCAACCCCCCTAAGGATTACAGGTGGCTCTGCCGATAATAGTGATCAGCGACAGGGTACAGGTTGACCTTGAGAACCTCCTGCTAAACTTGGTCGCACCTCCCCTACCCCAGGAGAGGCGGGTTCCTCCCCACCCGCCTCTCGGCATTTTAAAAAACCCCCCTGCGAAACCGAGTCGCAGGGGGTGTGGCGGTGGCGCTGGACGGTGCTGATGAGAGTCGTTCAATTCCTTAGCCACCTCAGCTCTGTCCTGCCACTGCCGGGGTTGTCCCCGCGCCTCTGATGGGATTGTGCCACCTCACCCCAAAACGCGCTTCTGAACTAATACGGGGTTCCTCAAAAACCCGTATTCTCAAGGGTATAATCCACCCTGCTATGGCGGAGCTTCGGCTGTACAATACGCTCACACGCAAAGAGGAGGTCTTTCAACCACGCGAACCGGGCAAGGTGACGATGTATGCCTGCGGACTCACGCCCCAAGCCCCCGCTCATGTGGGGCATATGCGCGGAGTCGTGGTGATGGATGTCGTGCGTCGATGGTTCGAACAGCTAGGCTATCAAGTGCAGTTCGTGCAGAACTTCACCGACATCGACGATAAGATTATTCGGCGCGCGAACGAAGAGGGGATCTCCACCACCGAGGTCGCCGAGAAGTACAGCAAAATGTACATCGAGGACGCGGAGGCACTCGGCGTGAAACTGCCCCAGTTCGTCAAGGTCACCGAGAATATGCAGGACATTATCGCGATGGTGCAACGGCTCATCGAACTGGGCTACGCCTACGAAGTGGAGGGCGATGTCTACTTCTCGGTGGAAAAGTTTCCCGAATATGGCAAGCTGTCGGGGCGGTCAGTAGAGGAGTTGCAGGCAGGGGCACGCATCGAGGTGGACGAGCGCAAGCGTCGCCCCGAAGATTTCGCCCTCTGGAAGTCCGCCAAGCCTGGCGAACCCGCGTGGGATAGCCCGTGGGGTCCGGGACGACCGGGATGGCATATCGAATGCTCTGCGCTGAGCCTGAAGTACCTCCAGCCGAGTTTCGATATCCATGCAGGCGGGATGGACCTCATCTTCCCCCACCACGAGAACGAGATTGCGCAGTCCGAAGCCTATCTAGATTGCCAGCAGGTGTTTGCGCGCTACTGGCTCCACTGGGGTCCCGTGCGCCTCAAGCAGGAGAAGATGTCTAAGTCAACGGGCGTGGTGGTGCCGATACGCGAACTGCGCCAGCAGTACGAGCCAGCGGTGATACGCTTCTTCTTGCTCACGGTTCATTATCGCACGCCGTTGGAGTTTTCCTATGAGCGGTTGGACGAAGCGAAGTCGGCGCTGGAGCGTATCCGCACCGCTTATGAGCGCGCGCGTGCCTTTCTGAAAACAGCAGGTGAACCGAGCGAAGCCGAAAGCGCGGTCGCTGAGCCGTTTCGCGCCCAGTTTTCTGAAGCGATGAACAACGATTTCAACACCGCCCAAGCGATTGCCGTGGTGTTCGAGGTCGTGCGCGAAATCAATCACCGCTTGAACACGCCCGAAGTTGCCAGCCAACCCCAAACACCTGCTGAGCTGAAAGCGCTGTTGAACGCCCTCGAGTGGATGATGGAGGCGGTATTGGGCGTGTCGCTTCAGGGTAGTGCTGGCGCGCAGAGTGAAACCTTAGACCAGCTGATGCACTGTGTGATTGCGTGGCGTCAGGAACTGCGTCAGCGCAAGCTCTACGACCTCGCCGACCGCATCCGCGACGACCTCAAGGCGTTGGGCATCGTGCTGGAAGATAGCCCCCAAGGCACCACTTGGCGGATAGGATAGCGGAAACGGGAACACCTCGCGCCTCGAGCAAGGCACAAGGCGGTGTACAAGAACTACCCCTTCTGCTGAAGTTCCACCACACCCAATACGACACAAGTACCGATACTCCTACTGGTTCAGATAGTCCCGCTTCCACACTTTCCCACCGTCGCTATTGTACCCATACTCGTATGCTCACGATTTGTTCCTGTTTCTATAGCCCTGCTCTCACTAAACCACCTGTGCAGAGCATAATAACCACTGATTCTACATATCAGGGTGTTGATACCCCCTATTGGGTGTGGAGTTGTCCTAGTTCGGAAGGTTCTGATTTCGCCACCGACTTGCCAGAATAATCGCTGAGACCCAGACCAAGAGAAACATCGAACTAAGAAGAGTAATCGCTTCAAAATAACCACTCCCTAATACCCCAAGAGTAAGAAGCGTTAGTATATATAGAGAGTAAAAGATAAAAACGCCCACCAATACAACTGCACGCACAAAAAGTGAGCAACGACGCTGAAAAACTAACACTGTAATCCAGACACCTGATAACAGTAGGCCTGCCTGAAAAGCGACCTCTATCCACCAAGTGAAGTAGGGTAGTCGTGAAAAAAGGAACGCAGAGGTAACATAAATGACCCCCCAAATCACCGCAGGAACTATCGCGCAGTTGGTCTCGTGCTTTGCCATATCAGGTATTCCACCAAATAAACCAGTAGCCTAAATAGTTGTCTGTCGAGTCGTAAAACACCAAGTATGCGCCATTCAACACTACTCGGTACACTTTGACCTTCACTCCACTCTGAATGGGCTGAACACAGTGTGACCTGTCGATAAATCCCTCTGTGTTGGGATAGATAAGTTTTATACCTGTCTTTGCGGTCTCTTTTAGCGTCATCCTTCCGATGAGGCGTTCGCTCTCATACAAGTCCATACTTAAGCCATCAGCATCTACCCACACGCGGATAGGTGAAGACACTTCCACACCTGAAGTCAGTTCGACCGTAGCTGTGAAAGAGGGCGCGTAAACCTCCTGCAAGATAAGTGTGTCAGAAAGACGCTGGGCAAGAGTCACTGGAGCGCGCACCAGCACACCAACTGTGGTGCAAAGTATCAGAATAAATACATAAATCTTGTGTCTCATAGTATCCATGCAACTGCTTGGCAGAATCTGTCACAACAGTTCCATTCGGGCGAGCCGATTCCAGGTCGCACAGGTATGATTGCGCGTTTGCAGTCACGCCCTTTGACAATACCTACTTCAGTCGCAACAGCGTCATCCAGCCAATCTGAGGAGCCCCTAGACCACATCCATTGCCATATCTCCCATAGAAGTCCACTTCCCAGAGGTAGCGATTTGGGGCATCCAGCCACTCCCATACATCCCATCATGCAGTGTTCATACTTGTCATCTCCAAAATTACCTTGCAGAAGATTTTGATAATGGCTCCAACACCAAACCGAAGCCCAAGCAATTGCTAAGATTACTCCGATAATGGCTATACCCGCAATAATAACGCCCCATTGAAGAGCTTGAGGTTGAAACGCTCCTGCCTCACTTTGCAGGTAAAGCGGGGGAGGAAAATCAAGTAGAACCAGCTCTGGAGTCACCCCTGCCATATCACGATAAACCATCTTCCCCTCTCCAGAAGGGAACTCTGCAAGCCAGTGCCCAGCAAGCCACCGATAGTCCATATAGCTCCCATAGCGATTGTTGTAGGCAGTGAAAGTAGGTGTTTGCAGGTAGTCCTCCACACTCGTCCAACTCTCGTTCCCCATCGCTCGGTTATACACTCGCATTGGCGTTCCACCGCACCCAATACGACACAAGTACCGATATTCCTGCTGGTTTAGATAGTCCCGCTTCCACACTTTCCCACCGTTGCTATTGTACCCATACTCGTATGCCAACGATTTGTTCCCGTTTCTATAATCCCGCTCTATCCGCACCAAGCGACCTTCCTCGTCATAACCGAACGCACGGTCATACCCTCTGTTCGGCTCGCTCCACCGCGCCAGCGTGCCCTCTGGGTTCCACTCAAAACTGTGCATCACGCCTGACTCCATATCGAGTACCGCCTCTAAACGACCCGAGCCCTCGTCGTACAAGTACAACTCCCAGTGGGAACCGTTCAGCGCATCATCTCGAATCACCTCCGAACGGCTCCCATCCAAGTTATACCCATAACTCCGAGAATACGCCACTTGACAGGTGTCAGGTAGTAGGCGGGCTCGGATGGAACAGTGCACTTCCTTCTTGCTCACGACGACTAATCTCCTCAATCACCTTTTGTACTATTCCCCTGTTTCGTTTTCCTTTCACAAGCGTTTTGAATTTCTCCAGAAATTCTATATATTCATACTTAGAGGTGTAAACCTCATGACTATCAAGAAAGGACTTACAGAGTTCTAGAATCTTGCCTATCAACCTCCGTTGTGCTTCTCCTTTGAGATGAAACACGAGCCACCCGAGCCAGCTTGGAATGTGGAAACTTGCCATATTGAAGTAGCTTATCATAATCCCATGTTTTATGAGTTTAGACTTGAAAATTGTTGCGTCGACATACATCTCTGCTAATTCCAAAGCGAACTCTATGTTTCCTTCAATGCAGGCTATCTCTCCCAAGAGGTCAACCATAGATGCGGCATGACTAAGAGGCACTTCGGGAAAAGCCTCTAACACGACTGATTTCGCTTGTTCTATCGCCCTCTTGGCGAGGTAATATCTTGCTTCGATTTTCTTAGCGAATAGCACGTCGCTCCTTAGGAATCGAATTTTCTTAGTATAGGCAATTTCTTCTATCTCATAAAGTCTACGAAGATACGTATCTGCCTTTTCAAGGTCACCTTCTGTAAAGGCGGTCAAGAACAAGAATGTACACACGTTATATGCACGCTCGTAGTCGTGTTGAGCTTCAGCTTCTGCAAGCCATTTCTGCATCTGCTCGACCGTACCATACCCTGCTAGCTCACTGGGTCTGAGCTCCTCAGGTGGTGGAGAGTTGCCATCAGTCAGGTTATCCTTGCGCATTTAATCTCCTTCATTATTATACCCTTCTTTTCAACTACCCTGTGAGGAACAGAAATATCAGGGGTAGTATGGATGGCCAGGCTTAGGACTCCAATTGGGATCTCCACTCTCCATACACTCATGAACACACTTTTTCCAGCAGGTGGAAAGAAAATCTCCTCTGGAGTGGGCGGTGTCGGGTGAGTGAGGAAGGCGTAGGTCAGCGTGGGAGGACATCCTCCTCGTTATCACGCAAGAGGTTTAGTGTTGGGGTTCCGCCCCAAAAGACGCGCCACCTCCTCCCACGAATAGCCCTCCAAGCGCAACTGAAGCGCCGCCCGAAGCCCTTCAGGCAACGAATGTGGAGCCTCTTTTCGGGGGACGATGGCAGATTCCTGCAAAACGACGAGGATTGGTTTGAGATTCTTTGCCTTCGGCTCAGAATGACGAGAGAGAGGCAGGAATAGTCCCCGATGCGTTTGGGGTTTCATTTACCTTGCCTTGAAACTAGGATGTGTTCCTATCTGAACCGCCAAAGCAGGTTCGCACCTCGCTCTTGTGCCAAGATCGACGACGCCGAGTATGCCTTCACATGCCCATCGGCGAAGATGAGCATCGCCAGCCCGCGGTCATCGCCTGTGGCGTGGTGGCGCGCATAGAGGGGCTTGAGCTGAGAAGGCGGAAGATGATTCAACTCGCGCACGAGGTCACGATCTGAAACGAGCGGAGTGCCCAGTCGAGGGTCTATCGGGTTGGGTTGTCCGACATAGGGGTCGAACACATAGCCCCGATACTTCTCGCTGGTGGGTCCGCTAGCGGTATCGCCAAAGAGGGGCGTGCGCGCGGGTTCATCCATACTGGTCAGGCGGGCAGGCTCCAGAAACCCCTCGCGCAGAAGCGGGTCATAGGCAGTCGCAGCGGTATAGCCAATCGAGCCAATCCCACGCTGAGACCAGTCGGTTGGGAAGCCTGTTCGTGAGGCGCTGGGGCAGACAAAGATGTTCGTATCGCGCACATAGGGCTGAATGAGCCGTGTCCAGATTCGTTCGGGCACATCGGTCGGCACGGCGTAGTTGGTGGAGGGTGGGAACGCCTCGTCGAAGTCCTGTGTGTAGGTCATGACCGCGATTGCCAGCTGTCGGGCGTTGGAAGCGCACCCTGTCATACGGGCACGTTCGCGCGCTTGGGCAAACACAGGAAACAGAATCGCCGCCAAAATCGCGATAATCGCAATCACGACCAGCAGTTCAATCAGAGTAAAGCCCTTTCGGTGCATAGAGGTAGTATACACCATTTTGGGGAGTATCGAGACCCCTCACTGCGTTCGGGGTGACAAAACAGGGGACTACGAGCCGAAGGCGAGGAGCCCTAACAGGGGCAACATCGAGACCCCTCACTGCGTTCGGGGTGACAGAATGGGGGCTACGAGCCGTCCCCCCTGTCATTCCGAGCCGAAGGCGAGGAATCTCCTCAAGACCCCTCACTGCGTTCGGGGTGACAGAATGGGGGCTACGAGCCGAAGGCGAGGCACCTAAACAGGGGCGACATCGAGACCCCTCGCTTCGCTCAGGGTGACAAAGCGTCTTCCACTGCCCACTGCCCTTTGACCACTCCCCATTCCCTACTCCCCCCAAAACAAATACCCCCCTCTCCCAAAGCCTTGGGAGAGGGGGGCAAGGGGAGTGAGGGCTATCCTCACTTCTTCGCGCGTCGGCGCAGACCCAGCAACCCAGCCAGACCCACACCCAACGCCATCATGCTCGCAGGCTCGGGAACAAAGCTCGCTCCACTCAGGTGGATGGTGTAAGAACCAGTGACAGTAGTAGAACCAGCCCAGTTATCGATGGCGGAGCCTGCAACCGCTGCCTTCGGCGCATAGATGGGATCGAAAGGAAACGATTCATTGAAGATGTCGGATGACCCTACTCGGGGGTTTCTCTGCCAGTGTGAGATTGCAAGGTAGTAAAGTCCCGATCCAGGTAGACCCCAAGTGGCAGACCCCGCCGAGTTCGGCGTATCGCTGCTTCGGTAAAATCCTGACGAAGCACCACCACCAATATAGGATCGCAAGCCACCAACACCATTTGGCGGTAGTCCTGTGATTGCCGACTCATTAGGGCGGTCGTCGTTCATCCACAAGGGGCGTCCCTGATTATCAAACAGGACGAGCTTCGTGTCATAGATCGTCTCGGTAGTACTCCCTGTATGAGCGTAGAAGTTTGCTGGGTTGGTGATGAGGATAGCGAACATGTCCACTTCGCCACCTGTCGACATGCGCCCCGTTATCTTGGTAAGGGGGTTAGTCGAGAGACCCGACACGACCTGAGCGGTGCTGGGCAGGTCACCAGCGTCTCCGCCGCCGTTTGCGGTTTCGTCCCATGTCTGTGCGCCTGCGCTGGCAATCAGCGCGGTTACGGCTAATCCAGCCATCCAAAGTGTTGCGTATCGCATAGTTTTACCTCCTCTTGTGAGTGTGTTTTTGAGAGGGACAAGCCCTCGTGTTCCGTCCGGTAGGCATTAGCTTCTCCTCTCCCGCAATCGAATAAAGACTCGAAAAGCGTCCAAGACCGGACATCCAACCCGACGGACTACCCTATTATAGCACACTTTTTTCCTATTCGCAAGGCATCTACGGCAATTTCGGGGGAAAATCGGTGGGTGGGGGGCGGAAACTGGTAATTTCGCGGGGTTCGGACGAAAAATTGCGGTAGGGTGTGCCGATAATTATTTTTGGGAACTTCGCCCAAGTGGGGTTCGCCTAATCGTTTCGTAGGGTACAATAAGACACTACGACAACGCGGAGGAACCTGAATGAAGAAGATTCTTGTGGTGGATGATGAACGCCATATCGTGCGCTTGATCCAGGTCAACTTGGAGCGACAGGGCTATCAAGTGGTGACGGCACACGACGGGAAGGAGGCTTTGGAGAAGGTCGCCGCCGAAAAGCCCGATCTGGTGGTGCTGGATGTGATGATGCCCTATATGGACGGGTTCGAGGTGCTACGCAACCTGCGACGCAATCCCGAAACGGCGGAACTGCCCGTGATTATGCTCACCGCTAAGGCACAAGACCAAGATGTGTTCCGCGGTTGGCAGGAGGGCGTCGATATGTACCTCACGAAACCGTTTAACCCGCAGGAGCTGTTGACCTTCGTGAAGCGCATCTTCCGCTCGAAAGACTTGGGCGAAGATGGAGAAGGACGCTATGAGCTCTGAGAACACGACACGCTGCCATTATGGCTGGCTGATTGGCGCTGCAGTGGTCACGGCGGTGGTCACGGGGCTAGCAATTTATCGGCGGTTGCAGGAGCGTCAAGCTCAGCCAGAGTATCGGGCGGAACGCGCCTACCAACGCGGGATGAAGCAGGTACAAGCGGTGGAGGAGCGTATCCCCCGCTGGCTTGCGGAACGGGGTTGACGAATTAGCCCTCACCTGTTTAGCCCTCACCCCTTACCCCTCTCTCGTGCTGTGGGAGAGGGGAGTTGACACCCTCCCCGTTGACGGGGAGGGTTGGGGTGGGGGCGAGTGAGGTTTTCAGTAGCCCTCACCCCTTGCCCCTCTCTCGTGCTGTGGGAGAGGGGGAGTCGGCTCCCTCCCTCTCCCGAAGCCTCGGGAGAGGGAGGGCTGGGGTGGGTGAGGGCTTCAACTAAGACAAGGAGGCATACAGGCGTGTCGGTTCGTGTGGTTGTGGGCGCCCAGTGGGGCGATGAGGCGAAAGGAAAAATCGTCGACCTGTTCGCGCAAGAGGCGCGCTATGTGGTGCGCTACGCAGGCGGAAGCAATGCTGGGCACACTGTTTGCACCAACGGCAAAACCTACAAGTTCCACCTTATCCCGTCGGGTGTCCTGCATCCCGATACCTTCGCCGTGATTGGCGACGGCGTGGTGATCGACCTGCGCTCGTTTCAAGCAGAGGCGGAGGTCCTGCGCCAACAGGGCGTCTCGCTGGAGAACCTGCGTATCGGGCTGGGCGCGCACCTCACGATGCCCTACCACCGCCAGTTAGACGAACTTGCCGAATCGAAACTCGAAGGGCGCATCGGCACCACCAAGCGTGGGATTGGTCCCACCTATGCCGACAAAGCCGACCGAATTGGACTGCGCGTTGCCGACCTGTTGAACCGTTCACGGTTCGAGGCACGGCTCCGACGCGTGCTGGAACGGCGCAACCTTGTGCTTCAGCGGGTCTACGACGCGCCCCCCATCGACGCCGACGCACTGGTCGAGGAGTTCGCCCAGTATGCCGAGCAGATACGCCCCTACGCGGTCGATGTGCCCCACCTGCTGATGTCGGCGTTGGAACAAGGCGAGCCGATCCTGATGGAAGGGGCGCAAGGCACTCTGCTCGACTTGGACTACGGAACCTATCCCTATGTGACTTCCTCGCATCCTGTGTCGGCGGGAGCGTGTTTGGGCACAGGGATTGCCCCGAACCGAATCACAGAGATTTGGGGCGTGGCGAAGGCATACACCACACGCGTCGGCGAGGGTCCCTTCCCCACCGAGTTGAACGACGAGGTCGGCGACCGCATCCGCAATCGTGGACGCGAATATGGCACGACCACAGGCAGGGCACGGCGGGTCGGCTGGCTCGATTTGGTCGCCCTGCGCTACTCCGCTCGGCTGAACGGATTTACTGCGCTGGCGGTGACCTTGCTCGATGTGCTATCGGGTCTGCCCACGCTGAAGGTTTGCACCGCCTATCGCTATCGGGGTGAGACCACGGTGCGCTTCCTCTCGGATGGGCTAATGTTGGCAGAGTGCGAACCCCTCTATACCGAACTGCCCGGCTGGCACGAGGAGATTAGTGACTGCCGACGCCGAGACCAGCTCCCCAAGAACGCCCAAGCCTATCTGGACTTCATCGAACAGTATGTGGGCGTGCCGATTCGGCTCATTTCGGTCGGACCGAACCGCGAGCAGACGATTTCTGAGTGAAATTGCCCAAAATTTCGCCCCAACCCGTTGTAGAATCAGCAGGAATCGGGTACAGTAAGTCGTATCACAACGGGTGGGAGACAAGGATGAGCAAAGCAGGCGTAGGGAAGCGGTGGATACCCTTCGGGTTGTGGCTTCTGGTTTTGTGGGCGGGATGGGAGATGACCCCGCGCACCGTGCGTATCTATCATCAGTGGTGGCAGACCCGCACCGAAGTTGCCCAGCAAGAACAGGAATATCAGACCCTCCTGCGCGAACAGGTCGAACTGCGTGCCCAACTCCAGCGTGTCTCCACCCCGTTGGGAATGGAGGCGTTAGCACGCGAACGGGGGTGGCTCATGCCTGGCGAAGTGCCCCTGCAAACCCAGCCGATTGAAGAGTCGGCTCTTGAACCGAGCAACCCCTGAAACGAATCGCTTACCAAGGAGTATAAGGCACTATGGAATCGCTGATTGCGCTGGTGACGCTCACAGCACTGGAGATTGTGCTGGGTATCGACAACATCGTCTTCATCTCGATTCTCACGGGCAAACTGCCCGAGCAGCTACGGGCGAAGGCGCGTCTGATTGGGCTGGGGCTGGCGCTGGTGATGCGGATTGCCTTACTCGCGACTATCACCTGGATTATGCGCCTGAACGCAACCCTGTTCACCGTGATGGGCAACGAGTTTTCAGGACGCGACCTTATCTTGATTCTGGGCGGGCTGTTCCTGATGGGGAAGGCGACCTACGAAATCCACCACAAAATCGAGATGGCGAGCCAGCCGATTGCTGTGCCCTCTCAAATAGGGTTCACCTCCGCCATCGTGCAGATTGTGCTGATCGACCTAGTCTTCTCGATCGACTCGGTGCTGACCGCTATTGGCATGGTGCGAGACTTGTGGGTGATGATTGCCGCGGTGGTGATTTCGATCGGATTTATGTTGGCGTTTGCAGGTCAAGTAAGCCGAGTGATTGACACGCACCCGTCGCTGAAGGTGTTGGCGTTGGCGTTTCTGGTGCTGATTGGGTTCAACCTGATGGGCGAGGGGTTCGGCTATCACATCCCGAAAGGCTACACCTACTTTGCGATGGCGTTCTCGCTGGCAGTGGAAGTGATTAATATTCGGATTGGCTCGCGCTCTAAAGGGGGCTGAGCAGGTATAATCTTGATATATGACCGATTTGCGCACCGTGAGTGAATCGTTGCAGGAGGCTCGCCGACGCTTGGAAGCGATCGGGGAGCATCTTTGACATCGCCCGCCTGAAAGCCGAACTCCAACGCCTGCAAGAGCAGACCGAGAACCCTGAATTCTGGGCGGACTCGGCGCGCGCCCAAGCGACGATGCAAACGCTCGCACGCCTTCGCAACCAGATTGAGCCTTACGAACGGCTCGTGAACACCGCCCAGGAGTGTGAGGAGTGGCTTTCCCTGCTCCAACTTGAACCCGACGAGGCGATGGCGCAGGAGATTGCGGTCAAGGTCGCCGAACTCAGCCACGAGGTCGAAAAACTCGACCTGCTCACCCTGCTGAGTGGCGAGTACGACCGCAATAGCGCAATCTTGGAAATCAACTCCGGTGCGGGCGGAACCGAAGCGTGCGATTGGGCACAGATGCTCCTGCGAATGTATCTGCGCTGGGCACAACGGCACGGCTACCGAGCCGAAATCGTGGACGAGACGCCCGGCACCATCACAGGCTACTCCAGTGTAGGCGTGCTTATCGAGGGCGACTACGCCTACGGGATGCTCAAGTCGGAACACGGCGTGCATCGGCTCGTGCGCATCTCGCCCTTCGATGCCAACAAGCGACGCCACACCTCCTTCGTGCTGGTGGAAGTGATGCCCCAAGTGGAGTACACCGACTACCAACTCAAGCCCGAAGAGGTCAAAATCGAGACCTACCGCGCTGGGGGGCACGGCGGACAGCATGTGAACAAGACCGAATCGGCAGTGCGCGCCACGCACATCCCGACGGGTATCGTGGCGACCTGTCAGAACGAACGCTCGCAACACCAAAATAAAGAGGTCGCGCTGAAAGTGCTGGCGTCGCGCGTGGCAGAGTACTACCGACGCTTGGAAGAGCAGAAGATGCGCAACCTGAAGGGCGATGTCGCCCCCGCCGAGTGGGGGCACCAAATCCGCTCCTATGTGCTACAGCCCTACACGCTGGTCAAAGACCACCGCACCGACTATGAGACAGGGAATGTGATTGCGGTGCTGGATGGTGAAATAGACGGCTTCATCGAAGCGTATTTAAGGTGGAACGCTTCGAAGCGCTCCACCGTCGAAACCTAATAGGAGATGATGATGGTACGGGTCTGGATTGTGGGTCTATTGTGTTGGATTATGGGTGCATCGGTCTGGGGTGCGCCTCAGGGGATGACGCTCAGCAATGTGGGCGAGTCGGCGAACCCTGTCGCCCAGACGGTGGTGGAGGCGATGCGCTCGGCAACAGGGGCTGATGCAGGGATGCTCGGCTCGGCTTTCTTCAACGAGGGCTACCAACTCCCTGCGGGCGCGCTGGACGCCGACTCGATTCTCAAAGCGGTGCTCTATCCCGATGACGAGGTGGTGGTAGTTAGCCTAAAGGGGGAACAGATATTGCAAGCCTTAGAGCGTGCGATTGAACTCTATCCCCAGAAGAACAACGCCTTCCTCCAACTTGCGGGGATGGAGGTGCGCTTTGACCCCAAAGCCGAACCGGGCAAGCGCATCGTCAGCGTGCAGATTGCGGGGATGAAACTCGACCCCGGACGCACCTATCGCGTGGCGATGACCGCTCCCTTAGCACGGGGCGCGCTGGGCTATTTCCGTATCTGGAACCGAGACCAAATTGTCAACAGCACAGGACAGACCGTTGCCGAGGTGGTCAAAGCCTATATGGCGCGCTCCCGCTCGCTCGTGGAGTACCCTGCTTGGACCGCTCTGTGAGGAACTTGACATCCCGTGTCAATGAGGTATAATTCCCCTCGCTTGGGGCGGTAGCTCAGCTGGGAGAGCGCTAGAATCGCACTCTAGAGGTCGGGGGTTCGAGTCCCCTCCGCTCCACAAAATAAAAGGATGCCCTCGTAGCTCAGGGGCAGAGCGCGTCTTTGGTAAAGACGAGGTCACGGGTTCGATTCCCGTCGAGGGCTCCAGAGATACTATTTAAGATAAATACACAAGAGCGAGGAGAAGAGCAATGGCACGACAGAAGTTTGAGCGCACGAAACCACATGTGAATATCGGTACCATCGGACACGTCGACCACGGCAAGACCACCCTCACTGCCGCTATCACCCGCGTGCTTAGCAAAAGCGGTCTCGCCGAATACCAACCCTACGACCGCATCGACAGCGCCCCCGAAGAGCGCGCCCGCGGCGTGACCATCAACATCTACCACGCCGAATACCAGACCGAAACCCGCCACTACGCCCATGTGGACTGCCCCGGACACGCCGACTACATCAAGAACATGATCACAGGCGCTGCCCAGATGGACGGAGCCATTCTGGTCGTCGCTGCCACCGACGGTCCGATGCCCCAGACCCGTGAACACATCCTGCTGGCACGCCAAGTGAATGTGCCTGCGATTGTGGTGTTCATGAACAAGGTGGATATGGTGGACGACGAGGAACTGCTGG
>FWPU01005850.1_pt1 | contig 23410 bp, 22 predicted proteins | sample 2228361 | NCBI WGS metagenome assembly FWPU01 (sample SAMEA103939777, study PRJEB20133) | metagenome
CTTTTCGCATCGGGCTTTCGGATGACACGGGTAGGGTGATGGATGCCTCTTCAGCGCCTCTTTCTGCAGAAGCGAACCTGATTGTGGATGGTGTGTCGCTGGATGACCTGGTCTATCAACGGGGATTTCCGCCCCCGCAAGTGATCAAAATGGACATTGAAGGCGGCGAGGTCTCCGCCTTGCGGGGCATGAAGCGCATCCTTCAGGAAGTGCGTCCGTTGCTCTTGCTAGAAACCCACAACCAAGAATGCTCCGAGCAGGTTTGGGAAATCTTGACCCAGGCTGGCTATCGGATAAGCTGGATGAAAAAGAGTTACCCGCCGCTGGTCAGCCGTGAGCCATTACCGCGACGCGGTTATTGGGTGGCTTTCCCTTCCAAGATAGGGGTCAGAAATGAATTTAGCGGCTGACCAAACTTGGATACTTCAAAGCAGAGTGGGGGTGCAACAACGCGTCTTGCCCGATTATCGGGTGCCCTTTTTTGAATGCCTGGCGGAGCGGTTTCCAGAGCGATTGAGCGTTTTTGCCGCTCAACCGCTACCTAAAGAGATGATTAAGCCTGCAGCCGCCATTCCCAATGCGCTTTTCGTACAGGGCATCAATTGGCATCTGTTCCATCCTGCCCATCCGCTTTATCTCTGCTGGCAGTTGGGGTTATTGCGCTGGTTGGGGAGCTGGCGCCCAGAGGTGCTGATCGTCGAAGCCAACCCGCGCTATCCTTCCACCCGTCTTGCCATTCGCTGGATGCGCCAACGGGGAGGCAAGGTGCTGGGTTGGGGTTTAGGAGCACCGCCTCTGGTGGGCGCCTTGGGGAGGCTTCGGCAAGCCGAACGGCGCAGTTTCCTGAGTAGTTTGGATGGGATCATTGCTTACAGTCGCCGTGGGGCAAGCGAATACCGGCGCGAAGGAGTCCCCGCCGAGCGGATTTTTGTTGCCATGAACGCTGCAGCACGCCGCCCCGCCAACCAACCGCCGCTTAAACCGCCTCATTTCGAGGACCGCCCGAAGGTGCTTTTTGTCGGCCGCTTGCAAGCCCGTAAGCGGCTCGATCTGCTCTTTGAAGCTTGTGCCCAGTTGCCTGACGCATTGCAACCGCATCTGACCATTGTCGGCGATGGTCCCGAACGCCAGGCTCTCGAAAACCTTGCCCGCCAGCTCTATCCTGCTACTCGCTTTTTAGGCGATCTGCGTGGCTCTGCATTGCAGGAAGCTTTCAACTGGGCAGACCTGTTCGTTTTGCCCGGCACGGGAGGGTTGGCTGCTCAACAGGCAATGGCACACGGTTTACCTTTGATCGTCGCTGAGGGAGATGGCACCCAGGAGGATTTGGTGCGTCCCGAAAATGGCTGGTTGGTGCCGGCAGACGAGGCTGCTGCCCTGCGAGAAGCCCTAAAGGAAGCGTTAAGCGATCCCGCTCGGCTGCGTCAGATGGGCAGGGAGTCATTCCGCCTAGTCTGTGAGGAAGTGAACATCGAAGCCATGGCAGACCAATTCGTCCGAGCCATCCATGCCGTCCTCAACCCCTGAGGAAGGCATTTAGACTTCTGTGTGCTCTACGTCTCTGTTGAAGCCAGCTTTTTGGCAGGTTCATTGGGGAGTGGGGGTTAGGTCTCAATGCCCATTGTGGAGGGCAATTGATTTCCATCCCCTTCGAAGGATGAGTCAAAGGCTCGATTTGGTTTAAAACCTCTTTCCTTACTTCCGAGCTCATGGTATTATCGAAAAAAACGGATGGAGAGGCGTCAATCTGCCGAAAAATTGACGATGCAAGGGGATTTTACCCTGCTAATTGATTGTTTTTCTTTGCATCTTATTATCGGTTGCACCAATAACCTATTGTTCTACAGAAGGAGGCTTCCATGACTCGCATTACCCGCTTTTCGGTTCCCCCATTACACAAAGTTACCCGGGATCTTGCCGATGTGGCTGCCGGGCGCGCTGCACCCGATCTGGTGATCACCAATGCGCGTATCCTTTCTACCTATAGTGAACGCATCTTGGAGGACAAGGAAATCCTGATCAAACATGGGCGCATTGCTGCCGTGCAAAAAGCCGGCACGGCTAAACGGGATAGCGGCGCTCAGTTTTATGACGCTCAAGGGGGTATCTTGGCGCCTGGATTGGTCGATCCCCATATCCACGTCGAGAGCAGTATGATGACGGTTTGTGCTTACGCCGAAGGGGCTTTGCTCAACGGCAATACGACCATTTTCTGCGACAGTCATGAGATCGGCAATGTCGCCGACCGGGAGGGAATCGAGTGGATGCTGGAAGACGCCCGTCGTGCGCCGCTGAATGTCTTTCTCACCGTGCCTAGCACTGTCCCTTCCACCTCGCCTGAGTTGGAGACGGCCGGCGGTGACCTCACCCCTGAGAAGATTGGGGCAATCTTCGACGCCTGGCCTGAAGCGGTTGCCCTCGGTGAGAAGATGGATTACGTGCCGGTCTACTTCAGTGAAACCCGCAGTCATGCGGTGATTGCGGAAGCATTGAAGCGCGGTTTGCCAATCTGCGGACACTGCTATGGGCGTGAATTTGTGGCTGCCTATGCCGCTGCAGGGGTCACCGATACCCATGAAGCGATCGACCGCGATATCGCCGAGGATTTCCTCGAAGGGGGCTTGTGGATCTTCATGCGCGCCGGCAACCCCTCGACCCCGTGGCACTCCCTGCCTGAAATTATCAAAGTGGTGACCGAGTTGGGGGTCTCGCCCAAACGTTTGTGTCTGTGCACCGATGATCGCGATGCCGATGATCTGTTCCTCTTCGGTTTGGATTGGTGCGTGCGCGAAGCTGCTCGCTTGGGAATTCCCAAATTAACCGCCTGGAGTATGGGATCGCTCCATCCAGCAACCCGCTATCACATGGACCATGAAATCGGCGGTTTAGGACATTCGCGGCGCGCCGATATCGTTCTGCTCAACGATGACCTGGAAGTGCAGAACACCTGGTATGGCGGTCAATTGATGGTAGAAAACCGCAAGATAACCCCTCTGTTGGAAGAACAGCTTGAAAACCGCTGGCGCTATCCCCAAGCTGCCTATCAAACCGTCAAGTTAGCCTCCCAGTACCAGTTGGTGCCTGAGCTGCCTAAGGAGACGGTGGTTGCCAATGTCATTCAAGTCGCCTTGCCGGGCATCGTCACCTTCCACAAGAAGATCACCCTCGAAGGAGGCAAGAGCTGGCAGGAGCACTTTGCTCAGTATGACCTGTGCTTCTTGAGCGTGGTGGAGCGGCATAAGGGCTCTGGGCGTGTTGGGCATGGGCTGTTACAGGGATTCAACCTGCGCAGCGGTGCGGTGGCAAGCAGCGTAGGACATGATGCTCACAATATCATCGTAGCTGGCGTCAATGAAGCTGATATGCGCCTAGCGGTGGAGACCATTAAAGAGAACAGCGGCGGCTTGGTGATTGTCGATCAGGGCAAGGTGGAAGCCTTGGTTGCGCTGCCCATTGCGGGTTTGATCTCTGATAAGCGCGCCACAGAAGTGAAAGCCGAGTCCGAACATTTCAACCACTTGTGGAAAGAAAAAGAAATCGCTATCCCCTATATGGGCTTCAATTTGCTGCCGCTATCGGTTATCCCAGAACTGCGCCTGACTGACCAAGGGTTGGTTGCCGTGCCAGCTATGACGATCCTGCCGCTGTTCGAACCAGCCTGATGCAAGATAACAAATTCGTCATTGTGTACAAAAAGAGTGGCGCAAATTTCGGTCAGTTTTATTTAGGATAACGGTTGACGGTTCAAAACAAGAGGATTATATTATTTCGCATGATGTTACCGTTCGCTAAGCCTGCTGCTCGTCGTCCGTTCTCACCTTCGCGAGGAAGGATGGGCGGCTTTGCGTTGGCGATTGCACGGTAATCAGACGCAGCGGTTAACAAAAAGAACCCTCCTTCCTCAAGGAGGGTTCTTTTTATAACCAATCTTTTATCGGAGGTGCATGATGACATCAACTTGTCCCGAATGTGAAGCGAGTGTCTCTCTTGCAAACGACACCATGCTGAGTGAAATCGTCGTTTGTCCCGATTGTGGTGTGGATTTGGAAGTGGTTTCGCTAGATCCCCCCAGCTTAGCACCCGCACCAATGGAAGCAGAGGATTGGGGCGAGTAGATCGCTCCAATCCGCACCCTATTAAGCGGAATTCAAACGATGAGTGTTTCCCTTCGAGTGGCAGTGCTCTGCTCGCGGGTGCGAGTAGAGGAGAAATATATCTTTCAAGCTCTAGAGAAACGGGGCGTTGCCTACGACCATGTTGACGATCGCTTAGCGGTTTTCGATGTTGAAAATCCGCAGGTCTGGCAGAAATACGATGCCGTCCTCGAGCGCAGCATTAGTTTCACCAGCGGTTTGTACGCCCTGCGCATGTTAAGTGCCATGGGCGTACCGACTGTGAACACAGCCGAAGTGGCAGAAACGTGCGGCGATAAATTGCTCACCAGCCTAGCTCTGGCAAAAGCCAATGTGCCCCAGCCTCATTTTACAACTGCGCTATCTGCCGAATCAGCCTTACAAGCTATTGAGGAGATGGGTTATCCGGTGGTTTTGAAACCGGTGATCGGCTCGTGGGGTCGCATGGTGACCAAGATCAACGATCGCGATGCAGCCGAGGCGATCATCGAACACCGTGAGACGCTAGGCGGACCCCTGCACAATGTGTTCTACATTCAGGAATATGTGGAGAAACCGGGGCGCGATATCCGTGCCTTTGTGGTTGACAACCAAACCATCACGGCGATCTATCGCAAATCGCCGCACTGGATCACCAATACGGCGCGGGGCGGTAAAGGAGAAGTCTGCCCGGTTACCCCTGAACTGAACGAGATCTGTATTCGGGCTGCCCAAGCCGTAGGTGGGGGTGTTCTGGCAATTGATCTGTTCGAAGACGCCGATCGAGGCTATCTGGTGAATGAAGTCAATCACACGATGGAATTCCATACCACTTACCCGCTCACTGGGGTCGATATCCCCGGTTTCATTGTGGATTACCTCTTAGCAGTGGCGCGGCGGGAGAAGATGTTCAGATGAGCGCGTTTGACTCTGTCCTTTCATGCTGGAGGCGAAGATGATCCGCGCCTCGATTGTCGGCGGTTCTGGATATAGCGGCGGCGAGTTGTTACGCCTGTTGCTCGATCATCCCGAGGTGGAAGTCGCTCAGGTCACCTCGCGCAGCCGCTTGGGAGAATATGTCTATCAAACCCATCCCAACCTGCGCAAACGGACGCAGCTTCAATTCTGCGATCCACAAACCTTGCAACCCTGTGATGTGCTCTTTTTAGCCTTACCCCATGGTCAGGCTCAACAATCCATTGAGCATTATGCTTCACTGGCTGAGCGCATTATCGACCTTTCGGCTGATTTTCGCCTGCGTAGCCCTGAAGTTTATCAACGCTGGTACGGTCAGCCACACGCTGCACCCCAATGGCTGGAGCGCTTTGTCTATGGCTTGCCCGAATTACACCGTGAAGCGTTATGCACGGCGCGCTATGTCAGCGGAGTCGGTTGCAACGCCACGGCAGCCAATCTGGCGCTCATTGCACCGCTGAAAGCTGCTTTGATTGATACCGAACAGGCGGTGATTGTGGAAATCAAAGTGGGCTCGTCCGAGGGCGGCGCGGAAGGGAACCCCGGTTCGCACCACCCAGAACGCAGTCATGTGGTGCGCACTTTTTCACCCTTTGGCCACCGTCACACCGCTGAGGTGATGCAAGAGTGCGGTCTCACGCAGGTCAAGCTGACCATGACCTCGGTAGAATTGGTGCGCGGCGCTTTGGCGACTGCCCATCTGCGGGTGAAAGACGGTGTTACCAACAAGGAGCTGTGGCGTGCTTATCGTGCTTTTGCCAACGAAAACCCTTTCATCCGGTTGGTCAAAGAGCAGCGCGGTATCTATCGCGTCCCAGAGCCGAAAATCTTGGCCGGATCGAACTACGCGGACATCGGTTTTGAGTTGGACGAGGCGAACAGCCAGCTTGTCTCGATCTGTGCCATCGACAACTTGATGAAGGGAGCAGCGGGTTCGGCTGTGCAATGTATGAATCTGATGTTCGGTTTCGATGAGACATTGGGATTGGAGTTTCCAGGTTTGCATCCGATGTAAGCGAATCTAATCCAATAGCGGCACTTCATTCATGAAATTTAGTGTCTCAGTGTTAAAGGACTGATACAGGATAAAAGGATGAACGAAAACGGTAATGGGTTGATGGTCATCAAGTTAGGGGGAACAGAGGGGGTGGATTTTCAAGCAATCTGCCGGGATGTGGTTGCGTTGCTCGGTGAGGGATACCGACTGGTGTTGGTGCATGGCGGCTCCGCCGAGGCGACAGCACTGGGAGAAGCGCTAGGTTATCCGCCGCGCTTTATCACGTCTCCCTCGGGACACACCTCGCGGTACACCGACCGACGCACGTTAGAAATTTTTGCCATGGCGGTGAACGGCAAGATCAACAGCTTTCTGGTCGAACAACTGCAGGCCTTAGGAGTCAATGCCGTGGGGTTGAGCGGCTTGGATGGGCGGCTTTTATTAGCCGAACGCAAGGAGAGCATCGTCAGCGTAGAAAATGGACGGCGGCGCATTTTGCGCGATGATTTCAGCGGCAAAATTAAGGAAGTTAATACCGCCTTATTGCACTCGCTGCTGCAAAGCGGTTACACGCCGGTGATTGCTCCCTTGGCGTTGAGCCGTAAGGGCGAAGCGCTCAATGTCGATGCCGATCGGGCTGCTGCCATGATCGCTGCTGCCTTGCAAGCACCGACGTTGATTCTGCTCACCGCCGCGCCTGGCTTGCTGAGAAACTTCCCCGACCTGAACACGCTGATTCCAGAACTGAAGCTGACCCAGATTGATCAGGCGATCGAGGCGGCTCAGGGACGGATGAAGAAGAAAGTATTGGGAGCCCAAGAAGCTTTACAGGGAGGGGTGCAACGTGTACTGATTGCTGACGGTCGCGTGGAGTCACCCATTCGCCGTGCCCTTGAAGGACAAGGGACAACCATTTTTGCTTAGAGGTAGTCAGATGGATTTTCAAAGCATCGAAGCTCGATATACCAGTGGTGTCTATGCCAAGCGCAACCTGACCATCGTAGCCGGCAAAGGGGCATTGCTCTACGATGATCAAGGCAGAGAATTTATCGATTGTGTGGGTGGTCAGGGAGTAGCCAATTTGGGACATGCTCACCCGGCGATCGCAAAGGCGGTTACTGCGCAGGTTCAACGCCTGACCATTTGCCCAGAGATGTTCTACAACGACCAGCGCGCAAAGCTCACCGAGCGGCTATGTACCCTGACAGGGATGAGCCGAGTCTTTTTGTGCAACTCGGGCACCGAAGCGGTGGAAGCTGCATTAAAATTCGCCCGCGGCACCACCCAGCGTCCGAATATTGTGGCTGCCATGCGCGCTTTTCACGGGCGGACGATGGGATCGCTTTCGGCGACCTTCAACAAAAAATATAAAGAAGCGTTTGAACCGCTGGTGCCTGGCTTTCGTCATGTTCCCTATAACAACCTCGAAAAGTTGGATCAAGCTGTGGACGAGCAAACCGCCGCCGTGATCTTGGAAGCCGTGCAAGGAGAGGGAGGAGTTTACCCCGCCAGCGCAGAGTTTTTGCAAGGCGCCCAAGCGTTGTGCCGTCAACGCGGTGCCCTGCTGATTATCGACGAGGTGCAAACCGGCTGGGGCAGGACGGGTAAATTGTTCGCCTATCATCACTATGGCTTAGAGCCAGACCTAGTTTGCGTGGCAAAGTCGATGGCTGGCGGCTTGCCTATGGGTGCTACCCTGATCGGAGAACGAGTGGGTCCTTTAGAGGTAGGTTGGCATGGTTCGACCTTTGGTGGGAATCCTGTAGTCTGTGCGGCTTCATTAGCCGCCCTTGAAGTCATCGAAAAGGAAGATTTACCCGCCCGTGCCGCGCGTCTGGGTGAATGGATGCAGAATCGACTGCGTCAAATTGATTCGCCGCTGGTCCGCGAAGTGCGCGGCTTAGGGTTGATCATCGGCATTGAGCTCAAACAAAAGGTCGCGCCTTACATCCAGGCGATGACCGAACAGGGGGTTTTAGTGCTGAACGCTGGCATGAACGTCATTCGCTTGTTGCCGCCGCTGATTATCGAGCAGGAGCAATTGGAACGGGTAGCTCAAGCCCTAGAAACGGTATTGGTTGAAGAATCGATGGTCGAGGAGTCGTCAGCGGTTGATTGAGAACTTTCACGCCGTAAAGAAGAAAAGAGGTTTGCCTTTCCTTTACCTTTGGAGGGTATATAGGAAGGTTTTATTCAAACCCTTAAGCTCGCAAAAGACATCAAGGGCTAGAATAGACGATCCTTTGTGCGCTTCGTGTCTTGGTGTGAGCCATGGTTCTTTTTTCACACAAAGCACACTAAGAGCACCAAGAGGTAAAGTAACCTCTCCTTTGTGTCTTGGTGTGAGCCATGCTTCTTTTCTCACACAAAGATCACCAAGAAACCATCCACAATCTCCTTTGTGCCCTTCGTGCCTTGGTGTGAGCCCTCTCCTTTGGGGAAAGGGTTCAGCATGAAGGCAGAACCCCTGATAAAGCGCTAAACAATGGCTGATGCGATGATGGATAACTCAACGGCTCAACTTCACCTCGTTCCCCCCACGCTCTTGGGGTTAGTCTCCCACTACAGCCCGTCCGGACAGGAGGCGCAAGCGGTGGCTTGGCTTATCGAGCACATGCAGTCATTGGGCTTCACCCGATCTTTTCGCGATGGGGCTGGCAACGCCGTGGGCGTGATGGGAAACGGAAACCAGAGCATCGTTTTATTGGGGCATATTGATACGGTGAGTGGGGAGATCCCCTTGCGTTTGGAAGAAGATCGGTTCTACGGACGGGGCTCGGTGGACGCCAAAGGGCCGCTGGCTGCCTTTGTGGATGCTACGGCATCGGTGGGGGAGGTTGCGGGATGGAGCATTGTGGTCATCGGCGCTGTGGGCGAGGAAGCCGATTCGGACGGGGCTCGTTATGTGGTTGACCAATATCGTCCCCAATCTGCCATCATCGGTGAACCCAGCCAGTGGAACCGCATTACCTTAGGCTACAAAGGCACCGCTTGGCTAGAAACGACCTTTCGCTCTCCTTCAAGCCACACCGCTTCCAATCGTCCCTCGGTCTGCGAAGCCGCCTTTCTGTTTTGGGATAGCTTGCTGAAGTGGACACAGGCTTATAATGAGGGGAAAGAACGCCAATTCGATCAGGTTACGCCGCGTTTACGGGGGTTTTCTTCAAGCGAAGATGGCTTTTATGACTTAGCAACCCTGCGCATCGGCGTACGCTTGCCGTGTGAGGTTTCCCCGCAGGACTGGTATCGACGAGTGGAAGATTTGTTTCAGTGTTTAGAAGGGGTAGAATGTCACCTGCAACCCAGCGGCTACCCGATCCCTGCCTACCGCGCCGAAAAGAACACCCCATTGGTGCGGGCTTTTTTGCAGAGTATTCGGGCAGTGGCTGCAGCAGAGGGCGAGAGCACTGCACCTTCCTTTGCGCTCAAGACCGGCACCGCCGACCTCAATATTGTCGCACCGGTGTGGAATTGCCCGGCGGTTGCCTATGGGCCCGGCGACTCCAACTTGGATCACACCCCCGAAGAACACCTCTCCGTAAAAGAATATCACCGTGCGGTTAAGGTGCTAGAGAAAGTGTTGCACAGCCTAACGCAAGAATAATTTCTAGAAGTATTTCTAGAGGTTGAAAAAAAGGAGTTGCCACTTTGGGTAACTCCTTTTTTTGATGGATTAGCTATGGTTTACTATGGTTTAAAGATGAGGGGTAAGTAGGTCAGCCCCCACGGAAGCGCTTCAACGGTATTGCTATCGTTGTGGTGGTGGAAAATCAACAACCCTTTTGAACCGAGCTGGTTGATTGCCCTCTTGTCAAAATAGACGTCAAAGGTAGGCGAGGCGGTTGGGTTGTCCACCCAAAGAGGCATTTCTGTGTTTGTTTTATCCACTAAGTACAAGCCGGGATTGGCGACGTCATAGGAATAAACGTCGCTGACATCAACCCAAGTGCTATCGTCGACGCTGTATGACACAACATAAAAGGTGAAGTCTGTATCGCCTCCTTCCGATAACCCAATTCCCTCTGGTGGCACAAGCAAAGTCATCACATTGTTGTGGAAAAGATTGGAATTGATTAATCCACTAGCACCGTTTAGGTAGTACCATGCGTCACACTGATTATAAACGACGTGGATGCCATCTTCTTCGAGAGGGCAAAAAACCGTCAATTGAACGTCGTCGGTCGTGCCGGTGAAGAAACCCTGGTTGGTATTGAAGACAACGTAATTATCGATCGCATCCCCATCTGTATCAATCCAGAAATCAAATTCCACACTATTGGGTGTATCCCACTTGCTGTGTGTAGCCACCCCGAAATAAACGACCGCATCACCGAAATCCCGCCAAGGATAATCGGTTGTCACTCCAATGTAATGAAGATCTGCTGCATCGGTAGGTCCAGTGCTCCAGTCGTCATCGGGGCTCTGACCCACCCATTCGAAGAGGTAGGCTAGCGAGTCGTCATCCGCTGTTTCCACGGGTGTGCCGGTGGTGGTTAGAGGGAGGGTTCCCGTTATGGCTGTACCCACCATCAGAGCACCTTGCTCTACGGACATCTCACTTGCCGGTCGGGGAGCGATGTAAACCGGTACGCGCACAGTGGGATGGCTCGCTGTGGAAGTCAAGACGACGTAACCACCCCCTTCGCTGAAATACTGCCGAGCTCCGCCGGTCAAGGTTGCGTCGTGTGCGCGGGTCAAAGCTTGGCTGTCAATCTCTACTTGAACCTTGATATCCACCGTTCCATTAGCCGGCACGGTTATGGGATTGGTGAGGGAATTGTTGGCTGCATTCAGCAAGCTGAAAGTCAACCCCGGGTTGTTTTGATAGCGCTGGTCAAAGGTGGCATGATATTGAAGGGGTGAAACAGTGGTGTTTTTGATGCTGATGGTTTCGGTTATCACCTTGTCGACCTCTGCACCGGTTTCTACTACCGGTACAACGCCAAACGAAACACTGACCCGCTCGGGTTGAGATTTGTTGTAGGCGATGACTGGAGATTGAGCTGCGTTTTGGACGTCCAACCGTCCGGCTCCAATGCGGCTCGGAGGATAGGTCGTTCCGGTTTTTCCGGGGGCACTGTAAAGCTCATGGGTGGCTGTATTCATCACCAGAGCTTTCAACTCTGCCACATTCCAAGTCGGGTACATTTGGCGTAACAGCGCCATGGCGCCCGTAACGTGCGGAGCCGCCATCGATGTGCCATTGTAGCTAGCCCCTTGATCGCCGCTGCCTGCAGAGGTGGAATACACCGTGTCACCCACCGCAGTGATGTCAGGCTTGAGCTGAGTGTCCACGCGTCCAGGCCCGCGAGAGGTAAACGAAGGGATCATATCTTCTAGATCACTATCGATCATCGTGAATTGATCCCGATAGGCAGAAGTGAGCTTAACGGTCGCCGGAAGATTCGCTTTTAATGTGTTCCCAACCGCCAGACTGGTCATCATCGAAGGAATTGTAATCGTTGGGTCTGTTCCGCCCATGGCAAAAGGAAAGCCGGGTACGTTATTTGCCACCAAGACTCCTACTGCCCCCGCGTTTTGGGCGTTTTTAACCTTGGTCACGAAAGTACAACCGCCGCGGTCAATCAGGGCGATCTTATCGGTTAAGTCATTGGTTATGGCACTACAACCATTTGTGGGGTTAGTGGTTGAAATGGGTTTCTCCACCTCGAAGATCTGTGGTCCGAAACTGGCTTCGACGGCAGGATGTTGACCGACAATTGCTGCTGGAGATACCCCCTCAAAAGCGCTGACTTCTGCTCCACTATCTAAGCTGGCTGCCACGCTGATGGCGTTGGCGGCTACAGCCGGTGACCCATGGATGTAGAATACATCTCCTGAATTGCCTGCCGAGGCGACGACAATCACACCAGCTAAAGCGGCGTTGTTTGCTGCTATTGCCGTGGTATCATATTCGGAGCCGTAAGGAGATCCCAGGGACATGTTGATCACATCAAGATGATCGCTTAAGTCATTGTCTCCATTGGGATCCATTGCCCATTCGATTGCCAGCTCGGTTACTTCCGTTGAACCCGAGCAGCCGAAGACACGCAGAGCGTACAGGTTTGCTTTGGGAGCAACGCCAGGGCCGATGCGAAATTTATCGATATATTGCTGTTGGGTTAAATTTTTCAAATTGGCATAAGTATCTGCACCACTTTCTGTATAGGTGCTGCCATCCTTCAGAACGCCAAATCCGGCTGCTGTTCCGGCAACATGGCTGCCATGACCATTGCAATCCATCGGGTCGGGGTCTGGAACCGGGATAGGGTTGCTCTCGGCGTCATAATCATCTCCAACAAAGTCATATCCCCCAACGACTTTGGTAGTGGGGAAGAGATTGCCGGCTTCGCTGATGCTGGTGAAGTCTTGGATGTCATATCCTGTGCCCGGACCGCCAAAATTGGTGTGGATGTAATCGATTCCCGTGTCGATGATCCCGATTTTGATGTTGTCGCCTTGATAATTGGTTAAGCCTCCCCATACTTGGGGTGCACCGATCAACGGAACGCTGGTGGTATGTTCGATCGTTTTGGGGATGATCGGATGGATGGCTTTAACGCCCGGCAAGGCGCGCAACTTGGCGATCTCTTTCGCTTCGAGGCGCAACCAGATACCATTGAATACTTTTTGCGTGCGGAAGAGTTCTTGAGCTTGGATACGCTGCTGACGCAATGCTTGCATGAATGAGTTTTGCTCATCTTCAATCTGAGCAATATGGGTTTGGGTGAGGCTACTAAGGTCACCCCGCAAAACCCCTTGGCTGCGCGCATAGAGCACTGCAGCAGGTTCGGTCTCGAATTCAACCACGACACCGATTGGCCCTTTGCGGTTAGCTAAAGGACCAAAATAGGCTTCCACCTCAGAAAGGTTTGTCTTTGTGATTTGAACCCGTTCTCGCATGGGATGGGGCGGATTGTTCTCTTGTGCTTGTGCCTGTAGGCTCAGCGGTGAAAGGAGCAAGCCGGCAAGCATGGCAAGGATCAAAATGATCGAGAAAGTAAAAAGTGAGCGTTTCATTCGAGTTCTCCTTAATTTTGAATTGAGTTCTACAACTGCGAAACTTCAAGCGATCATTAATCTACTTGCTACACCTCCTTTCTGAATGCTTTAAGCTCAATCACCCTAATACAAAAGACCTTTATGAGAGGTGGAATGATGCCGTGTAATACCTCTAGCTCACTCGTTGTTGCTGACTTGGGCTTGTTGAACTTTCGTGTCATTTTCTCCCCCCTTGTCTATTGGAGAGATGATCCTTTTCGCTTTTCGCTGTGCCGCTTTTCCGATGGCTACCAACAGCAACAACGGCCAAGTATGGGTTGCGACAGGCAACCCACATTCTGGACAGGGCATCAAACTTACGCCGAGGAGCGTGGCAGGGAGAATCCACGCTCGTTTTGGGCGGTTGGGTTTATCCGGTTGCGAAGAGTTGGAGTGAAGCGTAGGCATAAGAAATCCTATACGGGTCATCCGACCCGCTACCAAAACATGCGCTTGCGGCTGTTCTGAACTGATTCTAATCCAAATTCCAAAAAAGATCGCTTTTTGCGAGCAGGTATTTCCGAGAAGCATAGTTTTTAACCAATCTTACGGATATTTACGTGCCTTTTCTTGACTATTCGTTCCCTGCAGGCAACGATTTTAGCAGTCTCCCTTACAAGGAGGAGGCTTTCGTTGAGAGGGGACATACTTTTCCAGCAGCAAACGCAACTGACCATTTTTTCTGACAAAACGCTTATTTGTTTTGCCGAAAACCTGTTATAATATAGGCAAATTCTAGACAATTTATGGATATAAAGTTGCGCAATCAGAAGAGGAAAGATTTGATTCTTGTCACCGGGGCGACAGGCTACATCGGTGGACGACTGGTGCCAGCTCTATTGCAGGCTGGTTACCCCGTTCGGGTTTTGGTTCGCGATCGGCAGCGCCTGCAGGGAAGGCCTTGGCTCTCGCAGGTGGAAGTCGTCCAAGGCGATGTCCTCCGCCCAGAAACCCTATCTGCTGCCTTACAAGGTGTAGCGGTAGCATACTATCTCGTCCATAGCATGACAGCCAACCCCGATTTCGATCAGCGCGATCTCCAAGCAGCACAAAATTTCGCTCAGGCTGCTCAACAGTCAGGAGTTCAAAGGCTCATTTATTTAGGCGGTTTGGGTGACCCCGAAGCAAACCTTTCAAAACACTTGCGTTCGCGACAACAAACTGGCGATACCTTACGGCAATACGGCATCCCACTTACAGAGTTCCGCGCGGCAATTGTGGTTGGATCGGGAAGTATTTCCTTCGAGATGATTCGCTATCTCACTGAACGCATCCCGGTAATGGTCTGTCCTCGCTGGGTTTATCAGCGCGTCCAGCCCATCGCCATCAGTGATGTGATCGCCTACTTGATTGCCGCCCTTGACGCTCCAGAGAGTGTCGATCAGATTATCGAGATCGGCGGTGCAGATGTCTTGACTTACGCGGAGATGATGCTAGGTTATGCCAAAGCGCGTGGCTTGAAGCGCTGGTTGCTGCCGCTGCCTTTCCTGACGCCACGGCTATCCTCCTATTGGGTTCATCTGGTTACGCCCATCCCTGCTACGTTAGCACGCCCTCTCATTGACGGTTTGCGCAACGAGGTGATCGTTCGTCATGCGGTTGCCGAAAAACTGTTCCCCAACATTCGACCCTTAGATTATCAAGGCGCGCTGGCGCTTGCCCTTGCTGAATTAGACGCACAACACATTGAGACTTCGTGGAGCGATGCCTTGTCCACTAGTCAAGGAGATGTCATTCCCGTTTTGCTCACTACCCATGAAGGTATGATTATCGAACGTCGTCAGGAGATCGTGAGTGCTCCTCCTGACCAGACTTTTCGTACCTTTGCACAGTTGGGTGGGGAGACCGGTTGGTTGTATCTGAATCTTCTATGGCGCATTCGCGGTGCCATTGACCGATTAATCGGTGGGGTGGGACTGCGCCGCGGACGTCGCGATCCGCAGGCGGTGCGTATCGGCGATGCGATCGATTTCTGGCGCGTGGAAGCAGTGGAAGAAGATCGTCGCCTCCTTCTGCGGGCTGAGATGAAGCTACCCGGTCAAGGCTGGTTACAGTTCGAAGCCCTGCCTTACGGTGATCGGCAAACACGCCTGATTCAAACGGCTTTTTTTGCCCCCAAAGGGCTTTTTGGGCTTGCTTATTGGTATCTCCTCTACCCGCTCCATAGCCTGATCTTTAGCGGTCTCATTCGAAAAATCAAGCTGCTCGCCAGCCTTCGCTCGGCTGCGCTGCTTTCCAGCCCTTCTGTGCCAGAGGTGAAGTCGTGAAAAATTCGCGCTTGCTAACCATTTTCGTGATTGTCTTTGTCGATCTGTTGGGCTTTGGGCTAATTCTGCCCCTTTTGCCGTATTACGCCGAATCCTATGGGGCAACTCCGACAGTAGTCGGTTTATTGGTGGCATCCTATGCGGCTGCCCAGTTGATCGGCGCTCCCATCCTTGGCAGGTTATCCGACCGTTATGGACGTAGACCGGTGCTCTTGCTGTCTGTTTTTGGCACAGTGGTCAGTTTACTTTTCCTCGCCCTAGCAGATGGGATCGGGCGAGGAATTGCCAGTCTGTTTGCTTTAGAACAAGTTAATCTGATCATCGTTGGAGTTCTGTTCTTCAGTCGGATTCTGGATGGGCTCACTGGCGGGAACATCAGTGTCGCCCAAGCCTATATTACAGATGTGACCGATGAGCAAAATCGTGCCCGCGGCTTGGGGTTGATCGGGGCAGCCTTTGGGCTAGGCTTCATCATTGGACCTGTAGCAGGCGGCGCCTTGAGCCAATTTGGATATAATGTGCCGGCGTTTGCAGCGGCTGGGATTGCCTTTTTCAACCTTATGCAGATTTTCTTCCTGTTGCCCGAATCGCTATCCACTGAGCGGCGAGATGAACTATCTCAACGTCCAAAACCGCCCTTTACGCTGAGCGCCTTGTTCCAAGCCCTAAAACGTCCAAAAGTCGGTCCTCTCTTGCACGTGCGGCTGTTCTTCGGCTTAGCCTTTGCTACCTTTCAAACCATTTTCGCCTTGTATGCCCAAGCGATCGGCTTGGAGGCGCGCACAACAGGCTTTGTGTTAGGGTATGTGGGACTATTGGCAGTCATTACCCAAGGTGGGTTGATCGGCGTGCTTACCCGTCGCTTCCGTGAGAACGCTTTACTGATTAGCGGTTTATGGGTAATGGGCGGTTCGCTGCTCGGCTGGGCGTTTACACGGAGCTTGCTCCCCCTGTTAATCCTTCTCTTGCCCTTAGCGGTTTCAAGAGGCATTCTCAACACGGTGATTCAAAGTGCCATCAGTAAGTCGGTCAGCCGTGAAGAGGTAGGAGGTATTCTGGGTTTGTCTGCATCTTTAGAAGCGGCAACACGGGTGATTGCCCCAACCTTGGGCGGGTTCTTGATGCAAAACCTGGGCGTATGGGCGCCGGGCGTTTTCACTGCCCTGCTGATGGCTTGGACAGTGACCTTTGCCTACCGGCGCATCATTCGCCCTGGTCGCATAGAACGTTTGGGGGTAGGGGCTTCCCATGCCTAAATGGTTAAGGGCTCTACTATTTGGCATCGTCGGCTTGTCCCTTCTGGCAAGCCTTGCGTTTGTCCTGTGGGCGAACAATCCCCTGCCGCCGATGCCCCAAGCATTGGTGGCGCTTGAGTCAGACGCGCAAGTAGTAGTGCAAGCTGATCAAGGAAAGATTCTATTTTCGCCCCGCAGTGCTGTGCCAGATACGGCGATCATCCTTTACCCTGGCGGTCGAGTCGATTTCCGCGCCTATGCCCCCTTAGCAAAGGAGATTGCTGCCCATGGTTATTGGGTCTTTTTAGTTAAGATGCCGCTCAATTTGGCTTTTTTCAACCCGAACGCTGCAGAAGGGTTGATCGCTGCTTATCCGCAGATTGTGCATTGGGCAATCGGCGGGCATTCGCTGGGCGGCGCCATGGCGGCAAATTATGCCAAGAAGCATCCCACAAAGCTAGACGGTCTGGTCTTATGGGCATCTTATCCGGCGAACAGCGATGATCTCTCCGAGACCAATCTGGCTGTGCTCTCGATCTATGCCACTCATGACAACTTGGCAACGCCTGAAAAGATCGAGGCATCCCGACCCCTCTTGCCACCCTCCACGCAGTGGGTGGCAATCGAAGGGGGCAATCATGCTCAGTTCGGCTGGTACGGTGATCAACCTGGCGATGGCATAGCAACGATCGATCGCCAAGCTCAGCAAGAGCAAATTCTCGCCGCTACCGTAAGGTTTCTGGAGGAAGTGAGGACTCGATGAAAGATCTCCTACGCCAATGGGCGATTATCCTATCCATCCTAATCACTTTAGTGATCAATGGACTAGCAAATGCCTTGCCGCTCAATGGCTTGACCACGGGGGAGATATCCGACCGCTTTCAGGTGTACTTTGTCCCTGCCGGTTATGTATTCTCGATTTGGGGCGTGATCTACCTTGGTTTGATTGCCTTTGCGCTCTTTCAAGCTCTGCCGGCTCAAAGGGAGAACCCTCGCTTGCGCGCTGCAGGTTGGTGGATCGTGTTAGGAGGCATTGCCAACAGTGCTTGGATCTTTCTTTGGCATTACCAACAATTTCCCCTCACCCTCTTCGCGATGGTGATTTTGTTGCTCAGTCTGATCCAAACCTACCTTCGCTTGGGCATTGGTAAGGTGGATGTACCTCAAGCGGAACGTTTGTTTGCCCATCTACCTTTTCGCATTTATCTAGGGTGGATCACGGTGGCAACGGTGGCAAACGTTACAGCTTTATTGGATGATTTGCGCTGGGACGGCTTTGGCATCACCCCCGAAAGCTGGATGAGCATCGTGCTGGCAGCCGTTTTGGCCATCGTCTGGATGTTCAATTACAGCCGTTATGACCCTGTCTTCACCATGGTGATTTTGTGGGCATTAGCCGGGATTGCGGTGAAGCACGCTTCGATTAGCGCAGTGGTGATCCCCACTTGGCTCACCTTCGCTTTGGTCTCTTTGAGTTTACTATTACCCTTCCAAAGAAAGCCTCACCAAATGTTGGAGAAAAGTCTATGAAGACTCTCAAGCGCAGTTTACTGGTCGTTCTGGTGCTGGTGCTCCTAGTAGTCCTTGTGGGACCCTTTCTTGTCCCTATCCCACCATTGGAAGGCACACAGCCGCCTGAAGCCCTCGCCGATGCGGACAGCCTGTTTCTGCCGATTAACGGTTTACAAGTACATCTCAAGACCCAAGGGGAAGGAAAGCCGGTTTTCGTGCTGCTGCATGGCTTTGGAGCAAGCCTCTACTCGTGGAATGCAGTGATGCCCGGCTTTGCCCAGTACGGCACGGTCATTGCCTTTGATCGCCCAGCATTTGGACTCACCGAACGCCCCCTGCGTTGGGAAGGACAGAATCCCTATAGCCCCGAAGCGCAGGTGGAACTGGTCATTGGGCTGCTGGATGCTTTCGGGGTTGACCAAGCTATCCTAGTGGGCAATTCGGCAGGTGGCACCATCGCAATGCAAACCGCGCTGGCATACCCTGAGCGCGTAAGGGCATTGATTTTAGTGGACGCAGCGATCTATACGGGTGGCGGCGCGCCTGCTTGGTTGCGTCCGCTGTTTTCTACCCCTCAAATGCGCCGTCTAGGCCCCCTGCTCGCACGCCAGATTCAGACGCGCGGAATGGAATTGCTGCGCCTTGCCTGGCATGATCCAAGCCGCATCCCTGCTGAGACCATCGCCTTATATCAAAAGCCCTTGAAGGTAGAAAACTGGGATAAAGCTCTCTGGGAACTCACGCTTGCCAGCCGTGCTTCAGACTTAGCTGAACGGGTCCAAGAGCTGCGTCTGCCGTGTCTGGTCATCAGCGGTGACGACGACCGCATCGTCCCAACTGCCGACAGCTTGCGATTGGCACAGGAAATCCCGAATGCCCGTTTAGCAGTGATCGAAAATGCTGGGCATGTTCCCCATGAGGAGCGTCCAGAAGCCTTTCTGGCGGCAGTAGCCGAGTTTCTTGAAGCTGAAGATTTATTGTCTCGATAGGTTGAGAGGGTTGCAATTGGCAAGAATAACCTCTCTTTACATACTTCAAACGAAAGGAAGGAAACCATGCCCAAAGTCTCTGTAAATACCGTTGCCCCCGATTTTAGCCTGAAGGATTTTCGCGGCAAGGAAGTGCGCTTATCAGATTTTCGCCATCAGGCGCATGTGCTTTTGGTCTTCAACCGTGGTTTTGTTTGACCATTCTGCCAACGGCACATGGCGCAGTTGCGTCAAGACTATGAAAAATTCAAACAACGCGGCGCGGAAATTATCGTTGTAGGCCCGGAGAATGCAAATGCCTTTGCCAACTACTGGCAGAAATATGACTTGCCTTTCATCGGTTTACCGGATCCCAAGGCGAGCGTGCTCAAGCTCTACGGTCAAGAAGTCAACTTGTTTAAACTGGGCAGGATGCCGGCACAGGTAATCATCGATAAAGAAGGGGTTGCGCGTTACGTTCATTACGGGCACAGCATGGCGGATATTCCGCCCAACGAGGAACTGCTTGCGCTGCTAGATCAATTGGAGCATGTCCCTGAGGGTTCATGATGGCTTTTTGGGAGAGCTACGCCTTGCTTGGTCTGGTCATCTTAGGGGGGATGACCATTTTGTGGGTTGTGAGTCTTTTACTGCGCGATTCTAGCATTGTGGATATCTTTTGGGGGGTTGGCTTCGTGATCTTTGTTTGGCTTTTCTGCTCACGCCGCAAGGATTTTTGGCGCGCAAATTGTTAATCAGCACTTTGGTCACCATCTGGGGTTTGCGATTGGCAGTGCATATTCTCTTGCGCAACTGGGGAAAGGCAGAGGACTTTCGCTACGCTGCTTGGCGGCAAGAAGCTGGCGCAAGCTGGTGGTGGCGTAGCCTCTTCAAGGTGTTTTTACTTCAGGGAGCCATTTTGTGGGTGGTAGCTGCGCCGTTGTTGGCGGCGCAAATCCATTCTCATCCCGCTCGGCTCACCGTGTTGGACTGGCTGGCGATTGCGGTTTGGTTGATCGGTTTCATCTTCGAGGCGGGTGGAGATTGGCAGCTTATGCGCTTCAAGGCTGATCCTGCCAATCGGGGCAAGGTGCTTCAAAGCGGCTTGTGGCGATATACCCGCCATCCCAACTACTTTGGCGATGCGCTACAATGGTGGGGTTTTTACCTGATTGCCCTTGCCGGCGGTGGGGGATGGACGATCTTTAGCCCTGTGCTGATGACCTACTTGCTGGTGCGAGTTTCGGGTGTGGCGATGTTGGAGAAAACGCTCCAAGAAGCAAAGCCCGGCTACAAAGAGTATATCGAAAGCACCCCAGCTTTTGTGCCATGGTTTCCAAGGCACAAAACACCGCCTCCCTAAAAAATCATCCAGCTCGTAGGGCGGACAGGTTATAATAAACCCATAGGGGAAATAGCCGTCGTCGCAAGCCCGTTCTCATCGAGGAAAGGAGGTCGACATGGAGATTAACCGAGCGGCGGCAAGCCAAAATTTCAAAGCCATACCTTTTGAACCATCTCTGCAATGGAAAACGTTCAGGGAAAAAATGAGAGCATTCTACTTGTTGCTAGCCCTCGGGCTTGTTATTATGCTTTTAGGGGGCATGAATGCGTGCGTTTCAATGCCTTTATTGGTTCAGCGAGTCACGGATGAAAAAGTCCACCCAATTTTAGCCCATGAGTCCCGCATGAGTCCTTCATTAGGTAATGATTTGCCGCCTTCGGACTCCATTGCACTCAGCGAGAACGCCGCGCAAGCTGTTTCGCCAAAGCCTGTGTACATGGCAAATTATGTTTCGGTCGAAGATTTTCCTTTACTGGCGAGCTATGGGATTAATACCCTTTTAGTGGATTTAGAAGCGGACGGCTCGGATTGGGAGGTAACTTATGATGCCGCTATCCAAACCAATTTGCGCCTAATTCCCTTGATATGGGGTATCGACCAATCGATTTGGGCATGGAACAACGCTGCTCAGGAATGGGAACTCAATCAGAGCCGTTATCCTAACTCAACTGGGGCGCAATTTCTGGGTTTCTTAAAGCATCGTCCTGATTACCTTGCGCAGACTTTTGCGATTTACGGCTTTCACGAACCACTCAATTCCGAACTGGGTTTTGTAAGCTGCCAGCAGATGGCAAAGTTTTATCAACAGATCACGCAAGAAGAATTTCCCGATCAGAACTTGTTTGTTTACAGTGAAGACCTTGTACTGGGCTGGCCGGGTTCGGAAAATTGTCGCAGTGGGATTCAAGATTACGAAGTACATACGCTGTATCCTTTTTGTAACTCTTCAAGAGGAAAGTACCGTCCCTTTGACGTGCAGCAAAATTGGCATTACGATCCAACCGATGATCTTGACTTTACCCTGCAAGCTGAGCTAGCCCATCTAGATGAAAGACTGCGAGTCCTTGCTGAAGCGGCTGAAGCGCCGAATACTGGACGTAAACCCAAAGTGATTGTGCTCATCCAAACCTTTGCGGCGCAAGTAGATGATCCCGAATTATGGAACCGCCTGCCAAGTGCCGCAGAAATGCGCTTGTTTGCCGAATTTTTTATGTCGCATCGGGGGGATCAAATTGCTGGACTGGCATGGTATCCCTTCGAGTTGGTTGCTGATAACTACACCCAAGCCTTGAAAACAAACCGTTTTGACTTGACAGGCGCAGACCGCTGGGCTGTTCTAGGTGAAATCGGTCAGCGTTTTTTCTCTCAGGATCAGCGTCGTCTATATCTCCCCATCATCTATCGCTAATTTGGCAAATGCGTTTCTGAAAATCCATTCGCCAAAATCGCTTCAATGATGGCAGGTGTCTATTTCCCCCTGTTTGAAGAGCTCGAAGTCTCAGCTAGAAGAAATTGCTTTGGCGCGCTCAGCCATCTGGCTGCGCAGGGTGTGAATGTCATGATCGATGGTGAACAGCGCTCCAATATAAATCACAAAGCATAACAACCATGCGCTGGTGCAGATGATCAAGATCGAACGCCCCAAACCGATTGCCACCGCCACGGCACCTGCCAGCGCTGGAGCCAGCGCAGCGCCACTATTCTCGATAAAGTATTCAACCGCCTGAGCCGTGCTGCGCACTTCTGGCGCAGTAATATCAAAGACGGTAGCAATGACATTGGCAGACGAAAAGGGCATAAAGATTGCCGTCAACGACATCATGACGAAGAATTGCCCGCGCGCTTCGATCGGGGTGGTCAATGCTAAAACAAGGAAGATGGCTCCCATGATTACCCCCAGCGAGGAGATCAGGATGCGCCCTTTATTGGTGCGTTTGAACAGCCAATCTCCCAAAGCCCCACCGACAAAATAGCCCGAAGCTAAGATCAAGATCACTGGCGCCATGGTAAACAGCACCGCTTCATTATCGTAGCCCCGCTCGCGCATCAGATAACCAAAGAAAAAGTATGTGATGACGTTCCACGGGAAAACGCCGAAAAAACCTTGGAGAAAGACAAACCACATCGTCCGCTTTTTGAAAATTTCCTTCGCCTCATCCCATGAGAAGCGAAATTGACCGATTTCTGCCATGCCTTCGAATTCGGGTTCGGCTTTGCCGCGCGGCATATCTTTGACGCCAAAAAAGATCAGCACGGCGATCACAATCCCCAACGAGCCGGTCAGATAAAATACCGACCGCCAGCCGCCGATCAGCGGGGCGACCATCAAAGCGAGGATCATACCCAGCAGGTAGCCAAGGGGTTGCGCCAGTTGCAAAAGCCCATAGATTTTGCCTCGCAGGTGGGGGCCGAAGTAGTCTGCAATCAGGCTGTATAGACCTGGATAGGAGGAGTCGTCGATACCGGTCGAGGCGCGGGTTGCCAGAAAGGCGGGATAGGTGCGCACGATAGCACTGAGCCAGGTGGTTGCCCCCCAAACGAAAGAAGCCAGGGCAAGCAACTTATCGCGCGCATACCGATCGTAAAGGTAGCCCCAGATGGGGTAAAGGATCGTCGCCACGATCAACGAGCCAGAGTTGACCAACCCCCATTGGAAATCGTTGATGCCAAAGGTCTCACTGACGGGCAATTGCAGGGAACCGATCATCAGCTTATCGGTTTGGTGAAGGAGCATGAAGAAGAAGAAAATGATGACCACGAACCAGCGGTAGCGGGAAAGCTTTGTCTGCATCTCCAACCTCGCGTGTAAGGATATAAGCTGAGTCTAGCCCAAAACATCGAGATTGTCAAAGTATATCGTGTCAGAACTAGGGCTTTTCAAAGAACTCATCTTTCGGTAAAATGAAGTCAAAACGAGAGCAGGAGGCAGGGAAGATGAATGCGCCAACGGTGCTAGAG
>FWPU01004896.1_pt1 | contig 23409 bp, 15 predicted proteins | sample 2228361 | NCBI WGS metagenome assembly FWPU01 (sample SAMEA103939777, study PRJEB20133) | metagenome
TCACCTTGCCATTCTTACTGCTGCTTCCCAAAGCCCACCCTAACCCTAGCACGCAACCATTGCCACCAGGTGTATACGCAGACAAAATTGTTGTCGAAAAAGCCAAAAGAAAATTGTCACTCTACTCCAAGGGTCGCCTTCTCAAACAATATTCGATCGCTTTGGGCAAGAATCCTGTGGGTCCAAAATGTCAAGAGGGAGATGGGAAGACTCCAGAAGGCTTTTACCTCATAGATGGACGAAACCCCCACAGCTCGTATCATCTTTCCCTTCGAATCTCGTATCCAAACATCTTCGATGTCCTAAGAGCACGCGAACTAGGTGTGGCTCCTGGTGGTGGCATAGAGATCCACGGTATGAAGAATGGTTACGGCTGGATCGGGGCAGGGCACCGTCACGTCGATTGGACCAAAGGCTGCATAGCAGTAACCAATGAAGAGATTGAAGAGCTATGGCGTGTCGTACCTGATGGCACAGTCATAGAGATCAGGCCATGAGTGCGACTGTACCCCTTGTGTCTCTCGGGTGGCGGCATGCAAGCTTTTCATTGAGATCAGATAAGGACATCCTTTTCAGCGGCCTAGTATCCCACGCAACAACACAAGGCACTGCCTGAGCCCTTCAGGATCGATCCCTGTCTTACTCCCCATGGCGAGAAAGAACGCATTCACCTGTTCAGTAGGTACGTTGCCCGATGCACCGGGCAAGAACGGACATCCTCCCAATCCTCCCAACGAGGCATCAAAACAGACGACACCCATCTGCATGCCGGCCAGGAGATTGGCAAAGGCCCACCCACTGGCATTGTGCAGGTGGAGCGAGACAGGTACTTCGCCTATATGAGCTCTGCACAAAGAGAGGAGTTCACCTATCTGGCGGGGATTGGCCATCCCCGAGGTATCTGCAAACGTCATTTCATGAACCTTTTCTTGGACAAGTGCTTTAGAGAGGTCTACCACCTTACCCACAGCAACTGTGCCTTCGATCGCACATCCAAATGCTGTTGAAATGCCACACCGTACACGTATCCCTGCCTGGTTGGCTGCTCGGATGACCCTTCTGGCCTCCTTCAGGGCTTCCTTCATACCCATTCCCACATTCCGTCGACTATGGGACTCGCTGGCAGAAACGAACACCGCTATCTCGTCCACACCGACCTGTAACGCCCTCTCAAAGCCACGTTGGTTGAACACCAGCCCAGAGAATCTCACCCCTTCTTTTCTTGTAACCCTTCTAAACAACTCTTCAGCGTCGGCCATTGCAGGGACTCGTCCAGGACTCACAAAGGAGGCAATTTCAAGCTCCCGAATCCCGGCGGCAATGAGTGCCTCGATCAATTCGAGCTTCTTATCAACCGACACAGATATTCGTTCTTGCTGCAAGCCATCGCGAAGCACCACTTCGCGTATGATTACTTGAGGAGGCTGCGGTAGAGATACCAATTGCCTTCCCACGAGCCCATATCCTTGTTTCGCCCTTGGTCCACAGGTGAATAGAGACATCTCCGACACAAAGACCCTGCCTCGCTACCTTATGTGTCGGCCACGTTTGATCACCCTTCGGTAGACTTCAAGGGTTTGTACTGCTGTCGTATCCCATGAAAAACGTGCTGCCTGTTTCAAGGCTCGCTGGCTAAGTTCTTTCGCATAGTTCTGATCTGAAAGGACGGCCTCCATTGCCTCTTTGAGAGATCGCGGATCTTCTTTTTCCAAAAGAATGCCACCTTCTCCCACAACCTCAGGGATAGAAGAATTCTTAAAGGCAATAGTGGGGGTTCCACACGCCATAGCTTCTACCAGAGGCAGTCCAAATCCCTCGTACGAGGACGGGAATACGAACATACGGGCCGCGTTGTAAAGAACCGGTAGCTTGTCCACAGGAATGTAATCCGTAAATATGACCTTCTGTGCAAGTCCTCTTCGATCGACTTCTCTTTTCAATTGTTCGCCATACGGACCAAACTTGCCCGCAAGCACCAGTGTCACCGGTTGTGTCCGTGCGGCAACCAAGTGCGAGAAGCTCTCTAGCAACAGATCAAGCCTTTTTCTAGGATCATAGAGGCTAAGCCCTCCCACGTACAGGATAAAATCTCCCTGTATTCCATACCTTCCGGCAACTTCCCCGTGGACGCTGGGTCCGTGGATGGGTCTGCATGAAGGATCAGCAGCCTCGTAGATCACCGTGATTCGTTCCTCAGGTATACCGAGCATCCGTACCAGATCCGCCTTGGTGTTGCATGAGACAGCGATAATATGGTGTGCCCTTTTTGCAAGCCAATACAGTATACGATGCTTGATTCCAGTTTGCTGATACTGATCAGGATATATCAGGGGGATAAGGTCATGAACGGTCACCACCACAGGACATGGGTAGTGCCACGTAAGATAATGAATCGATGGTATATGGAGACAGTCAAGCCGTTTCCTACGAAAATCGATCACCCCAAGTAACCAGTCCCACACCTCGCTGAACCGACCGTAGGACCGAGGTCGTACCATCTGCACACAGCTATATGATCCGGAAAGATCCTGTTCGATCCACGGTAGACCCCTTGTCTTGAAACATATGAAGTGATCTTCAGAAGAAGAATTCCTGAGGAGATGAACGATGAGCTGTCGGACGTATTGTCCTATTCCCTGGTAGCGAGAATGGATCTGTACAGTGCGAGTATCGATCCCTATGTTCAAGCGCTTCCTCTCTATATCAGGCCTACAAAACCCCTTCCATACTTACAGAGAGACATATAAGAAGCGCCTCGACAAGTCAATTGAACTTTTTTTCCACCACTCGATCTACGCTACTTTCATTGCCACTATGGTGATATCGTCGTCCTGAGCATACTCAGGCCGATCGGTCCCCATGTGTGACAGTACTGCATCCAGCGTCCGGTGGATGAGTTCTGGTGTATCGCACTGCCTGTACCTCTTGAGCGTCTCTATGAATCGATCCATCCCGAACTGCCGACCAGATGGGTCATGGGCCTCGATCAAGCCATCTGTATAGGCAACAACAAGATCGCCTGGACAAAGCGCGATGCTCTTTTCTTCACACGATATGTGCTCAAGCACACCGATCGCAATCCCTTCGCTTTTCAGCACCTCTGGGGTCTGGCTACCAGCGCGAAGGACCACAGGCATGGTATGGCCTGCATTGCAAAACGAAAGCCTTTTCGTAGTGGAACAGTACGAGAGATACAGCATGGTAAGAAAGTGTTCAGAGGATGCGAGATCCTGGAAAAGGAAGCTGTTGAACGCGTCGACGAGTTTGGACGGGCTCTTATACCTCAGTGCCTCGCTCTGAAGAATGCCGCGAGACATGGCCATCATGATGGCAGCGCCGATGCCATGACCGCTAATATCTGCAACCACGATGTCTACACCTTGTTGCCCAGGCTTCTGAAAAAAGTCGTAGTAGTCTCCCCCGACGTTCCGTGCAGGAATACATCGTCCAGCAAGGTCTATGCCCGGGATCCTCTTTTCGTTTCCAGGGAAAAGGTTCCGCTGAATTTGTTCAGCAATTTCCATTTCCTTTTGTATCCGTTCGTTCTGTTTGAGCTCCCTTATGAGCATGCTCGTATAAATGGAGAGTGCAGCCTGTGAACATATAGATGAGAGAAGCTTTAGGTGACCGGAATGGTACGGTTGACCAAAAGGCTTGCCAGACAGTCCTATCATACCAATAACTCTGTCCTTCACCTTGAGGGGACATGCCAACAATGGAACAGAAAGAAATGCTTCTAAGCCCCGGCGATCAATAGGACCACGTACCCGACCAGGAAGGCTTTCTCTATCTTCTACCAACAGGGGCTTTTGTGTTCGGCAGACGTATTCACAGACACCTGAGTGGTCAACGACCATGGCCTCTCCGGCAAGGTGGTCGGGAATCCCTTTGATGGCGACAACCCGAAATTTCTCGAAGGTGCTATCGTACAGCACAATAAACGCCCGCTCTGCACCGATAATGTGTGTTGCCTTGTTGAGCACGATGTCGCATACCTGCTGTGTACTGAATATAGCACTCATCTCCTCACTTAGTTCATACTGCAGGTTGATTTCTTCATACGTATTGAGGACCTCCTCTGAAAGGCTATTGACCGCATACTCAGCGGCAAGTTTCTCTTTGACCACATCAACCAAAAGGTCGATGATTTCTGAGGCCTTCTGGCCGTGTTGCGGCCCTGAGACGCATCCTACAATCATCCCCAAGGGCTCATCCCGATAGACAATTTGCTTTTTGCGCTGATACTGCATCCGGGGACAAGAACCAACGCTGCACACCTCGAGACGCTGTCCTCTCAGGAGATGCCGAGGAAAGCTGCAGGGGCTTCCTGGTTCCCTTGTACACGTAACTGATCTTCCATCCTCATCAGTCAGAACGAGTGTTACTTGGCCAATTGAGGAGAGGCGTTCCATCGTTCTTCGTACATCCTGCGATGTTACTATGTCTTGAAAATATGCCTTGAGCCTCTCTCTGAAACTATACTGCATTGACGCCCTACCCTCTCATTTCTGCCACGTGTGTGTTACCTGCTATGTGATGACGGTCCTTCGTTCCGGTGATTATCGTGTGAAGTCTTCGGTTCACGGTCACTGTGGGGAATATCCCATGACATTACAAGGCAATTGCTTCCGTCTTGCTTGCGAGTATAGTGGATCCCATGAGCAATCTTCTTTATGAGTACCAATCCATATCCTCCATCTTGCATGCAAGAGGGCTCCGGTTGGGGCGCATTTCGTAGATCAAACGGAATGCCCCAGTCCTGGATCTCGACCTCGATCGAGTCAGATTTCCGCAGCAACACAATACGGAACTCACCCTCATGCTGGCCTGGATATGCGTACTTGATTACGTTGGTTGTAGCCTCAATAATGGCTAGCTGAATCAGGTGCTTCTCTCGGCTGGGCATCCGGTCTTCCACAACGCCGTCGAGCCACTTCTGGACGACGTCAGAGACTTCCGGCAAAGTGCTCAATGTGGCTTTACCAGACCACCTCGCAGTCCTAAAAGGATCTAGAAAATAGTGTGCCAGATCTGATCCCTGCCAACGCACGACTCTATCCATCACCGTGGACAACGTCATTTGGTCGTTTCACATTCTTATCGTCACTTCTGTCACCCAGGCTTTAGTCTCTTGCTCGACCGATACGCTGAGCTCGAACTCTTCCAGAGCACCTGCCCGCCCAAAAAGAGTTCGTGCTGCCTTCCTTAAGCCGATGCCTCACGGATGAGTCCCTCATCGAGCAGGTTATAAAATGCCAGGCTCGCCCGGCTGTAAGGGCAACCTATCGTACAGCCAATTCGGCTAGTGAGCACCAATTGATTTCATAAGGTATGGTTGGTAGGCTTTTCGTCGAAGCACAAGTGGTAAGGGCAAGGAAGAGGATCGCGATGCAATATCAAACGAAAGTGGAGGACGATATCACCATTGTCTCGTGCACCGGCAAACTCGATGCATCCTGTTCTTCGCACTTCAAGGACTATCTAAAACGGCTTATTGAGCAGGGCACCTTTCGGCTGATTGTAACAATGGAGGGTGTGGACTTTTTGGATAGCTCCGGTCTCGGTGCGTTAGTCACCTGCCTCCGCAAGACCCGAGACAAGAAAGGGGACTTGAAAATAGCAGGGCTTTCCCCTGAGGTACGTGCCATCTTCGAGATGACTGGTCTCGTACGCGTCTTCGACATTCACCCGGACGCCGCCTCAGCAGTAAAGGCCTTTGCTCACGTTCGATAACGAATACCGAAACCATTCCTCAAAATCCCTCAACCTTATTCTCTCTCTTTACTCGATCAGACTTGGATCATAGTCCTCGGGTGCCTCCCAACCAAGCAGATTCAGTGCCGTAGCAGCAATGCTGCTTATGCCCGGCCGCTCCAGATCCTTCCGCAACCGGTATTCGCCCTTGTACCCTGGATCGAAAATAATAAAAGGGACCGGGTTGAGCGTATGGGCAGTCCTTACCACACGCTTGCCTCCCTCGATGGTAAACATTTGGTCTGCGTTACCGTGATCAGCAGTGATCAAAGCAATGCCGTCAACTCTTCGTATCGCAGCAAGTAGGCGCTCGAGGCTGTGATCGACAACCTCCACTGCAATCACAGCTGCCTCGAAATCACCCGTATGCCCCACCATATCTCCGTTTGCATAATTGATCCTGCCGAACCTATACCGGCCTGTTTCCACTAACGCGATAGTCTCGTCAGTAATCTCGGCTGCCTTCATCCAAGGTCGTTGGTCAAAAGGAACTCTGTCGGAAGGAATCTCAATATACGTCTCAAGCTGTTCATCGAAGTAGCCACTGCGGTTCCCGTTCCAGAAGTAGGTCACATGACCGAACTTCTGTGTTTCAGAAAGGGCAAATTGCATGACCTTGTTTGCAACGAGGTATTCGCCCATAGTACGATCGATCGCAGGGGGATTCACGAGGTAGTTCCTGGGGACCTTCAAATCGCCGTCATATTCCATCATACCTGCAAAAATCACATCAGGCATACGCCTTCGATCAAAATGTACAAAGTCCTTTTCTTCGAACGCCCGTGAGATTTCAATGGCCCTGTCACCTCGAAAATTGAACAAGATGACTACGTCACCGTCCAGAATCGGCCCTACAGGATTGCCCGATTCATCCACGATGACAAACGAGGGGAGGTATTGATCTGTAATACCGGGGTTCATTTCCCTGATCCTGCATATGGCCTCTGATGCGCTGTGGAACTTGTAGCGAGCCTCGCCCAAGACATGCGCCTCCCAACCCCTTTTCACAATGTCCCAATCCGCCTCATAGCGATCCATAGTGGTCACCATCCTGCCGCCACCACTTGCCACCTTGTAGTCAAGGCCTTTTGTGCTCGATAGCTCAGCAAGGAGGTGCTCTAACGGTTCTACATACTCAAGGGCTGAGGTTTCTCCCACATCTCTTCCGTCGAGCAAGGGGTGAACTCTTAGGTGGTGAATCCCTACTCGTGCCGCCTCTCGAATGATCGCGAACAGATGGTCTATGTGGCTGTGAACATTGCCGTCAGAAAGAAGCCCTATCAGGTGCAACGTCCTGGCCTGACCTTTACATCGTTCCACAATACGGCCCCACAGCGGGGTTTTGAAAATCGTCCCGGTCTTGATCGCCTTGTTGACCAGCTTGGCGCCCTGATCAAACACCCTGCCTGCGCCAATGGCATTATGGCCAACCTCTGAATTGCCCATATCGCTCCAATCAGGCAGCCCAACTGCAGGCCCATGTGCCACCAAGTGCGTAGTCGGGTAGGTACTCATTGCCACGTCGAGGTTTGGCGTGCGGGCAATATACACTGCATTGGTCTCGTCAGGACGTCCAATGCCTATCCCATCCATCACAACAACAATAACCGGTCCAGAACGGCCAGAAAATTTTTCCCATCTCTTGAGCTGAAGCGACGACATGCTTCCCCTTTCATTGGTAAGCTGTAACAAACCCTGGTATATTCATAACGCGGCTCCCAGCCATCACCTGATGGCAATAGCAGCCATTTTTTCATTGACACGTTTTCTAAAACCCCATTAGAATGAAAGTAATGCTTAGAGTGAACAGGTAAATATCACATACGGTCGCACGCACAAGACCTGAATGGTTCCTTACCAGAAGCCATGCAATTTGCCAGAAAAAGGAGTTTTTTGTGATGCCACCTTACAGACGAGCCTTACCACGTACTCGGGGGTCAACCTTCCTGCCTTTTGTTGCCCTCGTCGCCTTGGGGCTTGGCTTGTCGAGCGGTTGCACCTCCATGCTCACCATTACGAACCCGCACCCATACGAGACCATATCCAGTACAACGGTTACCATAGAATTATCCTACACGCAGTGCGATTACACAACGCTTAGGGTATGGCTCAATGACCAGGAAATAACCTCACGTTTCACCAAGAGTGACGGCACGGCAGTCGCTGTAGATATCCCTGTTCGTCTTGGTCCAAATACGCTTTCTGCCACGATCCAGGCAAATGCGGGCTACACACTGGAAGCCCGAACCACCTTTTACTGTGTCTTAGAACCTCAACGTTTTGCCGTGGTTACTGCCCCTACGTGCCTCGCATTCGATACCCAGGGATACCTTTATGTAGGAACCGATCAGCCAGAGGGAGGGCCAGCACCTCTGTATCGGATATCCCCAGATGGAACAGATATAGAACCTTTTGGCCCAGCCCTTTCTAAGGTTGGTGGGGTTTCAGTAGATGATGCTGGCAACGTGATCGTAGGCGCAGGCGGGAGTGATGCCGGGATATACAGGATTGCACCCAGCGGCGCAGCAGAACAAATCGTATCCGGCAGCGGGGTGTTTACGGAACTACATTCACTTGTTGCAGTACCCAAGGTGAGCCAGCTCACATATAGGCTTGCCGGGCTATATTTTGCTGCAGTCTCCCTTGTAGAGGGAGGAGATGCCCTTCTTGCCATTGATCCTTTAACACGCCGGATGTGGTCGTTCACCGACCAACTGCCATCGCCTATCAAGGCAATTGCCCTGAACCCTGACGCCCAATTGCTTGTTCTTGCCGGAGGGAAGATATACCTCGTTGACGGAAGCGGTAATGCCACAATGTATCTTGAGCTCCAGTGTTCACTCATTTCCTCATTCGCCATAAACCATGATGGCCTCTACTTTGCAACGAACCCCTGCCGGCAGCAAATGGTGCTCATTACATCCACAGCAGACTTTGTTCCAGTCGCATATGAGGTCTCAGACATTCAAACCCTTGCCATTGGGCCCGACGGCAAGATGTATGTTGCTGACAAAGGGGCAGATGCCATCTTAAGGATCCCTTTTGATTTCAATGTCCTCAAAACCGGCACGTGTGAACTTACTCCGCAGGATCCGGTTGAAGCCAATACCATGGGCACGTGGACACTGCGCTACACAGTTGGACCTGCGGGTATGAACGTAGCTGGTGGACTGCTCATAGGATTCCGTCATCCGCTCGACTGGGGAAGCTATCAATCCTTTTATCCGTCCAAACCTAATTACATGACTTCGCGCTGTTCGAGAAGCACCACGTTTGCTACTGCCCGACCAGCGTGGCTTATTGCAGATCGATTCATACAGGTTACCCTCGCGGGTAGTAGTCTTGAGCAAGGAGACTGGATTGAGGTCACGCTTGGTGACACCCGTTATGGGAGCCCTGGCCAGGAGGCACCGAGTATAGCGGTGGAGGATACAGAGTGGTTCGTATTTGACGACATCTACGGAAAAGGTATTTACGATTCCATACATTCAATCGCACCTGAGCGCGTTCCTCGGATGACCATACTCCACTCAGATCCTGTCCGACTTTCTTTAGCACTTAAGTCATATGCAGACGTTTCTGAACCCTTTACAGTCATCATCAAGGCCCTTGATGCGTATGGCAATATCGCACAGAACTACACCGGGGTTGTAGATATCTACGATCACGAGACCCTTACACACCTTGCTACTGCAGTATTTCAAGCCGAAGACCGAGGTGTAAAGGAGATTTCCTATATTAGTTACGACTCGCCTGGGATCATCCGACTGCTAGTACGAGATCAAGCCCGCAATTGGGAAGTAGTATCCAACCCCGTTGAGATTTCGGCCGATGCATCCCGAAGGACCTATTGGGGAGATATCCACGGCCATAGCTTCTTTTCGGACGCATTGCCGTCGCCCAACGAATACTATTACCATGCAAGGGTACTCAACCAGATGGATTTTGGGGCCCTCACCGATCATCTGGGTGGTCGATACGAGATACGAGCACTCACGGCAATCGCCCTCAACGAGAAGACTTACGAAGACGTCAAGGCTGCTGCAGCATACTACAATGAGCCAGGTAGCTTTGTGACCTTTGTCGGCCTGGAGAATTCCGCAAGCTTTGGTCATCGTAATGTGTACTACTTGATCGACAACCCTTCCTTTTTCGAATACTCGACAAGCCCCACGACGTTCTTTCAGGCAGTCCGGTCTTCTGCGCCCCAAGGGAACGTCATGGTGATTGGCCATCAGCACAACGGGATCCCGGGCCAGAGCGGGATCGATTGGAGTACGATTGCAACAGACCTCGAACGTTTGGTCGAAATATGCTCGAACAAGGGGGTAAGAGAGTATAAGGGAAACCGTTACTTTGAGTGCGATACTGCAGCCATGCAGCAAGGTGACCTCCAGGTGGTGACACAGGACGCACTTGCTATGGGATACAGGCTGGGGTTTGTTGCTGGCTCTGACAATCATACTGGCTGGCCTGGCGGCGAGGGTGCGCCGGGGAAGAATCTCTGCCCGATCTTTGGGTTGACAGGGGTGCGAGCTGAAGCCCTCACGAGAGAAGCCATATGGCAGGCCCTGTACAATCGCAGAACCGTAGCTACCACTGGGGCAAAGATCCTGCTCGATTTTTACATTAATGGTGAGCCGATAGGGAGTGAACTTGACTCGACCCAAGAGCGGAACTTAGAAATAGAGGTACATGCAACAGCGCCAATCCAATCCCTCGATATTATAAAAAACAACGAGGTTCTTTATTCTCTTGAGCATCCTGGACTCGATGTTGTGGGCCTCACACTGAGCGACGGACCAAGTTCTACAGTAGATTACTACTATGTTCGCGTCATCCAGGAGGACGGTCACATTGCCTGGTGTTCGCCCATTTGGATCGGTCCGTAGAGGTTTACCCTGATTAGTACGTATATGTAAAAGAGCAACGAGCCCACGATAAGTTCAAGTCAAGAGATGGATGATCTCGGTGTTGCGCCTTAGACGCCTCGCAAGTCTTTGTCATCCTGGAGTTTTATCCACGATCCAGTACCTGTAACCGAGTGCGTGCCGGGGATGCGAACCACCTTGGTAAAGGATTCTGGATCAAGCCCAGAATGACGGTCAAGGCCCACCCTGTTATCCTCTGTCTACATTTTTCTTGCATTCTTGCCTTGTTGTCAGCTATATTCTAGATGCTCCCGCACTGATGAGGCATCTCGATCATGCACGCAGGACATGACCTGTCTCCTCACCTTCCTCGACCACTAGGTTATGCCCACCAAACAAGCAAAGGAGCTCCTCTATGCCTGAGGTTAACGCAGCATTAGTACGCCTCGATAATGTTTATAAGTCTTATACAACCGGCAAGGTCGTCACAGAAGTCTTGAAAGGTGCAAATCTCGAGGTCAAAGAGAACAGCTTTATAGTTGTGTTCGGCCCGTCAGGCTCAGGAAAAACAACTTTATTGAATCTTATTGGTGCCCTGGATAAAGCCACCTCGGGCCAGGTGTGGGTTGATGGTATGAATTTGAGCGAGGCAGACTCATCACTCCTCGAGGCATTCAGGAGGGAGAGGTTAGGTTTCATATTTCAGTTTTTCAACCTGCTATCGAATCTTACCGCCCTCGAGAATGTCGAGCTTGGCCTTGAAATCATGGGCTTGCGAGGACCAGAGGTACGAGACAAAGCAATGGCCTACTTGGACAAGGTCGGTCTAAAGGATAAGGCGAACAAGTTCCCAAACGAACTTGCAGGAGGTGAGCAGCAAAGGGTTGCCATTGCTCGAGCCCTCGCGAAAGAACCAAAGCTTGTCTTGGCGGATGAACCAACAGGCAACCTGGACGAGGCCAATTCCATGAAAATAGCAGAATCCATGGTCGGGCTTTACAGGGAGTTGGGCACTACTTTTATTGTGGTTACTCACAACCAACGAATCGCCCAGATGGCTGATTCCGTTTATTATATTTCTAACGGTAGGATCTTAGGAGCCTAACCAATGCGGAACATTACTGTGAAAGCCCTGAGAGATGGGAAAAATACAAAACTTAGGGGTCTCGTTACCGTACTGGCTGTGGCTTTCTGGGTAGGGACATATGGTGGTTGGTACATGTCCGCAGAATCTTTCAAACACTCCTTTGAGAAGGTGTGCCGTGAACTCCATTTGGCTGATTTGCAGGTGTTTCTAGATCCCTTTACTGACGAAGAATATGAGGCATTAGAAAATTTACCTGGCCTACGCGTAAAGCACAAACGACTTATACTCCGTGGTAGTGTTGAAACCAAGAGTGGCGAAACTCTCCAAGTCTGCGTCGTCTACGATAATGAATTTGAATCACTACCAATCAACAACTTGAAACTACTTGCAGGAGAGATGTTACAGAAAACTGCAGATAGAGCTCATGCCTCTAAGGTCCTAATTGATAGAACCATGGCATCAGCTCACGGCTTTAAAATTGGGGATAACCTCGTTCTGACTATCCACGGAACCGCCAAAGAAGTCGAGGTTCAAGGAATAGTGCTGAGCCCAGAATTCCTTTTCCCTTCTGCAGATCCCACACTGGAGTTGCCCGCCAAGGGCAGCCTAGGAGTAATCTTCTCGAACATGGCTGATATCGTCAGTTTTTTTGGTTCGCCTATCTACAATAATTTGTCCTTTTTGTTTGAAACAACAACCAACCATCAAGAACTGAAAGAAGCAGTTAGAGCACAGTTTTCTAATAGAGGCATCCAAGCCTTGTTTACCAAAGAAGACTCCTTCGATCAAAAAATAATGAATGGTGTCTTTCAAGCTAGCAACCAATTTGCCCCTATTGCACTAAATAGCATGTTAATGGTGGTTCTCATCATTTTGTCTATTAACTTTTCAAGGTTGATTGAAGAAAGACGGCAAGACCTCGCGATCCTGCAAGCAATTGGGACTAGTAAAAAAACAATCATATTCTACATCCTGAAACTCACAACCCCATCTTTAATTGTCGGCTTGCTTGCCGGATTCATTCTATCGTTCGGTTTACAAAGAATCTTCGCAAGCAATTTGACCAAACAGCTTGACCTTCCACAACTTTGCTATGTGTACGTCCCGTTACTGCCTCTTAAAGCGATAGTATGTATAAGCCCCTTAGTGCTGCTTGTCTTGGTTGCATCTGCATTAAGAATTTTACGCCTAAATCCAAGCATTGCAATGAGAGGTACTGTACCTGAAATAAAGAGTTTGCCTAAATGGGCAACTCCATCTTCAACAAGAAGCACTACGGGAAACCCAGAGTTTCTTTGGTTTAAGTATACATTCAGAAGCCTGCTCAGGGACTGGCGGCTCGCGACCTTAACAATTATATCAGTCTCCTTTGCTCTAGCACTCACTGTTTCTTTCAATATTCTCGCCTCCTCTATCAATGGGACGCTTAGGCATTTTTGCTATAGCAATGAATGGAACCTAATAGTTGATTTCAAGGTTCCCTTAGATATGCAAGAATTGCAAAATGCCCTCCCCAATAGAATCATCGAACAATACGAAGGATACTCGAAAGGATGGGCAACTTTAGAAACCCCCACTAGAAACAGCATGGTACAAGTAGTCGGGTTGAGTTATAAGAGCAATTTGAGAAAACTCAGGCCCGTGGCCGGCTCTACATTTTCTTCCGATACTGCTAGGGAAGTGATACTAAACAAAAACCTGTGGAAAGAAGAATCCCCTTACCTAGGACAAGAGATATTTCTCGAGGTTGGCGGCCAAAGACACAAGATGACTCTCGCTGGGATGGTTGACGAGCCAACAATTGCTGTGAATCATGCCTACGTTCCTATAGGCACAGCTCAATTACTCTTAAACCAACAAATGAAATTTAGCGGAATCTGGGCCAGGACTTTGGTTCCCATGGAGGTGGCGATAAGAGACTTGTACCGGAACGAACTAATTACCAAAGTCACATCAAAAGCCGATACAGCGAAAATCATTGAACAATATATGGTGGGGCTTAAAGCAGGAATAAATAGTATGCTTATAGTCGTTATGCTGTTGGCGCCTATTTTTTTATTTACAAGCTTGACCTTAAGTGTTCAAGAAAAAGAAAAAGACTTCATAATTCTGCGCTCCATGGGGTCAAGCCTGGTGGACGTATGGAAAATTATCTTGTCGGAATCAGCTATTCTTGGGTTTCTCGGTTCGTTATTAAGCATTCCCATTGCGGTGATAATGGGCTACCTACAGAATAGATTTGCTGGCAGATTGTTTTTTGGAACAGACACTTACATTAGAGCATCGGATTACATGCCGGTTGTTTATTGCCTTCCGCTATTCGTGTTGGTGGCCTTCGTTTTCTCTAGAAAGATTGCAAAGCTCAATATAGTCCAACAGCTAATGACCAGAATCGCTTGACCCAGTGAAATGAGGATACGACTTTAGGCACAGACGACCCCATAAACACCTTACTACGAAGACCTATGCAGAGAAGTGTCGACCGCATGACTGATTGGATACAAGGTATCATTTCTTCGAACGAAATAGCCACACTATTGGAAAGGTTACTATGTTTTTCGGTTCAAGTATCACAAGCATCTGGTGGTCTTCTCGTGCTTTTCCAGGACCTCCTGCTGGCCGAGAAAAGATTGATCTGGCTCGATCTGACGCCGAACCCTACGGCAAGAAAGGGAGGATATATTTTTAGCTCGATCCTGAGTGATCGAGCTACAAGCGTGTCTTCCGACAACAATCAATTCAGAAGAAGAGCACTTACAACAACTGCCCTTAAAGGCATCCCTATGACCATAAGCGATGCGGCAAAGCATTCTCAGGTGCTCCATGGCAACAAGGCCCTTGGTATTGGATCGGCCTTTTGCGTGCCAATCAAGAAAACCGAGGAAATAGGTCTTCTCTATTTGGAACATCCCATACCCAGGCATTTCAACGAGCGCCTAGTCGAGGATCTCACCTTACTTGTGGAAATCGCAGCCACAGAACTCCACAATAAGCTCAACGAGGCGCTCGATCATATGCTCGCCCGGTTCACTTCTCGGCTCATTTCTGCCGAGTCGAGAACAGAGCGGCGAAGACTCGTTGAAATGATACTCAATGAGTTCAAACTTCGCCTAGGTTTTGGACAGGTTGTCTTTCTCAAGGTAGTTGAAGATAGGGGAGTTGCTGAGATTGAGCGCTCGATATTTGACGAACCTGAAAAAGACATCGGCCTGCAGGGTTCCAGACTCAGCCTCGCACCACAGGACGACCTTATTGACGTGCTCCTTAGAGACAAGAAGATAGCTTCGGTAGAGGGGGTCACAAAACAAAGCGACACAGTATTTTCCTGCTATATCAACGGCAAATCTGGTCAGATCACGAATAATGCCTTCGTAACCCTTATCGAACATCTCTACTACAACCCATTTTTGGCTATTCCACTTTATCTTCCTAACGGAGTTTCAGGGATACTTGTCGCAGACAAGGGGGGGCTGCCTATTATCTTGGGAAACGCGGTTCAGAACTTCTTCATATCCTTGTCGAGCACCCTTTCTCTGGCTCTCAATTGGGCCGATGAATACCAAGACATGAAACATCGGCTTGCCAGGATGTACGAAGAGCGTTTGAGGAGAGAGAGTCTCACAGAGGTAGGATCCATCATAGGCGAAGTTTCCCATGTCATAGCCTCACCTATAAAACATCTCATAACCACCCTGGACAGGCTTGCGCGCAAGGACTTTTCTCAAGAGATTCGGTCAAATATAGTAAAGATGGTCGAATGGTCTTCCAAGATAAAAAACTACCTCTTCTATGTCCAGGACCTGGCAAAGACAGAGGAACTCGAACCCGTGCTGGCGACTAACGATCTCGAACAGTGCATCAAGAACGCATGGCAGGAGCGGGTCGCCCCATTTTATCCCAACATAACGCTTGAGTTAGTTTCAGGCGAAAGCAATGCAATCGAGCCCTTCCCATTTGATTCCTTGCAGATTACTTCCCTTTTTTCCAACCTCTTTATGAACGCTGCGCGTGCAATGGAGGGCAAAGGAAATGTCATCAAGGTAGGCACAAAAGTTGCAGACGATATGGTCAAGGTCTCCATAGAAGACTCAGGGCATGGGATCCCTGAAGAAATTTTATGTGATTTTTTTAACATAGACAGACGAATAGATTATATGAGCCCTGAAAAAGGAAGAGGCCGGGGAACTCTTATATGCAAAGAGATCATCAAACGACATAGAGGCTCAATAGAGATTTGGAGCACTGGCGGACGATTTGTGACAAGTTATAGCGAGAAGGCATCAGAGAAGAGTGCCTATTTCGATGCCTCTGAAAAAAGGACCATAGGGACCATGGTAACCGTATCGCTTCCCTACCGAAGCGTCCAAACCGAGGGGTGTGACGTAAACTGAAATGAACACGCTGCTTGAAAAACACTCCATTATGGTTGTGGATGACGATGAGGAATTCCTCGCCCAGTTCCAAAGACTGGCCGACAGGTTCAACATCACCACACAACGATACATATCCGATGCCTTGACAGCGATCAAAGAAAGCAATTACTGCATCGTTATCTCGGACAATAGAATGAGGGAAGCCCCTGGCATGCCTGAACACGAACGTGCAGGGCTCAGGTTTCTCGAGGAGGTAAGAAAGATTCGACCGCAAGCTTTGCGCGTTCTCGTGACGAGCTGGTCAAAAGAAGGCATACGGCCGAGCCTCTCCAGGGAGGCACAGGTAAACAAGCTCATAGGCAAGCTCGATGTCATTACTGATGATGAATGGCAAAAGGAGTTAGAACAGCTCATATCCCTTCACCAAAAGGTCTACGCTCACCTCCATTGACGTAGTTCGTATCCGACACCATGGAAGGTATCGACTACAAGCAGCATCCAATACTCTATATCGATGACGATAAGGACAATAGAGAACATTTCCTGTCAGAATGCGCATCCGAGTTCAGTGTCTTCTGCGCCCCTGGTATCGAAGAAGCTGACGATATCTTAACAAAAGAACCCATCTGTATCCTCGTTACTGACAACCGAATGCCCAGCGGCAAGGGACTACCCATCCATGACAACTGCGGGCTCTCCTATCTCGCCCGCATCCGCAAGACCCATCCCCAGATACTGCGAGTCCTGATCACCTCAGTCCCTGAGCATTCAAGGAAACTGCCCTTCCACCTCCTCAATGACGCAGGAGTCGAAGTCTGGATCGACTCCTGGACGATCCCGCCCTGGGAGGGCAAGGCACGAGAACTTGTAGAGAAACACGTCTCGGAGAATGTCTATTGTGACGGGATCCTTCACAGGGAGAGACCCTTTGACGGCATGGTGGGAAAAAGCAGGGCAATGCAATTATTAAAAGAACGCATACAGCGGGTGTGCGAACGAGGTATCAAAGAGCCTATCTTGATAATGGGCGAGAGCGGAGCAGGCAAAGAGCTTGTTGCTCGGTCGATCCACATGAGAAGGTTCGGAAGGGCCAAACCCTGGATCGCATTATCTATTGCAAACCTTACCGGTCAGACCGCTCAAGACGCCCTATTCGGTCACTGCAAAGGTGCCTTTACAGGAGCCATCGAAGATAAACCAGGCGCATTCGAGGCAGCCTCTGGTGGCACGCTTCTGCTCGACGATATCGACTATCTTGACCTCAACGTCCAGGTACAACTGCTAAGGGTCCTTCAAGAAAGAGAAGTGAACCGAATCGGAGAAGGTCACAAGGCAGCCCGACCGGTAGATGTCCAAGTGATCTGCACCACCAATAAGGACCTAGAAAGACTAGTGCGGCAGGGCAAATTCAGCGCTGACCTCTACAACAGGATCACCTGGTTTGTTATAGAGGTCCCCCCTCTCCGCGAACGCACAGAAGACATATGGCCGCTTGCCCGCCACTTCATTCGCACCTTCAATGAACGATCCGCATCTGAGGGAAAACCTAGGGTCATCCGTGGGATCGACATCGAGGCATTTCGTTCCCTTACGCTCCACAGTTGGAGCAGGGGCAATGTACGGGAACTACAAGAGATCCTTCATGCCGCTTGGATAAATGCATCCAAAGATAAGATCACCATTGCTGATCTCCCAAGGAAAATACAGATAACGCCCGAGGGAATTCTCAACCGTGCGGATTCCTCACTCACGCCTTGGCAACGCATTGATGCAGAGGCAGAACATCTCAAACACCTCGCTCGTAAGAAGGCAATTATCAGGGCATATATTCAGGCATTCGGCAGCAGGAAACGAGCTGCTGAGATCCTTGGGTTGAACCAGGACCCAGAGATATCAAGGGTGCAACTGCATACCTATCTGAAACAGACAGGGCTGATAGGGCACTTGGACTTGGAATGCACAAAGATCGTTGGCCAATGTTGGCTGGATTCTGAAAGAGATCCTGAAAGGGCTGCTGATCTCCTGAATCAATTGCTCATGGAGTTGTCTCCCTTGATGCCTGAGGCAGAAATCACTGCCAAACAGTTCGAAGAGATCATGGCAAAGTTACAGGTCCCAAAGTAAGGCAGACCCTTCGCGCTATCCCTGGCTTTCACCTGAGGGCTTGTTGTCGAAACTTTACCTCTCGGCGCCCTTCACGATGCTCGCCACCCATACCCTCTTGGCCAGTTATCAGGCGCTGGTCTCACAACGTGCAATTGCCTCTTTCAATGTGGAATAATGCACCAAACACCGTTCGCGTATCCAAGACGACGCCAAAGACAGAACTGTGTAACATCAATATTACGGCACAAGACCCAAGATGTAATAGCAAGAGTACGGCACTCTCTTCCTAGACAGCGGCAAACAGTCGTTAATTGCCAGGGATTTGGCCTTGAATACCGGTTGTTCCCCCTTCTGCCCTCTTGTGGTATAAGTCATGCAAAAGGGAAAGAGTATGCTTGATGTTTATGGAACTAGCTCGCTTTTTCACCAAGTATCCGAACGGGGGGATTGACAATGAAAGCGAGAAGCACGGCACTTGTTCTCTTTTCCTGTATCGCGTTGATCTCCGGATGTGGGGGCGACGATGGCAACGGCCCAGTAAGGACACCATCTCCGACAATGGCATGGGTGGCACGCTACATTGGTCTTGCAGGAGCCCAAGAGGATGAACCAAAAGCTATCGCCATCGATAGGGAAGGCAACGTGATCGTCACGGGCTATAGTGGAACCTCGTGGCCTTCATCTGATTGTGCAACGGTAAAATATAGCCCTTCAGGTGCTGAACTCTGGGCCGCCCGCTATCAGGGAACAGGACAAGGACACAACGAGGCACGTGGGGTCGCTGTGGACGAGTCAGGTAATGTGTATGTCGCATGCACTATCGAGGTCAACAAGGAACTCAACGATTTTGATTACGCTACCATCAAGTACGATACAGAGGGCAACGAGATCTGGGTAGTTCGATACAACGAAGGAGAAGATTCCAAGGATCAGGCTGTAGCACTTGGAATAGACGGGACAGGCAACATACACGTCACTGGTACAAGCGGTAGGGGTATCGCAACGATTGCATATGACAGTAGTGGTAACGAACTTTGGACCAGGCGGCATGAGAAAACCGAGGAGAGTATCCACCTGTTTGCCAAGGCCATGGCAGTAGATTCCACAGGTACTACCTTTGTGGCGGCAGACACTGATACTGGCGATGTCATCATCATTGGGTATGACACCCTGGGTAACGTCAGGTTCGAGACTTCAATTACTACAACAGGAGGTGAAACTACCGCCACAGCACTCAAGCTCGATACGACAGGGAGCCTGTATCTCACTGGTACAAGCCTCGGCGACTACGTCACGATGAAATACAGTCCGGATGGCGAGCTGCTCTGGACTGCTCGCTACGACGGATCAGATCATCTTGCCGATACTGCGAGAGCAATGGCGGTCGATGCCAAAGGCAATGTATATGTAACTGGATGTACCAATATCAGCGATGTCGACCACTCTGTCCAGACGACCATCAAATACGACTCCAGCGGCAATCAACTTTGGGTGAGACATTACAGCGAACCCAATAATCCCTTCAATGTGGCAATATCTCTCGCCCTCGATGCCTCTGGAAACATATATGTCTCAGGGACGACGGGAAACCTCGCTGAGCAATATAAATATAGCGAGTTTTCAACAGTGAAGTATGACACTAATGGCAATCTACTCTGGGCAGTTCATTACAATGGACCAGAAAACTTTGAGGGTTTGGATTTGGATGGAGCAACTGCTATGACTATTGATACCTCAGGCAATGTATACGTAACTGGGGTAAGCTATGCCGCGAGCACGAGCTTCGATTTTGCAACCATCAAATATGTCCAGTAGTTGCAAGGGCAAGAATAAGCTGAGATTGGGGACCAAAGCAGCCAGAACAAAAACGTGGGGGGTTTCTGCCCTAGAGTGGCCCATAGTTTTTTTCATCGCATGTATTCTGTGTGCTGCCTGCAGCGGTGAGGATCATCCTCATCAGACCAACAGAGTAGCTATCACGCAACACACTGTGGCGACACGTGACAATGTAGCCCTTGCCCTGTTTCGTTATGTGCCCTTGACGACACCTGCACGATCAAGACCCATTCCTCTATGCCCAGGAATCCTGGAAAACCGCTTTGCCTTTGATCTCACCCCAACCTCCTCGCTTGCGCGATACCTGGCAAGCAACGGAATAGAGACCTGGACCATCGAATACAGGGGAAGGGGCCTGAGCAGCGTTCCTGAAGGCACTACAGAGAAACGCGCTCCCTGGAGTGTGGATGATTTTGCGTATCTGGATATCCCTGTTGCGGTAGAGTCCGTAAAGGAGGCGTCGGACGCAGAAGAGCTTTTTGTCTTGGGTTACAGCGAAGGAGCTGCTGCAACAACAGCGTATCTGCTCGAGAGCGATTCTGCCTCCTCGGTGTGCGGCCAGATATGGCTTGCGCCCTCTCCTGCCATGGGCGGTACAATCGAACAGCCTCACGTGAGGTTGCCACCTTTGCAGAATCCGTGCAACTTCCTTTTCCCACTCGAACCCTTGGTGCCTGACGATCTGTTACTCAACGTCCCTGAGCTGATACAGCCGATCTATCAGCTCTTCATCGATCTCGGCCTGGAATCAGATCTTCCTGCCTCTGACATTTGGGACTTCTTGTGGAACAAGGAAAACATGACACCTGAACTCGTACGTGAGGCAATATTCAAGCTCGTGAGCACCATAAGCGCAAACGAAATCAAGCAATATCTGCGCGGTGCAAACTATTTCAATCGCAGAGGAATACGCACGTTCCAAGGATCCCTGTTAGAAAGGGAGGTCGGACCGTTTCTCTACATGGAGAGGATTTCAGAAATAACAGTGCCGACCTTAGTGATTGCAGGTAGTTTGGATCAGCTCGTCCCTGCTGACACGGCTGAGTACCTGTTCGAACGTCTTGGCTCAACGGACAAGACCATTCGCGTGTTCGGCCTCGCCCAAGGCGATCACATTGATTTCGGCCACGTGGATCCAACGGTGGGCATCCATGCTGCAGAGGATGTCTATCCTGTGATCGCCAACTGGCTCATCGAAAGAATATAAGAATAGGTTTCAGTGTAGCTCTTCCCCCGCGCCAAACAAAACGTCCTCACTGGCGAAACACACCTATATGTTAGGTCGCACGCCTATAAGTTTTCTTTTTAGCAACTACATTTTAGAAAATGATTGCTATTTAAACCTATCAGTGTATACTTAATTAATGAAGCGAAGATTTCTTGAAAGGCGCTTGCGTGCGTTGGGTTGGCGTCTCGTTCGGCATGGTGCCTACCACGACGTCTGGTCCGATGGTGAACGGGAAATCGCTCTGCCGAGACACAACGAGATAAACGAATACACCGCTAAAGCAATCCTCAGGCAGGCGAAGAGAGGTTGATCGTGAGATTTGCGGGAAGAGTCTTCAAGTCGGGCCGGTATTGGGCCATTGAGGTCCCCATTTTGAGCGTGGTTTCCCAGGGACGAACCAAGAAGGAAGCCTTTCACATGATCGCTGATGCGATTGAAACGCTCGTCAACAAACCGAATTTCAAGATTCAGGTCTTTGCAGGAAAAGAGGAATATTTTGAAATCGGTGCTTCTGATGAGGCTGCTCTCACCGCATTTCTTCTCCGTCGTGAACGAATCAAATCCGGCGCATCCCTCGCTGAAGTCGCTCGCAAGCTAGGATCAAAGTCAGTGAATGCCTACGCTCGGTATGAGCAGGGCAGAACTGTCCCGACCGTCACAAAACTGAGTCAGCTTCTCGCTGCGGTCTCATCGAGGAAAGATTTCGTTCTCATTGAAAGCCAAGCCTGACACGGTGAGGGTGAGGAAAGCAAGCGCCCGGTAAAGGCAATCGCCAGCGCGATTGTGCGGCAGCGCTCCTTTACATGATCGACTCTTTTCTCCTAACAAGAGCATTCAGGTCTGCCCCCACGCCCAAGGCGATCACATTGATTTCGGCCACGTGGATCTATCGGTGGGCATCCATGCTGTAGAGGATGTCTATCCTGTGATCGCCAACTGGCTGCTCAAGAAAATGTAAGTTGGCTTCCCGCACTAGTTGAGCATATCCTGCCGCCGGGGAAGAACCCTACCACAGAGGTTCTCGCGGGACTCCATAATACAAGCATCGAAGACATCAACCTGACGCTGTCTCAGGAAGAATAGCTCTTGTCCTGACTAAGAAGACTCTTGGTTTGGGACGTAAGATCATACACCGTTGGTGTGCGTCGAGCCCACAATTCTGCAGTGACGTTGACGGGGCTCTATCAGCGTAATACCGATATTACGCAAAACCCCTGCCGACGTAACTCCTACATTACGTCCCAACACTCTTCAGAGCGAACGCTCTTAAAGCCTAACTCCCTGTAGATCTGATCGATTCTTTGTGTGACGCTTCCATCCGCGTTTCTGGCATGCCCATTGCTGAACAAAAATATCCGAGAGCTAACCAAGTAAAGAACAGGACAAAATTTCAGGTCACTAGGAACAAAGGAGGTGTCCTATGAAAACGGTAGTATTGGTGAGCATTGCACTCGTTGTATTTATATCATTGAGCATCACCGCATCTGCAGCAGACAAGCTCATTAGCTTTCAAGGCATTGTAACCGACCCCTCCGGTGTTCCCTTGAACGGGACGCAAAATATCACCTTCAAACTATACACAGTTGAAACAGGCGGAACACCCGTCTGGTCTGAAACAAAGCCCGTCAGTATCGACAAAGGGCTTTTCAGTACCATGCTTGGAGACACGTCCTCGCTCGCCAACGTTCCGTTCGGCACTCAGTACTGGGTTGGCATTACGGTTGGTCAAGGAAATGAACTCGCACCACGGCAGAAGCTTACGAGTGTGCCTTATGCGATGGGAAGCATTGGCGATTTTCTGGTCAGGGGGTTAGTAGGTGTGGGTACGTCTCAACCAAAAACGGAATTGGATCTCCGGTGCTTTCTGAATATTCAGGATAGCGTGAATAACGCTGCCGTTATTTATTTCCCAAAGAGCGGAGCTTTATCAAATCTCTACATACGATCAGACGACGATCCAAGCACTTATGAGCCTGAGTCTGAAATACTATTTATAGGAAACAACGGAAGGGTAGGAATTGGGACAATTAGCCCTCAAGCTAGGTTTCACTTGAAAGACGGCTCTATTGTAATGGAACACTCGACTTGGCCTGAAGATCGTAGGATTCTACACTTCGGCAGTTCCAAAACAGCGTTTGGTACTTCCTATGGATT
>FWPU01006447.1_pt1 | contig 23407 bp, 20 predicted proteins | sample 2228361 | NCBI WGS metagenome assembly FWPU01 (sample SAMEA103939777, study PRJEB20133) | metagenome
GTATACGCGGCGTTGGAGGGTCTTGCTAGCTAGCTCGTTCCTAAGCCCGCTCCTCGTCGGCAACCCGCCACAATCGGAAATCAAAGTCCGGCTCATCGCTCGGTCCTATGACCCAACGGCACCCGTTTCGCCGATGGCCCTTGCCCGCCAGCCGAAACTTCCCCCGCCAGGCTTACGCGGCAACGCCCACGCATTGATGATATGATCGCACCGTAGGAGGGATTCAGCTCATGATCGTGGTCCGGAACGCCTTTACCGCCAAGCCGGGGCAAGCGGGCAAGCTGGCCGCACAACTTAAGGAAATGGCCGCCGCCGGAAAACTTCCGAATCACCGGGTCCTGACCGACGTCACCGGAGAGTTTAACCGGGTCGTCCTGGAATACGAAGCGGAATCGGTCGCAGAGTTCGAGGAAATGTTCATACGGTACGCCACCGATCCCCAGATTCGCGAAAAGGCCAAAGGTTACACCGACCTATGGATCACCGGCAGCCGGGAACTGTACCGCGTGGTCTGACCTCCGGCGCGCCGGTTGCGGCCACAGGGAGCAAACCCAATGCGTCCGGCCCCAGCAACCTCCACCACTCCAGTTCCCGCTTCGCCGCAGCACATCACCCCGTCGCCGTAAGCCGCCTGGACCTGAGCCGCCCCACGGCCGTGCCGGCCAGCAGCGAATATACGGGCACGTAGATCCACCACCTCCACGGCGTCGAACCCTCCCACTGGCCGAGCAGCGCCCAGTCAATCACCACTTGGTAGGCCAGCGGCATCAGCAGAGTCCACAGCAACAGACCCGCGACGGGATAGAACGCCAGCAGCGGCAAGATCCACGTCAGGTACCAAGGGTGGCAATTGGCCGAGACCATCAGCATCACCGTAACCGCGGCCAGCGACGCCCGCTCGAGCGGCCAGCGCAGCAGCGTGACGGCCACCGCCGCCACCCCGATGAGAGCGAACGCAGTGTACTTGGCCGGATATTGATCACCGGTTATCCACAGCAGCAGACCGTACAAGCTGTCGTTGTTCCGCCACCCTCCCACAAATCCGCTCATGAACCGGATGTTTTCACCCACGTCGCTCCAGTAGGGCCACGCCAGCAGACCCACTACGGGAAAACAGACCAGCAAGGGCCGCCAGCGGGCTGGCCGCCAACCCTCCCAGCCCACGAACACCGGCAACAGCAGCAATGGCCAGATCTTCGCCGCAGCCGCCAGGGCCAGCGAGGCAAACGCGGGCGTCCAGCGCTCCCGGGCCGCCAGCAACAGCGCCAGTACAACGAAAAACACGGCGATGGAATCGTTGTGGCCCGTCGCCCAAAACTCGACCACGGGCAGTGGAGACCAGGCGTATGCCACCAACCGGACCGGCGAGAGCCCCCGTGTCGCCAATAACGCCCACAGCGCCGCCAGCACCCCAAGATCAAATAGCGCGGCCGGGGCCTTAAACCAGAAGACCTGTTCCCACGCGTCAAAGCCGAACTGTGAAACAGTCTCATAAGTCCAGCGTTCCATCAGTTCCACCAGCGGACCGTAGCCGGCCCTGAAGTCCTTTGCGGGTATCCGCGCGTAGGTTTCGTCGCGAAGTTGAACCCAGTCGGGGTCGGCCGGCCGGACCTGGTAAGGATTCCCGCCGTGGGCCTGGAGCATGCCTTCCCATCGGTAGCGGAACGGGTCGTCCGACAGGGCTGGGTACATGGGCCATACAGTCACGCGGAATACGATGGCGCCTCCAACCACAATCAGCATCCACCGGCGAGTGGACCCCCCACGGCCGGGCGAAATTCGTAGCGACAAAAATACCGAAACGATGTAAAATATGGAGGTCAGCAACACAACACCGAGGATTTCCGGGATGTGAAACCTCGGGTCGCCTTGAATCCTCAGGGCCAGGTAGGAAATCTCCATGAGAGCGGCCAGAATGAGGAACCGAACAGAAGTGCCGGCGAATAGGTGTACCATGCGACAGCGCCGCTCCGCGTAGCGGCTGCGCGAGGCCTATGTTAGCAATTCTTCCTACTGCCGGGTTGCCCCCCGCCGAGTCATTCGTGGATCGGTTTTCACGGGCGTTTTTCGACGACACTTTCGCGGGAATTCATCAACTGCAATGGTTCGACCTGGCAATTCTAATCCCCTACTTCGTCTTGCTGGCCATTCTGTCGATATACGGCTTCCACAGGTATCTCACGATCCTGCGCTACTGGCGGCACCGCAAGCGCCTGACTACCGAGCCGCCCCACTGCTTTGAGAGACTCCCTCGGGTCACCATTCAGTTGCCGCTCTATAACGAGCGTTACGTCGTCGGCCGCTTGCTGGACGCCGTCACCAAGATCCGCTATCCCCGGGAGTTGCTCCAGATTCAAGTGCTGGACGACTCCACCGACGAAACTCATCCTTACGCCGAGCGCCTGACGGGCGAGTACCGGGCCCTCGGCTACCCGATCGAATATCACCACCGGAACAACCGCCGCGGCTTCAAGGCGGGCGCGCTCGCCGAGGGCCTGAAGACGGCGACCGGAGAGCTGATCGCCATCTTCGATGCGGACTTTGTGCCGCCGCCGGAGTTCCTGGAGCGTTCGGTGCACTATTTCACCGATCCCAAGGTGGGCTTGGTCCAAAGCCGCTGGGGATATCTGAACCGCGGCTACAACCTGCTGACCGAAGTGCAGGCCATCCTCCTCGACGGGCACTTCCTGCTGGAGCACCCGGGACGCGCCGGAGCGGGGCTGTTTTTCAACTTCAATGGGACGGCCGGAATTCTGCGGCGCCAAATGATCGAGCAAGCCGGGGGCTGGGAACATGACACCCTGACCGAAGACTGTGACCTCAGCTACCGGGCGCAGCTCAAGGGTTGGAAGTTCCTCTATTTGCCTGATCTGGAAAGCCCTTCCGAACTGCCGGTGGAAATCTACGCCTTCCAGGTCCAGCAGTCGCGCTGGGCTAAGGGGCTCACCCAAGTGGCCCTGAAGCTGCTCCCCACCATCCTCCGCTCCCGCGTGTCCTGGCGCCAAAAGCTCGAGGCGATCTTCCACTTGACGCCAAACATCTCCTACCCCATGATGGTGATCGTCTCCGCCCTGCTGCTGCCGGTCATGATCGTCCGCTTTTACATGGGCTGGTTCGAGATGCTGCTGCTGGACCTCCCGCTGATCCTGATGACGTTCTGTTCGATCGTCGCGTTTTATATGGCCTCTCAGCGTGTCCGGCAACCGGAGGGCTGGAAACGCTCCTTCGCTCTGATGCCCGCTCTGCTCGCCGTCGGAATCGGGCTGACGGTGATCAACAGCCGGGCCGTGCTCGAAGCCCTCCTCAGGATCGAGAGCCCCTTTGCGCGAACGGCCAAATATGCCATCAGCGGCAACCAGCGGATCAAGCTCAAGCCCGTGTACCGCCGCAAGAGCGGCCTGCTTCCCTTCATCGAGATCGGCGTCGGCACCTGCTTCCTGGCCATGGTCGCCTTCGCCGTCGACACCTACAATTTTCTGACCGTCCCCTTCCTGCTGTTGTTCGTGGGCGGCTATTACTGGGCTGGGTTCGGCACGCTGCGAGAAGAATACCGCGACCGCCTGCGGTGGCAGCACGAACAGCAGGTGGCTGCCCAAATGGATCGCCAGCAGGCGGCGTAGCCCTCAGTCCGCCAGCCAAATCTCCCCGGCCGCCCCAGGACGGGCTTCCCCGCTCCGGTCGATCGCAATCCGGGTTGCGATCGGTCCCAGGATCTCTGAGATCGTGACCGCCGCCAGAACTACGGTGGTGATCTCGGGCGCGAACTCCGGATACCGTTTGTCCACATTAAGCGTCAGTCCGATGGCCAAACCTGCCTGAGCCAGCAGCGCCAGCCCCAGGTAGCGCTGCACTGTCGGACCGAGCCCCGCCTGCCGGCAGCCGATCCGGGCCCCGACAACCTTACCCGCAGCACGTGCAACTACGTACACCAGCCCGAGCACGCCCAGCGAGCCCACCAGCGAAAGATTCAGATCCGCCCCGGCAATCACGAAAAAGATGGCGTAAAACGGGGGATCGCTGCGCGACAGCGTCTCCAGCACCCGGCGGGTCTGGGCCGAAAGGTTGGCCATGGTCGCACCCACCGCCAGGCTGGCAACCAGCGTAGAAAGCTCCAGCAGCATGGCCGCCCCAACACACAGCAGAACACAGCCGGCGAGTAGGATCAGCAACTCGCCATGCTCGGTAACCCGGGTTGCCCAGGCGCTTAATAGCAGCCCGACCAGAAAGCCGAGCGCGACCGAGCCGACAAGCTGCCAGATCAGTGGATAGAACGACTGGTACAGGGTCATCAGGATCTCGCCCCCGGCCGCTCGACTGACGTCAATCGCCGCGCCCACCATGGCGAATGCGGTCAAACAGAAGATGTTATTGATTCCGACCACGGAGGTGAGCGTCTCTGTCAGCGGACCCGCGCCGTTGCGTTCCCGGATCACCATCAAGGTCGAGGCCGGCGCCGTTGCCATCGCGATCGCTCCCAGCAGCAGCGCTACCTGCCACCCTTGGCCCAGCATCAGCATCACTGAGCTGACTAGGAATGCAGCGAGGATGCTCTCGGCGGCGGTAACCTGCAAAACGGCCGCTCCCGCCTCCCGCACCCGCCGCAGCTCGAAGATGGACCCGATCGAGAAAAGGATCAGCCCCAGCGCCACCTCGCTGAAGATTTCGAGCGCCTCAAGATTCGCCGGGCTGACCCAGCTCAACACCGACGGGCCCACCGCCACGCCCGCCAGAATATAGCCCGTGACCTCCGGTACGCGCAAGAACTTGACAAGGTGTCCCGCGGCGAGAGCGAACAACAGGATCAGACCAAGCGAAGAGAGTTCGTTCATCTACCTCACAATCACACCCACACGGCGCACACCGCGCTGCACGACCACGAACACCGGACCGGTCTGTTCGTCCGACAGTGCCCGCTGCGCAGCGGCGGCATTCACTGGCCGGCGCCCCCCGATGCTTAGCAGCCGGTCCCCCGCGCGCAGTGCCGCCCGGTCTGCCCGGCTTCCCGGCGCCACTTCCTCGATCAAAAACCCGGACGGCGGTACGGCTAGCGAGATGCTCTGCCCGTCGCCGCTTAGGGTCGGCTCGCTGCCGACGGCGGGCACCGTGACACGTAACGTCTTGCCGCCACGCCGGATCCACAGATCAAACGCCGCATAAGCCACCGGCAGGATCAGGCGAGTGAGATCTTCAACCTCACGGACCTCGGCATCATCGAGTCCCTGAATGACATCGCCGGGCATCAAGCCGGCTCGTTCGGCGCAGCCGCCGTTCCACACCTCCGTAACCAGCAGCCCGCGCATCGTTCGGAAATACTTTCCCGTTTCCTCATCGAGCGGCTCGACCCGAAAGCCATATCGGCGGAGCAACTGGCCGGAAATCTCCCTGGCGGCCGCCAGAATCTTATCCACCCCTTCGGGAGTCACGGCCGTATAGGCGCCCCCACAGCGGACCACCACACCCACTAGCCTGCCATCCATGTCGAAGAGTCCCCCGCCCAGCGCGCTCTCGCCGAGGGGGATATTCGTTCTGATCGTCCAGACACGGAACTCTTCGCAGTCGTCGGCGGCCAAGCCCCCCAAGACCCCCGGTGCATAGTAGTGTCCTCCGTCCGCTTCGGCCGCAACCTGAACCACCCAGCTTCCCGGCGCCAGCCTTTCCGCCTCCCCCTTTAAAACCGGGCGGAGCGCGGTTTGCGACGCGACGCGCACCGCCACCACCGGAAAGGCCTCTGACACCACCTCGGGCTCCACAACCGCCGGGCCCGCAGTGATCGCCCCACCCGTCAGCCGTTGGGGACGCCCGCTAACAATCACTCCGTCCGCCGTCCAGACAATTCCGCTCGTCCCCAGACCTCTCAACCACACCAAACCTTCGGCCGCCCGGCCGGCAATTCGGCGGAAATAAGACGACAGATTCTCCAAGTTTCGCCTCTGCGTCAAAATCTCTAGGCGCCTTACTTCAGCCGGCGGCGGCGCCACTTCCGGCATTGCCTTGGGACGAAGCTTGGCCCCGACAAACAACACCAGCCCGGCGATCAGCGCCAGGACTGCTATGTATTTCGTCGGCGGAGGCTGGCTCGGCATGCTGAGGCAGATCCACCCTCAGCATAGGAGAATCGCACTCGAAGCGGCAAGCACACCGTCTTCCCCGCTGCGCCGCCTTATTCCCACCCAGGCCCGTGATTTTACGTCCTCCCACTCTGCCCATGAAACCGATTCGGCGGCTCAGTCATCCACAAAATCAACGACCACATCTGCTAGAGTGGGCCTTTGGTTCGACCATCAGCCGATTGCCGGCTCTGCAGCCAAACGGCACAACATGAACAACAGCCCGCCCACAGCTCCTCTTCCCAGAAGACCCCAGCCTCCGCTTCTCCTCGTGTTGGCCCTCCTGGCGTTCATTCTCACGCCGTTCACCCTTCCGGCGCGGATCGTCCCCGGACATTACATCATCGAGCTCGAGGATCCCCCAGCGGCTGAGGTCGCCGTTAAAACGACGCCCCTCCGGCGAAAAGCCGCCATGCAGGAACGGCGAGCGATTATTCGCGACCGCCAGCGGGTCATGCGCCGCATGATGAGAGAGCGCGGTGCGCGGCCCTTCGAAGCCCTCGACACCGTCGCCAACGCGCTCCTCGTCCGCGTCCCGGACGAAAGAATCGAGAACCTGGCCTCGTTGCCCGGCGTTCGCCGCGTTTACCCGGTTTATGAGGTGCGCAAGACGCTTGAGCGGGCGATCCCCCGGCACCGAGTCCCCGAGGCGTGGACCAGACTCGGAGGCGCCGATGTGGCCGGAGCAGGGATCAAGATCGGCATTATCGACACCGGCATCGACCACACCCACCCCGGATTCGTGGACCCGTCCATCCCGATGCCCGACGGCTTCCCCCGCGCCAACCAACCCTCGGATCTCGAGTTCACCAGCAACAAAGTCATCGTGGCCCGCAGCTATCTGTCGCTGTTCGCCGGCATCGGCGACGTCAGCGCCCGCGACAAAGACGGTCATGGGACGGCAGTGGCAATGGCTGCCGCCGGTGTGCCGCTGAGCTCTGAGGGCGGAACTATCAGCGGCGTCGCGCCCAAGGCTTATCTCGGCAGCTACAACGTATTCCCGCCCGGAAATAACACCCGTCTGGATGTCATCCTGAAGGCCTTTGACGACGCTGTCCGGGACGGCATGGACGTGATTAATCTCAGCCTGGGCGCGCCCTTGTCGCTGCGCCCGCAGGACGACATCTTCACCCGCATGGTCGAGCGCGCCACCGCAATGGGCGTCATTGTCGTGGTCTCTTCGGGCAACGAGGGTCCCGAACCGTTCACGATCGGGGACACCGGAGTCGCCCCCTCGGCCGTCACGGTCGGCGCGTCGTGGAACGACAGGGTCTTGGCGGCCACCGTCCGGCTGGCCACCGGCGACCTGTTCGACGCCGTGCCGAGCGACGGCGCCAAGCCGCTGTTTCCGGTTTCGGCGCCGCTGTTCGACATCGCCCTGGTGGACCCGAGCGGCCTCGCCTGCACCGGCCTGCCCTCCGGGAGCCTGAATGGGCGGATCGCCTTCATCCTGCGCGGCGACTGTTTCTTCGAGGTCAAACTGAACAATGCTCAAGCCGCGGGAGCCGCTGCCGCCATCGTTTACACCGACGCCGGCCGCCCCGAGGCGATCACCATGGCGGTCGGCAGCGCGACGCTGCCGGGCGTCATGGTGAGCCACGCCGACGGCTTGCGGATTAAATCGCTGCTGGCGAATACCAACGACCTGGCCGCAACGGTCGATTTCCGCTCCGTCCGCCCTGTCGATCCGAACCGCGTTGCCGGCTTTTCCAGCCGCGGGCCCGGTACGGACTTCTCGATCAAGCCCGACCTCGTTGCCACGGGCGCCGCGCTGAATACGGCCCTCTTAGGCGGCGGGTTCGAAACAAGGCAGGGTACGAGCTTCTCCGCGCCGCTCGTCGCCGGAGCCGCAGCCCTGCTCAAGGCCGCGCGCCCTGGCTACAGTGCTCACCAGTACCGCTCCATGCTGATTAACGCCGCTGCGCCGCTCGTTCTGAGCTCCGGCGGCGCCGCTCCCGTGCAACAAATGGGCGGCGGCGTGCTCGATGTGGAAGCGGCCCTGGCAACTGCGGTGACCGCCTATCCCACCTCGATCAGCTTCGGCACGACCGCCGGTACGCCGCTCCGGCGCCTGAACATCTTCAACCTCGGGACCGAGCCGGAGACGCTGGCGATCTCGGTGCAGCCTTTTGGAACAGGACCACCTCCCGTGCCGTCTCAAACCGCCCTTGCCATACCCGGCCGCAGCGGCCGGAGCCTGACGCTCAGCCTGTCGGCCGAAGGCCTCCCCCCGGGTGAGTACCAGGGCTTCATCCGCGTGCAGGGGAGCCGACCGGGAACGGACATCCATGTGCCGTACTGGTATGCAATCCCCTCGGCAGCGCCGGCTTACATCAAGATCGTCGACCAGGAAGAATCCGGCGCCACGGGGGCGCTGCTGCGGCGGGGCATCGCTTTACGCGTGCTGGACGGAGCCGGCATCCCCCTGTTGGAGCCCCAGCCCACCGTCACCGTCGTCTCCGGCGGCGGAACGGTTATTTCGGTAACCTCGGCGGACGAACTGTACCCCGGACTCTGGGATGTCACCGTCCGCTTGGGAACCACACCCGGCAACAATGTGTTTCGGATCGAAGCCGGCTCCGTTAGCAAAGAAGTGACGATCGAGGGCAACTAGAACCGGATGAGAAAGCTCCGCACACTCACCTTGGCCGCCGCCTTGACTCCGGCGCCCGCCGCCGATCTACTCCGTGACCTCCCCCTCTCGTTCGAACCGAACGTGGGGCAAACCCACACCGCTGTCCGCTTCCTTGCCCGGATGCCGGGGCAAACCGTGTTCGTCACCCCTTCGGAGATCGTGCTGGCGCTGCATGGCCACCGGAACACGACCGCGCTCAGGCTCACCTTCCCGGGTTCCAGCCACTCTGAACCGGAAGGGTTAGAACGCATGGACGCCCGGACCTACTACTTTCTTGGCGCGCGCCCCGAACAGTGGAAGACGAACGTACCGGGGTTTCGGCGCATCCGCCGCCGAAACCTCTATCCGGGAGTGGATGCGATTCTCTACGGCAGCGGCAAACGGCTCGAGTACGACTTCATTGTCGCGCCCGGCGCTGACCCGACGCTCATCCGCCTCCGCTTCGACGGAGCCCGCACGGTACGGATCGATTCATCCGGCGACCTCCTCATCGACACCGGCGCCGGGCCGGTCCGCCACAACAAGCCGGTCGCCTTCCAGCCAACCAGTCACGGCCGCCGAACGGTGGCAGCGCGCTATGTGGCCGCCGGCGCAGGGGAGTTCGCGTTCCAGCTCGACCCATACGACCGTGCCCAAGCGCTGGTGATCGATCCGGTGGTCACCTTCTCGACCTTCATCGGCGGCAGTGGCCTGGACGAGGCCCGGGGCGTGGCGGTGGACGCGCAGGGCAACGTTTACGTAGCCGGCACAACCCACTCTCCGGACTTCCCGGTGACCCCTGGCGTCCACCAGCCGGACTACCGGCAGGGCCAGTTCCCGGGAGACGCCTTCGTGGCGAAGCTCCGGCCGGATGGCAAGTCCCTGGTCTATTCCACCTTCCTGGGCGGCGCGCGGACCGATGTGGCGACCGATATCGCCGTGGACGCCCTCGGCCGGGCCTATATCGCCGGTTACACGGACTCCGCCGACTTCCCGACGACGGCCGGGGCGTTCCAGCCGTTCAACAAGAGCCAGGCCAGTTTTGCCGAGGGCTTTGTCGCCAAGCTCAGCCCAGACGGCTCAGCGCTGCAATACTCAACATTCCTCGGCGGTGAGTCTTTCGACCGGGTCAACGCGATTGCCGTCGACGCACAGGGCGGCGCGTATGTCGGCGGAGCGTCTGACTCCCATTCGTTCCCGACAACGCCTTCGGCGTTCCAGACCCGCTGCCCCGGCGGCGGCTTCGGCGCGTTCGCCGCCCGGCTGAACCCGGCCGGCACGGCCCTTAGCTTCTCGACGTTCCTGTGCGGCGCCGCAAATGACGAAGCACGGGACATCGCCGTGGATTCCGAGGGCAATGCGTTCGTCGCCGGAACTACGGCTTCATCGGATTTCCCGACGACGGCCGGAGCGCTTCGCCCCGCCGGCCCAGGTGACGGCGACGGCTTCCTCGCCAAGCTCAGCGCCGACGGCCGCTCTTTGCTTTACTCAACCTACTTCGGAGGCAGCGGCCCCGATGAAGCAACGAGTGTGGCCTTGGACCCCGGCGGCCGAGCCCACGTGGCGGGTTTCACACGCTCGGCTGATCTCCCAACGACGTCCGGCGCCATCCAGCCACAACACGCCGATGGCGGTCTCAGTGAGGACGCCTTTGTCGCGGCTTTCGACCCGTCCGGAGCCGCACTGCTGTACGCGAGCTACTTGGGCGGCCCCGGGCCCGATCAAGCCGAGACCATCGCCGTGGATAGCGCCGGGGCGGTCTACGTGGCCGGCTGGACCGCCTCCGCCGACTTCCCCAGCACGCCCGTCCGATGCCAAACCAGCTACCGGGGCAACCGCGACGCCTTCCTCACCAGGCTCAATTCCGCCGGCGGCCTGGAATATTCCGTGTTCCTCGGGGGACTTCAAGACGACCGGGCGCTCGGGGTCGCCGTCGGCCCGACGGGCGATGCCTATGTGGCCGGACAAACCTGGTCCGCCAATTTTACCTCCACTGTCGGGGCGTTCCGCGATGCTTATCAGCCCGGCTACCGTGGCGGTTCCGATGCCTTTCTCACCAGGGTCACCAACGCGCAGCCGCCCCCCGGCCCATGCATCGCGCTCAACGGCATCCTTAATAGCGCCAGCTTCTTGCCGGGGCCCGTCGCGCCCGGTGAGATCCTCAGCATTTTCGGCGACGGCCTCGGCCCGCCCGAACCCGTGTCTTTCCAACTCCAAGGCGATCTTTTCCCGAAAGAATTGGCCGGCACGCAGGTCTTGTTCGACGGAATTGCAGCCCCGATGATATTGTCATGGAGCGGCCAGATCAACACCATTGTTCCTTACTCCGTCGCCGGCAGAGAGCGGACTACGGTTCGCGTTGAATACCAGGGAATGGCGACCCCTTCGCTCACCCTGCCGGTGGGGACATCGGCCCCAGCGATCTTCACCGCCAACGCTTCGGGCCGCGGGCCCGGCGCGATTCTCAATGAGGACCTCACGCCGAACTCCCCTCAGAATCCGGCGCCCAAAGGCTCCGTCGCCGTGATATTCGCGACCGGCGAAGGCCAGACGCAGCCCCCCGGCATCGACGGCAAAGTCGCTTCCACTACCCTGCCCCGCCCCATTTTGCCGGTCTCAGTGACGATCGGCGGCTTGAACGCGGTCGTAGAATATGCCGGCGCCGCCCCCACCCTCGTGGCCGGCGTGTTGCAGATCAACGCCCGAATCCCCGAGCGGGTCGCCTCCGGCAACGCCATTCCTGTCGTCATCAAAATCGGCGAGCATTCCAGCCCCCCGGGGGTGACGCTGGCCATCCGGTAGCCCATTTCGGGGACACCATTTCATTTCGGGGACAGGCTACGCAATCACCAAATCCCCAAACGTTGTCAAGCTCGAACCACCCTCCCGCGCATCCGCCTACAGCACGACGATCGGGTGGTAGATGGGCGGCAGCCGGACTTCCCCCACTGCGATCAGATCGCCGCTGCCGGAAACCGCCTTCAGCAGCTTCGGGGGCGCGCCGGCGCGGAACGGCGAAGCCCGAAAATCCCTGCCCTGCCGGACCTGGGTGGCGGTGAGCGCATCCACGATCTCGGTCGGTATCGCCGGCAGAAGTTTGGCCGCGGGAATGAGCGCCTCTTCCAGGCGGCCCTCCCGAGCCAGCCGCTCGAGCTGTTCGATGGTGTGCGCCTGTTCCAGACAGAACTCCGCCGACCGGAGCCGCACAAGCGACTGGAGGAAGGCCCCGCAACCATAGGCTTGTCCGAGGTCGTGCGCCAGCGTTCGCAGGTACGTCCCCGCTGAGCACTCCACCTTGATCCTCGCCTCCGCTCCGTCGCAGCCGAGCAGCTCCAGCGAGTGGATCGCCACGCGGACCGGCTGCAACTCGACCGGCTGGTTCTTCCGCGCGAGCTTGTAGGCGGGCGTGCCCTTGACTTTTTTGGCGGAGACCGCCGGCGGCATCTGCTCGATCTCGCCCCGAAACCGCTCCAGCAGCGCCGCCAGCCGGTCCGGGTCGACTACGGGCTCGTTTTTCGGGCTGGTGACTTCCCCCTCCCGATCATACGTGCTCGTCGACCAGCCGAAGTGCACGACCGCGTCATACACCTTCCGGCTGTCGGCATAGAACTGTGACAGCCGCGTCGCCCGGCCCACCACCAGCGGCAGCACCCCCGTCGCCTGGGGATCGAGCGTGCCAAGGTGGCCGACCTTCTTGATGCGCGCCATCCGCCGGACCTTGTTGACCACATCGTGCGAAGTCCACCCCTCCGGTTTGTCGACAATGATCGCGCCCGTCATGCATCCCCAATGTAGCATTTGCACCGCCGAGCCGTCGGGCGCGCAACGATAAAATGAGGAATATGGACGACACAGTCGGCGCCGAGCCGAAGCAACAGGAAACCGAACCCGCCGGCCCGGCGGAAGAAACCGCAACGGGAGCCCCGCAGCAGGAACTCCCCCTGCCGCCTCCGACGTTCGAGTACCTTGTCTTCTCCCTGCGGCTTCAGGCGGAAACCAGCCTCGGACTGCTGCACCTCGGCGATGAACAACAACAGCCCAAACCCAATCTCTCGCTGGCCCGGCACACCATCGACCTGATGGCCATGCTGCTGGAGAAGACCAAGGGGAACCTGACGCTGGAAGAGTCCCGATATCTGGAGAATTCCGTCACGGAATTGCGGTTCCGCTACGTCCAGGCCGCCGAGGCCGCCAGGAAGGAGTAGATACCCCAAAGTGACGATCACCGTGCTGGGTTCCGGCACCAGCGTAGGCGTGCCCACCATCGGCTGCCGCTGCCAGGTCTGCACCTCCGAGGACCCGCGCGACAAGCGCCTCCGCCCCTCCATCCTCGTCCGCTACGGAGGCCGCTGCGTGGTCATCGACACTACCCCCGACTTCCGACAGCAGGCCCTGCGCTTCGGCGTCGAGCGCATCGACGCCATCCTCTACACCCACGCGCACGCCGATCATATCCTGGGACTGGACGACGTCCGCCCCTTCAACTTCCATCAAAACGGCCCCATCCCCGTCTACGCCAATCAAGAGACGCTGGAAGCCCTCCATCGTTGCTTCCCCTACGTCTTTGACCAGCGCAAGTCCCAATCCTCCCGCCCCCGGATCCACACGCATGTGATCGATGACGAGCCCTTTGAACTGTTCGGTCTACGCATCCAGCCCGTCCGCCTTCGCCACGGCGAGGGAATTTGCCTCGGCTTCCGCTTCGCACAGGCCGCCTACCTCACCGACCACAGTCACATCCCCGGTGAGTCGCGCCAGAAGTTGCATGGACTGGACGTGCTGTTCCTGGACGCGTTGCGCCACAAGCCCCACCCGACTCACTCCACGGTCAACGAATCCTTGCGGATCGTCGAGGAACTGAAGCCGAGGCTCGCCATCTTCACACATATCTGTCACGACCTCGGACACGAGCAAACCGAACGCACGCTCCCCCCGCACGTGCGGCTCGGTTACGACGGAATGGAAATCCACTTGGGCACGCCGGCTTAAATGGGACCAGCAATTCGCGTCTATCGCGGCCTGGAGGAAATTGAACCGGACTTCGGCCCGTGCGCGCTCACCATCGGAAACTTCGATGGCGTCCACATCGGCCACCGTGAGATCTTCCGCCGCCTCGAGCCCCACGCGCGAGAAAACCGCTGGAAGGCCTCCGCGCTCACCTTCGATCCTCACCCGGCCAAGGTCGTTGCGCCCGACCGCGCCCCGCGCCTGCTCAGCACGCCGGGCGAACGCTGCGAGCAGATGCGGGCCAACGGCGTCGAGCAGGTCCTGATTCTCCCCTTCACCCCGGAATTCTCCTGTCTGTCGCCCGAAGAGTTCTGCCGCGACGTGTTGGCCGCACGGCTTCGCGCCCGGTTCGTCCTGATCGGCTGGAACTTTCGTTTCGGCCGCGGCCAGCAGGGTGACTCGGAGGTGCTCAAAACCCTCGGCGAGCGTTACGGCTTCGCGACGGAAATCGTCCCCGGCGTCACCTTCCGCGGACGCGCCGTCTCCAGCAGCGAAATCCGGCGGCTGTTGCACCAGGGCAACGTCTCACTGGCCAACCGGCTGCTCGGCCGGCCATACGCACTCGCCGGCGCCGTCGTCCCGGGCGCCGGAATCGGCTCCGCCAAAACCGTGCCGACCCTGAACCTGCGCACCGGGGCCGAGATGCTGCCTGCCACCGGCGTCTACGTGACACGCACCCAGGATCTGGACGGCGGCCGCGACTGGCCCTCGGTCACCAACGTCGGCTACCGGCCCACCTTCCGCGGCGAGAACCTCAGCATCGAGTCCTTCCTGCTGGCTCCGCTGGAGACCGGCGCCCCGACCCACATCCGCATTTCCTTCTTCCGCCGCCTGCGCGACGAGAAGAAGTTCCCCGACGCCGAAAGCCTCAAACGGCAGATCCTTCGCGACGCCGCGCGCGCCCACGCCTACCACCGCCGCGCCGCCAAATGGGTCCGCGCCTGCCCCCCCAACCGGACAGGCCCGGGGAGTTAGCTCATTCCGGCGTCACGCCACCGGCGCCAGCTCGCCCGTTCGATACCTCCTCGCCATCTCCCCCAGGGGTATCGGCTCATAGTCGCCCGCATGGCCGGCCTGGCCGAAGGCGATCATCCGCGCCTTGACCACCTCTTTCATCGCCTCCCGCGCCGGCTTGAGGTAATCCCGCGGGTCGAACAGTTCCGGGTTCTCGAACAGGACTTTCCGGATAGCGCCCGTCATCGCCAGCCGGTTGTCGGTATCGACATTGATTTTGCGCACGCCGTGCTGAATGCCGAGCTGGATCTCCTCCACCGGCACGCCCCAGGTCGGCCGGATCTTGCCCCCGTACCGGTTCACTATGTCCTGGAGCTCCTTGGGCACGCTCGAGGAGCCGTGCATGACCAGGTGGACGTTCGGCAGCCTTTTGTGGATCTCGATGATGCGGTCCATCGCCAGGATGGCGCCGTCGGGTTTGCGCGTGAACTTGTAGGCGCCGTGGCTGGTGCCGATGGCCACCGCCAGCGCGTCAATGCCCGTCCGCTCGACAAAGTCCACCGCCTGGTCCGGATCCGTCAGATGCGCCATCGCATCAACGCCGGCCCCGTGACCGTCCTCGATGCCCCCCAGGCAGCCCAGCTCGCCTTCCACCGTAACCCCCTTCGCGTGGGCCATCTCGACCACCTCGCGCGTCACCTTCACGTTGTATTCGTACGAGGACGGGGTCTTGCCGTCTTCCATCAGCGACCCGTCCATCATCACGCTCGTGAAACCCATCTCAATGGCCGACTTGCACGTCGCCGGGCTGTTGCCATGGTCCTGGTGCATGGCCACCGGAATCTCAGGATAAAGCTCCACCGCCGCCAGCATGAGGTGGTACAGAAACCGGTCGTTGGAGTACTTCCGCGCGCCGCGGCTCGCCTGTATGATGACCGGGGACTTGGTCTCCCGGGCGGCTTCCATGATCGCCTGGATCTGCTCCATGTTGTTCACGTTGAACGCTCCGACCCCGTAGCCGCCCTGGGCCGCCTCGTCGAGGATCTGGCGCATCGACACTAATGGCATAAGCCAAACTCTCCCTTCAGCACTGAAAGATAAACTGCTCTACAAGTTGATCTTACCCAATCCTCCTCCGCCGCCGCCGCAGCCCGCAAGCCCCGCCGGCATGCTTGAAGGCTCCGCCGGCGCGATGGGATAATGAAACCGACCCCCTGAATGCCCTCAGATCATCTCCAAAAAATCGCCGTGGGCGAGTTCGCGTCCCAACTCCGGGACCAGATGATCCCCCTCGGCAGTCACTTTTCCTACTTCGTCACCGCCCTGCCCCTCAACGAAGACGATCTCAAAGAGCTGATCGAAGATCCGCTCTCCTCCATCCCGCCGGCCATCCGCGACCTGCTGCCCGAGACCTCGATCCTGCTGGTGCCCTATCTGGAAAGGCCCTCCGCCAAAGAGTCCCCCGTGGACGCTTCCGACGCCTATGTCTGCTTTGAAGCCCCCGACGAGAAGCTCCAGATCTGGGGCTGCCGCCTGGTGACGCCCCAGTGCGCCGTGCTGGCGCTCGCCCTCAAAGACCGCGACGTCGCCGATTGCCACTACCGCTTCTTCCACGAGATCGCCGGACTGGTCACCGAACTCGCCGGCGACGAAGTGCTGGACCCGTTCTTCAGCATCATCCGCGACGAGCTCAGCAGCGGCGTCCACGGCGAAGTGGACGAACAAAGCTGGGAGCTCAAGCAGGCGCTCGTCCGCCGCCAGCGCGACTTCCGTCGCCGCACCAAAGCTTTCGCCCACTACGCCCGCCAGGCCCTCGTCGATACCCTGACGCTGTACCTCCACGGCATCTGCTGCGACATCGACATCGACCCCGGCCCCCGCCAGCTCGCCAGCCGCCACCTCCGCCGCCGCCTCGAGCTGTTGCAGTCCTTCTTCCCCCCGCCCGCCGGCTACGCCGTCTTCCCCGAAGACCGAAATCACCTCGACTAGCGGCCCCTGGCCACCCCTACCGGGAGGCGCCCCCCTCCTTTCTCAGCCAGCCGCCGGGGTTGAAAGTGAAACCGAACTTCTCGCGCGACCGATCCGCCTGGAACTCCGGGTGACCGGGCAGGAACTCGCGCAGGGCGTCAGTCGGGCCGTTGTTCCCCCACACATGCCGCCAGACGATGGTACCCAGGGCCGTGTCCTCTACCACGAGATACGACCCGGCTGTGACCAGCGGAGCGTACAGCTCGAGCTCGCGGAGGACGTGGTCCTTTTCGTGAGCCGAGTCCAGCGCGACCATCACCGTCTCACCCGGCCGGCTGAACGACCGCACCCGCCCCACCGTATCCGGGTCCGTCGAAGAGCCGGTGAGGTAAGTGATCCTGGGATGGGCCGGCGGCCGGAAATCCTGGATGTCGATCGTGATGACACGTCCGTTCCCGATGAGATCGAACATCGAGGCAAAAAACAGCGCGCTGCCGCCCTTGTACGTGCCCGTCTCGATCAGCACGTCGGGCCGGACCTCATGCAGGATCTCCTGATACACCCACAGGTCGAGTGGATTCTTCTGCGTTTCGACCCCCAACCACCGGGTCTTCTTCCAGATCTCGAGATGATCGTGGCTGTACCGGTGGAACATGTGGACGGTGGTTTCCGGCTTCCGCAAGACCGCCATCATCGGAATGTACACCGCCAGCGCCCCGATTACGAGGCAAATGGCCCCGGCGGCGAACGCATTTTGATCAGTGCTTCTCAAAGGCTCCTGTCCCCGGGCCACAGCATCAGGCCGCCTCTTAGTCAAAGTGGACTTTAAGATCTGAATAACGTGGCCGGCCTAACGCTTCGCCACAGAAAATATCCTGCGCACAGCAGCGACAGCCACAGAATTGGATGTCGGTAGTGCACATGCGCCTGAACAACATAGTATACAAGCGGATAAACCAAGAATACAGACGCTGCGAATGGCAGACAAGCACTCCGATCCCTCGCCATCCACACGAGTCCGGGAACTGACAGCATAGTGATCAGCCAGATCGAATAGGAGTGGTATGGAAGATAACGGCGAGTTGGAAACCAGAACTCGACAACCCTTCGGGCGGTCAGTCCGGCGGATCTGCTTGGGTGTCGAGCAATCCAGTCCAGCGCCAGACGCAGCCTCGATCGCATGTACTGCCCTTCGCCAACATCCCGGACCAGCCGCGCCTGCTCGACACTGACGCTCGGATGCATGTTTCCGAACAGCTTTCGGTGGTTGTCAATGGCGCTCGGTTCGGCCAGATCGTTATGAGACAGATAAAGCTCAAGGCCAAAGCCGTCCCGTACCGGAGCCAGGACCCCGAGCACACGGTAATTGCGCACAATCCAGGGAAGGCAGACCAGCAACCCCGTCAAACCGAAAGCGGCCAGCCAGGCGGTCCGCTCCCTGCCCCCGGGCGCACCTTGCTTGTAAAGCAGAAACACGACCCAGGGCACAGTAACGCAGGCCGACACAGGGTTCAGCAGCACCAGCAAACCGGCGAAGATCCCGCTCAATACTCCGCCCCGTATTCGCAGGCCGAAATGACGCGCGATGCGCCCCGACACCATCAGAAACACCATTAGGCCTGTCGCCAGGTAAAGAGACTCGTACTGGGGAGCGACCGGGAAGAGCGGAAACCCGATCGCCAGCCCCGCCGCCCAGATGCCCGGGCCCCGGACTCCGAACAGCACCATCGAGAGATGCGGCAGCAGAGCGGCGTGAAGCGCGTGAACCCCGATCGTCACGGCGATGGCCGCCAGGGCGAAGTATGGGCCATCCCCCAGGATCCTGATGAGCAGCGCCAGAAAGGCCGGGTAAAGCGGCGGCACGATCGCGGTGGGACCGGTCCTCAGGCACCAGAATGGATTGGCGAACGACCCTTCCGCAGCCAGATTGCGGGCGACGGCCACGGTCTCGAAACCCGACCCGAGATTCGCCTCTAGGAAGCGATGGAACTGATATAGATTAGACAGCACTCCCAGGAAGAACAAAGCAAGAAACAGAAGCGGTACGCTCCGCCAGTTGCGTTCAACAGGCTGCCCCACATCCAAGGCCGACCGCACTCAGTTTACAATACATCAAACGGCGCCTTGCTTCCTGACTGTCCGGCGGCGGGCGCCCCGAAATGCCAGTCAAAGTCCTTTTCATTGTCGGCACCCGCCCCGAGGCCATTAAGCTGTGTCCGGTCATTTGCCATCTCCGCTCGCGGCCGGAACATTTTGTCGTTCGCGTGTGTATCACTGCCCAACACCGGCAGATGCTGGATCAGGTTTTGCGGATTTTCGAGGTCGATTGCGACTGGGACCTGGACATAATGCGCCCGGACCAGTCGCTGACCCAGTCCGCGTCCCGCATCCTGAGCAAACTGGAGACCGTACTGGCCGTCGAGCGGCCAGACATCGTGCTCGTCCAGGGAGACACCACCACAACATTCTGTGGCGCCCTGGCCGCCTTCTACTCGGGCGTCAGGGTAGGCCACGTCGAGGCCGGGCTCCGCACCGGCGACATCAAACGTCCGTTCCCCGAAGAGATGAATCGCGTCCTTACCTCCCGGCTGGCGTTGCTTCATTTCGCCGCGTCCGAACACGCCGCCCGCAATCTTCGTGCCGAAGGCGTCGTCGCCTCGAGTATCTTCATTACGGGAAACCCTGGAATCGACGCCGTGCTCTACGTTCGCGACGCGTTAGCTCAAGGCCGGCTGACCAGTCCGGACCCCCCTTCACTGGATCCGGGCAAGAAACTGATCCTCGTCACCGCGCACCGGCGGGAGAGCTTCGGCGAGGGCCTCCGCCGCATTTGTGAGGCTTTGCTCCGGTTGTCGGAGCGCCCCGACATCCAGATCGTTTACCCAGTGCACCCCAACCCCAGCGTCGCCGGCCCGGTTGCGACAGACCTGGAGGGACGTGAGAATATCGTCCTTCTGGGCCCGGTGGATTACCTTTCGTTCGTCGATCTGATGCGGCGCTCGTATTTCATCCTCACCGACTCGGGCGGAATCCAGGAAGAAGCGCCCTCCCTGGGCAAACCAGTGCTGGTCATGCGCGAGACCACCGAACGCCCGGAAGCAGTCGAGGCGGGCGTCTCCCGCTTGGTCGGAACCGACCCGCATACAATCGTCGCCGAATCCGAGCGCCTGCTCGATAACCCCGAGGCATATGCCGCCATGTCCCGGGGCGCCAACCCCTACGGCGACGGCCGCGCCAGCGAGCGCATCGCCGCTGCCATCCTGGAAGCGCATGAAGTGCCACCGGTCCGCCGATAATTGCTCCACCCAATGAGAATCCTACTGACGCTCCCCGCCTATAACGAGGAACAAGGGCTTGAGGACGTCCTGAACTCGTTTCACGACATCCTTCTGTCGAAGGGCTGGCGCGGCTCTGCGGTCGTCGTGGATGACGGCAGCCGGGACGGCACGGCTTCTGTCGCCCGGCAGTGGGCCGCCCGGATGCCGGTCGAATTGATCGAACACCCTCAAAACATGGGCCTCGGCGCCAGCATTCGCGACGGGCTGCGCCGCGCCGTCGACCTCGCGCAGCCGGGTGACATCATTGTCACCATGGACGCCGACAACACCCACCCGCCTTCGCTCATCCCCCAGATGGTCAGCCGCATCGATGGCGGCTGTGACCTGGTTATTGCCTCGCGGTTCCAGCCGGGCGCCCGCGTGACCGGTTTGAGCCTCGGCCGCCACATCCTGAGTCTGGGCGCCCGCTGGCTCTTCACGCTGCTCCTGCCGATCCCCGGCGCGAGGGACTACACCTGCGGCTACCGCGCATTCCGCGCCGATTTCCTGGCCGCCGCCCTTCGCCACTATGGCGCCCGCCTTGTCACCGAGCCCGGCTTCACCTCGACGGCGGAGATCCTCGTCAAACTCGCCCGCCTGAAACCCGTGATCTGCGAGGTCCCGCTGGTGCTGCATTACGGCCAAAAGCACGGCCGCAGCAAAATGAACGTCCCCTCTACAATCCGAACCACCCTCGCCTTCCTCGTCAAATCGGTGCTTCTGCATCCCCGGTGACCACCTTCGCTTTCGCTGCACGCCTCGCGACTCCGTCTGATCCCCAGCCGCCCCATCACGCCCCCTCTCCCCGTCTGGCGCCCGCCTTCCAATACCATCGTGATAGCGCGCCGGCGGCCTCAGTCAGGCTTTGCATCAAATAACCGGCTGTCAGCAGCGACAGCCACAAAATCGGATATCGGTAATTCGGGTGCGATTGAACGACATAGTACGCCAGCGGAAACAGCGCCCAGACCCCAAGGATAAACCACACCGTCTTCACCCCTCTCCTGACTAAGATCCACGCGCCAACGAACCCAGCCAGTGTGATAACCCAAATCGAATAGGCGGCCACGCGCCCATACAAGGGACTCGGAAACCAAAACGCCACAGCTCGCCGCAACGTCAGTTCCGCGAATCTCCTCGGATTGTTGCGGATCCATCGTAACGCAATCGCCATGCGGCTCCGCATGTATGCTGTCTCCCCAACCTCCCGGATCACCCCCGCCTCATCCCCGCTCACATTAGGATGCATCGTAGGAAAGACGACTTCATAATTAAAGACTGAAAGCGGATGGGCCAGATCATTGTTCGAAATATAAAGCTCAAGTCCAAGGCCGTTCCTTATAAAACTCATGCCGCCCAGACGATAATAATTTCGCAAACACCACGGAGCGCAGACGAGCAGCGCGAACGAAAAACATAACAGGACATATCTGATTCCGCCTCGATACGGCACCCCGCGCCACCAGGGAAGAAATACCACCCAGGGGACGAGGATCAAAAGCGACGCCGGGTTCAACAGCAGCAGCATGCCTGCCGCCGCCCCTGCCATTCCCGCATCTGAAATGCCCGGTCCAGTCTTCCGCATCTGTCGCGCCGCGCCCCAACACCATAACATCACTCCAGTGGCATAAACCATCGCCTCTGACTGCGGCTCGATCCTATAAATTGGCAACACAATCAGAACCGCAGCGGCGAAAATGCCGGGTAGCGCCCGCTGAAACAATAGTTTGGACATCGAAGGCATAAGGGCAGCGTGGAGCGAATGCACGATGATCGTGAAACCCGCCGCCGCGTATGCGCCGTAGGAACCATCGCCAAATAGGTTCAGTAATGACGCCAGAAAAGCCGGATACAGCGGAGGCACCACCGCCGTCGGTCCGGTCGGCATCGCATGAAATGGATTGGCAAAGGAGCCTTGTAGGGCAAGGTTTCTTGCGACCGCGGCCGTCTCATAGCCTGGTCCTAGGGCCGCATAGGAGGAATGGAGAGCCTGATAGAGATTTGAAAGCAAACTCACCGAGAAGACCACGATGAACACCGTCGTTGGTTGTCGGCTCTCAGCTATCGGCATCGTTCTGTCACTCGATGGACCCGTTGCCACCGCCCGTAAGCGGATCTCGAGCACCCGCTCGATTGTATCTCCGTGGGCAGACCTCGCAGAAGGCTCCGATTGCAGGAGTTCTATTTCTCCCGACACCGCCGGAATCGAGTTCCATGTAGCCGTCCGAAACAGCGCCGTCGGGCGCACGTCCTGCTGACTGCTGGTGTTCTCGGCGGTCTTTAGCCGACCCTGCGGGCGCGTGTACGAGTTCGATGCAAGCGCGGTCTGCCATCACCGTGACGTAGTGCGCCGCCGCACCGGTGGCCAAAGTTTGCCGGTTCGCCATCAGCGGCGCTCCCCCTACGGCGCCGGCCCCCGGCCAAGGAAGATCACGTCAGTGGAGATCTCGCCATTCGCTACCAGGCAAGGACCACATTCTGAAGCGTCGCCGGGCGAGATGCGCTCCATCAGCCGGGCGACAGACTCGCGATCTTCGGGCGGCTCCTCGGTGGAAACAGCCAGGCAAGGCGAGAAGCGTGAGGTGACCGCCGTCGCGCCTTTCAGGTCCCATTCGGTGGCTCCTTTGATGTCCGCCTTGATGAAGTCCACCCTTGGCAGCCTCAACTCCTCGACCAGCGTATAGATCCGCGTCACGGGGATGGCGTCGATCATCTTGCTTTTGCCCTTATCCAACGACGAAGCTTTTTCCCGCGCCTCCGAAACGGCTGATGACGAGCGGAAGTTCACCGTCCCGCTCCCAGACTCCCTTCAGGTACACAATCACCTTCCCCTCAGAAATCTCCCCGGCGATGTTCTTCCTGAGGCACCCCACTACGTCCGGTGTCGGCTCGATCGCCATCACCAGTTCCGCCCCGGCAGACAGGGCCTTACGGGTATAGACCTCCGCATGGGCGCCGCAATCCAGAACAATGTCACCCGGATGCACACCCCATTCGGAATCTCCATACACATTGCGCTCCTGCTGCGCCGGAAGGATCGCCGGCAACCGCTTGTCGGCCAACGGCAGCCGGTACCGGCCGACTGGCGTCTCCCAGAGATGAAGGCTTCCGTCCGTCCGGACAAGCCGCGGGCCGCTCTCGATCCTGTTGGCTGCTTTATGCTGCGGCACGGCGACTGAGGAACCCACAATCGCATGCCACTTGGTGCAGTATGGGCTCCTCGATTTCGCCGGCTCCACCAGAATCAGAATCCCCGGGAAGAAGAACGCCACACCCGCGGCCACACCAATGACCACCGCCGCCACCTGTCTCAGCCGGAGCGCCGCTCGCCAGGCTCCGCCCCGCGAATCAGCCTTCAGTCGCACCGCGCCCCCACCGTCTCGCCAATCGTCAGACTCCGCACGCAAAGCCTGTCGCCAACATCCGCACAACTGTATACC
>FWPU01006448.1_pt1 | contig 23406 bp, 12 predicted proteins | sample 2228361 | NCBI WGS metagenome assembly FWPU01 (sample SAMEA103939777, study PRJEB20133) | metagenome
TCGGGTTAAGGCAACCGCTTCCTGGCGATCTGCAAACGGCGCGCAGCCGCATTCCCGCCTCGGATCAGAAGCTGCGCCGCGCGATCGTGGCCCAGATCGCCTTCGGGCAGGGGCCGCTGGCGGTCACGCCGACGCAGATACCGGGGGCCTTATGCACTCACCAGCTTCCCAGCAATGGAGCCGATGCCGACCGACCGAAGGCGAAGCGATCCGCACGCTTCCCGGCGGAACTGCGGAACGGCGCGGCCGCGAAGCGGGCGGCGATTCTTCACGCTTGCCCATCCGGCGGCCGTTCACCTGCTTGCGGGCCGCAGTGATCATCCCCGCGCTGGCGGCGCTGTTGCTGCCGGGCGGATCGGTTTCGGGAGAAGAGCGCTTTCCGCCGCCCGACTTCACCTACCACAAAATGCCCGAGACCCCCGTGCCGCCTCCCGATTCGCCGCTGTGGGAGTACGCCGACACCGCCGCGCTGGCGGCGGCTCTGGCAGCGGCGGCCTACTTGGCCCTCGGCCGGCGCTCGCGGAACGGACTCTTGATCCTGGCCGCGGTCAGCCTGTTGTGGTTCGGGTTTCGTCGCCAAGGCTGCGTCTGTTCGATCGGGGCGATCCAGGATGTCGCCGAAGCGGTGTTCAACACCCATCGCGCCGTGCCTGTCACCGTCATCGTCTTCTTCACGCTGCCGATCATCTTCGCCTTGTTTTTCGGCCGCGTCTTCTGCGCGGCGGTCTGCCCGTTGGGGGCGATTCAAGAGCTGGCGGCGATCCGCCCGCAACGCATCCCCCTTTGGCTGGAACATACCTTGGGGATCGTGCCCTGGGTCTACCTGGGGTCGGCCGTGCTGTATGCCGCCACGGGAACGGCGTACGTGATTTGCGAATACGATCCCTTCGTGGCTTTTTTCCGGCGGTCGGGCGCGGCGCCCATGCTGATTTTCGGCACTTGCCTCCTGGTGATCGGCCTATTCATCGGCCGGCCGTATTGCCGCTTCCTCTGCCCGTACGGCGTCATCTTGGGCCTGGCTTCAAAACTGGCGCGGTGGCACGTGCGGATTCCGCCCACCGATTGCATTCGCTGCCGGCTCTGCGAGGATGCCTGCCCCTACGGCGCCATCGTGTCGCCGCCGGCGCCGCTTACCCCGGGCGAACGTCGCAAGGCCCGGCGGAGGTTGGCCCTGTTCCTGGCCGCCGTCCCCCTGTGGATCGCCTTGGGAGCGGTGGTCGGCCGGATGACCCACGCGACCTTGGCCCGGATGGACTACCAAGTGCGTCTGGCGGGCTGGCTTGCGGCGGAGAAAGAGATCGACCCCAACAATAAATTCGCCTCGGACGCGGTGAAGGCCTTTCACAATACCGGGCGAAGCCCCGCCGAGGCCTTCTCGGCGGCGACGGCACGATTGGAGATGTTTCGCACCGGCGCCACGCTGCTGGGCGCATGGATCGGCTTGGTCGTGGGGCTGAAGCTGGCGCAGCTTTGTACGCGGACGCGTCGCGACGACTATCACCCCGATCCCCGCCGATGCGTGGCTTGCGGCAGATGCTTCTGGTACTGCCCGGAGGAGCAGGTCCGCCGCGGCTGGATTCCGAGCACGGAGGCGGTGTTGCCTCGGGGGACGCCGGTCTCCCTGAACGCGGTCGCCCCGAGAGAGGTTGGCGGGCGGAGGGCGGGCGGCTAGGCGGCCTCGCATGGGCGACTCGCCCGGCGGGCAAGGCTCCGCCCCGAGCACACCACGCACTGTGGGAAAACAAGCACTTCGAAGACGTGTTGCGGACACGGTCGCAGGATCCGATGAGAGCGAAACCATGACGTTCGTAGAGGGAGACAGGGGAGACGAGAGCGGGAATGCGGCGGGCGATCTTTCCCCCGACGCAAGCGTGCCGCGGGAAGGTTTCGTCGCGGCCTATCGCACGGCCGTCGTATCGGGCGGCTTTTGCGCCCTGGTGGCGGCGGTGCTGTTGGTCCATTACGCGGTCCGTCCCCAAGTGGACCCCTTGGATCACCCCGAGTTCGCGGCCCTGCAAAAGCGGGCTGCCGCCGAACCGCGAAACGAGGCCCTCAAGGAGCGCGTGCGGGAGTTAGATCTGCGTCTGCGGCAGGAATTCTTTCGCGACCGGCGGTTTCGTGAGTGGGGGGCTTGGCTGCTGATCGGCGGCGGATTGACGTTCGTGGTCGCGGCCAAGATCGCATCTTCCCTGCGGCGGCCGCTGCCCCACCCCGCCGGCTCGGACATCCTCGACGAACGGCATGAGCGAAACGCCGCTCTCGCCCGATACGGCGTCGGCGGTTTGGCGGCGTCGTTGATCGTGTCGGGCATCGTGCTGTCGTGGCCGGGCCGCAGCCTTCAGCGGCGTTTAGCGGATGCCTCGGCCGCAACCGCAGGCCCCGGCTCCTCGGTCGCTGGGTCGCAGACGGACGCGGCCTCCGCTCGAACCGTGCCGGAGGGAGCGCCGGTGGGCGGCGCCCCGGCCTCGCAGGGGATCGCCGCGGCGTCCCCGGGGGCGGCGCGCCCGACCGGCGGCGCGGAAGCCGCGGAAGACTGCGCCTTACCCGAGGAATATGCCCGCTTTTGGCCCCGCTTTCGCGGACCGGACGGCTCCGGCATCTCGGCCTATGACGACATTCCCACCCAGTGGAACGCCGAGACGGGCGAGAACATCGCTTGGAAGTCGCCCGTCCCTCTGCCGGGAAACAATTCGCCCGTGGTCTGGGAGGACAAGGTCTTCGTGACGGGGGCCGACAACGATCGCCGCGTCGTCTATTGTTTTCAGGCAGCCACCGGTGAGAAACTGTGGGAATGCGAAATCCCGGGAACGCCGGAGAGTACCGCCAAACCGCCCAAGGTCTTGGCCGATACCGGCTTGGCCGCCCCGACCGTCGCCACGGACGGCCGCCGCGTGTACGCCGTCTTCGCCAACGGCGACCTGGGGGCCGTCGATTTCAACGGCACGCTCGTCTGGCGGAAGAGCCTGGGTATTCCGGAAAACATCTACGGTCACGCGACTTCGCTTTGCACGTACCGCGACCGGGTCATCGTGCAATTCGATCAAGGCTCGCCCGACGACGACCTGTCGAAGCTGTACGCCTTCGACGGCAAGTCGGGTGAAACGGTTTGGGAAGTGTCCAGGCAGACTGCCAATTCCTGGACCACCCCGATCATCTTTCACGACGGCGGGCGGGAGCAGTTGATCACCGTCTCCGATCCATTCGTGATTTCGTACCATCCCGCCGACGGCAAGGAATGGTGGCGCTTCGAGGGGACCACGGGCGACTGCGGCCCTTCGCCCGTCTTCCACGGCGGAGTGATCGCGGCCGGCGGCGAGTATTCCTATTACATGTACGGCATCCGAGCCGACGGCGAAGGCGACGTCACCAAGACGCACTTGGCATGGGAGCTGGAGGACGGCCTGCCCGACACGTGCAGTCCTCTGGTCTTCGACAAGCGGCTGATCTTGCTTTCGGCTTCGGCCGTCATGACTTGTTACAATTGGGAGACGGGAGAGAAACTGTGGGAGCACGAGTTTCCCGAAGATATGTTCACGGCATCTCCCGGCCTGGCCGGAGGCCGCGTCTACCTCTTCGCGCACGACGGCAAGGGCTACGTCGGGACCGTATCCGATGAGGGCTTCCTAATCGAGCACGAAAGCTCCCTCGGCGAGGAGTGTGTGACCAGTCCCGCCTTCCAACCCGGCTGCATTTTCATTCGGGGCAAGGAGCATCTGATTCGTATCGGAAAATGATCGCCGGCCCGGCGCGGAGTCGTGGTCGGCGCAAGGACCGCGGAAATCGCTCTCGTGATAACACCCCATTCCACGGATTCCCTCGATCTCTCGGTAATCGACGCGATTCTGGATCGCCACGGCCGAGGCCCGGACGCGACGATCGCCGTTTTGCAGGCCGTTCAGGCACACTTCCACTATCTGCCGCAAGAGGCGCTGGAATATGTCTGCGCGAAGACCGGCATCTCCGCCGCGCAATTGACGGGTGTGGCGACGTTCTACACGCAGTTCCGGCATCGTCCCGTGGGCAAGCACATGATTCACGTCTGCCGCGGGACGGCGTGCCACGTCAAGGGCGCCGATCTGATCATGGACGCCTTGACGCGGCACCTGGGGATCGGGCCGGGAGAAGACACCGATCCGGCGGGGCGCTTTACCGTGCAGGCAGTGGCGTGCTTGGGATGCTGCACGCTGGCACCCGTGGTGCAGATCGATCAGGCGACCTACGGCCGCTTGACCCCGCACAAGGTTCCCCGCATCATCGCGGATTTTTTGGAACGGGCGTCCGACGGAACCCCGCCGCGGAACCTGCAACTCGTCTCCCCCGAGGAGGCCGAGGCCGAAATCCGCGTGGGTTTGGGATCGTGCTGCCAGGCCCAAGGGAGCGGCCGGGTTTACGAGCGACTGGTGGAATTGACCGCAGTCAATCGCACGCGGGCGGCGGTCAAACGGGTCGGATGCGTGGGGATGTGCCATCAGACGCCGCTGGTGGAGATCGTCCCCCGTCGCGGCACGCCCAAGCTGTATGCCAAGGTGCACCCCGAGGACGTGCCCGGGATCTTCGACTCGCATTTTCGCCCCCGCAATCCGCTCCGGCGGCTGCGATACCACGTCGCCCGGTGGCTGGACGCCCTGGTGGGCGATTCGGGAGAGGCGGCGGACCGGCATCGCATCGACGTCCGCGATCCGCCGGTGTGTGCCTTTTTGGGGCGGCAATACCGCATCGCCATCGAGCACGGCGGCGAAACCGATCCCTTGGACTTGGACGAATACCTGCGGCTGGACGGCTTTCGCGCCTGCCGCCGCGCGTGGCACGAGATGGCGCCCGAAGCCGTGATCGACGAAATCGAACGCAGCGGACTTCGCGGCCGAGGCGGGGCGGGTTTTCCCACCGGTGCCAAATGGCGGATCGCGGCCGCCGCGCCCGCCGAGCTTAAGTACGTGATCTGCAACGGCGACGAGGGCGACCCCGGTGCCTTCATGGATCGCATGATCCTGGAGTCGTTTCCCTACCGCGTCATCGAGGGGATGCTGATCGCCGCGCGGGCGGTGGGGGCGGCACGCGGCGTATTCTACATCCGCGCCGAGTACCCCCTGGCCGTCGCCCGCGTCCGCGAGGCCTTGCGCCGCTGCGAGGAGCGCGGCCTGCTGGGCGGCGACCGCGACGCGGAGTTCGCCGTCCGTTTCTCCGTCAATGAAGGGGCGGGGGCCTTCGTCTGCGGCGAGGAAACCGCCCTGCTGGCCTCCATCGAGGGTCGCCGCGGCATGCCTCGCTTGCGACCGCCGTATCCGGCTCAGTCGGGCTTGAACGGCCGGCCCACCCTGGTCAACAACGTCGAGACCCTGGCCCTCGTCCCGTGGATTCTCCGCCACGGCGCCGAACGCTTCGCGGCCCTCGGCACGCCCGGCAGCAAGGGAACCAAGGTCTTCGCCCTGGCCGGCAAGGTGCAGCGCGGCGGGCTGATCGAGGTGCCCATGGGGGTGACCCTCCGTGAGATCATCGAGGAGATCGGCGGCGGGGCCTTGCCCGGTCGCAACCTCAAGGCCGTCCAGGTCGGCGGGCCGTCCGGCGGATGCGTCCCCGTCTCGCTCTTCGATACGCCGGTGGACTACGAGGCCCTCACGGCGACGGGCGCCATCATGGGGTCGGGCGGTTTGGTGGTTCTGGACGATTCCGACTGCATGGTCGATATCGCCCGCTATTTCCTCCGCTTCACTCAGGACCAATCGTGCGGCAAATGCACGCTGTGCCGCGTGGGCACCCGCCGCATGCTGGATATCTTGGATCGCATCTGCGAGGGCCGCGGCAGGCCGGACGACCTCGCGACGCTGGAGAATCTCTCCCACGCCGTCAGCGCCGGCAGCATCTGCGGGCTGGGCAAGACCGCGCCCAACCCCGTGCTGACCACGCTGCGTTATTTCCGGGAGGAATACGAGGCCCATTTGCAGGGCCGGTGCCCGGCCGGCAAGTGCGTCCCTCTCATCCACTACCGGATCACCGACGCTTGCATCGGCTGCACGCTGTGCGCCCAGCAATGCCCCGTCGGTGCGATACCGCTCACGCCGTATCGCAAACATCAGGTATGGGACGAACGGTGTACCCGCTGCGACACCTGCCTTGCGGCCTGTCCGGCGGGGGCCGTGGTGGTGGAGTCGGGCGGCGTGGAGATTCGCCGAGCCAAGGTATCGCGGGAGATCGCGGCGGAGGTCGTCCCCGGATACCGGGCCGGCGGCTCCGACGAAGACGCGGGAGCCGCCAGCCGCGCAGGTCATCCTCGACCTGGGCGAGCCGCGGCGCGTCGGTATCGCTCCTCGCCGCCTTGCCGCGCCATCCCGGATAGGAGTAGCCATGATGCGACTTACGATCGATGGGCAAGCCGTCGAGGTTCCGCCGGGGACGACCGTCCTCCAAGCCGCGCAAAAGCTCGGCATCGACATTCCCACGCTTTGTTTCATGGAGGGGTTTTCCCCCCAGACTTCGTGCCTGGTGTGCCTGGTCAAGGTCCGCGAGAAGCATGGGCGAGAAAAGTTCGTCCCCTCCTGCGGCACGCCGGCGACGCCGGACATGGTGGTGGAAAGCGAGACGGCCGAGGTGGCGGCGATGCGGCGGACCTCGCTCGAGCTGTTGCTGAGCGATCACGTGGGCGACTGCCTGGCGCCCTGCCAGTTCGCCTGCCCCGCCCACATGGATATCCCCGACATGCTGCGGCAGATCCAGGCGGGACGGTACGACGAGGCCGTCGCGACGATCAAGGAGGATATCGCCTTGCCGGCGGTGCTGGGCCGCGTCTGCCCCAAACCATGCGAAAAGGGCTGCCGCCGCGGCTCAGCGGACGGCGCCGTCGCGGTCTGCGACCTCAAGCGGATCGTGGCCGATTGGGATCTCGCCCGCGATCGCTTCTATCTGCCGTCCTGCGAACCGGCCTCGGGAAAGCGCGTGGCGGTAGTGGGGGCGGGACCGACGGGGTTGTCGGCGGCCTACTATTTGCGCCGCCGCGGCCACGAAGTCGTGCTCTTCGATCGTCGCCCCCTGCCCGGCGGACGCCTCCGCGGCGAAACCGGCGAGAATCCTCCCGCCGATCTGCCCGGCGAAGTCCTGGATCGAGAAATCGCAGCCGTCTTGGCCCTCGGGATCGACTTCCGCGGAGAGACGGAGCTGACGCCGTCGGAAGCCTCGGGCGGCGTTACGCCCGCCGCCTTGCAAAGCCGATTCGATGCCGTTCTGATTTGCATCGGCGAACAGAAGAAGGAGGTCTGGGAAGCGCTGGGCTTGCAGGCCGGGCCGCGCGGCGCGATCGTCAACCGCGATACCTTTCTCACGTCGATCCCCGGCATCTTCGCGGCGGGAAACGCCATCCGCGGACGAGGGCTGGTCGTGCGCAGTTGCGCGGACGGCAAGGAGGCCGCCCACGCCGTCGATCGATTCCTCAAGGAGGGGACCGCCGCTCCCCGGCCCGAGACCTTCTCCGTTCGCATCGGAAAGCTCTCCCCCGACGAGTTGGCGGAATTGCGATCGTTGGCCTCGGATGCTCCCCGCCGGGAATTGAAAGCGCCGATCGACGCCGTTGATCCGGCCGCGGCCGCGGCCCAGGCCGGGCGGTGCCTGCATTGCGATTGCCGCGCCCTGCCGGGCTGCCGTCTGCGGCGCTACGCCGAGCGCTACGGCGCCGACCCCAACCGCTACAAGGGGGAACGGGCCGTCCTGCGGCTGCAATACAAGGATTCGAACGTCCTCTACGAGCCGGGCAAGTGCATCGTGTGCGGTCTGTGCGTGGCGGTGACCGAGGCCGCCCGCGCCCCCTTGGGCCTCACCTTCGTCGGTCGCGGCTTCGACGTCCGGGTAGGCGTCCCCTTCAACCGTTCGCTGGAAGAGGCCCTGGGGGAGCTGGCCGAGCAGTGCGTCGCCGTCTGTCCCACCGGCGCCCTGTCGTTTCGCGAGGGGAAAACCCGCGGCAGCCTGCCGATCCTGCGGATCGCGCGATGACCTTCCACGAGATCCGGTGAAGGCGCGACCGCCGTCCGATCGCGGCGGAAATCCTTGGCGCGGCGACTCCGCCGGCATCGGCCGGATCCGAATTTGACGGCCGTGCCGCTTATTATGGCCCGCGGTCTTGTTGCACGCATACAGAGAGCTAGAGTTAAGGAGTCACCGCCGTCGCCGGCAAGGATTCATCCATGTTGCCAACGCCGTTCCCCGCGCTCAACGACGATCGTTTCGACGAGCTTCGCCGCGGCCTGGCTCTGCTCTTGGAAACCGTTCCGAGCCTGTGCGAAGTGCTGGGCGAGCCGTATCGGTGGACGGGCCGATCGGCCGTCAAGATGCGATACGAATCGCTGGAGTTCTGCCGCCGGCGCGGCACGGCTCCGCCCCTGGTGGCCGTACTGATGGGGCCGACCGGAGCGGGCAAAAGCTCGTGGTTTCGCCTGCTGACCGGCGTGGAGGTTCCGGCGGGCGGACCGCGGCGCCCCATGACCAGGGCCTGCGCCGTCGCCGTCCCTCCCGAATTGTGCGACGAGACCTTCCTGAAGGGCGTTTTTCCGGACTACCTGCCGGTGCGGCTGGAGACCCCCGAACAGCTATGCGAAGCCGCCTCCGATGACCTCCTTTTCTACTACCCGTCGTCTCCGGAAAAGGGCGGCCAAGGCCTCCCGTTGATTCTGGCCGACGTCCCCGACTTCAACTCGGTGGAATGCGCCAACTGGGAGTCGGCCGAGAAGATGCTGGCTCGGGCCGAGCTGGTCGTCTTCGTGGTGTTCGGAGAGTCGTACTCCGATCATCGTTCGGTGGAAATGCTGGCGAAGTGCTGCCGCTCGGCGGCCAATTTGATTTACCTCTTCACCAAGACTTCGCCCGAGGCGGCCGCGGCGATGCGCCGCCACTTGTTGCAGTTGGTCGCGGAAAAGGAGGAGCTGGGGTTCCACGAGAGGCGGGCGGACGGGCGTACGCTGATGCAATGTTTGGCCGAGAGCCGATTCTATTGCAGTCCCTTCGCCGATCCGCGCACCGGTCCGCGGCTGGATGAGGCGGTCCCGCTGGACGACGATGCGCCGGGGTTGGTCTCGTGGCTGCGCGGCCAGGACGGCAGCCTGCTGGTTTTTCTTGGACTGCTGGAGGCCGTCCGCGAGGCGACCCTGTCCGCCAAGGAATTGCTCCTGGCGGCGAAGGGGCGCAAAGAAAAATTGCAGGCCGACCTCGCAACGTGCGACGCGCTGGTTCGGGACGCGGCGGAGTTCATCGCGCGGGGAATATTCCCCGCCGGCAAGCCCTTGGAATTGGCGATCGAGGAGGCCCGGCGGCACTCGCCCTCCTTGGTGCGGTCCCTCGCCCGCGTGATGGGCTACGTCTCGGGAACGGTGAAGGGCGCCGTACATGCGGCGAGCGAGATCCTCTCGTCCCTGCTTTCGGGCCGATCGGCCGGGGAGGCCCCCCCGGCTTGCACGCTGGAGGAATTGGAGAAGAACAAGCTGCGGGAGTCGCTGGAGCTGTTGATCGATCGGCTTCGCAGCCGTTTTCCCGAGGCGGCCGCGCCGGGCGGGACGTTGTCCGCGGAACGCATCGACGCGATCCGCGAAGGCCTGCTGAGCCGGCCGCTCCCCGAGGTCGGCACGGATTGGGAATCCGCAGTTCGCGAAAAGCTGGCGACTTGGTGCCGGGAAAACCGTCGGCTCGCGATGGCTTTGACCATCCTCCCGCCGACGTTGAATCTTGCCGGTTTGGGGCTGATCGCGGCCGATCTCGGTTTGAGCGGGGGCCTGTTCGGCACCACTCTCGGCTCGCTCACGGGACTGGCCGCCTCCAACGCGGCGGCCGCCTGGTTCATCGAGCGTTTCGCCGAACTCCGCCTGGGCGAGGTCGCCGAGCACGCGTATCGCGATTGGGCGAGGCAGCGCGCCGACGAACTGGAGGTCTTCCTCCGGCAATATTTCGCCGAGGAGTTGACGCAGGAGTGGCGCGAGAACTTGCGGCAATTGGAGACGATTCCCATCGACCGATGCCTGCAAGCGTGCCGGAGCATCGAGAGTCGAATGTCGGCGCGGGGGGAGGAGGGGCGATGGGAGACGGCCCCGGATGCTCAATCGGCGGAGGAGTGGAAATCATGACGTCGGATGCGACGGCCCGGCCCGAGACTTCCATGATCGAGCCGCTATTGGCGGATGCCGGCGCATTGGCCGCGCTGTGCCGCCCCTTCATGCTTTGGCCGCCGGCCCTCGAAATGGCCCCACGGCTGGCGGCGGCGGAGGAGTTCGCGCGGCGGCGCGAAGCACCGGCATTCGCCGTGGCGGTGCTGCTCGGTCCGACGGGGGCGGGCAAGTCGGCGCTCTTCAACGCCCTCATCCGCCGGGAGGATGCCAGCCCCGTTTCCGACGCCGTCCGCTGCTTCACGGATCGTCCTTACGTGGCCGCCGTACCCGGCCTGGAACCGCTGATCCGCATTCCCCCGGAGTTGAATCCGCAGTTCATCGCGGCCGACCTGGGCGGCGCCGTCCTCTGCGATCTGCCGGACATCGACGGAGCCGTCCGCGAACATTGGGAGACCGCACGGCGGCTCATCGAGCTGAGCGATATCGTGATCTACGTCACCTCGCCCGACAAACGCGCTGATTTCCGCGTCCACGCAGAGGTACGCCGCTGGGCCGCGCGCAAACGCTGGCTGTTCGTGATGAATCGCGCCGATCAAATCCCCGAGCACGAGCGGCAAGAGGTGGTGCAGGATTGGGACCGGCGCCTGTGCCAAGCGGGCTTCAGTCCGGACGCCGCGTGCCGCTTCTTGGTCTCGGCCCTCCAACCGCATCGTTTCGAACTGGCGGATTTGCGCCGAGCGGTCTTGGAGCGGGACTACGGCAGGGACGGGTACCGGCTGCGGGCGGACGGAATCTGCGGCCACTTGCAGCATGCCGCGGCCGAAGAGCTTCTCGAACCGCTCCGCGCCAAGGCGGCCGCACTCCGCGCCGCGGAAGAGCGCTCGCGCGAAAAGGTCCAAGCCGCCTACCGCAAGGCATGGAGCCGGCGCCGAGCGGAAGAGGCCTTCCGACAGGCGGTCGCCCAGCAGGTCTGGCGATGGACCGCCGAACGGACCTCCGCGTTCGCGGCACTGACGGCTTGGCTGCGGACGCGGTGGTATCATCTCACCGCGACCTATCGCTTGTTCCGCCTGGGGTTTTATCGCTTTTCCCTGTGGGGCGCGGCGGCGGCTTCGCTGGACGCGCTGCGGGCGATTCTGACCGGCGTCTTGCCGCTGCAACGCATTCAGGAGGCGCTGGGGCCTGCCCTTGAGGCCGAGCTGGACCAGGTCGCCCACGACGTGCGGCGGACCTTGGAGGATCACGGGCTGCCTCGCCCGGCGGAACCGCCGAAGGTGACGCCTCCACGCAAGCCCGACGAGCCCACCGACCATGGCCCGCTCGATCGCGGGCTGGATTGGCTGATGCGGCGGTTGGGCGCGGAGCCGGGCGACTCGCAACTATTGGAGGAGATTCGAACCGCGGTCGACGAGGCCGCCGAGGAAGCCGCCTCACGGGTGGCGCGGCGCTGGGTCGATGTGGTTGCCAACGCCCTGCCTTTCGTCATCCTGGCGGACGCCTCGATTCGCATCGGACGCGCCTGGGTGGCGAGCGGTTGGTACGCGGGAGAAACGCACGATTATCCACCTCTCGGATTCTACGGGCTGGCGGCGGGGTTGTTGGCGGTCAGCGTCCTGCCCGGTTACTGGTTGATCGCTACCCGCATCGCCGCCCAATGCAAGCACCTGAAACCGGCGGAGCGGTTCCGCGTCACCTCGCCTGCGGTCTTGGAGCCGCTGGCGGCGCGGCGGCGTGAATTGGAGGAAGTCATCCGCAAGGCGGAAGACCTCCGACACCGGGCCGTGCAGGCACGAACGCTGGTTTCCGCCGGACTGCCGGGGGCCGTCGCCGCTGGGGAGGACCGCGACGGGGTCGCATCGCCCGCCGGGCCAAGCCCCGCTATCGCAGAAAGCCGATGAAGAAGCTGAAGACCTGCTCGTCGTCGGTCGGTTCCTTGCTGACCGGGAAGGCGAAGTCGAGGGCGATCGGGGCGGGTCCCATCGCCGGAATGACGATGCGAAGGCCGAAGCCCGGCGCCACGCGGTAATTCTGGTCCCAGGAATCGACGGTCCGCTCGACCGTCCCCGTATCGCAGAAGATCACGCCGCGGATCAGGTCGTCGGCGGTGATGGGGAAGATGTACTCGGCGGAGGCAAGGAACATCATGTGCCCGCCGACGGGAATGCCCATCTCATGCGGCGACGCCCCGCGGAAGTCGAAACCCCGCAAGCTCGAATATCCCCCGGCGAAATAGTGGTCGTAGATCGGCGTGTCGTTCCCCGTGACGTTGAAACGCGTGCTCAAACCCAGGACGTGGCGCCCGGAGCCGTCCGGCCGTTGGCTGAGCAGGAAGTATTTTCGCAAATCGACCTCGGCGCGGGGATAGTCGTAGGTGCCGATGACCTGCTCGAACGATACCTGGAACAGATGGCCTTCGGTGGGAAGGAAGCTGTTGTCGCGGGTATCGTGCGTCAGCGCCGCCTCGAAGCCGTGCAGGATGCTCGTGCCCACGACGTCCAGCAGGTCCTGCGGCGTGCCGAACGGCGTGATGATCGGATCGCTGATCTTGATGTCCGCGCCGCCATAGGCGATCGTGCCCGACATGTCCGGCGTGAATTGATAGCCGAATCCGATGCGACCGCCCAATCGCTCCTCGTCCCACTCGCGGTAATTGCGGCGATAAAAATAGCCGCTGACGCTGAGACTGACGTTGCGGTCGAGGAAATAGGGATCGGAGAAGCTGACGCTGTAGCGGTGGACCTGGGTACCGGGAACGGCCTCCAAGCGGAACCTTTGTCCGGCCCCGCGCCAGGCTACGCCGTCCGCGATCTCCCGCCAGCTGCGGGGCAGGCGGGCGATGTCGAAGTTCTGCTCTTCGATCAGCACCGTGCCCAGCAGACCGGCGTCGGAGTTGACGCCCACGCTGAACAGCAGCCGGCCGGTACGGGTCTCGGTGACGATCGGCTCCAAGGGCAGATCGAGCGGCGGTTCGGCGGATAGCTCTCCCCCGTTCCAATAACCGTCCCATTGTCCGGGCGGAGGGCGATCCGGAAAGACGATCGGTGCGGCCTGCGCGGGCGGAAGCTCCGCCGCCGTGCCCTGGACGGGATAGACCGGGCCGCTCGCCGGAACGGCATACGCGCCGTCCGATCGGTCCGGCGCGATCGCTCCGGCCGGGTGCGCCACGCCCGATGAACCGGAGGCTTCGGTCGCGGAGGCCGGGATGACTTCCGGACGTTGGGGGCTCCAGCCGATGCCGCCGGCCGTGTAAACGGCAGGTTGGGCGGCTTGTGCGGAGTTCTGCGTGCGCGCCGGAGCTTCGTAGACCGCTCCTTCGACGGTCGGCGTTTCCTCCGCCGGCTTGCGTTGGGGCACGAAGCGGCCGAGCCAAGAGGGCGGCGAGGGCAAGCTCGTTCCCGCCCCCGGCCCATATTGTCCGCGATAAATCGTCGTCTCGGCGGTGTTCGGCGTCTCCTCGCCGCCGGTCGGCACGACGCCTTCGCGCCGGGATTCAGGCGGCGCGGCGGTGCCCGGCCGGTTCGACGGCGCCTTGTCTTTCTCCGCCAGCACCGGCCGTTGCTCCGGCCGGCCGGTATCCGGGTCGGTCAGTTCCGGAGGGCTGAACACGATCTTCGGCTGCACGCCCCGCGTGGGATCGACCTCGAATATCTGCGAGGCGCGGAGACGCCGTTCGCTCGCCCGAAGTTCGCGCGTGTCCACGATGTCGGTCGGCGCCAAGGACATGCGGTTGAGGACCGTGGTCAGCCGCGTGTGGGGAAATTCGCCCTGAATCTTCACGTTGATCCGGCCGACCTGGTATTGACGCCCCTCATCGATGCGATACACCAGGTCCAGCATCCCCGGCTCTTCCAAGAACCGCGGATCGACCTCCACGTCGGCGAAGACGTGGCCGATCGCGCCGTACTTGTCTTGCAGCTTGGCGATGTCCAATTGCAACTTGTTCTGATCGAAGTAGTCGCCGGACTTCAGCTCCAGTCCGCCCTGAAGCTTTTCCTGGGAAATCTTCTCGTTCCCGAAGAAGGCGATGTTGCGGATGCGGTAGCGAGGGCCTTCGTCGATGACGAACGTGACGGTGACCCATTCCCGATTGGAATCGAAGGGATCGGGCCGCACGTCGATTTCCCGGCCGACTCGGGCACGGAAAAATCCCAGGCCGCGATAGTAGGCCGTCAGCCGCTGCACGTCGCCGTCCAGCGTGTCGCGGTTGAACAAGCCGCCGATGAACCAGAACCAGCCGGGCTTGGTTTGAACCTGGGTGCGAAGCCGGGCGTCGGAGGCGATCGTATTGCCGACGAAGTCCGTCCAGCCGACGCGCTGGCGCCGCCCCTCGTTGATGAGAAAGACGGCCCCGCGGTCCTCCGGCTTGTTGCCCTCGAGGATCGTCACCGAGGCGTCCGGAAAGCCTTTGTTGTGGTAGAGCTCCAGGATGCGTCGCCGGGCTTCCTCCACCTGCCAATTGTCGAGCGGGTCGCCGGCCTGGAGTCCCGTTTCCTTGGCCAGCCGTTTGGCGTCGAAAACGCGATTGCCCGCGTAGGTGACGTAATGCAGCAGGGGCCTGGGAAGGACTTCGAACACGACCAAGCGTCCGCCGGGCACTTCCGGGGTGTAGGTTTTGACGTCCAGGAACAGCCCCGTGCGGTGCAATCGCCGCACGTCTTCCTCGATCAGATCGGGGTTGAACGGTCGGCCGGCACGGGTCTTGACGGAGGGCAGGAATTTTTCGCGGGGAACGCCCTTGGCCCCCACGATGCGGACTTCGGTCACCAATTCTTCCGGACCGGGATCGATGGGAGCGGCGGTCTCCCGGGGCGGCGTCATGGGCGGCTGCTGCGCCGAAACTGCGCCCGCCGCCGTCATTCCGGCTGCCAAGGCCGCCAGCCAAAGGCAGCTCCGGAACGCTCCGCCGAATCGGCTCGCGCTGCGCTGCCCACCACGTCGCGCGGCAAACCGGGTCGCAATGTGTTGGTCGTAATTCGTTTGCACCGGCTACGCGGCCTTCCCAGTTATATGAAGGTGTCCGGGAATGGATCGGTCGTCCCCGGACGGGCCTGCCACGTCGAAGGCAACAACCGGACACGACGCAGCGTGTCCTTCCGGGAACCGGGGTTGTTCCTAGTATTCCATTGCCGCACGCCCGGGTTGAAACGTCGGGCGATACCGCACCGTCAATTTCACTGCCGCGGTTCAAGTGCGGCCGAACCCCGCGCAACGGCGCGCCCGCGGCCGCTCCTTTCCGTTCGCGGCGAGGGCGAAGGAATACCCGATGATGCAAGGAATCGCAAGGCGGATTCCGCGTCCCCCCCAGTCCCGCGGATCGGAACCGCGTGCCACCGCCGAAAGGGGCTTGCCGGAACACCCGACGCGCTTTCGGATCCGCCGCAAGAGGCCTAGGAGGCTATCGGAGCGGGCAGGATTTCTCCGGATTGCTCTTGCCCCGATCCGGCAAACCCGGTATTCACTCCCCGGTCCGAGTGTTCGCCATCTCGCGTCGGCCGGGACGACCGATTTCCCGGGAACGGTTTGCATGGGTCGAATTCAGGAAGATTTCGCCGCATTGGACCGGTTGCCGCACGGGCGCGCATGCCCGTCCGCGCTACGTCTCCTTTGTCTTTGGCTCTTCTTGCCGCTTCTCGCGACGGCGCCGGTCTTCGTGGGTTGCCAAACGCCTCGGATCGTCCGCGAATTGGAGCGTGAGAATCGGGAGCTGGAAAACAAGATTTGGGAATTGGCGGGCTTGCTGGAAGACAAGCAGGCGGAGTTGGAGGCTTGCCGCCGGCAAGGCGGGGGTTCGACCGGCGGCGGAAGGGAGGCGACGACGCCGAAGCGGGCCGAAGAATCGGCGCCCCAGTGGCCCGGACGCGCCGAGCCGCCGCCTTTGCCCGGCCACGACGGCCTGCCGGGAATCGACGTTTCGCCGCCGCTGCAAGAGAGCAGCCCCGAGCGGGCCTTGCCTGGCAGCCGTCCGCCGCCCGCCGCACCGGGCGCTTTCGTCCCTTCCGACTCCACCATCGCCTTGCCCCAGTTTCCGGAAACAACGCGGAATGAGGCCCCCTCTCGTGACGCGGACAAGACCTCCGTCTCCCCCGTCTCGCGCGGCGAAGTCGCGGTCGCGACGGGTCGCACGCGTTCCGGCGGGAGCGATGAGGTCACCGCCGTCGTCTTGCATCCGGAGTGGGTGCGGGGCATCGACTTGGACGGCCGACCCGGCGACGACGGCATCCAAATCCTGCTTCAGCCGCTGGACGATCGCGGCGACATCTTGACGGCGGCCGCCCCCGTCACCGTGGTCGTGCTCGATCCGCAACTCACCGGATTGAGCGCCCGCATCGCGAGATGGGACCTCCATCCCGACGAAGTTCGCAGCTACTTTGTGCAGCGGGGCGGTACGTCGGGCTATTTGCTGGATTTGCCTTGGCCTGCCGAGCCGCCGGTCCACGGCGAACTGCTCGTCTTCGCCCGATACACCGCCGCGGACGGCAGAAAGCTGGAGGCTCAAGCCGAACTGAACGTCCGCCCCGCGGCGCCGACCTCGTGGAACGGCAATTGACCGCCCGTGCAACCCTCGCTTGAACTGGCCGCCGATCGAGCGGCAGACTCCCGGCGACCGTCGCTCAAGGCTCGTCGGCGTGACCGGTGGGGGTGGGCGGCGCCGCGCCCCGCGCGTGATCGTCCTTTCCGTTCCCCTGGATTTTCCGCAAGCGATCGGCCATGACCCGCAGCTTCAGTTGCTCCAAGTCGGCCTCGTCGGCCAGCTTGCCGAAGTAGTACCAGGAGGCCAGCATGTCGGCCAACGCGGTCAACAGCATCCACACGACCACGAGGGCGACGAATCCCCAATATGCCAGGGCAAGGTAAGCGGGGGCATCGCGGCTCGGCCACCACGTTCCCACCAGCATCAGCAAACCGGCCAGAGCACACAATCCGGCGGCCAGCAATCGGCGCCGGAATTGGCGCCGCCGAAAGGCGGCTTCGCCGGGTTCGCGGGCGACACGCCGCTGAAACTGCCGGCGCCCCAAGATGCTCCAGACCGCCAGTGCCAAACCGGCGAGCAGTACGGCGGCGGCAAAGATCGGCCCCGCCCAGGCGGCCGGGCGGGGAAGGTCCGCAGATTCCGCGAGCGGAAGGAGGGAAGAGGCGAACATCGACGTTTTCCACAGCACCACGCGTGCGGTCCCTCCCGCGAAGGCACGAGCCACGCCGTCCCTCCGCCGAGTTCTTCGGCCCTCTCAGACGGCGGACAACAAAAAACGGCCGGCGCAAACCGACCGTTCCGCCAACCGTATTGTAGTCCATCCCGAGGCTTGCCCGCTCGCTTCGTCGGAGCGCTTGCCTCTCGGTCGCCGACCGCCGCCGTCCCAGCGCGGAACCATCTCCGCGGGGGCCACGCCGACGGACGGCTTTCCAGCCGGTTCACTGCTCGCAAAGCGGAGTCTTTTTTTCCGTGATCTTGGGGCACTTGGGGGCCATGTCGGCATTGATCTGGATGTATTCCTGCCACTCTTCCGGCACGTTATCGGCCAGGAAGATGGCATCCACCGGGCACTCCGGTACGCAAGCCTCGCAGTCGATGCATTCGTCGGGATGGATATACAACATCCGCTCGCCTTCGTAGAAGCATTCGACGGGGCAGACCACGACGCAATCGGTGTATTTGCAGTCCACGCACGGCTTGCAAACGACGTGAGTCATACGACAACCTTTCTCCGTGAGGTCCCACCTGGGTGATCAATATACCCAACAACGTCCGGCCGCGATGTTAGCGGTCCCGCCGACTTCAAAGGCTCGGCGGCCGAAAAAAAGACGTTTCTTTCAACATCGTAGAGTGGCAATAATACGCCGTCAAGGGAACGGGAAAAAGCATGCATCCGGTGCCGATCGTTCCACGAACTTCGCCTTGGAATATCGCCGTCGCCGCGGGCAAAGAAATGGAGCATTCGGCATACGTACCGAATGCTCCGCGCATCTGCGTCAAGGTCGCATGCTGCGATGGAGCGCCGCATCCCCGCGGGACGCTTGGGCCGCCGTATCACGCCAAGGGACGCGAAACCAGCACGACGTCCTGGTCGGCCTTTTCGTTGAAGTCGAATCCGCGATTGCGGAAGGTGGCGAGCATGCGAGCGTTGTCCTTGGACGTCTCGGCGACGACTTTCTTGATTCCCCAGCGTCGGGCGACTTCCAGGCAGTAGTCGGTGAGCAGTCCGCCCAGGCCGCGACCGTGCCAACGGTCCACGACAATGACGGCATATTCCGCCACCTCGTGGTTGGCGTCGGCGACGAGCCGGCCCACGCCGATCAAGCGACGCTGCCCGTCTTCCTCCACCTCCGCCACGATCCCGATCTCGCGATCGTAGTCGATGAAGCAGTAGCGGGAGGCCATCTCGTGCGTGGTTTGTTTGAACAAGTAACTGAAGCGGAACCACAGCGATTGCGTGGAGCAGCTCGCCAGAAGCTCGTGCCACATCGGCTCGTCCTCGGGCTTGATCGGCCGCAGAATGACCGGCGTGCCGTCCTTGAGTTGGCGTTCCGTGACGAACTCCTCGGGATAGGGACGAATCGCCAGATGGGCGTACGGCCGCACTCCGTAGACCAGAGCGTTGCGGTCCACGATCACGCGGGCGTCCAGGGCGATGACCTCCTCCGGCGTGACGAGCAGCGGGTTGACGTCCAATTCCTGGATCTCGGGATAATCGGCCACGAGATAGGAGAACCGCATCAAGACCTCGATCAGCTTATCGATGTTGACGCCGGGCCGGCCGCGATAGCCGCGGAGCAGCGGCCAGGATTTGAGCGATTCCAACGCCCGCCGCGCCAGCGTTTCGTTCAGCGGCGGCAAGGCCAGGGCGCGATCCTGGAAGACCTCCGCCGCCACGCCGCCCATCCCCACCAAGATCACCGAGCCGAAGACCGGGTCGCGCTTGGTGCCGATGATCAATTCGAAACTGTTGGGGTAGCTGACCATCTTTTGGATGGTGCAGCCGATGATCTGGGCGTCGGGCCGACGCTCCGCCGCGCGTTGCGTCATCTGCTCGAAGGCTTCGCGGACCGCGGATTCGGTGGCCAGGTTCAGCTTCACGCCGCCCACGTCCGTCTTGTGCGTGATCTGCGGCGAGTGGATCTTCATCACGACGGGGAAGCCGACGCGCTTGGCGATTTCCACGGCCTGGTCAGCAGTCCGGGCCAGGAAGGGCTTGCTGACCGGGATGCCGTAGGCTTCGAGGAAGGCCTTGGACACGCTCTCCGTGAGGATCTCGGCGCCCTCGGTGAGCAGGCTTTCGAACACGCCCCGCAAGCGCTGGCGATCGAAGGAGAAGGAGACGGGGATGTCGCGCGGGGTTTCGTGCAGGAGGGTGAGGTTGCGGGCATAGGAAACGAGGTGCATGAACGCCCGCACCGCTTTCTCCGGAGTCGTATACGAGGGGATACCGAAATCGTTGAGGACCTGCATGCCCTCGGCGACGGTATGACCGCCCATCCAGGCGGCCAGGACCGGCTTCCGGTGTTTTCGCGCGATCTCGCCCACCGCCCGTGCCGTGCCCGTCGAATCGGTCATGGCTTGGGGGGTCAGGATGACGAGCACGGCGTCGACTTCGGGATCGTTCAAGACGACATCCAAGGCCTTGGCGTAGCGTTCGGGGGGGGCATCTCCCAGCACGTCCACCGGGTTGTTATGCGACCAGAACGGCGGCAGGAACTCGTTCAGTTTTTGGATGCTTTCTTCGGAGAGGGTGGCGAGGTGGCCGTCCCGCGCGATCAGGGCGTCCGTCGTCATTACGCCCGGCCCGCCCGCATTCGTCACGATCGCCAAGCGGTCGCCCTTGGGCGGTTGCTGCCGGGCCAGCAGCTCGGCGCAGTCGAACATGTCCTCGATCTGGAAGATGCGTTCGATGCCGGCGCGTTGGAAGGCCGCCTCGTATACCGCGTCCACGCCCGCCATGGCACCGGTGTGCGAAGCCGCCGCGGCGGCCGATTCCGCGAACCGGCCCGCCTTGTAGGCGACGATCGGCTTGGATCGCGCGAAGGCCCGCGCAGCGGACATGAATTCCCGCGCCTCGGTGATCGACTCGATGTACAGGATGATGGATTGCGTTTCCGTCTGCGAGCCGAAGTAGTCGATCAAGTCGGCGATCGTGACATCCAGCATGTTGCCGACCGAAACGAAGTACGAGAACCCGATCCCCTGGTCGATCGCCCAATCGAGCACGGAAGTACAAAGCGCGCCGGATTGGGAAATGAAACCGATGTGCCCCTTGGGCGGGGTTTCGGCGGCGAAGCTGGCGTTCAGCGAAAGACCCGGCACGATGATGCCCAGGCAGTTCGGACCCACGATCCGCATGCCCGGAAACTTTGCCTGCTCCTGGAGGATTTGGGCCTCCAGCTTTCGGCCTTCCTCACCGATCTCGCGAAAGCCCGCCGAAATCACCACTACCCCCCGGGTACCGACCTCGCCCAATTCGCGGATCAATCCGGGGACGGTCCGCCCCGGCGTGCAAATCACCGCCAAATCGGGGGCGTGCGGCAGGCTTTGGACATCTTTGTAGGCATGAATCCCTTGCACCGCTTCCCGCTTGGCGTTGACCGGGTAAACCACGCCCGGAAACCCCGAGCCTACCAAGTTCCGCAAGACCGTATAGCCGACGCTGGTCGGCGTATCGCTGGCACCGATCACGGCCACACGTTGCGGATGAAAAATCTTGTTCAAGTTTTCAATACTCACGGTCGTCTCCCGGAAGCTGAGTGAAACTGTGTGATTGCTGTGAAGCGGGCAATCCCTGGAAGCGTCGGAGGGAGCACCCGGGAAAGATGCAGTTTAACGGGCAGTCTTGTTAATATATCACGTCGGCGAAATCTAATGAAGGATTCACGATTGGCGATAATAGACGGCCGGCAACGATTTTTACGGTCAGCGCTGAATACAGCAATTCCGGTGATTGTAACAGCCGCATTCGGCAATAACCCCGCCGTGCTGCAACTGCGGAGTCGTTCCTGGCAACGAGAAATCTCAAGGCCCCGCCGATATCGCCCCTGGGAGCGGAAGCAGAGAGCAACGCCGACCGAACATCAAACGCGGTCGCGTCGTGCGTTCAAGTTATCTTTTTTACGTAAAGTGACGACGGCTTGTTTGAGCTTTTGGGCCGGCGCTCCGGGTCGGTTGTGCTAACCGCCCCGCCCGGGTATCGTTTGATGCAGGCGAAGGAGGCGCGAACCGTCTGCTCTTGAAGGTCTTTCGACGGGCGACCGAGCAGACCCGCGGGACGTCGCGTCCGACGGCCGCCGACGGCACGGAGGAGCCGCATGGTCAGCGACCGCGAATTGGATTGGGAACTCTTGGAACAGGCGCGGGGGGGAGATTTTTCCGCCTTCGAAGCCCTCGTCAGCCGTTACGAACGCCGCGTCTTCGGTCTGGCCCGCCGCATCGTCCGGAACGAACACGACGCGGAAGAGGTGGTGCAGCAGACCTTCATCACCTTGCTCGAGCACCTCCACGATTTCCGGGGCGAGTCGGCCTTCGCGACCTGGCTTTTGCGGATCGCGACGAATCACGCCCTGGCCCTGTTACGGCGCGAGGCGGTTCGGGCGACGGTGCCCCTGGCCGACGACGCAACCCGCAACGGCGACGACGATCTACCCTTCCCGTCGTTCATCGCCGAATGGCGGGAAACCCCGGATCAAATCCTCGGTCGCGCCGAGACCGGACGCATCCTGCGGGAGGCGCTGGACCAATTGGACGACAAATACCGGCTCACCTTCCTCTTGCGGGATGTGGAGGGGCTTTCCACGGCGGAGACGGCCGCGGCCCTGGGGATCACGGAAGCCAACGTCAAGGTGCGGCTGCTCCGCGCCCGGCTGATGCTGCGGGAAAAGTTGACCCGGATTTTCGGCGACGAAACCCGGGCCGTCGAACCGCATCGTCACGACGACGCCTGACGGGCGGCGCCGGGGCTGCGTCCGCGGGCTGCGGCGATCGCGGCCCCGCGCGGGTGTCTTCATCGTCGGGCGGCGCGGGCGGGCGCACGATTCCAACGCAAGCCCGCTTGTTCCTCCAAGTTCCGGCTCCAGCGGCTGTAGGCCTCGATCCGGTCGTACCACGACACCGAAATGTACGTCTGCTGGTTTTGCCGCACGAAGGCATCGTACAGTTGCGCCGGAGAGGGCTGCATCTCGATCACGCGAACCAGATATACCTTGGAACGCGGCTGGTTCCAGGCCACGCCGATTTCTCCCGGTTGCAGCGAGAAGACCGCCGCCATGAACTCATTGCCGGGCTGATCCACGGCATCCTCGTCCACCACCAAGCCGCTCGCCGGGTCCTTACGCTTGGCCTTGATGGAGCTGAGGAAGGGCGGACGCGACGCCGCCCAGGCCAAATCCAGCTCCCCGTACGTCAGCCAGGAAAAAGGCTCCGTCTCGGGGATGATCCGCGCGTCCTTGAACTCCTCCATGCCGGCCAGGTACTCGGCCAAGGTCTTGCCGGATTTTTCCGCTTCGGACGCCAATCGCCCGCATTCGGTCTCGGCCAGCTTGCGTCCCTCGATCAACCGCCACGCTTGCAGCACCTCCTCCCGGACGCCCGGATCGGTGAACTCGGGCACGTGTTCCTCGACGCGTTCGGTCGGCCAGGCAAGGTACTGGTTCTGGTTGATGTCGAAGGTCCGGCAGGTGAGGAATTCGCGGAGATCGAAGACGACCTGAGAGAAGGGGACTCCCTGCGAGTCGGTGGACTTGCCGATTTCCAAGGCCTCGACTTCCCAGCGAGGGAGAAGCTCGGTTTGCCCGTACTGGAAGCCCTCGCGGCGGGCGATTTCCTCCAAGTTGGGACGTTGAGGCGGTTCGGGCGGCACGGCCTTGGATTCCTTGGCCGACTCCAGCGCCGACAGATAATTGCCCCAGGCCATCTGATAGCGACGCATTTCCTCCTCGATCTTGTCCAGCGCCGCCCGCATTTGCTCGACCGCGATGATCCGGCGGACCTCGTCCCGCACTTCCTCGAAGGGACGATACTTCGGCTTCTCCGGCGCGGTCGGCGGATTCTCTCCTGCCGGGGTAGCCGCCGCAGCCCCCTCGCTCGCCGGCGGCGACGGTTCCGGTTGCGCGGCTGCGCCGGCGGCGGGCGGAGCGACCGCGGCATCGGCTGGAGCGGCGGGCGAAGCCTCCGACCCCGCCTGCGACGATCCCTCAGGCTCCGCGGCGCTCTCTTCCGCAAGGCCGACCAAGCGAATCATCGGCCGGTTCTCTCCGCGAGACTGATCCGACGACGCAGGGCCGTCCTCGCCGGAACCGCTTTCCGTGGACCCCGCCGGCTCTTCCTCGCTCTTTGCGCCGGAGGGTGCTT
>FWPU01006449.1_pt1 | contig 23395 bp, 22 predicted proteins | sample 2228361 | NCBI WGS metagenome assembly FWPU01 (sample SAMEA103939777, study PRJEB20133) | metagenome
CGGCCTCGGGCGGGTACGGCGGCCGCGTCGCCTCGTAGTCGGTGGCGTCGGCGAACCCGGCCGCCGCCACCTCGTGGACCATGCCCCGTCCCGCTCCCGCCGCTACTGCGTCGGGCCGATGATCATCCCGCCCGCGACGGTGTCGTTCGTCGCCTCGTCGACCAGTACGAACGAACCCGTCGAGCGGTTCCGCCGGTACTCGTCGTAGAAGAGCGGCACCGTCGTGCGCAGCGTCACCCGGCCGATCTCGTTGAGCGACAGCGAGGTGGCCGACTCGTCCCGGTGGAGCGTGTTCACGTCGAGGCGGTAGTGGAGGTCGCGCACGAGCGCCCGTGCCCAGCGGGTCGTGTGCTTGAGCGCGTACTTGTTGCCCGGCGAGAGGGTGGTGCGCTCGCTGAACCAGCACACCATCGCCTCGATGTCCTGGCCGACGTTGGGCCTGTTGTTCGGGCGGCAGATCATGTCGCCGCGCCCGACGTCGAGGTCGTCGGCGAGCCGGATCGTGACCGACATCGGCGGCACGGCCTCGTCGACCGGCCCGTCGGCGGTGTCGATCGACTCGATGGTGGAGCTGAACCCCGACGGCAGCACCACGACCTCGTCGCCGGTCTTGTACGTGCCGCTCGCGATCTGGCCGGCGTACCCGCGGTAGTCGTGGAACCGGTCGTCCCGCGGCCGGATCACGTACTGCACCGGGAACCGGCAGTCGATGAGGTTCCGGTCGGAGGCGATGTGCACCGACTCGAGGTGGTGCAGCAGCGACGTGCCGTCGTACCACGGCATGTTGGGGGAGCGCTCGACGACGTTGTCGCCCTTGAGCGCGGAGATCGGGACGAAGGCGAGGTCGCGCACGTCGAGCTTCGCGGCGAACTCGCGGAACTCGTCGGTGATCGCCCGGAAGACGGACTCCTCGTAGTCGACGAGGTCCATCTTGTTCACGCACAGCACGAGGTGGGGCACGCCGAGCAGCGACGCGAGGAACGCGTGACGCCGTGACTGCTCGACGATGCCCTTGCGGGCGTCGACGAGGATCAACGCCAGGTCGGCGGTCGACGCGCCCGTCACCATGTTGCGGGTGTACTGGATGTGACCGGGCGTGTCCGCGATGATGAACTTCCGCCGCGGTGTCGCGAAGTAGCGGTACGCGACGTCGATGGTGATGCCCTGCTCGCGCTCGGCGCGCAGCCCGTCGGTGAGCAGCGCGAGGTTCACGCCCTCCTCGCCGCGCTGGCGCGACGAGTGCTCGAGCGCCTCGAGGGTGTCCTCGAAGATCTGCTTCGAGTCGTAGAGCAGCCGGCCGATCAGGGTGCTCTTGCCGTCGTCGACCGATCCCGCGGTCGCGAACCGGAGGAGTTCCATCTAGAAGTAGCCCTCCCGCTTGCGGTCCTCCATGGCCGCCTCGGAGAACTTGTCGTCCGCGCGGGTCGCGCCCCGCTCGGTGATCCGCGACGCGGCGACCTCGGCGATGATCTCGTCGAGCGTGACCGCCGTCGACTCGACCGCCGCGGTGCAGGTCGCGTCGCCGACGGTGCGGTAGCGCACCGTGGCCTCGAAGACCTCCTCGTGCTCGAGGGGCCGGAGGAAGTCCGTGACCGCCATCAGCATCCCGTCGCGGCGGAACACCGGCCGCCGGTGCGCGAAGTAGATCGACGGCAGCTCGATCTGCTCGTCGGCGATGTACTGCCAGATGTCGAGCTCGGTCCAGTTGGACAGCGGGAACACCCGGATGTGCTCGCCCTTGCGGTGCCGGCCGTTGTAGAGGTTCCACAGCTCGGGCCGCTGGTTCTTCGGGTCCCACTGGCCGAACTCGTCCCGGAACGAGAAGAAGCGTTCCTTCGCGCGCGCCTTCTCCTCGTCGCGGCGCGCGCCGCCCATGACGGCGTCGAACCCGTGCTCCTCGATCGCGTCGAGCAGCGTCGTGGTCTGCAGCCGGTTGCGGGACGCCCGCGGGCCGGTGTCCTCGACCACCCGGCCGCGGTCGATCGACTCCTGCACGGACGCGACCACGAGCCGGACGCCGAGCCGCTCCACGACCGAATCGCGGAACTGGAGGACCTCGGGGAAGTTGTGCCCGGTATCGACGTGCATCACCGGGAAGGGGAGCTTCGCCGGCCAGAACGCCTTCTTCGCGACGTGCAACATCACGACGCTGTCCTTGCCGCCGGAGAAGAGCAGCACCGGCCGCTCGAACTCCGCCGCCACCTCGCGGATGAGGTGGATCGACTCGGCTTCGAGGGCGTCGAGGTGGGAGATCAGCCGCTGCATGGTGCGGCAATCGTAGGAAGTGTCAGGGCTGCGGCCAACCGTGGAGCCCGCATTCGGTCTTTCCGGTCGCGGTCCACCGGCCCGAGCGCGGGTCCTCGCCGGGGGCGACCGGACGCGTGCACGGCCAGCAGCCGATGGAGGGATACCCGTGCGCGACCAGCGGGTGGTCGAGGAGGCGGTGGTCGCGCTTGTACGTCGCCACGTCCTCGTCGGACCACGGCGCGAGCGGGTTCACCTTCACGATGCCGCGGCCGACGTCGAGGTGGACGATCTGCGCGTTGGCGCGCGACGGGGACTCCGAGCGGCGGATCCCCGACATCCACGCCTTCTTGCCCGCGAGGGCCCGGGCGAGCGGCTCGACCTTGCGCATCGCGCAGCACTCGTCGGTGTCGGTCTGCCACAGGTCGTCGGGCGGTACGAGCGGCGTCATCACCGTGAGGTTGAGGTCGTAGCGCTCGCGGATCCGGTCGACGTACCAGAGCGTCTCGGCGAAGTGGTACTGCGTGTCGAGGAACACGACCTCGATCTCGGGCACCGCCTTCACCGCGATGTCGATCAGCACGCAGTCCTGGAACGACGCGGCCAGCACGAGACCGTCGCCGAAGCGGTCGTGGGCCCACTTCACGGCGGCGGACGCCGGCTTGCGCTCCAGCTCGGCGGAGACGCGCGCGAGCTCGTCCAGGTCGACGTCGACGAGCGGGCGGGCGTGCACGGTGGGGTCGAGCGCCGTCATGTCGCCGCGCACTCCCCTTCGCCGACGTCGGCGACGTAGGGGCCCGTCTCGTCGTAGTCGACGTAGAAGTCGGGGGCGACGTCGGGCGCCGGGAACGCGTCGAGGTCGGCGACGGTGCCCGTGACCTCCTGCACGCCGCCGGTGCGCTCCATCCAGCGCGCGAACGTCTCGCCCGGCTCGCGCTCGGCCGCGTAGCGGCCGACGATGCGCACCACCGCCTCCGGCGCGGCCTTCGCCGGCAGCTTCGCGGACTTCGCCCCGAACTCGACCTGCATCTCGCCCAGCCGGCCGCCGAGCAGCATCTGGTAGCCGGGCGCCGCCCGCCCGTGCGCGCGCCGCTCGAGCCCGTCTCGCGCGGCGACTCGGCCCGCCTCGCGTGACGCCTCAGCGCGTCTCGCGCGGCGTCCAGCCGGGCGGCTGGTAGGCGCACGCCGGGTCGGCGGCGAGCGGGTCGCCGGTCGCGGCGTAGGCGCGCGCGCGCGAGCCGCCGCAGATCGCGTTGTAGCGGCAGGCGCCGCACTTGCCCTGGAGGCGCGTCCGATCGCGGAGCGCCACGAAGAGCGGGCTCTCGCGGTAGATCTGCGCAAGCCGGGTCGCGCGCACGTTGCCCGCGCGCAGCGGCAGGAAGCCGCTCGGGAAGACGTCGCCGTCGTGCGCGACGAAGACGAAGCCCTTGCCGTCGGTCACCGCGGGCGGCAGGCGCAGGCGCGCGAGCCCGGCCGGCTCCTCGCGCCGGCGCTCGACCAGGACCCGGCGGAAGGCCGGCGCCGCGGTGGTCTTGACGGCGATCCCCGTCTGCTCCGCGAAGTCGTGCAGGAAGTGGAACGCCGCCTCGCACTCGTCGGGCGTCGGCTCGTCGGCCGCCCGCGCGCGGCCGACGGAGACGACGAAGAAGACGCTCCACAGGTCGGGCGCGAGCATCTGCACGAGCTCGCCGATCGCCGGCAGGGCAGGGACGCTCGCGTGCCGGACGCTCGTGTTGATCTGCAGCGCGAGCGCGGCCTCCCGCACCGCCGCGCAGGCGGCGAGCGTGTCGGCGAACGAGCCCGGCGTGCCGCGGAACGCGTCGTGCGTCGCCGCGTCCGGACCGTCGAGGCTCAGCGCGACGCGCAGCACGCCGGCCGCGGCGAAGCGCTCGATCGCCGCCCGGGTGAGGAGCGGCGTCACGCTGGGCGCGATCGCGAGGCGGAGGCCGGCGCGCACGCCGTGCTCGATGATCGAGAACAGGTCGGGGCGCTTCAGCGGGTCGCCGCCGGTCAGCACGACGACGCCTGGCGCGAGCTCGGCGAGCTGCTCGACCAGGTCGAGCGCCTCGGCGTGGTCGAGCTCGCCTGGAGCCGGGAGCGGCTGCGCGCAGGCGCGGCAGTGCCGGCAGGCGAGGTCGCAGGCGCGGGTCACCTCCCAGATCGCGACCACCGGCGACCGCGCGATGTCGAAGCGCGGCATCCCGCCGCTCTGGACCCCCGGCAGGCGTCCCGCGGCCGCGGCGGTGCGGCGCTCCTGTGCGGCGCGGTGCGGGCGCACGGTCGGCATCGGAGCGGGAAAACGCGAGATGCATGCCAGGTTCCACCCCGCGTCGCTGCGGGCTTCCGCGCCCGCGCCTTGCCAGGCGCGGGAAGCAGGGTGCCTGCGCTTCCCCAGGCTCCGGAACGCGGCGGGCGCTACAGCCCGTAGATCCGCGCGACGTTCCCGCCGAGGACCTTGGACTGCGTCGTCGCGTCGAGCGGGGCGACGAAGCGCTCGAGCGCGCGCACCCAGGTGCCGGGGTGGTCGGGGTGCGGGTAGTCGGTCGCCCAGAGGAACGAGTCCGCGCCGACGTGCTCGACGATCAGAGGCGCCGCAGTCTCGTCCGGGTCCCCCGAGATGAAGCACTGGCGGCGGAAGTACTCCGACGGCCGCATGCGCAGCGCGACGCCGGCCGCCGAGATGGTCTCGTAGACCGCGTCCATCCGGTCGAGGAACGAGCCGATCCAGCCCGAGCCCGCCTCGAGCACGCCGAGGCGCAGCGTCGGGAAGCGATCGAGCGTGCCGAGCGCGAAGAACGAGAGGAACGCCTGCTGCACGCCCTGGCGGAGCATCACGTTGTAGAAGAACTCCTGCGCCCGCCCGAGGCCCTTGAAGCGCACCGGCACCGCCCAGGCCGGCTCGTACGTCGGGTGGATGGCGAGCGGCACGTCGAGGGCGCAGGCCTTCGCGAACAGCACGTCGTGGTCCGGGTGGCCGTGCGGCTTGCGCGTGTGGGTGAACGGCGCGACGAAGGCGCCGCGGCAGCCGTCGCCCACCGCGCGCTCGAGCTCGACCGCGGAGCCCTCCGGGTCGAGCAGGGTGAGCTGCGCGATCGGCACCAGGCGCCCGCCGCTGTCGCGGCAGAAGTCGGCGATCCAGCGGTTGTAGGCGCGCATGTAGGCGAGCGTGATCTCCGGGTCCTCGAGCTCGCACTCCCAGAGGAGGCCGATCGTCGGGTAGAGCACCGCCTTCACCAGGTTCTCGCGGTCGAGCAGATCGAGCCGCTCGCGCGGGTCGCCGGCGCCGTAGGGGACGTGGTTCATGTAGCGCCGGTGGGGCCCGGGCTTCGCGTCCGGGTCGCCCATCGCGCCCATCACGCCGAGGACGCCGTTCTTGGTCCGCTCCGACGGGCGGCCGTCGATCTCGAGGTACTCGGTAGCGCATCATGCCGCAAGGCGGCTCGCCGGACGTCTGGCGAGCGAGGCGTCCCCGCGACCGGCGGGGCGAGCAAGGAGAGACGACGATGGAACCTCTACGCCGCGGCGAGCGGCTCGAGCGCCGTCGCTGTGTTCGCCGGCGACCGGACGACCGGCGTGCTCACCCAGCTCCCGGGCGAGGAGGGCTGCATCGGCCTGTACGGCAACGACGGGCTGTGCACCGAGGGGCGGGCGCTGCGCCACGCCTTGCGGGTCGACGTGAGCCCGGACGGGCGGCACGTCTACGCCGGATCGTCGTACGACGCGACGGTCGCGGTGCTCGAGCGCGCCCGGCGCTGAGGAGGTCGCGTGCCGCGCGGCGGCGCGATGCCTCCCCGCACCGTCCGCCGCGCGCGCCTCGCCCGCCCGCGATGTCACGAGCCGGGGTCCCTCGACCCGTCAAGCCGATGGCGCTAGGCTGGGAGTCGGGGAGTTTCTCATGCTTCTGCGATTTGCCGGCGCGCTGCTCGCGGTGCTGCTCGGCGCATCCACGGTGGAGGCGACGGTCTACGTCTGGCGGCACCCCGAGGGCACGCTCGTCCTGACCAACGACGCCGACGACGTCCGCGAGGCGTCCGAGGACGCGCTCACGACCTACACGACGAGCAGCTCGTCGGAAGGCGCCTCGCAGGAGAGCGGCGAGTCCGCAGCGAGCCGGACGGCCGCCGCCGAGCGCTCGCCGACGGCCGGCCCGGGCGGCGCCTCGGAGACGAGCGCAGCGAGCGCCCGCCAGGCGACGAAGCGAGCCGCGCGCGAGGGAGCCGCGACCTCGCGCACGCTCGGCGCGACGGCGGAGCAGCAGCGCGGCGCCGCGGCGTCGCGCACGCTGGGCGCAACGGCCGAGCAGCAGCGCAGCGCCGCGACGAACGCTCCGGCCGAGCGTCAAGCAATCGACCCGCGCGAGCTCCTCGAGCTCGCAGCCGACCCGCCGCAGGTCATCGTCAGCATCGTCGGCGCCTCGACGCAGCCGCTCTCGACCTCGGACCGCGCGACCTCGCTCCGCAACGACGACCTCGGGGCGAACGGCCGAACGGGCCTCGGCGGCGCGAACGGGCGGAGGAGGCTCGGCCGCAACGCGCGCGCGGCGCTCGGCGCCGCCGGTCTCGACAGGCGCTAGCCACGGCGCGCGCGGCGCGCCCGCCGGCTGGTCGAGCCCCGGCCTCATCCGCTAGAGCAAGCGCGGGCGCCGGCGGCGCGCGGCGTCGATGCGCCACTCGAGGATCGCGCCCGGGAGGTGAAGCATGACGAGGCAGTGCAGCGGCTTCGACGAGCTGTCGCGCCCGCAGCTCGTGCGCGTCGCGCTCGAGACGATGCACGTCGGCCACCTTCTCGACCGCGCGCTCCTGCCGCAGGTCTACTTCGCGCTGCGGAGCTTCGACGCCGTCGACCGCGTGGCGATCGACGAGTGGATGGGCGCGAGCCCGGTCTACACCCGGCGCATGCGCCGGCTCATGCGGATCGAGGGCGACACGGTGCCGGCGATCGTCAAGGCGCTACAGCTCGATTGCGGCTTCCCGCACCAGTACATGGACGTCGGCTGGAGGATGATCGACGACCGGCGCTGCGAATTCTTCCTCCGCCACTGCGGCGCGCTGCTCGACGTCGAGCCGTACGGCGAGGAGCGGGTCCGCGGCATGTGCCACACGATCGAGGACCCGACCTTCGACGCGACCGCGTACGCGACGAACCCGCGCGCCCGGGTCCGGCCGATCCATCGCCCGCCACGCGTCGCGCCCGACCGCCTGCCGCACTGCCACTGGACGATCGAGATCGATCCCGCGAACGAGCCGGTCGGGCCGGCGAAGAACACGCAGGCGGTCGCCGCGCTGCCGCTCGCCCGGATCGCGAACGAGCGCGCGCCCGAGCGCGGCGCCGGGTGGACCGACTACGCGCGCCCCGTCGATCCCGAGTTCAAGCTCGAACTTTTGTCGAGCGCCACGCTCGCCGCCGTGGCGCGCGAGTTTCAAATCCAGGAGCACCTGCTGTCCGCGTCGGCCGAGATGGCGCTCACGGAGCGCCTCGGCGAGGCGAGCGCGCGCGACGTGATCCTCGCGCAGTGGGGCGGCGTCGGCTGGCGCGCGAGCGAGCGGCTCGCCGCGGCGCTCGGCGTCACGGGCGGCGGCGCCGACGCGGTCGCGCAGGTCCTCCGCCTGCACGCGGCCCTGCCGCCCGGCTTCTCGCGCACCGTCTCCGTCGACGGCGAGCGTGTCCACCTCGTCCTCGAGCCGCAGAGCGCGGAGCTCCTCGACGCGGCGCACCCGGGCTGGCTTGGCTGCGCGGCGCGCGGCGAGCGGGCGGGCTTCGAGGCCGCCGCGCAGGGCGTCGATCCGCGCGCGCGCCTCGATTCGATCGCGGTGCGCGACGGCGCGATCGTGGTCGAGCTCAGCGTGCATGCCGGAGCGGAGCCCGCGCGGATGCCGAGGGCGGCCGAGCTCATGGGCCTGAGCAACGCGATGTCGTTCCGCTTCACCACCACAAAGGACCGCGCCGGAAGCTAGGCGCGATCGCGGCGCGCGACGAGCGCAAGCTTATGTCGCGCGTGCCATGGTCGTTCGGCGGGGAGGAGACTAGATCCGTCGTCGAGCGATCATGACGGCGAACGACACGACCTCCCGCCCCGCGACGTCCGAACACGGGAGCGGCGCCTCGCGCGCCGCGATCGAGCACCACTACGATCTCGGCGCGCCCTTCTTCCAGCTCTGGCTCGGCAGCGACCTCACCTACTCGTGCGCCCTGTTCGGCGAGGCCGACGACCTCGAGACGGCGCAGCGCCGCAAGATCGACTACCACGCGCGGGAGTCCGGCGCGGTCGGCGCGCGCAGCGTGCTCGACGTCGGCTGCGGCTGGGGCTCGACGATGCAGCGTCTCGTCGAGTGCCACGGGGTCGGGCGGGTCACCGGCCTCACGCTGAGCCGCGACCAGGCGAGCTGGATCGAGGCGGGCCGGCTTCCCCGCGCGACGGTCCTCCTCGAGGGCTGGCAGGAGCACGAGCCCGCCGAGCCGTACGACGCGATCGTCTCGATCGGCGCCTTCGAGCACTTCGTGCGGCGCAACCAGCCGCGCGAGCTCAAGGTGGCGACCTACCGCGGCTTCTTCACCCGCTGCCGGGCGTGGCTCCGTGCGGGCGGCGCGATGTCGCTGCAGACCATCGCCTACGGGACGCTTCGCCCCGAGCAGATCTCACCGTTCATCACCAACGACATCTTCCCCGAGTCCGACCTGCCGACGCTCGGCGAGATCGCCGACGCGACCGAGGGGCTCTTCGAGATCGTCCGCCTGCGCAACGACCGGCTCGACTACGCGCGGACCTGCCGCGAGTGGGCGCGTCGGCTCGCGGCGCAGCGCGAGGCGGCGGAGCGGATGGTCGGACACGCCCTGGTGAGCAGCTACGAGCGCTTCCTCAGGATGTCTGCCGCGGGCTTCGAGCTCGGCGGTCTCCTGCTCCTCCGCCTGACGCTGCGGAGGCTCGACGGCTGGAGGAACGATGGCTGAGACGGCTTCGAGAATCGTGGTCGAGGGACCGGACGAGCTCGCGAAGATGCCCGAGGAGTACCGGCAAGTGCTCCTCCACCAGATGCTCGCCCACACCGAGGGGGAGCTGATGGGCGTCGCGGAGTATCTCCGCATCTCGGAGGTCGCGCCCAACGCGCACGAGCGGCTGTACTGCTACGAGGGCGCGCGGGACGAGATGTCGCACTACATCGTGAGCGCGGAGGTGCTCGCGGCGATCGGGGTCGACACCTCGTACATGCTCGCGCGCAACGCCGTGCGCAGCGCCTACCCGCAGGCCTGGCTCTCCGGGAAGACGACCTGGGCGGAGCGGGGGATCACCTCCTGGCTCGCCGAGTGGGGCGCGCTCGAGATCATCGAGGAGATGGCGCAGAGCAGCTACCGGCCGTGGGCCGCGATCATGCCGGGCATCATCGCCGACGAGACGCGGCACACCGAGCACGGCCGCCGCATCACCGAGGAGGCGGTGCAGACGGACCAGGGCCGCGCCGCCGTGCAGCGCGCGCTCGATCGCATGTGGCCCGAGGTGCTCGACATGTTCGGCCGGAGCGACTCGGTGCGCTCGGCGATCGCGGTCCGCTGGGGCATCCGCGTCCGCAGCAACGAGGAGGCGCGGCAGAGCTTCGCGACCCGCGCCCGCGCCGCGCTCCGCGAGCTCGATCTCGAGCCGCCCGCCGACCACCTGAACCGGAAGTTCCTCTGAGGCGGACGCAAGGGCCGTGGAGACCGAGCTTCGCATCGGCTGCGCCGACGGCCGGCTGCTCGCCGCGACGCTCCACCACGGCGGCGCGGGCCGCGGACCCGTCGTGGTGGTCGCGGGCGCAACCGGCGTCCGCCGGCGGCTCTACCGCGGGTACGCGCAGCACCTGGCCGCGCGCGGGATCGCCTCGCTCACCTTCGACTACCGCGGCGTCGGCGGCTCGCGCAGCGCTCCGCTGCGTCGCGACCCGGCGCGGCTCGCGGAGTGGGGCACGCTCGATCTCACGGCGGTCCTCGAGTGGGCGCGAAGCGAGCTCGGCGCACAGCGCCTCGGCGTCGTCGCGCACAGCGTGGGTGGCCAGATCCTGCCGCTCGTCGCGGCGCCGGAGCGCATCGACGCCATCCTCTTCGTCGCAGCGCAGGAGGGCTACTTCGGGCACTGGCCGATGCCGCTCCGGCTCGTCTTCCTGCTCCTCTCGTCGGTCGTCATGCCGGGGCTCGTCCGCCTCACGGGCTTCCTGCCCGCACGGCTCCTCCGCCTCGGCGAGAACCTTCCTCCCGGCGTCGGCCGCGACTGGGCGCGCTGGGCGCGGACGCGCGACTATTTGCAGCACGAGCCGTTCTTCGACCGGCTCGCCAGCCCCGCGCTCGCGTACAGCTTCGCCGACGACCCGCTCGCCCCGCGGCGCGCGGTCGACCGGCTGCTTGCGAGCCAGCCGCGGCTCGCGCTCTGCAGGCGCCACGTCGCGCCGCGCGACCTCGGGCTCGAGCGGATCGGGCACTTCGGCTTCTTCCGCCGGGAGCTGAGCGAGTCGCTGTGGCAGGAGTCGGCGGACTGGCTGCTCGCCGTCCTGCAGCGCGACGCGGCGGTCGATGGCTGCCCGCTCGCGAGGCTTCCGTCGTGAGCGGCGCGCCGCAGGACGCGAGCGGGGCGGCGTCGCTCGCCTTGCCGGAGCGAGGGGCGCGTCCTCTGCCCGCGGGTGCGACCAAGCGGTACGGCGCCCGCGCCCGCCGGATCGAGCGCGTGGTCCTCCTCGCGATCACCGGCGTCCCGCTGCTCGGCGCGGCGGCGGGCGCCTGGCTCTTTTTCTCGGGGAGGCTCCGCGCCGTCGACCACGTGATCTTCCTGGGGATGTACCTCTTCACCGGCTTCGGGATCACGATCGGCTACCATCGCCTGCTCGCCCACCGCTCGTTTCGCACGAGCGCGGTCCTGCGCGGCCTGCTCGCCGCGGCCGGGGCGATGGCGATCCAGGGGCCCGCGATGCGCTGGGTCGCCGACCACCGCCGGCACCACGGCTGGGCGGACCGGCCCGGCGACCCGCACTCGCCGTGCGCGGGCGCGCGTCCGCCGGGCGGCGCGCTGCGCGGGCTCTGGCACGCGCACCTCGGCTGGTTCTTCGACGCCGAGAAGACCGCGGTGCACGCCTTCGCCGCGGACCTCGTTCGGGATCCCGTCGTGGCGACCGTGGACCGGCTCTACCCGCTCTGGATGCTGCTCTCGCTCACGATCCCGGTCGCGCTGGGCGTCGCCACGGGCGGCGCGTCCGGCGCCTGGCGCGCGCTCGTCTGGGGCGGGCTGACGCGTGTCTTCGTCGTGCAGCACGTCACCTGGAGCATCAACTCGATCGGCCACAGCTTCGGTGTGCGCCGCTTTCCGACCCGCGACTCGAGCCGCAACAACCGCGTCCTCGCCTGGCTCGCGCTCGGCGAGGGCTGGCACAACAACCACCACGCGTTCCCGCGCGCGGCGGTCCACGGATTTCGCCGCGGCGAGGTCGACCCGAGCGGCCTCGTCCTCCGCGTCCTCGAGCGCCTCGGGCTCGTCTGGGACCTGCGGACGGCGGCCGACTCGGCAGGGAGGCGGCGATGATCGAGCCCCACGGTGCTGCACGACCCGGAGCGACGCCGATCGACGCGGTCGGGAGGACGGCGCTCGTCACTGCCCAGTGGCGTCTCGAGGAGAGCCGCCGCGCCGGGCGGCTGTTCGACGATTCGCTCGCCGCCTGCTTCGTCGACGAGACCGCCGAGCGGCTGGCCGCGCGCCTCCGCGCGCTCCTTCCGGAGGCGCCGCGGATGATCGCGCTCAGGACACGCTACATTGACGACCGGCTCGCCGCCGAGCTCCCCGAGGCCGCGCAGGCGGTCGTCCTCGGCGCGGGATTCGACACGCGTCGCCTGCGCTGCACGACGGGCGACGTCGCCTGGTTCGAGGTCGATCGCGCGCCGGTCCTCGAGATGAAGCGAGCCTGCCTGCGCCGGCACGGGCTCGCACCGCGGGTCACGTACGTCGCGTGCGACTACGTTCGCGACGACTTCGTCGACCGTCTCACCGCGGCGGGGCTCCGCCCCACGCTTCCGACCTACGTGATCTGGGAGGGCAACACCTTCTTCCTGCCGCTCGACGACGTCGTCCTGGTCCTCCTCCGGCTTCGCGAGCGGCTCCGCCGCTTCGACGTCTCGTTCGACTACATGTCGGATCAGGTGGTGGCGCGCTCGACCGGCGACGCGCGCCTCGGTGCCTTCGCCGACGCGTACACCGAGCTCGGAGCAGGCTTCGTGAGCGGGCTCGCCGACCTCGGCTCCTTCGCTCGCGACCTCGGGCTCGAGGTCGTCGATCGCTGCGCCGCGAGCGAGCTCGCCCGTCGCCACCTCCGCGCGGAGGACTGCGAGCTCCGGCTCTTCGACCACTACTTCTTCACCACGCTGCGCTGGGCGAGCCCGTGACGTGCGCCTGCCGAGCGCCAACGGCTGCCGAGCGGACGAGAGCCGCGGGGCACGTGCCGCATGCGCTCCCTCCGCCCGGCGAGTCTCGCCCGCGCCGCGCGCCCCTCGCGTCGCACCTGGTCGCGCGCCTGCGCGCTCGCGCTCCTCCTCGTCGCCCGGCTCGCGCGCGCCGACGGCTTCCTGCGCGACGGCCTGGGGCCGGTCCCCGCCGGGCGTGGCGCGACCAACGTCGCCCACGTCGACAACGGCAGCGTGCTGCTCGACAACCCGGCGGCGCTCGCGGCGCTCGAGCCAGCCGCGCTGGCCGACATTCACCTCGGCCAGTACCTCTTCACGTTCCGCTACGCGGACGCGGAGAACGCTGCCGCGGAGGGGAGCGGGACGCCGCTGCCGATCGCCGACGTCGCCTACCTCGCCCGCTCGCGGGCGAGCCGCCGCCTGGGCTTCGGCTTCGGGCTTTTCGTCCCGGCGGGCTTCGGGGCCGACTACGACCTGCACACCGCGCCCGCGTTCGGCCCGGGCAAGCACGGCTACCGCTCGTTCGCCGCCTTCGTGAAACTCGTCGGCGGCCTCGGCTACCGCTTGACGGAGCGGCTCCGCGTGGGTGCGCACCTCGGCCTCGCCGGAGCGTACGTGCGTCTCGGCCTGCCGTACTGGGTGCAGAGCGGCGCGCTCGCCGGCGCCCCGGTCGAGGCGCGCGTGCGCGGCGTCGGTGTCGCGCCGGCCTGGGCGATCGGGGCGCAGTACGTCCTGCGGCCCGGCACCGTGCTCGGCGCGAGCTACACGGCGGCGACCGACTTCACGGCGGACGTCGGCGGGCGAGCGCGCGTCGCGCTCGGCGGCGCGCGCGACGCGTTCGACGCCTCGATCGACCTCGGGCTACCGCGCTCGCTCGCCCTCGGCGTGCGGCACGACCTCGGCGCGCGGAGCCGCCTTTCCGCCGAGGTCACCTGGCGCGACTGGTCCGCCGCCTTCGACCGGGTCCGCTTCGCGCTGAAGCGCGGCAAGGGCACCTTCGGCGTGACGGAGCTCACCGACGAGGTGCGCCTCGCCTGGCGGGATACCTGGACGCTCGGCCTCGGCTGGGAGCTCCTCTGGACGCCCGAGACGACGCTGCGCCTCGGCTACACGCACCATCCGAGCCCCGCGCCCGACACGACGCTCACCCCGGTGATCCCGGTGACCCTCGAGCACGTGCTTTCCGCCGGCCTGGGCGCGCGCTTCGGCGAGCTGCAGCTCGACCTCTCCTACCAGTACACCTTCGGGCCGACGCGAGAGGTCGAGCGGAGCAGCTTGGTCGGCGGCGACCACGACGCGAGCCGCTTGACGGTGCGCGGCCACGCCTGGTTCGTCGGCCTCACGCGGCGCTGGGGGCCGTAGGCGGGGCCGCCGGGCGAGCGAGCGACCTTCCGCGCCTTGGCCGGCGGACGCGGTACGACCACGCGCCGCGCCCGGCACGTCGCGCCCGAGCGCACCGCGCGGCAGCGCGCCGCACGCGGGCGCTCCGCGCCGGACCTCGTCCCGCTGCCGGACCTCGTCCGGCTCAGGCGGCGTAGAGCTGCTGCAGCTCGGCCCCGTGCTTCTCCAGCACGGCGCGCCGCTTGAGCTTCAGCGACGGCGTGAGCAGGCGGTTCTCCTGCGTGAAGTCCTCGCGGACCAGCGCGATCTTGCGGACCTTCTCGTACTCCTTGCAGCCCGCGCAGCGCTCGTCGATGTCCTTCAGGATGAGCTCACGGACGCGCGGGTCGGTGTAGAGCTGCTCGTCGGTGAGGCCCGGCGCGTTCTCCGCCGCCCACTTCTTCACGTTCTCGATGTCGGGCACGATCAGCGCCACGTTGTACGGCTTGTTGTCGCCGTAGACCATCGCGTTCGCGACGTAGGGCGAGAGCTTGATCTGCTCCTCGAGCAAGGTCGGCACGACGTACTTGCCGTTCTCGAGCTTGTACTGCTCCTTGATGCGCCCGGTGATGAAGAGGAAGCCGTCCTCGTCGAGGTAGCCCATGTCGCCGGTGCGCAGGCCGCCGTCCGGGGTGAAGACCTTGGCGTTCTCCTCGGGGAGCCGGTGGTACCCCTTCATGACGTTGTGCCCGTAGACCACGATCTCGCCGTCGCGGCTGTCGCCCGTCACCTCGCGGTCGATCTTGATGCTCACGCCCGGGATCGGCTTGCCGACGCTGCCGAGCTTGCGCATCCCGGGCCAGTTCGCGGTGGCGATCGGCGAGCTCTCGGTCAGGCCGTAGCCCTCGTAGACCATGATCCCGAGGTCGTCGATGAACTGCGCCACGTCGCGGCTGATCGCGGCGCCGCCGCTGAACGCGTACTTGAGCTTGCCGCCGAACCGCGCGCGGACCTGGGCGAACACCAGGCGGTCGAACAGCGCGTGCTTGAGCTCGACGAGGAAGCTCGACTGCTTCTGCTCGGCGAGGCGCCGGCGCTCGGCCTCGTTGGCGAGCGCGGCGTCGAACAGCATCTTGCGGATCCCGCCTTCCTCGGCCATCCGCTGCTGCAGGCCGCGGTAGATCCGGTTGAAGATGCGCGGCACCGCGAAGAGCAGCGTCGGCTGCACCTCGGCCAGATTGTCGATGATCTTGTCGACCGCCTCCGCGATGCCCATCGACGCGCCCATCGAGAACAGGCCGTGCAGCTCGACGACCTGGCCGAAGCTGTGCGCCCAGGGCAGGAACGAGAGCGACCGATCGTCGGGGCCGATCGGGAAGAGGTCCTGGATCGCGCTCACGTTGCTCGCGATGTTCCGGTGCGTGAGCATCACGCCCTTCGGGTTGCCGGTCGTGCCCGAGGTGTAGATGAAGCCGGCGAGGTCCTCGGGATCCGGATGGACGAGCGGCGCGGGCGAGGCCTTCCCCGCCGCCACCACGTCGGCGAAGGTGCGGTCCGCCGTCCCCTCGATCGCGATCACGTACTTGAGCTCCGGCAGGCGGCTGCGGAACGCCTGCACGCGGTCGGCGATCTTCTGGTTCGCGATGATGAGGACCTTCGTCCCGGAGTCGGCGAGGATGTACTCCCACTCCTGGTCGTGCTGCGCCTCGTACATCGGCGCGAAGGCCGCGCCGAGCCCGTAGGTCGCGTAGGCCGCGATCGCCCACTCGGGGCGGTTGTTCGAGATGATGGCAACCACGTCACCCTTGCCGATGCCGAGCGCCGCGAGCCCGCCGCGAAACGCGTCCGTCTGCTCCCGGAAGTCGCGGTAGGTGCTCCACTCCCACCGACCGCCCTTCTTGACGCCGAAGAGCGGCCGCTCCGGGTGCTTCGCGGTGCTCCTCTCGTAGATCTCGATCAGCGTGCGGAACATCGGCTCGAACGACATGGCTTCATCCTCGTCTCCGCGGCGGCCTCAGGCCGCGGCCCGTGATAAGGCAAAGGTAACGCAGAAAATGCTCTCTGCAGGGCGCCATGCGCGGCTCGGGCGCGGCGGCCCCCGGGCTGCGGTCCGGGAGGTCACGGCAGGACCGCCAGCGGATCGCGCGTCGGGGGGCTCGAGCACGACGTAGGCGAGCGTGCGGAGCGTGCAGACGCCGTAGAGCGCCCCGCCGAGCGCGAGCAGCACCGCGCCCGTGACCAGGGCCGCCGGGAGGTCGGCGAGGAGGCCGCCGACCAGGGTCACGAGGCCCGCGTTGAACAGGGCGAGGACCACCGGCCGCACCGCCTCTGGAACGCTCAGCGAGGCGAGCGGGACCTGGGCGCGGCCGAGCTCCGTGCGCGCCGCCATGACGAACGCCGGGAAGAGCTTGTACGACACGCCGATCAGCAGGTTCGAGAACCAGCCGAGCAGGCCCGCGATCGCGTAGGCGGCCGCGAGCCGGGCGCCGAGCGCGTCGTCCACGCCGACCACCGCCGTCGCGGCGCCGCCCGCCGCGGCGAACGCGCACCAGGCGGTGCTCGCGACCGCCTGCCAGGTCGTCCAGTCGAGCGGCAGGCGATGGCTCACGACCACCCGCGTGACGAGCGCGGCGTGGCCGAGCACGCCCGCCGCAAGCCCGATCGCCAGGGCCGTCGCCGCGCCGCTGCGCGTGAACAGCGTCCAGGCAAGCGCCGCCACCGCGGCGACCAGCAGCACGACGAGCCGCCGCGCGACCACCACCGGGTCGAACTCGGGCAGGAGGAAGGCCGGCAGGAAGCGGTACGAGAGCGCGCAGACCGTGATGCCGACCCAGCCGGCGCCGGCCAGGTGCGCGTGCCCGGCCAGGTTGTCGAGCGTGCCGCCGGGGAGGATCGGGGGGCTCTTGCCGATCGCGAGGAGCGTCCCGATCGTCGCCGCGACCACCAGGAAGGCGCTGGCCGCGAACACCCCCACCTCGGCGACCCCGTGCCGCGGCGCGGTGCGCAGCAGCGGCCAGATGTTCGCGCAGAGCAGCACGGCGGAGCCGACGAGCAGGCCGCCCGCCCACGCAGCGCCGCTCCAGCGCCCGAGCCAGAGGTGGACGACGAAGGCGAGCACCCCGACGACGAACGTCGCCCACTGGAGCAGCGCGAGCCGCGGAAAGGGCAGGGGCCGCTTCACCAGCGCGGGGAGGTAGCGGTAGAGCACGCCCATCATCGCCATGCTGAGCCAGCCGAGCGTGATCATGTGGGTCAGGGCGAGGATCCGCGCCCGGTAGAAGTGGACGAGCAGGCCGCTCACGAGCAGTGGTGCCGCGCCGAGCGCCGCAAGGAACCACAGCGCCGCGGGGGCGAAGAAGAGCGGCGGCAGCAGGGCGTTGGCGCGCCCGCTCACCGGCCCGCGGCTGCCGGGTGCGCCCACGCCTTCGGCAGCGAGACGTCGCGGTTGGGCTCGCGCGGCGGCACGTTCACGCCGGGCGGCGGCTTCCAGCCCATCGCCTTCATGGTCTCGAAGACGTGGACCATGTTGAGCATGTCGTGGCTGTAGCAGAAGAGCTCGTTGCCCGCGTAGTAGAGGATCGACAGACCGGGCACGACCCAGCGCTTGCCGTCGGGCGTCTCGCCCAGCACCTGGTCCCACTGGCTCACGACCCGCGGGCCCTCGACCATGATCCAGTTCTGCGGGGTGTACCAGCCGTGGCCCGTGAGCCCGGCCATCGACTTCTCGAAGAACGCGCGGATCGCCTCGCGCCCCTCGACCCGGCCCCAGGCGGGGTCGATGTACGCCGCGTCCTCGGTGAAGAAGTCGGCGAGCACCGACCACGGCTTCCGTCCCGCGTCGATCTCGTCGCGCACGGCGACGAGCCTCTCGTAGGTCGCGCGAGCCTCGCGCTCGATCGAGTCCGGCATCTCGGGCCTCCCTCCGCGTCGCTCGGTCGGGGGGATGCTATCGGGATCGCGCCCGGCGAGCGAGAGCCGGCGGAAGGCGCTCGCCGGGCCCAGGAGATCACGCACCGCGGTCACGAATCGGACTGCCGGGCGGTCCTCGCTTCAGGACCCGCGAGGGCGCTCGAGCGGCGCTCCTCGCAAGCAGGCGAAAGGAGCGCGTCATGACGATCGTGGTGCTCGGCGGAAGCGGGCTCATCGGACGGGGGCTCGTCGAGATCCTCGAGTCGCGCGGGCACACCGCCCGGGCCGCCTCTCCCCGGACGGGAGTCGACACCCTGACCGGCGAGGGGCTCGGCGAGGCGCTTGCCGGCGCCGACGCCGTCGTCGACGTGACCAACTCCCCCTCGTTCGCCGACGACGACGTCCTGCGCTTCTTCGAGACCTCCACCCGCAACCAGCTCGCGGCCGAGCGCGCGACGTCGGTTTGGCACCACGTCGCCCTGTCGGTGGTCGGCTGCGACCGGCTGCCCGAGAGCGGCTACCTGCGCGCCAAGGCCGCGCAGGAGGCGCTGATCGAGGAGAGCGGCATTCCGTTCTCGATCCTCCGCGCGACGCAGTTCTTCGAGTTCCTCGGCGCGATCGCGGAGGCCGGCTTCGACGGGAAGGCGGTGCACGTGCCGCCGATCCTGATGCAGCCCATCGCGGCGCACGACGTCTCGCTCGCCCTCGCCGACGTGGCGCTCGGCGAGCCGCTCGACGGCCGGGCCGAGGTCGGCGGCCCCGAGCAGCTTCGCCTCGACGACATGGTGCGCCGCGTGCTCGGCGCGCGGCACGACGGGCGTCCCGTGGTCGCCGATCCGCAGGCCCGCTACTACGGCACGCCAGTCGACGACGCCTCGCTGGTCGCGCGCGACGACGCGCGCCACGGCGCGACCCGATTTGCCGACTGGCTGCAGCACGAGGCGCGGTGAGATGAGGGCTCACGCTCGCGGGTTGCCGTCCCGCGCCCGTGCCTGCGCTCTCGTGATGGGTTTGTCGGTCCTCGCGCTCGTGCTCACGCCGTGCCCCGTCGCGCGCGCCGGCGAGCCGGGCCGCGTGACGGATCTGCAGACCTGGCCGCTCCAGGGCGTCCCCGGCAAGGAGGTCGCGATGTTCACCGTGGTCTACGAGCCCGGCGGCACCGACCCGTCCACCGCCACGACGCGAGCGCCTTCGTCTACGTGCTCGAGGGCACGATCGAGATGCAGATCGCGGGCGGCGAGAAGGTCACGCTGCGCCCCGGGCAGATTTTCTACGAGCCGCCGGACGGCATTCACCTGGTCAGCCGCAACCCGAGCGACACGGAGCCCGCACGGTTCCTCGTCGTCCTGGTGAAGAACGAGGGCGCGCCGCTGCTGGTGCCGGTCGAGCGGTGACCGCGCCCGGCGCGCGACCGAGCGGAGGGGGTGGGATTCGAACCCACGAGACCCTTTCGGGCCTGCCGGTTTTCAAGACCGGTGCCTTAAACCACTCGGCCACCCCTCCGTTGCCGCGAAGGTAGCAACCGCGGCGCGTCGGGGCGATCGTGCGCCTTGCGCACAGCGAGAGCGGGAGGCCGAGCAGTAGCCGCCGGCTCGAGGCGCGGGCTGCGCGCGTCTGATCGCGGCAGTCGCGGTGGTGGCCGCCGCTCGGGGTCGGTCGCCCCGGGCGGCGGCGACCACCGAGGGTCACGAGGTCACGAGCTCACGGCCAGCTCGGCGGCTGGTCGGTGAGGAACGCCTGGGTGGCACAGCGGCGCGTGGAACGGGCAGGTGTTCGGCGCGTTCGGGTCGCACTCCTCGAAGCCGCTCACCCTCCCGTCACCGCAGATGGGTGGCCGGGTCGGCCGGTAGATGCGGATGATGTGTCGATACGAATTCAGATAGAAAATTTTTGTGCCTGAAACGCTTCCTCCGCACGCGACCAGCCCTCTCCTCCCGCTCCGCGCGGACTGCGCGCTCCTCCCCGCGTCCGGTGGACGAGCGCGCGTGCAGCAGGCAACCTGCGCGCCGTGAACGATCGCGACACCTCCGCCGGGCGGCTCGACCGGGCGCTGACCTGGCTCGCCGTCGTGCTGGCGACCGCGTGGCTCGCCTGGCTGCAAGCCTCCTTTCCCGGCCTCTACGACCTCGACAGCTACTTCCACGTCCGTGCCGCCGAGCAGCTCCCGACGACGGGCGTCTCGACGAGCTTCCCCCAGGCGACCCGCAGCACCTGGCGCGACGCGTACAGCGACAAGGACTTCCTCTTCCACGTCCTGCTCGTGCCGTTCGTCGCGGACGGTGACCTGGTCGGTGGGGGAAAGCGGGCGATCGTCTTCTGCGACTTCCTGGTCCTCGCCGCGTTCGCCTGGGCGCTCGGCCAGCTCGGCGCGCGCTTCGGCGCGCTCTGGGTCGTGCTCCTGCTCGCGACCAGCCCCTACTACGTGACGCGCCTCTCCTCGGTGCGGCCGCACGTCCTGGGGCTCGCGCTGGTCACGCTGGAGATCGCGCTTCTCTACCGGAATCGCTGGAAGACCATGCTCGCCGTCTCGGCGCTGCACGTGCTCGCGCACTCGTCGTTCGTGCTCGTGCCGGTGCTGCTGGCGGTGCGCGTCGGGGCGGGCTGGCTCGCGCGCGAGCCGTTTCCCGGACGGCTCGTCCTCGCGGTCGTCGTCGGGCTCGTCGGGGCGACGCTCCTCCACCCGTACTTCCCGAACAACCTGACGATCGCCCAGCAGATCGTCGAGATCATGGGCACCGTCGGGGTGCCCGGCGCCGCGATCCCGCCCGAGGCCTTCGGCAGCGAGCTCCGCCCGATCACCTGGCAGGCGCTGTGGGCGCAGGCGCCGGGCTGGCTGCCCGCCGTCGTCGGCGTCGTGCTGCTCCTCGCCCTGCGGGGGCGGAGCGCGTTCGGCGCGGCCGAGATCTACCTCGTCCTGTTCACCGCGACGGCGCTCGTCCTCGCGCTTCGCTCGCGCCGCTTCGTCGACGTCCTGGTCGTCGCGGCGCTGCTCCTCGCGGCGCGAGCGTGGACGCGCCTCGCGGGCGGCGCGCCGCTCACCGAGCTCGTGCGCTCACGCCCCGCGCGCGTCGTGCCGGTGCTCGCCGCGTTCGCAGCGCTCCTCACCTACGCCGTGCCGCGCGCCGCGTCCGTCAAGGACGGCTTCGCGCGCCAGGCCTACGGCGACATCTTCGCCCCGGCGGTCGCGAGCCTCGGCGAGCTCGCCGCGCCGGACGACGTCGTCTACCACGTGTCGTGGATGGACTTCGCGGTCCTCTACGGGTTCCGCCCGGAGGGCCGCTACATCTCGGGCCTCGACCCGATCTTCCTTTACCAGTACGCCCCCGCGCTGTTCGCGAAGAATCTGCAGCTCGCGCGCGGCCGCGTCCGGCGCATCGACACGGCGCGGATCATCGCGAACGACTTCGGCGCGCGCTGGGTCTTCGTCACCCAGCAGCCGCGCGACGGGCCGTTCCGCGCGCTGCTCGCGCGCTCGCCGGGACTGCGCCTCGTCTACCAGGACCAGGCGGCGCAGATCTGGCGGGTCGAGAGGCCTTAGAAGCGGGCGAGGGAGAGAGCCTCGTCGCCGCTGCGCTCGCGCCGGCCGCGGCCTGCGCCCTGGGGGTTGGCCGCTTCTCCTGGGGTGGGGGGCGGGGAAGCGGCCGGGGCGGGCCGCCGTGTGACCGAGCGCGAGCGCAGCAGCGAGGGTGCCCCGTGCGGCCGCGCCCCGGGGGGAGGGGGACAGGGGCGGCCGCGCGGCGGGGCTTTCCTACTGCGGCAGGACGTTGGGAAGGGACGTGACGAGCATGCTTCGCCGCGCTCCACCGAAGCGGATGTCGCTATCGAGGAACGAGTCGACGAGCTCTGAGTCCGCCTGGTCGGTGGCACGAGCTCGAAGGCCGAGCAGCGCGCCCACGCGGACGAACTCCGGGTCATTCAGGACGAGGAGGAAGGTGTCGGTTTCGGTGGTCGGCGCGGTCTCGTTCATGGCGCGGGGATCTATCAACGGCCGTGCCATCCGTGGCGGGTCGCGCCGCGCGTCGGTCGACCCCGCGCACGCCACGGCGCTCGCGCAGCGGACGTCCCACACGGTGCAACGACGCCAACGCGGATGCGCCTCGATCAGCGCGCCGGGGCGCGCGCGCGCCGGCCTCGAGCTTGCGCCCGTGCGGCTGCGCGGATCGATCAAACGCGCGCGAGCGTGCAGCGCTGCGGCGAAGCCTTGCGCCCTGCGGTAGCTGGACGCAGCCTCCGGCCCTTCCGGGAAGAGCGGAGAGAGAGGGATTCGAACCCTCGATACGGTTTTACCCGTATACGCGCTTAGCAGGCGCGCGCCTTCGACCACTCGGCCATCTCTCCGTGAGCGGCGGTCGGACCGAACCTTCCTACTGCGCCCCGTGCGGGCTCGCAAGGCGCGCCGCGCCCGCGCCGCCGGACCCGACTGGACACGAGGGACCGATACCGCTACCAAGCCGAGCGCATCCCACCTGCGCCCTTAGCTCAGCTGGATAGAGCGTCTGACTACGGATCAGAAGGTCGGGAGTTCGAATCTCTCAGGGCGCGCTCCGAAAAGCCCCGGCATTGCCGGGGCTTTTCTGCTTCTGGTGCCTCGCGCCGGCGCCCGCGGCCGGCGTTGACAACAACCGCTGACAACAACCAGCCGTGTTCGAGGCGGCATGCAGAGAGAGGCACGCAACCGGCAAGGCGCCAAGCAGGAGCCGCGTGGCAGCCAAGCCGGGGAGAGCCGCTGCGCTGCGCCCGACGAGTCCGGCCGTTGGGGCGGCCCTCAACCAGCGCCCACGGCTCCGGTGATCGCCCCCACGAGGGGGCTCCGCACGACGAGCCGCCGGCCGGGCTATTCCCGCATGCCGTTGCTTGGACACTCGCGCCGCTGACCACACCCGTGCCCGGGTAGGGCTCGTGGCCGGGCGGGGTAGGCGGTTTCCCATCACCCCCCCGCGCGGGAATTGACGGCGCAGCGCCGACGCGACAGGGTGCACGCCATGCAGTCCCGCCTGATACTATCGCTCGCAATCGCCAGCGCCCTATGCGCACCCGTGCCCGCCAGCGGGCAGAGCCAGCTCGTTCGCACCGACGATGGTAGGCGAACGCTTGTGAACAAGGATGTCAACGGAGAGCGCTGGGCGATCACGTACGATCGTGACCGCCGAGCCGTGACGGGCAACGTCCTACTGCCCGCGGGCGGCGCGACGTTCATTGATTGTGCGATTGTCCAAGTAGCGGGAGACACGCTTACGCTCGCGTGTCGCATCGCGGACGGCGCCGGCTGGCGCGACGTCGGCCCCGTGACGCTGCCGACGAGCTTCCTTGAGATCCCGGGCGATGGATGCCCGGAGCCGCGAGGGACCTACACGATGTCGTACGTCGATTCCTGCGGAGTCCGCGGGACGGCGGAGATCGACTTCATCAACATGCCCAAGTGCTCGCTGGATGCCGTGACTGAACCGCCCCGGGTTTCCCGGAGGCTCCTTTTCTTGGAAAGGGAGGAGCCATGGCGAGACCGAAGAGGTTT
>FWPU01006453.1_pt1 | contig 23387 bp, 17 predicted proteins | sample 2228361 | NCBI WGS metagenome assembly FWPU01 (sample SAMEA103939777, study PRJEB20133) | metagenome
ACCGCCGCCAGATGTACAAGCGCCGTTACCCAACCTATCCTGCCCATGTCAAGGACTTCGTGTACCCGTGATGTTATCCACTCCCTAATGTTGGCATTCCCCCCTGCGCGGATACAATTAGAGGCGCATGGATCATCGCAACGCTGCCTGCAAGGATGAGATCCCTATGCCAGAGCCTCTGCATGATGGCGCACGGGTGCACTTTATGGGGATTGGCGGTTACGGCATCAATCCCATTGCCCGCGTGATGCACGAATTAGGTTACACCGTCTCCGGCTGCGACTTTCAGGAATCTCCGCTTGTCGCTCCCCTGCGTGAGGCAGGCATCCCTGTGGAGATCGGCCACAGCGCCGTCCATCTGGATCGCTACATGCCCCAGGCATTGGTGATCTCCTCCGCCATCCCCCCTGATAACAGCGAGGTGTGGGCTGCCGCCGAGCGTGGCATTCCGGTCTTCAAACGCGCTGGCATCCTCGGGGCGCTGATGCAGGAACGCCTCGGCATTGCCATCGCCGGCACACACGGCAAGACAACCACTACCGCCATGACGGTCAGCGCATTGGTGGGCTGCGGGCAGGACCCCACGTTTATCGTCGGCGGGGTGCTGCGCGATCTGGGCACCAACGCCCGCGCCGGAAGCGGCGAGGCGTTCATCATAGAGGCCGATGAGTACGACCGTATGTTCATGGGGCTGTGCCCGCGCATCGCCGTCATCACCACTATAGAGATGGATCATCCCGATATGTTCGCCACGCTGGCCGATGTGCGGGCGCTGTTTGAGGAGTTCGCTGCACTGCTGCCGGAAGACGGTCTGCTCATCTGTGGCCACGATAATGAGGAGGCGCGGCGTATCGCCGAGGGACGGCGAGCGCAGGGGCAACCTGCCATCACCTACGGCCTGCTGGGCGGTGATTGGAGTGCTACGGAGGTGCTGCCCAATGAGCAAGGCGGTATGGATTTCGTGGCCTACTACGGCGGCCAACCGCTGATAGAGGTCTCGCTGCTGGTGCCGGGGATGCACAACGTGCAGAACGCATTGGCAGCGTTGGCCGTCGCCGATGCCCTGCACCTGCCTCTAGAGCAGGCTGCTGCGGCGCTAGGAAGCTTCAGTGGAGTGGGGCGGCGCTTTGAGCTACGCGGCGAAGCTCAACAGGTAGCCATTATTGACGATTATGCCCATCATCCCACTGCCATCCGCGCCACGCTAGCCGCTGCCCGCTTGCGCTACCCCGCTCGCCCTATTTGGGCGGTGTGGCAGCCGCACACCTACAGCCGCACCAAAGCCTTGCTGGATGAGTTCGCAGCCAGCTTCGCCGAGGCCGACCACGTGATCATCACCGATGTCTTCCGCTCGCGCGATACGGAGACCTTTGGCATTGGGCCGCAGGATGTGCTGGCGCGCATGGGCTACCACCGCGACGCCCGCCACATCGGCGATCTGGACGCCGTGGTGGAGTTCCTTGCACTGAACGTGCGGCCGGGCGATGTGGTCATCGTGATGAGCGCAGGGGATGCCACCCGCGTCAGCGAGGGTTTGCTGGCCATGTTGGGCGGGGGATGACCTTCCTGCCGATGGAAAGGCGGACAGCGGCTCAGTAGCCGCCGTCCGCCTTTCACTCCTTTCACCCCTCACGGACCTTGCGCCCGCTCAGGGGCATCCCAAAGAGTGGCGCAAAGAGGCACAGATCAAAGACCCCTGCCGCCAGGGGGACAACCCCTACCACGGCCAGCACGATCCCCGCCGTGCCCTTGAGCAGCAATAGCCCCACCACCACGAGGGCAATGCCCGCCACAATGCGCATGATGCGTCCCGCCGCCGAGGACATGAACTTAACGAAGCCCATTGCCTTTTCGCTCCTTTTGGGTAGGAATACTCAACTAGAGTTGAGTATAGCGCGCGGTGCAAGGGGAAGTAAACAGCACTGCTGCTGTTTTCCTACGGTTCTGCGCAGCCTGGCGCTGCTCGCCCTATGGCTCGCCGGAGGGCAGCGTTACGTCCAGCCACAGCTCCTCGCCCTCGGTGGAAGCGGGCAGGCGCTCGCCAGTGCGCCAGTCGTAGAGGGCCACAAAGAGCCGAGCAGCGCCGGATGGGCAATGGGGGGGCAGCAACAGGCTGTGACGATCTAGGACGCTTTGGCCTGGCTGCCAGAGTGAGGTGGGCGCATAGCCTGCCGCAGGCCATCCGTCGTGCTGGCCGAGGCGTGCGCCGTCTCGGTCAAAGAGCTGCACCGTGACGGAATAATCCAGCGGCAGGGGGCGCAGAGCCTCCCACCGCAGAGCGACGTTCAGCCAGCAGGCGCCGGAGTGGTGCTCCAGCTGCCAGCCTGCCTCATCCAGCCGTGCGGCGCTATCGCCGAAGGTCACCCCCACCGGGTGCATGGGCAGCTCGCTGCCAAAAGTGTAGAAGCTCAAACGCAGCACCTCATCCAGATAGAGATCGCCGCCGAGGTAGCCACGCTCGGCCAGCCATTGCTCCACCGCGCTGTCACGGTTGCCATGCGCGGCGCTCTGCGTCACCAGCCACAGGCGCGGATGGCGGGCGACCATGTGCTCCAGCATAGTTTGCACCTCGGGGCGCAACTCCGGCTCAATGAAGAAGTTGGCTTCCGGCACATCGCCGCGGTAGCGATCCACCCACGCCAGATAACCATCCGGCAGCAGCAGGACGAGGCCATCGCCGTGCACCACGTGAGCAGCGAGGTTCTCCACCACTTTGTCCAGCGCTGCCCACTGGGTGGTCTCAGCGGGGAGGTAAGCCGCCGGCGCATGCGGGTAGCGGATGAGCATCAGGACAGCCAAGAGGAGGCTAAAACAGCCTGCACCCAGCACCATCTTGGGGGCCAAGCGCTGCAGGGAGCCGACAAAGGCGGCCAGCAGGGCCGCCAGCGCGGCGACAATGAGCAATGTCAGCAGGGCGATGAGCAACCCATCAGGCTGGCCGTGCGCCATCCACAGCACATCCCAGTTGCGCGCCTGCACCAGCCGCAGCAGGCGCACCTGCGGCATCTGCGAGGGACTCATGAAGATGGCGTAAGGGTCAACGGGCTGCTGGCCCCATGTGACAGCAGCCAACAGCAGGTTGATGTCGCCTTCTACCACGAGCGCATCAAACAGGCTGGCGAATGCCTGCGTAAGGAAGGAGGCCAGCAGGAGCGCCGCGGCAGTGAGCCGCGTTAGCAGCGGCTCACCGGCGATCAAGCGCTCCAGTGCAGGGACGGTAAGCAACACAAGGGCAGGCATCACCGCCACCAAATAGCGCGGCCCCCACGACACTCCCGCCCACCAGATCGTCCATCCGCTGTAGATGGCCCAGACCAACAGCGTTTGCCCCAGCGCGAGGGCTATCATGGCGCGCCGTGTGCGCCAACCCTGCACTGCTCCAAAGGGTACCAGCAGCACGAACGGCGCATACCAGATCACCCCGCGCGGCGTGCTGAAGAGCTGCCCCAAGCCACCCAACCACAGCCGTCCCAACCGCACCATGGCGCTGGTGACAACGTGCACGTGGCCAGTATCCAGCGGCGAGCCGAAGCGCACGGCGTTGTACAATCCCTGCCCTGCCAACACAATCCCCGCCGCAAGGACGAAAGCCGCAAGGTGCGGCAAGGCCTCGCGCCAGCGGCGGAATGAGCGGGGAAGCAGCGCCAGCACGAACAGGGGAGCAGTGATCCATGCCGGCAGAATGCTGGCGCCTGCCAACCCCATCCCCAATCCGGCGGCCAGCGCCGTGCGCCAACTGCCTCCCTGCCGCGCTTTCAGCACGCCCCACGTGGCGATGAGCAGCCCCAGCGCGCCGGTCGTCTGGGTGAAGAGCGTTTGGGCGTAGGGCCATGCCATAGAGGCCAAACCGTAGGTCAGCGCACCAACTAACGCTGTGGCGCGGCGGTAGCCCTGATCGCGCAGCAGCCGATACAGCAGCCCACCCGTCAGCGCCGTGACAAGCGGCGGCAACAGAAAGGCCGTCCGCACTGGGCTGATCCCTAACCGGTAGGCCAGCCACACCAGCGGCGCGATCAGCAGCGAGGGGGCGATATCCTTAAGGCTGTACATGTGGCCGCCCAGCCCCGGCGCAGTGACCGAGCCTTCCCCCATGTACAGGTACATCCAGAACATGCCATCGGTATCCAGCCCGCCGCGTGCGACGAGGTTGCGCGCCAGCACGAACACAGCCAGTTCATCCGCCGATTGGAAGCGCAACGAGGTGGTGCTCAAGTACACCGCCAGCAAGAGCAGCGTCAGGGCGGCGGTGATGAGCCGATCGTCAGATGCCGACAACAAGAGGGACAAGGGGTTCAAGCCCCCCACTGCCTTCCTGAGCGTGTGCCACCAGCGCATCTGTTTCATCATGCCGCCAGCCTATGTTCCCTATTGCGCCAGCACCAGCAGCGAGTGCCCCCCAAGGAGGCGCACGGTGAGGTCAGCGCTGAGGGACATGAGCATTCTCCTCGGGATTTTAATGAGCCTGAAGATAAAGCCCTTCCCCTGCTCAACGGTGGGCGTGTAGAAGTAATCCACTACCTCATAGCCGCTGTCGCGCAGGGTCAGCAGGGCCGTCTCTTTGGTAAAGTAGTGCAGGTGCCCCACGCTCTCCCGCGCCCGCAGGATGGGCGTGCTGCGCAACACTGTCTGCACCGAAAGGTCCAGAGGGATGTGGAAGAGCTTATAGCGCCCTTTGCCACGCAACTTGCGCAGGAAGCCCATGTAATCTTCCACGTGCTCCAAAACATCCAGACACAGCAGCAAGTCAAAAGGCGGCGTGTCTTTGCTGAGCAGGTCCTCGCAGTAGAAGGTCAGCCGTTCGTTCTCGTGCGGCTTACACAGCGCATAAGCCTGCGGAGAGATGTCGTAGCCATAAAAGAGCGTCTCCGGCGGCATGTGACGCTGCAGGTGGAGGAGGATTTCCCCCGCACCGCATCCTACCTCACACACCGTCTGGATGGGCAGCTGGTAGCGCGCCAGCATCTTGAGCACCTGCTGCGCCTTCCACCGAGAGTCCTCGGTATGGTAGGTGGGGTTGCGGTGCAGGTACGTACCGTTAAGGTAGATGTTCCTCTCCATAGGCTGCCCTCATTGCAGAGTTGCCGCTCACCATGCCTCGCGGTTCACCAGCCAGGCGAAGGCGCGCAGGGTGGTACTGTGGCGCACCCGCACGCGCCGCAGCGCATAGGGATAGCGTCCATATTGCACCGTGCCATCGCGGGTGGTGACGGCCACGCGGTGCCCCGTCTCCTGCAGCAAAGAGACCGTGGTGGTAGAGTAGCGCCCCAACGGGTAGCAGAACACCTGAGGGCGTGCGCCCAGCGCTGCCTCTATGGCTGCCGCCGCGCCCTCTATCTCATCCCATTGGGCAGCACGGTCCAGCGCCGTCAGATCGGGGTGGGTAGCGCTGTGGTTACCGATCTCCATACCCATCCGTGTCAGCTCCGCCGCTTGCGCCCAGCTCAGGTAGCCAGCTTGCTCCATGCATCCACTGATGAGGAAGAACGTGCCCACCATGCTCCCCTCGGTCAGCACAGGCGCGGCGACCTCGTAGGCGTCCGCATAGCCATCGTCAAAGGTGAGTACTACGGGCTTCTCCGGCAGGTCGGCGCCATCCAGCAGGGCCGCAGCGACCTGCGCCAACGTGACAGCGGTGTAACCGTTCTCGCGCAGCCAGCCGATCTGCTCAGCCAGCTGCGCCGCCGTGACAGTAAGGTCACGGCGCAGAGGGGTAGCACCTTCGGGCACCTCGCCGACGTGGTGATACATAAGGATCGGGCAGCGCAGATAGCGGCGCGGTGCTGCCTCTTGGGCAAGGGCAAGGCGCGGCATCAGCAGCCCCGCCCCCGCAAGGGCAGCGGCATGCAAGAATTGGCGGCGTGAGGAAGATGCGCTCATGATACCTTCCTTAGGTTGGTTTCTCACCCCTCATCCGCGCCTTCTCTTCCCTCTCTACCGATGGAGAAAGAGAGGGTTTCAGGATGGGAGTTGAGGCCCTCAATAAACCAGCGCAATGGCAATGTCGTTGACGTTGGTGCCGGTGGGGCCAAGCTCAATCAGCCCACCGACTTGCCGAAAGAACGTGTAGCTATCATTGTTGTTGAGATAAGCCTCAGGGTCAAGTCCCAAGGCGCGCGCACGGGCGCACGTCTGGCCCGTGACAATGGCCCCGGCAGCCTCGCTGGGACCATCCACGCCGTCGGTGGCGAAGGCGGCCACGGCCACCCCCTCCACGCCGTCCAGCGCGATGGCAGCGGCCAGTGCCAACTCCTGATTGCGCCCGCCGCGCCCTGTGCCGTGCACGGTGACTGTCGTCTCACCACCCATCAGGTAGCAGGCGGGGCGATCAGGGCGCTGCAGGATGTCGCGCGCGCGCAGCGCTAAAGACATCCCCACCAAACGCGCCTCACCTTCCACGCCAAACTCAAAGCCGACCACGCGCCAGCCCTCTTCAATGGCGCGGCGGCGGGCAGCTTCCAGTGCCAGCCGGTTGCTGCCGATCAGCAGGTTGGTGACATGCGCCAGCGCCGCATCGCCGGGCTTGACGGTCTCGGGCCGCTCGCCGCGCGCCCCTGCCTCTAAGTGAGCGGTGACAGCAGGGACAGCATCCTGCACACCATAGCGGCACAGGACAGCCAGCGCATCAGCATAAGTGGTGGGGTCAGGGGCGGTGGGGCCAGAGGCGATCACGCTTAACGCATCGCCCACCACATCCGAAAGGATGAAGCTCCACACCCTGGCAGGATAGGCCAGCCGCGCCAGACCGCCGCCTTTCAGCTGCTCGCAGTGCTTACGCACCGTGTTGAGGTCAGTGATGGGCGCTCCAGCCTTCTGGAGCGCATCCGTGATGAGGCGCAGGTCTTCCAGCGTGAGGCCCTCGGCAGGTAGCGTCAGCATAGCCGACCCGCCGCCGGAGATGAGGGCGATGAGGTTATCGCCCTCGCCCGCCTCACGCGCTACCCGTGCGATGGCCTGTGCAGCGTGGATGTTGCGCTCATCGGGCAGGGGATGCGCCACCGGAAAGGCCTCAAAGCGCAGGGCGCGCTCCCTGATCTGCTCACCCAGACGCGCCAACCGCTGTGGCACCACAGCCACTGCACCCCCCATCAAGCGCTCGCCGCACAGCTCCTCAGCTTTGAGCGCCATCTCCAGCGCCGCCTTGCCCGCGCCGATCACATAGCAGCGTTCGGCTTGTTCCAGCGCCAACGGCCAGTTGTAGGCCAGCGCCCGCGCCGGATCGGCTGCTTGCATAGCCGCTTCTATGAGAGCGTAGATATGGCGGGGGTGATCCTCAAAACGCAGAGGAGGCGGCTCGGTGTACAGGGTGCTTCGGCGCAACATGATAAGATGTCCCTACGGCGTGTTGACCTTCCGTGCTGCCTCGGCAGCAGCCTCAAAGGGCAGCGTTCCGCTCAACAGGACAGCCTCCAGCGCGTCCTGCAGGGCTGCTCCGGCGCTGGCCCGCAGGCTGGCCTCAGGAGGGACAACAGCACTGCGCAGCAGTCGGTCACCAAAAGCAACATACGGATCGCTATCCCCCCATACGGCCAGCGCGCTGACCTGCGAGGGGAGCCATCCCACTGCTTGGGTGTAGGTGCCGTGATTGACGGGGTTCATCAGCTCATTCACCAGCGCGATGGCCGCCGCCTGCCGGTCAGGTTCACGGGTGACCATCACCCACATCCAGCCGCTGGCCAGTGCATAGGGCTCACCGCTCAGCGTTGGCGTCCACGTGATGCCAGTATTGCGCACGTTGGCACGCCCGTTCAGGTAAGCCGTGGAGGTCACAGCAGCCAGCCCCGCCTGTCGGCTTACGTACTGTTCCCAGCTCTGTGTCATGTCGGTCAGTTGAAACAGAGCGGTATCTACTATCCCTACCGCGTGTGCTTGGGCGTAGAAGCGCAACACCTCGGTCAACACGACGGGGTCCACAAAGGGGGCGCCTGTCTCATCTGCTAGCCTCCCTCCGGCGGCCAGATACTGCAGGAGCAGCGTCTCGTTGACATTCCCTAGCGTGCCAGCGGGGAAGACATAAGGCACGGGGCTGCGCAGGACGGCCTCAAAAGAGTTGGGTGGCTCTTGAAAGAGCGTCTCACGGTAGACCACATGCGCCACCTGCAACACGTAGGGCAAGCCCATTACCTGCTCCCCGACCGTCCCTAGTTCAAGCGCCACTGGATAGAGATCGCTGAGCAGAGCGGGGTCAACGAGGCCCTCCAGCGGCACGATCAGGTTGTCGCGGGCGGCCTGCGTGAGGGCGGGACGGTCCAGGAGCGTCAGGTCGGGCAGGATGCTGGGGGCCACAGCCGGTGCGCTGTGCAGGTAGGCAAGCGTGCTCCCAGGGCCACTGGTGAGCTTGGTGTAGAGTTCCACGCGGATATCGGGGTGACGCTCCTCAAAGGCGGCGATCTGATCGATCAGCGCCTGCCCACCCGCCGTTTCGGCACGGGGCGCAAGCGCCTCCGGCAGCCACACCGTCAGGACGAGAGGCTCGGCGGAGGGGATCTCGGTGAAGCTCGCTGTGGCGGTTGCGGTAGGCGGTTGAGGGGTATCTGCTGGAAGGGTGGCACTGGGGGGCGGCACTGCGGAGGTTGCCGTCCCAAAGGGCAGGCCCTCACAGCCTACCAGCGCAAGGGCAGCCGTAAGGATGAGGAGGCACCTTAGAACCCCGCCCCTCAGTTCCCTCTTCCAAACAGGCGCAGTGGGGGCAAGGTCAGAGGGCGAGGCCTTTCTTAACGGAGCAAAGCGCGAGCTTTTCCCCATGATCAGCATTCCGCACTAGAGCGGCATCTGCGCCGCACCGCCATCCACCAGCAGCGCCTGCCCATGAATGTAGGAGGCCGCTGGTGAGGCCAACCAAACGATGGCTCGCGCGTACTCCTCCACTGTTGCCATGCGGCGTAGGGGCACAGAGGCCGTCACCTTAGCGATTTCTTCCTCAATGCGGGTGTTGTTGGCACGGGCGCGCGCTTCCATCAGCTGCTGCACGCGCTCGGTGCGCGTCCAGCCCGGGTTGATGGAATTGACGCGCACCCCCTTAGGACCGACCTCGTTGGCAAGGCTCTTCAGCATCCCGATCACAGCCAGGCGGATGGCGTTGGAGAGGATGAGGTTATCCAGCGGCTGCTTGACGGTGAACGACTCGCTGGCCACAATGCTGCCCGATCCGCGCTCCACCATGTGCGGCAGGAAGGCATAGCACAGCCGTACAGCGCTCATGAGCGTCAGCTGGATGGCGGCCTCCCAATCCTGAGGGGTGAGCGAGAGGAAGGTCCCCGGGGGCGGCCCACCTGCGTTGATGATGAGGATGTCTACCTGCCCAAAGCGCTCAAAGGCTGTACTTGCCAGGCGATCCACGTCTTCCTGACGCGTCACATCGGCGCGCACGGCCAGCACTTCGGCGCCTGTCTCGGCGCGGATCTCCGCCGCTGCCGTCTCAATCAGCTCGCTGCGGGAGCACATCACCACGTGGGCGCCTTCGCGGGCAAACTCCCGTGCAGCGGCGCGGCCTAATCCCTTAGATGCCGCTGTCACTACGGCCACCTTGCCAGCCAATTGCAGGTCCATGCAGGCTCCTCCTTGGGTGTGTGGGATCCCAGCAGGGGAAACCCCCGCTGTGGTGAAGGCCTGTGTCCATTATAGCACAGCCTACTGAGTGCCCACTTAACGCTTCCCGTTAGGGATGCACCACTAAGCGCCCCCACCGGGGTGAGACAGCCCAGCAAAAAGCCCCCACGCCAGCTGTGCGTGGGGGCTTCTCTATCGGAGTGCGGAGGCTAGTCAGTAACGGTGTAGGTAAAGATATCGGTGATCTGCACGCCGTACTCCTCCAGCTCTTCGCCGCTACAGGCTACGAAGCGCAGGTCATAGGTGCCCGGGGTGACGCCCGTCAGCGTGAACTGCGAGCCTGCCGGGATGGTCTGCTCACCCAGCTGATCCGGCCCCCAATCCGTCGCATTAGCAGGTGAGACATACAGGTAGCAGATGTCCAAACTGCTGTTGTTGACGACTACCAGCTGTGCTGTGTTGGCGCTGAGCGTCCAGGTGTAGTCTTGATCGCCCAGCACAACAGCGTACTGTTCGGCGAGGGTCACCCCATCGCAATCGGTCGCCTTGAGGTCGTAGGTGTCAAAGGGGATGTCGGTGATGTCAAATGAACCGTTGGGAGGAATGGTGTTGTTTGTGCCCAGCTGATCATCCCCCCACTCCTCGCTGGAGGAAGGGGAAATGTAAACATAGCACACCGTGCTGGCCGTGTTGTTGATGATAGTCAGCGTACCGGTTGTACCGGCAGCGGAGCCAGTTACCGTCCAAGTGTACTGACCCAGCACCACGTTGTACTGCTCCGCTACAGGGTTGCCATCGCAGTCCTCGGCGCGCAGGTCGTAGGTGCCGGGCTGCACATTGACCGTGAAGGAAGCGCCCACGTCAATTATGTCGTTCGCACCCAGCTGATCGGCCCCCCACTCATCCGAGGTGCTGGGCGAAACATACAGAAAGCAGATGATGTCGCTGCTCTGGTTGACGACCGTTACACTGGCAGCGGGCTGTGGAGTAGGCGATGGGGGCGGGGGCGGCAGCGGCGTGGGGGTGCTCGCTGCGCCGAAGGGGCCGCAGGCCAGAGCAGCCAGGACAAGCGCGCTCGCTACCAGCAAAATCCACTTACCATTGTCTAAACGGGACCACACGTTCATAGAACCTTCTTCCTCTCTCCTAAAGTATAAGGTTGATGGGAACCAATCCTCATCCCCCGGCTCCATGAGGGTAAGATGTGCCCATTATAGTGGCATCTCGTAGATGCGCAAGTTGGGGAGGAGCAAGAGATGGGGATAGACAGCCCGCCAGCAGAGCCAACGCCGTCCCCCTTGATCCCCGCACTGGCGCGGTGAGGTGGATACGCCTATACTAAGGCGGTGTGCCTATCCAGCAGACGAGGGACATGGAGTCCAAACCATGCGCTACCCCTACGCCACATGCCTCGTCAGGAAATCCCTCACTGTGTGCCTGATTGTCACCCTCGTGGGCCTCAGCAGAGGAGCGGCACACGCGCAGGACACCCCTCCGCCGTCCCCCACGCCAGCGGGTGAGGTCGGCACGGAGGCCAGCGGCGAACGCTATGGCCCGCCGGAGGGGGTCTCCGCCAGTGGCAACCCCAACACCCTGCTCTACACCGATCCCCAGTTCGGCTTTCAGGTGGCCTTCCCCGCTGATTGGGTCACCACAGGCGGCCAGCTGGTGGACCCCTACACCTACGTGTGGGAGGTGCGCTTCACCGCGCCGGGGAAGCGACTGGTAACGATGAGCGTGTCCGTCCAGCCATTGACCGACGCCACATTGAGCAGCGAAGCATGGGCGGCGCAGGTGCTGGATGGATTGGGGCTGTCGGCTCTGCCCCGTGAGCGCCTTGAGATGAACGGCCTGCCTGCCCTGCGCACCGATCTGCCACCGAGCCTGATCTTGGAACCAAACCTCGCTGCCCGTGCAACCTATCTGGTGGCGGGTGGCTTTGGCTACACCCTCACGGCGCTGGTGGAGCACGACCCACAGGCCGCGCCCGATTTTTCTGTCTACGAGGCGCTGCTCGCCTCGTTCAAAGCGGGGAACCGCACACCCTCGCTGGCACCTCGCCCCCGCGATAGCGTTCAGACGGCAGCCACCGCCACCGACTTCCAGTACCCACTGACAGGTTGGGATTGGTTCGTGGATTTTGACGTGCACCCCTCGGTTAATCACGGCGTGTGGTCAAACTGCCTGCAAGCCTACTGGCAGGACCTCTGGCATGCGGGCGAGGATTGGGGCGCGACGGCAGGCGAAGCGGTCTACGCCGTCGCTAATGGCGTGGTGGCGTGGTACGACCCCAACTACACCACCTACCCCGGCCGCGTGGTGATCATCCGCCATGACGTGTACGATGGCACAACGATCTACTCCGTTTACAGCCATCTGGACACCGCTAACGTCTCTGCGGGGCAGGCAGTTGCCAAAGGCGATCTCATCGGTACGATCTACAACTGGGCCGGCAACTCTCACCTGCACTGGGAAATGCGCAACTTTTTGGACGGCACCAACCTATGCAACGCCGGCAAGTCGGTTGTGCCCGGCCCGGGCTATACCTACCCTGAGCATCCGCAGAGCAAGGGCTACACCGACCCCACCACTTATGTAGATACCCACCGCGATGGCCCTTGCCCGCCGCCGCCGCTTGTCTCCCCTGCCAACGGGGCGCTCATCCTTGACCGCACCGTCCAGTTCAACTGGCAGCGTCCCGTCTGCCGCGACCTGACCCACTACGTCCTGCGCATCACCAAAAAGCCCGACCCGGCCAGCGCGGCACTCTTCAGCACCACGGTTAACAAATCCAAGTACGATCATACCTTCTCCGCCGATGGCATTTACTACTGGCATGTCGCTGCGCAGAACGTCAACTACGATGGCCTGTGGGCCACCCGCCGCGTGACGATCCTCACCGACCCATCAGCTGTCGGGCCGGTGGAGGTCTTCCGCATGCGTGTGGATGACAACACTCTCTACGACAGCAACGGCAATGATGATGGGGTGATCAACTGCGGCGAAACGGTGGAACTCTATGCCATCCTGGGCAACAGAGGGACCAGCCCAGCGGTGGGCGTCTCGGCGACGCTCACTTCCGCCGATCCCTATGCCTCGCAGTTTGCCAACACCAGCAGCGCCTACCCCGATCTGGATGCCGGCGGCACAGGGAGCAACAGCAACGACTTTGACTTTGACATTGCCCCCAACACGCCAGACGGACACACTATCCGCTTTGATGTGCACATCACAGCGGCCTACGGCGGCCCCTGGAACACCTCCTTCAGCCTGCCGGTGACGTGCATCGCCGGCGCGGAGCACCTCATCAACGGCACACTGGAGGCGGACGCCAACAACGATGGCATCCCTGATGGCTGGAAGATCAATTCATCCAGCGGCGCCTCCAAGCGAGTGTGCAACAAAGCAGACAAGGACAAATACCTGAGTTACGCTGGGAACTGCGCTGTTCGCCTGAAAAGCACGGGAAGCACAGAGGCCCTGCGCCAGACCTACGTCCCTGCCGGCGGGGGGCGGGCCGGCGATGCCTTCACGCTCATCCTTTACGCGCAGGGGCAAAGTCTCCCCGCCGATGCGACGGCACAGGTGAAGGTGGTGATCGGCAACCGCGACGGCACCAAGCAGACCGAAACCTTTGCGCTGCCCGGCGGCGACTACACCTACCAGCGTTTCGTCAACACCTTTGTCGCGGCGCAGGATTACGACAAGATCAAGGTCAGTGTGCAGGTTACGGCTTCGGGCGGCAAGCTCTATGTGGACAACCTCAGCCTGCTGCAAACCAATTGAGCGCCGCTCACAGGGAGAGGGTTTTCACCACACCCAGACTGTGCTCTCTGTGGTTTAAAGAGCCTTCCAGTGTGCTTAGGGCGGCCCTGCCTCCACCCGAATGCGGCTAAGCAGGAGGAAGTCACTGCCATCCTCCCGCCGTAGACGTTCGCCTGTGGCGGGACGGTAGAGGCCGATCTCTATCTCATAGAAGCCGGGGGGCGTTTCCGCTTTGAGCGTCAGCGTGTAGGTCTCCGCATAAATCTCCCCCACCTGCCACTGCGAGGTAGGCGGGTTCGGCGCCCGATCCTCCTGCCCCCAGATGGTCTGCGGCGGTTGCAGGATGTGGGTGAAGACGGTGTAATCGTGTGCTATGGGGCGCCGGGCGCGCCAATAGAGGGTCAGGGTGACAGCCTCCCCCGCACGCACCAGCCGGGGCTGAACCTCAAACCCCACCAACTCTATCCCCTCGCCGAAGCGGTAGGAGATGGGATTGGGCACAGTGCCGGGGCGGGGCTGCAGGGTCAGGTCGCCGAGGTGAAGGCGGTCATCTGCTGCCCCCGCGACCGTCAGGCGCTCCCCTGTGCGCAGGTCGTAGAAGCCCACCATCAGCGCAAGGTGTGCCGGTGCAATAGCCGTCGCAGGCACACGCAGGCGGAAGACCTCCGCCCAGCGCTCGCCTGCCTGCAGACGGGACGCACGCGCCAATCCCTGCTGAGGGTAACGGTCGTCCTGTGTCAGGATGATCCCCACATCGTCCACCACGTGGACGAAGAGGCTCCAATCCCGCGAGGGCGGACGCAAGGCCTCCAGATAGAGGGTGAGGTCCAACGTTCCCCCCGGTTCTAACGAGGGTGGCTGAAGCTCATACCCCAACAGGCGGAACTCATCCCCCCAAACGGCTTCAGTGGGGTGGGGAAGGTCCGCTGGCACGGGCAGGGACAGGGGGCGGTAGGCGGGGGCGATCCACAGGATGGGAGCCAGCAAGGCCAGCGTGGCAAGGAAAACCATCGGCGCGCTGCGCACGGTGCGCACCAGGGCAGGGGATGGAAGCACCTTCCGCACGAGGTGTTCCCATCCCACCCACAGGCCCAGCGAGAGGGGGCCGATGGCAGGGAACATCAACCGCCCCTGCGAGGCAGGGGTCTGTGCCGTCCAACGCAAGAAGGCAACCAGGAGCAGGACCACGTATCCTCCCAGCCCCGCGCCGATGGCCCACCCTTCCCCGCCGCGGCGCACACCCACCGCTTTGATGAGGAAACCAAAGGCAGCCAGCGCCGTCCACAGGTCCAGTGCGGTGTATACCCCAGTGGGCATGAGGACGTTCATCCAGCCGAAGACGCCCCAAAAGGAGCGCCGCATCCCCTCCCATTCGCGCAGCAAGTCGGCAACGGTGGCCTTGCGCTGCCCGACGATGGCCAACATCACCTGCAGGCCCAGAGGGTCATCGTAGAGGGTCCAGTTGCGCCAAAACCACCAGCCGCAGAGAGCAGTCGCTATGGCGAAAACAAGGGCGACCTCGGCCAGCGCACGCCAACCAGCGCGCTCCCGATAAGCAGCGGCCAACAGGACGATCAACGCAAGTGGCCAGAGGGTGAGGCCGCTCAGTTTGGCTAGCGCGGCGGCGCCGAGGAGCACGCCGAGCAGCAGGGCACGCAGCCATGAGAACCCCTCGCGCCAGCGGAGGGCCAGCAGCCAGAGGCCGCTGGCCGCAAGGGCGTTGACAAGCACATCGTTGTTCACCGAGGCGCTGATGAAGAGGAACATGGGGTTGAGCGCCACCAACAGGCCGCTGCCCAGCGCCCAGATGGGACGGCCGGGGAAAAGCAGGCGCACCATCTGCACCGTGGCGAGGATGGTGAGCAATCCCACGCCCACCGAGATCAGCCGCCAGAGGTGCAGGGTGAGGGCCATCCCACGCCAAGGGAAGGCTTCCTCAGGGCCATGCAGGGCTATGTTGCGCCCTGCCAAACAGGAAGCATCGCCTGGGCAGGCGTGGGGGTTGGGGAAGTAGAGCGCCTCTATGCCCTCCACAGGAAGCCCCACCAAGCGCGTGAAGATAGCCAGCAAAGCATAGTAGAGGGGCGGCTGGCTACCCTCCTGCTGCCAAGGGGTCTCCACGCCGGGGTGCTGGATAGGCAACCCCTCGCCCTGCGCCAGGCGCACCCCCATGGCGATATGCCACACCTCATCGGGAGCCTCAAAGAGGGGGGTAATGACGCTGTACAAGCAGGCCAGCGTTAGGTAGAGCAACGCCAACAGGCCCAACAAAAGGTGGAACGATCGTTTATCCATCAGCGTTTGTTAGGGGTGTATCCCCTCTCCTCGCATCAAAAGTGAGGGAAGCCAGCCTGTGCTGCCCCGTGCGGGCAATTCTATCCTTAGCAGGAGGGAGTGTCTAAAAGTGTGGGGGTTCGCGCCTCATCGCCAGCCCTTACATTTGCAAATCCCCCGCCGATGGGCTATAAGCGATAGCGTATGCTAACCGCCAATGGCTAACTGCCTAATCGTTACCCCTACGGAGGAGTTATGACCATCAGCTTCGGCACCGATGGCTGGCGCGCTGTGATCTCGGAGACCTTCACCTTTGCCAACCTGCGGCTGCTGGCGCAGGCCATCGCTGATCTCATTCTGGAGGAGAACAACAGCAGCCAACCCCACGCTGTGGTGGGCTTTGACACGCGCTTTCTCTCCGATCGTTACGCTATGGAGGTAGCGCGCGTGTTGGCTGGGAACGGCATCCGCGTCCTGCTCACCAACTCCGATACCCCTACCCCTGCTGTCTCTTTCACTGTGAAACACACAGGAGCCGCCGCCGGTGTGATGATCACCGCCAGTCATAACGCCCCGCGTTACAACGGCGTCAAGCTCAAGGCGGCCTTTGGCGGTTCGGCACTGCCGGAGCAGTGCCGCCGTGTGGAGGTACATCTGCGCGACAATGAAGAACGGGCACGGGGGCCAGTGCTGGCCGATTACGAGGTGGCGCTGCAGCAGGGGCTGATTGAACGCTACAACCCAGCCCCTGATTACTTTGCTCACCTGCGCACGCTGGTTGACCTAGACGTCATCTGCCGCGCCGGTGTGCGCGTCATCCACGACCCCATGTACGGGGCTGGGCGGGGCTACATCAAATCCCTGCTGGGCGGGGCCGGCTGCCCCGTACACGAGATCCGCGGCGAGATGAACCCGGGCTTCGGTGGCATCCACCCCGAACCGCTGGCCAAGTATCTGGCGGCGCTGGCCGCGGCGATCCAGGCCGGCCTCGGTGAGGTAGGTCTGGCTACTGACGGTGACGCCGACCGCATTGGCGCCATGGACGGCGAAGGGCATTTTGTGGACCCGCACCACATCTTTGCCCTCATCCTCAAATATCTGGTGGAGGTGCGTGGCATGAAGGGCACGGTGGTGCGCACCGTCTCCACCACGCGCCTGATTGACCGGCTGTGCCACCGCTACAACTTGCCCCTTAAGGAAACGCCAGTGGGCTTTAACCACATCGCCGACCTCATGATGCAGGGTGATGTGTTGATGGGTGGTGAGGAATCGGGCGGCATGAGCATCAAGGGCCACGTGCCGGAGGGCGACGGTATCCTTATGGGCTTGCTGCTGCTGGAGGTAATCGCCCGATCTGGCAAGACGCTCGCCGCGCTGGTGGATGACCTGCACGCCGACCTTGGCCCTGTGTACTATGCCCGCGCCGACCTGCGCCTGCGGCGTCCGGTGGCCAAGAAGGACATGGTAGCTCGCCTACGTGACGGCGCCCCGACGCACATCGCCGGTGTGCCGGTGCAGGAAGTCTCCGATCTGGACGGCGTGAAATATCTCATGGCTGATGAGAGCTGGCTGCTCATCCGACCCAGCGGCACCGAGCCGCTGCTGCGCGTCTATGCTGAGGCGGGCGACGAGGTCACGATGCGCCATCTGCTGCGCTACGGGGAGCAGGTGGCGGAGGGCGTTTAGCGGCTGGCGACAGCTGTTGACACAGGGGGCGCAGAGGGTTTTCTCCGTGCCCCCTGTGCTCTGTGGCGAACGTTCCGCTGTTTGTCTTACAGCAAGTACCAATCCAAAAAACGTTCCATACGCTGGTAGAAGTCCAGGCGGTTCTTGCGCAGCAACAGGCCATGCCCTTCATCAGCGTAAGTCTTGTACTCAAAGGTCTTCCCCGCCCGCTTGAGCGCCTCCACCAGCTCCTCAGATTGCAAGGGATGGACAACGCGGTCCAGCAGCCCGTGCACGATAAGCAAGGGGCGCTGAATGTTTGCCACATCCCACACAGGCGATCCGGCACGGTAGCCGGCGCGGTTGCGGCTGGGATGCCCCATCATGCGCTCCAGGTCCTCGCGGGCGCCGCGCGCAGCCTGCGCCCATGAGGTCAAGATGTTGCAGTCGCCATACTTGGCGATGCCACAGGCGTAGCGGTACTGGGGATCGCGGGCCAGCGCACAGACGGCCAGATAGCTGCCGTAGCTCGCCCCATAGATGGCGATGCGCTCGCGATCTACGCCGTGCTGGGCCACCAGATAGTCAGCGGCGGCCAAGCAGTCCTTTGTATCGTCCACGCCCCACACGCCGTGATTGGCGCGCGTGAAGTCCAGGCCATAGCCCGTGCTGCCGCGATAGTTGATCGCCAGCCACACGTACCCTTTGGCCACGAAGTACTGCGCCAGCAGGTCAAACTCGGCGCCGTACTGGCTGGCCGGTCCGCCGTGTGGATAGACCACTGCCGCGCCGTTGGGCTGCGCCGGACGGTAGAGGAAGGAGGGGATTTCCAACCCATCAAAGCTGAGGTAACTCACGCGCTCCGGCACGGCGAGCGCCACCTGCTCCAGCGCAGGCAACTGGCTGAAGGTCAGCTGCACCACCTGCCGTGTCTCCACGTCCAGGCGGTAGAGGTCGTGTGGCGTGCGCGGGTCCTCATACTCAAAGACGATGGTGCGGCCATCGGGCAGCCAGCGCGGGCGGTTGTGCATCCCCAATCCCGTGCACAGGTCGCACAGCTTACCGCTCCCCACCTCCACAATGGCCAGATCATGCGCCCCACCACGGTTGACGGTGCAGACAAGGCGCGTGCCATCCGGCGACCAATCCAAACCGCTCAGGTCGTAGCCGACGTGCGTTACCTGCCGCTCGGCACCCGTCTCCATGTCCAACACGAACAGCTCGTAGAAGCCCGGGCGGTCGGAGAGGAAGGCGAGGGTACGACCATCGGGCGACCAGCGCGGCAGGACGTTGTGGCGGGAAGGCGTGCCGCTCAGCAGACGCACCTCGCCCGTCTCCAGATCGGCCAGCATGAGGTCGGTGCGGTTGAGGTCATCCAGCGGCTGGTGGATGTAAGCCACCCGGCGGCCATCGGGCGAAGCCTCTGGGCTGTGAGCATGACCCGTGTTCATGCTGACGGGCCGCGGCCATGCCCCTTCACGATCGGTGAGGACGATGTGCGTCCGTCCCCCGCGCTCAGTGGTGATGAGCAGGCGCTCGCCGCCGGGCACCCAGCGCGGCGATCCGCCTTCACCGGCAAAGTCGCTTACCTTGTGCGGAGTGCCACCACGAGCGGGCACCACCCACACGTGCCCCTTGTCGGTGTAGGCCAACCATGCGCCATCAGGTGACCATTGCGGCGCATCATCCCACCAGAAGGGCGCCGGGCCACGGTCAAAAGTCAGGCGGGCAGGCCAGCCGCCGGAGACGGGCATCACGTAGAGATCGGAGAGGTCATCGCGATCCCACAGGAAGGCAATGCGCTGCCCATCCGGTGAGGGCGTCAGATGGCGTGGCATGGTCACCGCCGCCAAAAGGGGCAGGCTCCACCCCGATGGCGGGGCAAGGTCGGGGCGCGCCTCGGCGGGCCAGCCGTTGCGTTCATACTTTTCCACGAGTTGCGAACGCGGATCGCTGTACATCTCATACCTCCAGACGGTAGGTGTGGTAGGTGCCCTCGCAGGGATTGCCCCAACAGACTTGCATCTGCAGGGCGGCAAGGTCCATCACCAACGAGCAGATGGTCTTCTGGCGGTCCAGTGGGCTGGCACTCGCTTCAGTGTGCGAGCAGATGCTGTTGGGGAAGTTGACATGGTCGCACAGGATGGCTTTGAGCGTGTCAGGGGTGTGGGGATGGGTGGAGCGCAGCAGGCGCAGGGCGCGGTTGACGCGCACCCGCGAGTCAATGAGGCGCTCGGTGTGATGCTCCACCTGCTTCATGCGCTCGGTAAGGTAGTGGTTGGTGTGGGCGAGGTAGCCCTCCATGCCGTAGAGGGTGGCAAAGCGCCGCGCTGAGACCTCTATGTTGTACAGCTCGCCGTTGCGATCAGCGATGAGGTGGTTGTAGCCTGCCGCTCGCCAGCGCATGAGGGCGCTGCGGATGGCCTCGGCGATGCGCTCCGCCGCCAGCACACGGCGTGAGACGAAGATGCGCGGCACACCCACGCGCACATCGGTGGGGTAGACCGAGTCACAGCACTGGGCAATGCCTGCCGCATTAAAGCCGATGTTGGGCAGCAGCCCGCCATAGGTCATAGCGAGGTAGGGTGGCTCATCCTCCGGTGTGGCGTGAATGAGGTAGGCATTCTCCTCGTCCTCCGGCATCCAGTCCTCATTATGTGCCACCAGCACATGGCCGTCGGCGGTGCGCTCGCCACTCACGGCGAGGCTGGTGCAACCGAGGTGGATTCTGTCGGAGGTGATGGCCTCAATGCAGTTGAGCACCATCAGTTCGTCAAAGTCCGCTCCGGCGGCCTCGGCCATGCCTTCCAGTTCCTCGACATACTGGGGGGTGTGCTCCCGTGCATAGGGGTAGTATTTGGCCCCCTGTAGCACGGCCTCCTCCCACGTCATTTGCAGCTCATCGTAGGCTGCGGCAAAGTCGGCCTTGTAGATGGCCAACATGCGGTGGATTTCCTCGGCGCACGCCTCGCCGATCTGGCGGCCCATTTGACGGTGGCCACCGCGGACACGAATAAGCTTAAGGGGGGCATCGCTGGGCATGATCGTCCCTCCGCGGCGTCAATGAGTCCAAGTCCTGGCCGCTCACAGCGACACAGGACCCCGCAAGAAGCGGAGCAATTTATTCGGGCTTAATAACTGGGAAAAGGCGCCGAAAGCGGCACGTCATCGGGGAAGAGGACGCGCTTCAACGTGATGCAGGTAAAGCGTGGAGGGGCATCCCACCAGCAAGGGATCATGCCGGGCGGTGATGCCGCCGCCACAGAACAAGCCCAAGCGGACATCATCGCACCTCACTGCCTGCTTTTGGGATCGGAAACCTGCGAGAGAGTGTACCACAGGGGGCAGAGGGAGGGCAAAACGCCCCTGCGTGACATCCCCACTACCACTTGCGGGGGCGAGGGGATGCCGGCACTCACACCTGCGGCAGGACCTGCACCGCCAGCGCCTCTAACCCGTCTAGGTCGTCCAGATCAAGCCACTGGAGCATGACGCGCTGCACGCCCACCGCCGCCAGCTCGCCCAGCTGATCCACCACCGCGTCCGCCACGCCAACGATCACCCCACGCTCACGCAGTTTGGCGGGATCGCGTGCAGCCAATTTGCGCCGGAGGGTTGCTTCATCCTTGCCAAAGACGCATCCCGTCATCAGCGAACGGTGCACGCTCTGCGGTGGACGCCCCTGCTGCTCCAACAGGGCATTGAGCCGTTCGTTCAGTTGCGCAAAGCGCTCAGGCCGGATGTAAACTGCGTTCCACATGTCGGCGTAGCGTGCCACCAGCGGCAGGGTGTATTGCGCGCCATTGCCGCCGATGAGGATGGGCGGGCCGCCGGGGCGCTGCGGGCGCGGCAGCAGGATGGCCTCGTCCAAATAGTAGTAGCGCCCTGCAAAGCTAACTGGTTCATCGCTGCGCAGCAGGCGCGTGATCACCTCTAGCGCATCGGCCAAGCGGTGGAAACGCTCCGGCACGTCCAGCAAATTCCAGCCGAACTTGTGGTGCTCGCGCACCTGCCAGCCCGCCCCCAGCCCTAAATGCAGCCGCCCGCCCGAAAGGTCGTCCACAGCAGCGGCCATGCGCGCTGTCATGGTAGGATGGCGGAAAGAGACGGGCGAGACCAGCGGCCCAAACTCAATGCGGCGGGTGTGGCTGGCCAGCCATGTCAACGAGACCCATAGCTCCAGCGAGTCTAGGTCCGGCCCGCTGGCGTTGGTGTAGTGATCGGAACGGTAGAGGCCGGCAAAGCCGAGGTCCTCTACAGCGCGGGCAAGGCGCTGAAAGTTGCCCCAGTTGAGGCCGTTCTGTCCTTCCAGCATGATGGCAACTTCCACCGTCAAAACGCCTCCTTATCTGTGGGCATAGCGCAGGCGCCGGAGGGTCAACCCTTCGGCGGCTGCCAACGCGGGAGCCACGAGTGCTGGGAGATTAATGCGTGCTCACCGTGATCAGCGCCAAGAGGACGGCCAACTGTACCACCAGCGCCGCCGAGATCAATCACATGAGGGACGGCTTGCTACGCCGCCGATGGGCAGGCCACGTGGCCGGAAGGGTTTTCTCAGCGCGGCGGGGAACGGGCAACGTCAGCGGATCGGTATCCAGGCCATCCACCGGCGTCAGTGCCTGCACCTCCGGCGGAGGCTCGCCGCTGTCCTCCCTCCCGCCGCCGATGGGATAGACCACCGCCAGTCCGGCGGCGCGCGCCAACGCATGGACCAACGCCATCGCCTGTGGCGGACGCGCCTCGGGGCTGGCGTTCAGCGCTTGCTTGACCACCACCGCCACCCCGCGCGGCAGCTCAGGGCGCCAGCGACGCACATCGGTGGGGTCAGCGCGGAGGCGTTCCACCGGTAACACAGCCCCCTCATCCTCAAAAGGGCGCCGCCCGCTGAGCATCTCAAAGACCATCAACCCCAGCGCATAGATGTCGCTGGTCGCATGGGGGGTAGCCCCGGCAGCGACTTCGGGGGCCATGTAGGGGCGTGTGCCGGGCTGCCGCCTGTTGTTCAGCCCGGCTTCCTGCGCGATGCGCGCCAGCCCAAAATCGGCCAGATAAGCGTTGCCCACTCCATCCAGCAGCACGTTGCCGGGCTTGAGATCGCAATGGACGATGCCCACCCTATGGGCATGATCCAACGCCGCCGCAATCTGCGCCGTGAGGCGTACCACCTCCTCTAGCGGCAAGCCGTCAGGGTGCGCAGCGATGCGCCGCGCCAGCGTGCCGCCCGTAAGGTAGGCCATCACCAGATAGGGCTGCCCAGCGGCAATCCCTACATCATAGACGGGCAGGATATGCGGGTGTTGCAGGTGCGCAAGGACCTGCGCCTCGCGCTCAAAACGGCTGAGGAAGGCCGCATGGTGGGCGTACGGCGCACCGATCAGCTTGATCGCCACGTCACGGCCTACGTTAGGCTGGCGGGCACGGTACACGATCCCCATGCCGCCCTGCCCGATCACTTCCTCAAGCTGATAGGGACCCAGCCGCCGACCTACGAACGTGCTTTCCACCGCTTATTCGGCTTTGACCCCACAGGAGTCCATCACAGCAGGCGCCGCAGTAGCTCGCGGAAAGCCTCCTCAAGCGCCTCCACCTGCCTGACGATGCCCCAGCAGATGTTGTAGAACTCCTCCGGCGTGAGAAGTGCCTCGGGGATGTTGTGCATGCATTCTAGCACTTCTTTGTTGCCGATTTGCTCAATGCACCAGAATCCTCGTGTGGCGTTGGCGTTCTGCTTAAGCACCGTGATCAAGATGGGGGCGGGGATGTCATCGGCGTCATCTACGGCAATGATGCTGGGGCAGGAGAATTCCCAGATGCTCTCATAGGGGATGATGAAGAGGGGTTGGGAATGGCCACCGACATTGAAAATCAACTTGGCCCTGGATGAGGACAGATCAGAGATTTTCAGATCCGCCCGCCGCGCCAGGTCCTTCACACGCCGCTCAAACGCACTCTCAAACATGGTTGTGCTCCTTTCCTAAAATGGGCGGCGGAGGACATATTTAGCAACTTTATATCATGATTTTGCTTCCCAACACAATAGGGAGGCGGGAGTGGATAACATCACGGGTACACGAAGTCCTTGACATGGGCAGGATAGGTTGGGTAACGGCGCTTGTACATCTGGCGGCGGTTCCAGG
>FWPU01006454.1_pt1 | contig 23376 bp, 20 predicted proteins | sample 2228361 | NCBI WGS metagenome assembly FWPU01 (sample SAMEA103939777, study PRJEB20133) | metagenome
GGTGGGGGTGAAGGGCGTGCACAACCGCTGGAAGGTCGCCACATCGGACCAGACCTGCGACGCGTCCAGGGCAATCTGATCTGTGGCGACCAGGAGCACCTCTGGGATTGGGAGGGCGCGGCGCAGGTGGGTCAGCAGGTGGCTGAGGTTGCGGCGGGCTGTCGCCTCCGGCGCGTCGGGCCAGAGGAGGAGGCACAGTTGCTCGCGAGGGACGGGTCGCAGCCGGGCGGCCAGGCGATACAGCAGGGCGCGGGCTTGCCGTCGGGGGATGAGCAGGGCGCGGTCGGCCCACTCCACCTCAGGCGGCCCCAACAGGTAAATTGATAGGGGCGCAGATGTAAGGGGATTCGCCTCGAACAGTTCCGACATAGAACGTCCGCTACTATATCCGTCTCAGAGGAGCAAATGTCCTGCACACCATCAACTATAGCATTCCCTGACACCCTGCACAAGCCCGCCTGAAAACTGCTATGGACTTTCAGCCCTGAAGTGGTAAGCTCAGCATATGATGTGAAGGTATTGGGGGCTGGGGGCGGGATTCGGGATTTGCGATCGATACCGGCGGCAGTGGTGCGAGGAATTGTTCTGTGCGTTACCTCCTTGGCGAAGCGGTGCTATAATCGCTCCGATTCCGCCTGACAGATGCACATCGCTCTCTGAGGAGACCTCTCATGCATGCGAACTACCCTTATTCTCTGTTCGACGTCAGCGGCCAGGTCGTGGTCGCCACCGGCGCTGGCGGCGTCCTCGTTGGCGCCATAGCCCGCGCGCTGGCCCAAGCCGGCGCGCGCGTCGCCATCCTCGACATTTCCGCCGCCGCAGCGCAGCGCGTGGCCGATGAGATCGGCGCGGCCGGCGGCGAGGCGCTCGCCGTCCCCACCGATGTCCTCGCTAAGGCCAGCGTCGAGGCTGCCCTGGCCGCCGTGCTCGCGCGCTTCGGCCGCGTCGACGCCCTCATCAACGGCGCCGGCGGCAATAGAAAGGAAGCAACCACCGCGCCCGATCTCTCCTTCTTCGACCTGCCGCAGGAGGCCTTCCGTTGGGTCTTCGACCTCAACTGCGTCGGCACCTTGCTTCCCTGCCAGGTGTTCGGCCGGCAGATGGCCGCTGAGAAGGAAGGGGTGATCCTCAACATCTCGTCGATGAACGCGCTGCGCCCCCTGACGCGCATCCCCGCCTATTCGGCAGCCAAGGCCGCGGTCAGCAACTTCACGCAGTGGCTGGCCGTGCACATGGCGCAGGAGTACGCGCCGCGCATCCGCGTCAACGCCATCGCCCCCGGCTTCTTCCTCACCCACCAAAATCGTTTTCTCCTGTACGATGAGCAGAGCGGCGATCTGACGGCGCGCGGCCGTTCGATCATCAGCCACACCCCGATGGCGCGTTTCGGCGCGCCGGAAGATCTGCTGGGCGCTGTCCTGTGGCTGCTCTCCCCCGCTTCCGCCTTCGTGACCGGCGTCGTCGTTCCCATCGATGGCGGATTCGCGGCCTACAGCGGCGTGTGAGCGCTCTCAAGGAGGCGACCATGATCGGGATGGGGTTCACCGATCGTTTGCTCAGCGAGGGAGAGGTCAAGGAGCTGATGGCCGACGCCCTGGCCGCGGCGCGCCTCGCCGGCAAGCGCGTGCTCATCATCATCCCCGACGGCACGCGCAGCGGCCCCATCGACCTCTTCTTCCGCCTTTTCCACGATCTGTTGGGAGGCCAGACGGCTGCCCTCGACTACCTGATCGCCCTCGGCACCCACCAGCCGATGAGCGATGACGCCATCCAACGGCGGCTGGGGGTCAGCGCCGCCGAGCTGGCCGGACGCTACGCCAACGTGCGCATCTTCAACCATCGCTGGGACCAGCCCGACACGTTCCGCACGCTGGGGGTCATCCCCGCCGCCGAGATCGCCCGGCTCAGCCACGGCCTGCTGGCGCGCGAGGTGCCGGTCAAGATCAACCGCCTCGTGTTCGAGTATGATCAGGTGATCATCTGCGGGCCGGTCTTCCCGCACGAGGTGGTCGGCTTCTCCGGCGGCAACAAATACTTCTTCCCAGGCGTCTCCGGCGGCGATGTCATCGACTTCACGCACTGGCTGGGCGCGCTCATCACCAGTTACGCGATCATCGGGACGAAGCATACCCCCGTGCGCGCGGTGATCGATCGCGCTGCGGCCCTGATCGATACGCCTAAGCTCGCCTGTTGCTTCGTGGCGCGCGAGGGAGGAGTGGCTGGCCTCTTCATTGATGCCCCGGAAGCGGCGTGGTCGCAGGCGGCCGACCTCTCGGCGCAGGTGCACGTTCGCTATGTGGATCGCCCCTATCGCCAGGTGCTGTCTGTGATGCCGCGGCTCTACGATGACATCTGGACGGCGGCCAAGGGGATGTACAAGCTGGAGCCGGTGGTCGCTGACGGCGGCGAGGTCATCATCTATGCCCCGCACATCGACGAGATCTCCTACACGCACGGCCGCATCCTCGATGAGATTGGCTACCACGTGCGCGATTACTTCGTCAAGCAATGGGATCGTTTCCAGCATTACCCCTGGGGCGTGTTGGCGCATTCGACGCATCTGCGCGGCATGGGGACCTACGTCGATGGGATCGAACGCCCGCGCATCCGGGTCACGCTGGCGACCGGCATCCCGCGCGAGCGCTGCGAGCGCGTCAACCTGGGCTATCGCGATCCGTCCACGATCGACCCTGCGGCCTGGGCCGGACGCGAGGACGAGGGTGTCCTGCTGGTGCCGCACGCCGGGGAGATGCTTTATCGTCTACGGAAGGGCGACTGAGCGGAGGGACGAATCGGCGAGCCGGCGGATGGGCGAATCAGCGAATGAGCGAGTCGGCGAGCCGGAGATCGCTCATTCGCCCCCTCGTTGATTCGCTCGCTCGTCCCTTCGCTGGTTCGCTCTCTCGCTCATTCTTTTTCTATCTCTGGTTGGAGGAAACATGCGCACTACCAAAATCACCCTGGTCGGCGCCGGCAGCGCCAGCTTCGGGCTGTCCACCCTGCTCGACCTGATCGCATACGCCGACGCGCTGCGCGGCAGCACGGTGACGCTTACAGATATCAATACGGAAAGCCTGGACCTGATGCTCAATGTCGCCCGCGTCTTCAACCGCGAGGCCCAGGCTGGGCTGGTCTTTGAGGGGACTCCCGATCTCCGCGCCGCCCTCGACGGCGCCGAGTTCGTGATCGTCTCCGTCGCGCGCGATCGTATGGAGACGTGGCAGCGCGATTGGGAGATCCCGCTGCGTCATGGCGTCAAACACGTCCTCGGCGAGAACGGCGGCCCCGGCGGCCTCAGCCACACCCTGCGCAGCGTGCAGCTCATGCTGGAGGTGGCCAGGGTCATCGAGGAAGCTGCGCCCGAAGCGCTGGTGCTCAACTTCACCAATCCTATGAGCCGCGTCTGCCTGGCGCTGGCGCGCGCGACGTCGCTGGACGTGGTGGGGTTGTGCCATCAGATCGGCGCTGGCTACCGTATCGTCGGACAGGTGCTGGGGCTGGTGTCGGACCCGGCAGAGGCGCGCGCCCGATCGGAGATGCTCCATCGCAAGCTCGATATCAAAGCGGCTGGCCTGAACCACTTCACCTTCATTTATGATCTGCGCGACAACGAGACGGGCGAGGACCTCTATCCCGAGTTCGCCGAACGGTTGGCAGCCATGCCCCCTGACTTCGAGCCGCTTTCGCGCCGCCTGTTCGACGCCTTTGGCCTGTTCCCGGCCACCGGCGACGGCCACGCTGGCGAGTATGTCTCCTTTGCCTGGGAGACGAGCGACCTGCGTGGGTACAACTTCGCCAAGGCGATCGAGTGGAACGAGGCGACGCGGGCCAGGCTGCGCGAGGTCGCCGCGGGCAATGTCTCCGCCGCCGAGTATATCGGTCGCACCTCGGGCGAGCGCGCCGTGCAGATCATCGACGCCGTGCTGCATAACAAGAACCAGTTCGAGCTGGCGCTTAACATTCCCAACGGTGGCTGCATCCCGGGCCTGCCCGATTGGGCCATCGTCGAGGTGCCGGGAGTGGTGAGTGGCGCTGGCGTCCATGGGCTGCAGGTGCCAGCGCTGCCCGCAGGGATCACGGCGTTGTTGGCCCAGCAGGTGGCCGTACAAGATCTGGCGGTCGAAGCGGCGCTGTACGGCGACCGTCGGGCGGCGCTGCAGGCGCTGTTGCTCGATCCGGTGGTCTCCAGCTACGACGCGGCGGTCAAGGTCCTTGACGAACTGCTCGCTGCCCAAAGCGCCTATCTGCCGCAGTTTGCAGATTGACCGATTGACCAAACCGCTTGACGCCGTTCCTGTAATGCCCGTATAAATGGAAATGTCCTGTTTCGCTTCCTCACCTGTGACCGCCCGTGCCGTCTCTTTACTTCTACTTTGAAGGAGGTTCGCATGGAATCCCGGTATCTATCCCGTCGAGCGTTCTTGAAGCTGGCCGGCGTCGGCGCGGCGGGCGCCGTCTTGGCAGCCTGCGCGCCGGCCGCGCCGGGCGCAGCGCCGGCGGCTGGCGGCGAGGCTCCCAAGGCCGTCGGCGCCAAGAAGGTCGTCAAGATGTACGCGCAGGCCCTGACCCCGCGCGAGCGAATGGAGACCGACCGCTGGGATCCCCCCCAGAAGTTCTGGGACATCCAGAAAGAATACCAGGACGCTCACCCTGACGTTACCATCGAGTTCGTGCCCGAGGCGGCGCAAGGGTATGAGGAGTGGTTGGTCACCCAGATGTCGGGCGGCACCTCGCCGGAGATCGTGTGGTACCAGCGCGGTTACATCGCGCGCGACTACAAGAAGAACTGGTTCGTCAACCTCGACCCCTATCTGGCCCAGCCCAACCCCTATGTCGAGGGCAACAAGCAGTGGAAGGACATCTTCCAGCCGCCAGTCATCGCAAGCGGCACGGCGCCCGATGGCCACATCTACATGATCACTGGCGACATCGTGGGAACTGGGTTCTTCTACAACAAGTCGATGATGGATAACTTGGGGTTGCAGGTTCCCGACACCTGGGCCGATTTCGCGAAGGTGCAACAGGCCATCAAGGACTCTGGGAAGATCCCCATGTCCATGAGCATGGACCTGGCTGGCGGCGTGCAGCTCTGGGGAAGCTGGAGCACGCGCGAGATCCAGGACGTCGTCTACGATAAGAAGATGGGGTACATCAAGGGCACCAACCAGCCGGTGGAGCGCACCTGGAAGCCCGGCGAGAACCTGCCGCCGCCCGTGATGGTGCGCGCGATCAAGGCTGGCCGCTACGGCGCCAAGGATCCCGAATGGAAGGAGATGCTGCGCATCCTCAAGGATTGGTCGCAGTACTGGAACGAGGGATTCTGGGCCACTCCGCCTGACGACGTGCATCGCCTGTGGGCCACGGGGGAGGCGGCCATCTCCTGGCAGGGGAGCTGGATGAACAAGCCCATCCGCAACGACCCGCTGATCACCTTCGAGTGGGGCGTCTTCCCCAAGATCCCCACCCTGACCATCGAGTCGTCGCCTTTCGGCGGCGCCGAGTTCCCGGCCATGGCAGGCGTGGGCGGCGTCTTCCAGTACGCCATCGCCGCTGAGTCGGAGAAGCGCGGCGTCCTCAACGAGACGATCGACTGGATGCGCTTCATCACCGCGCCCAGGAACCTGATCGCCCTCCTCAACGACCATGGCGGCTTCGCGCCGGGCACGGTGGATACCACCGGCGCCGATCCCACGCTGTCCGTGTACACGGAGATGATGGTCAAGTACGGCACGGAGCGCATCGAGCCGTTCGACAGCATGTTGACCCGCGAGTTCGTGGATAGCCTGTGGAACAAGCTGCAGCAATTCCTGGCCGGCCAGCTCGACGCCGACACGATGGCGGAGCAGGTCCAGCAGGAGATGGAAGCCGCAGCCGACCAGTTGCTGGCCGAGAACCCGGACTGGGCGAAAGAGTAACGGTCGGTTCGAACCAGGGCTGCGCGGCGCCTGACAGGCGCCTCAACGGGTGCTGAGATCGACTCCGACGAAGCAGCCGATAACGAATCGCAGCGAGCGGTCAGCGACCGTCCTGTGGCGGACGGTCGCTGACCGCCCAGGGCCTTGATCGAGGGAGATGGAAATGGCTCAGTTAACGATGCCGCAGACGACGACGCCCCTCCCGGCGTCAAGCGGGTTGGTCGCCACGCTGCGGCGGATCATGCGCTGCAAGGAATGCTATTTGCTTCTGCTCCCCACCTTCGCGCTCATCCTCCTTTTCAACTATTACCCGGCCGCCTCCGCTCTCTATCATAGCTTCTTCAACTGGGACGGCGCCAACTTCAAGCAGTTCAGCGGCCTGGCTAACTTCCGCACGATGCTCAAGGATGCCATCATCTGGCAGGCGCTGGGCAACATGATCAAGCTGACTTTGATCTCGGTGGCCATCAACCTCACGTTTCCCCTGGTGGCCGCGGCTCTCATCTTCCATCTGCGCGATCTGCGCCTGGCCTACTTTTACCGGGTGCTCTTCGTCGTGCCGATGGTCGTGCCTGGCATGGTCACCCTGATGATCTGGCGTTTCATTTATAATCCAAACATCGGCCTCCTCAATCAGATTTTGAAAGCGATCGGCCTGGGCGCCCTGGCGCGGCCATGGCTGGGGGACTTCAACCTGGCCCTCTATGCGATCATCTTCATCGGCTTCCCCTGGGTGGCGGGGATCGGCACACTTATCTACCTGGCCGGCTTTCAGGCGATCCCCTCTGAGCTGCTGGACGCCGCCGCCATCGACGGCGCCTCGACCTGGAATCGCTTCTGGCGCGTCGAGCTGCCGCTCGTGATGTCGCAGATCAAGTTGCTCGTCATCTTGACCGTGATCGGCTCCTTCCAGGGGTTCACCACGATCATGGTCATGACCAACGGCGGGCCAGGCACGGCGACGATGGTGCCAGGGCTGTATCTCTATCGGAATGCCATGTACTACAACAAAATGGGGTATGCCTGCGCCATCGGCACCTTCATCTTCATCCTGACGTTGATCCTCACCTATCTCAACACGCGCTACTTGAAATCGAGCGTCGAGTTCACCGGCGCTTAAAAGGAGCCTGCCCGCATGACTCGCGAGCTAAAACACGATCTGCCGATCCATCTCATCCTGGGCATCGTCGCCCTGCTCACCTTCTATCCTTTCATCTTCATGGTGATCACGTCGTTCAAGACCTCCCCCCAGTTCATCCACGATTTCTGGGGGATCGCCTGGCCGCCGACGCTGGCCAACTATACGGACGCCTGGTCGCGCATCTCGATCTATCTGGCCAACAGCATCCTGGTGTCGGGCGTCTCGGTGGCGGGCGTCCTGGTGATCGCCAGCGTGTCGGCTTTCGTCTTCGCCCGCTTCAACTTCCCGGGCCGCGAGTTCCTTTTCTTCGCCATCCTGGCCTTGCTCATGATCCCCGGCATCCTCACGCTGGTGCCGACGTTTCTGCTCGTCAAGCGCTTTGGCCTGCTCAACACCTACTGGGTGCTGATCCTGCCCTATATCTCTGGAGGCCAGATCTTCGCCATCTTCATCCTGCGCAGCTTCATCGCGTCGCTGCCCGAGGAGCTATTCGAGTCGGCGCGCTTGGACGGCGCCTCGACCCTCCGCCTCTTCGCCAACATCGCCGTCCCCCTCTCCAAGCCGACCCTCGTCACGATCGCCATCATGAACATCCTGAGCACCTGGAACGAGTACGTGTGGCCCCTTGTGACCATCCCGGACGGGCGACGGTGGACGATTTCGGTTGGCATCGTCAGCTTCGGCAGCCGCTACGGGGGCCTGGAGAGCTGGGGGCCGATGTTCGCGGGCTTCGTCATCGCCTCGCTGCCCCTGATCATCCTCTTCCTGTTCACGATGCGCTACTTCATCGCCGGCCTCACCTCGGGCGCCATCAAGGCATAGGAGACGTGGGACGTTTGCGCGCCCTTCGGGGACAATCGTCGATCGTTAATCGTCAATCGTCAATCGTCAATCGTCAATCGTCAATCGTCAATCGTCAATCGTCAATTGTCAGAAAGTGACGAGTAACGAGTAACGAGTAACGAGTAACGATTAACGGTTGATCCGCAGGTCCAGGTTGGTTCCTCTTACCATGCTTCTCTCCCTGCGCCATCTCCTCAGTTTGTGGAAACTCGCTCACCGGCGCCTGCTGGCTGAGCGCGCGTTGGCGTTGGCGTTGCTGGCAGGATGGCTGGCGGCCGTCGCGCTCATCGCCGCGATCCCCATGTACACGGACGCGATCAATCAGGCGCTGCTGCGGCGTGAGCTGCGCGCGGAGCAGAACAGCCGCCGCCCCAGCTTCGCCTTCCTTTTTCATTACACGGCCGGCGCCCTCGCCCAGGCGCGCTGGGACAACTATCTGGCCCTCAACCAGTATCTGGAGACGCGCCTCGCCGACGAGCTGGATCTTCCGCTCCAGACGCGCATGCATTACGTCCGCAGCGACCTCTTCCAGCTCTATCCCGCCGTGGGCGGCCACTACAACCTGAGCGACGACCCCCTGACGCGCGTTGACCTGGGGTTTATCGCCGAGTCCGAGCCGCACCTCGAGCTGGTCGAGGGGCAGGCGCCGTCGCCAACCTGGGAGCCTGGGCAGCCCCTGGAGGTGTTGCTCAGCCAGCAATTGGCCGCCGATCTGGGCCTGCAGGTAGGCGAGGAGTATGCGATCTTCGATCCCGGCAGCAGCGATCGCGCTGCCTTCACGGCTTTCATTCGCGTCGCCGGCATCTGGCGCGCGCGCGACGCAGGCGATCCTTTCTGGTATATCCCGCCAGAAGCGTTCGATCGCACCTTGCTGGTCTCGTCGGGGACGTACATCGGCCTGCTGGGCAACCAGATCCCGCGCCCCCTCTTCGATATCGGCTGGTATCATGTCTTCGACGGCGGCGCCGTGCGCGCCGAGGACGTCGCGGCATTCCTGCAGCGGGTCGCTGCTGTGGAGACGCACATCGCTTCCCTGTTGCCGGGCGCTCAGCTCGCGCTTTCGCCAACCGCGGCGTTGAAACGCTATCAGGAGGCGGTCTCCGCGCAGTCGGTGCTCATCCTGCTCCTCGGCCTGCCGATGATCGGGCTGGTCCTCATCTTCCTGGCCCTCACTGCCGACAGCATGGTCGAACGGCAGCGCCTGGAGATCGCTATCCTCAAGAGCCGCGGCGCCAGCAGCTCGCAGATCGCCGCCACCTACATCCTGCAAGGCCTCACGCTGGCGATCCTGGCGTTGGCGTTGGGGCTGCCGCTGGGTTGGCTGGCGGCGCAGGCCATCGGCAGCACGCGCCAGTTCCTGACCTTTCAGGCCGGCATGCCGCTGGCAGTGACGATCACGCGCGCCAGCGTCCGCTTCGCGGGGATGGCCGTGTTGCTGGCGTTGGCAGCGACCCTGGCGCCGGCCTGGCGCGCCGCGCATCTGACGATCGTCGTCGCCCGGCAGGCGATCAGCCGGCCGCAGACGCGCCCATGGCTGCAGCAGATCGCCATCGATCTCCTCTTCCTGGGAGCGGCTGGCTATGGCTATTATTTGCTGCGCGGCCAGGGGCGCATCGCCCAGTTGCAGTTCGGGAAAGGCGTCGATCCCTGGGAGAACCCCCTGCTCTTCCTGGCGCCTGCCCTCTTCCTGGCGGCGGGGGCGCGGCTCTATCTGCATGCTGCGCCGCCCGCCCTCTGGCTGCTGGGGGAGGCGTTGGCGCGCACGCCAGCGACGGCGGCGTTGCTGGCGGCTCGCAATCTGGCGCGCCACTTTCATCGCTACAGCGTCCTGATCGCCCTGCTGGTGTTGACGACGGGGCTGGGCGTCTTCACGGCCTCGGTGGCGCGCACATTGGACGACAATCTGGCGGCAAAAGCCTATTACGAGGTCGGCGCCGATGTGGCGGTGGTCGAGGCGGTGGGCCAGATCAGCCGCGGCAGCGCGTCCGGCATGGGCCAGGCGGCCTCCAGCCAGGCCGCGGCGACAGAGGAGGAGATGGGCCTGCCGGGATGGGCGATGCTGCCTGTGACGGAGCATCTCAAAGCGCCGGGCGTGCGGGCGGCGGCGCGAGTCGGACGCTTCAAGGTGGTCACGACCGCAGGAGGGCAGAGCGTCGAAGGCTATCTCTATGGCGTCGACCGCATCGACTTCCCGCAGGTAGCCTATTTCCGCTCCGACTTCGCGCCGCAGTCGTTGGGCGCGCTCATGAACGCCCTGGCCGTCGAGCCATCGGGCATCCTCGTGCGTCGCGAGTTCCTGGCGCGCGCGGGCCTGCGTGTCGGCGACCCCCTCGCCCTGACTGGCCTGATCGCGGGGAGCAACCAGCCGCTGCTGTTCAAGATCGTCGGAACGCTCGACCTCTTTCCGACGGCCTATCCTGGCCAGGGGGAGTTTTTCGTCGCCAACCTGGAGTACATCTTCACCGAGCTAGGAGGGCCGGCGCCCTATTATGTGTGGCTGGCTGTGGATCAGACGCTTGACGCCGCCAGCGTGAGCGCCGCGATCGAAGGGGTGGGATTCCGCGTGTTGGAACTGTCCGACGCGCGCCAGCGCATCGGACAGGCGCAGGGGCGGCCCGAACGCATCGGCCTGTTCGGCTTCCTCTCGCTGGGGTTCGCGGTCACCACGCTGTTGAGCATGCTGGCGTTGGGGACGCACGCCTTCCTGCTCTATCGGCAGCGCTTCATCCAGTTGGGGATCATGCGCGCCATCGGCCTCTCGGCCAGGCAGGTGGCGGCGACGCTGGCGGGCGAGCAGATGCTGGCGACGTTGCTCAGCATCATCGGCGGCGGGGCCATGGGCCTGCTCACCAGCCACCTCTTCATCCCTTTCATGCAGATCGGCCGCGCCGAGACCGATCTGGTGCCGCCCTACCTCATCATCATCGACTGGCAAAGCGCGGCGTATCTGGTGCTCGCCCTGGGCGCGGCGGCGCTGGCGATCACGGCTGGGGTGATCTGGACACTGTCGCGGTTGCGCCTGTTCCAGGCCATCAAACTGGGGGAGACGGTCGGATAAGCTAGACTTTATCCATCATGAAGGGCCCGATGGGTACTGAAAAGGGCACGGACCAGGCCCAAGCGAGAAGGGGAGGATGGCCATCCACGAATCACACACACGAATCCACGAATCAACTGGCCCGCGTCAGCGTGCTCTCACACGTGATCATGGTCATTCGCGGATTCGTGGCCAGAATTCGTGGGCGGCAAGCCTTACGACGCCTCATGCACGGTCTCCTGACTGCGCCCCTGGCTGGCTAGGAGACCAGCCAGAACCGTTTTTCGGATAGGCTCTGAGCGCGGCGGGCGCGCTACGACTCGATCAGCTCGCGCAGCACGCGCAGGTTTTCGATGTCTTCGAGCATCTCGTCCCCTTTGGGCGTCTCCAGGACCATCGGCATCCCATCGAACCGGGGATCGTTGATCAGACGCCGGAACGTCTCCAGGCCCACGCAGCCCTGGCCGATGTGGTCGTGGCGGTCGACGCGGCTACCCAGGTCTTTCTTGCTGTCGTTGAGGTGAAAACAGCGGAGCAGGTCGAGGCCGAGCACGCGGTCGAAGTGGTCCCAGAGCGCGGCGTACGTTTCGGCCGAGCGGTATTCGTAGCCAGCGACGAGGGCGTGGGCGGTGTCGAAGCAGATGGCGACGCGCGCGGGCGCATCGACGGCCTGACGGATGGCGGCCAACTGCTCGAAGGTGTAGCCCAGATGCGCGCCCTGGCCGGCGGTCACCTCCAGCAGGGTCAGCGTCTGGAACCCCTCGGTCGCCGCGTGCGCGCGATCGAGCGCCCGCGCGATGCGGGCGATCCCTGCTTCCTCGCCGGACCCCATATGCGAGCCGGGGTGGATGACGACCCCCAGCAGCCCCAGGGCCTCGGCCCGTTCCAGCTCATCCACGAAGGCGGCCAGCGACTTCTCCCAGAGCGCGTCGTCGGGCGAGGCCAGGTTGATCAGGTACGCGCTGTGGGCCACCACCGGCGCGATGCCGGTCTCCGCCTGGCGCTGCCGGAAGCGCTCGATCTCCGCCGCCTCCAGCGGCCTGGAGCGCCATTGGTTCTGGTTCTTGGTGAAGATCTGCATCGCCTGGCAGCCGACCCGCTCCCCGCGGTCGAAGGCCTGGCTGACCCCTCCGGCGATTGACATGTGAGCGCCCAATCGTCCTGGCATCGGATCACATCTCCTCCTGGTAGTGGAAGCCGAGGCGCTGTTTCTCGGCCATCACGGCCTTACGGATGATCTCGCGCACCCCTAGCGGATCGTGGATGTTGGAGAGGACGATCTCGCTGCGGGTGGGATCGTTGCTGATGATCCGCACATCGCCGATATTGAGCATGCGTTCGCCCACATTCTGGCTGGCGTCGATGTCGCGCACCTGGACCAGCTCGATCTCCTCCAGATCGCGGCCGATCAATCCCCGGATGACGCGCAGCCGCTGGCTGGTGACTTCATAGCGGATGCCGATGCTGAGATAGGGTTTGCCGCTCCAGAGCAGCGTCTCGCTTGCAGCGGCGACTGAGGCGCTGGCAGCGGCGCGCGGGGCCGCTGTCGCCAGGCGCGCCTCCTCCTCTTCGAGGGCGGCCAGGGCGGCGATCAGCCCATCGGCCAGGGCGCCGACGATGGCTTGCATCTGCGCCTGCGGGATGGCAGTCACCTCCACGCCCGAGGCGGCCAGCGATTCATAGAACTGTGTGATGACGATCCTGCGCACATCTGCGCGTTGCATGGTTCCTCCTTGGATCATTCCAGGCTGGCCAGCGTGAACCTCTCCGCTCCCGCCGCGCGGTCCGCGTGGCGCGCGAGGACGAACAGCAGGGAGGAAAGGCGATTGAGATAACGCAGCGGATCGTTGTTGCGCAGCTCGCCCTGATGGTAGAGGCGAGCTACCCGCCGTTCGGCGCGTCGGACGACCGCGCGCGCCACATCCAGCATCGCGCCGGCCTGGCTGTCGCCGGGCAGAATGAAAGCAGGGGGGATCTCGATCGCCGCTTGCAGGGCGTCCGTCTGCGCCTCCACCCAATCGACGCGCTCTCCCTTCAGCCAGGCCGGTCGCGTCGTCGCCTCCGGCAGCGTGGCCAGGTCAGCCATCAGCGCATAGAGGTCATGTTGGACCTGCTCGATCAGCGCGCGGTGTTGCGCCGACGCCATCAACGTCTTGGCGACGCCCAGGAACGAGGTCGCCTCATCTACATCGCCGTAGGCCGACGGCCGCAGATCGTACTTGGGCACGCGCTCGCGCCCCAACACGCCCGTATAGCCTTCGTCGCCAGCGCGCGTGTACACCTTCGATTGGGCCACGGTTCATCTCCTCGTTGAAATTCGCATAGTTGAAAAATTCCTACTCGCCTGCGCCGGCCGACGCCGTCGGCGCAGGCAGCGTGCGCTTGATCTCGTCCAGGCGGTAGCCGAAGCCAGGCCCGCGCACGGTGGACAGGTCGATCTGCCCATTGCGCCGTCGGTAGAGGCCGCCATGGACCGCTTCCTCCGGGCGCGAGGCATCAGGATAGAACTGCATGGCGTTGGTCTCGACCCCCATGATCGTGCCGGCGTGCGCGGCCAAAAGCACGTGGGGGATCTGCGCCAACATGGGGTTCGTCAGATCTTGCACCATCAACCCCATCCCATGGGCTTTGGCCCAGCACAGGCTGAGCAGCGCGCCGGTCTGCGTTTTGCACGTCTTGAGCGCCACGCCGTTCCATCCCAGCTCGCGGCCGAGGCGGATGAGCTGCCAGTCGTGGGCGCTCTCGTCCATGAAAAGGGGCTTGCGGGCGGAGACGCTGTGTACGTCGATGCGATGGGCCTCCAGGTCGTAGGGGAACGGCTGCTCGACGTAGAGGATCATGCCGTACAGGCGGGGATATTCGTGTAGCAAACGATCCAGGATCGCATTGACGTAGTCGGGATCGGTGACTGTGCAGTTGAAGTCGGCCGTCAGCCAGTCCACGCCCTCGGCGACGGCGATCTGGCCGACGCTCACCAGCCGTTGGAAGTCCCAGGTCGCGTCGTTGCCGCGCAACTTGACCTTGAGGCAGCGCAGCCCGTCGCGGCGGATCCAGTCGGCGAGAAGGAGGGGGTAGCCATCGTCTGGCTCGTCGCCGCGCAGGTCAGCGGGCGTCAGGGGATCGAGGCCGCCCACCAGATGCCAGGCGGGCAGGGTGGAGGGCGGAGGAAGGACCAGGAACTCCTGGGGATAGCGGCCAGCGAAATGCACGGAAGAGCCGACGGCTGGCTCCAGGTAGTGGGCGAGGTCAGCGTTCATGTGGTCGGGGCCATAGGTCGCGTAGACGGGGCGGCCCAGCAGATTGCCGTAGGCGTCGTGCAGGGCGATGTCGAACGCGGAGCAGCACACGAGCGCGGCCAGCCACGGCATTGGCTCGGCCTCTGGCCCACGTTGACGGTTGAGGCGGGCCAACCGATCGGGCAAGACCGTCTGCTGGAAGGCGTGTCCCACCTCGATGGGATGGCCGGCGCAATCGAAGTCGGCCCAGGCCGCGACGAGCATCTGGCACAGGCGCAGCAAGGCCGCGTGCCGCTCGGCGTAGGACAGGCGGCCGGGCCATACCCACTGCACGCTGAGTGGGGTTTCGCCCCAGCCAGCGGCCGTGCGCCCGCGACGGTCGCGCACCCTCATGCGCACCCGCGCGCAGGTGACGGAGGTCAGCACTTCGGGGCCAAACTTGAGAGGCACGCGCGTCTGGACGGGCAGCTCGTAGAGCGCGACGGCCGTCGGTCGGATATCGGTGGCACGCGTCATGCCGGGTCCTCCTACGGTTCTGCGAACATGATACCCTGGCATCGCACAGTCTACAATTCCGGCTGCTCCCTGCAAGTGAGATCGATCTCATTGAGAGAATATACATCGTGATCTTCCTGCTCGTCCGTCAGGTCAATCGCTTGATGGCTCCGCCCGCGCCAGCCCCTGCGGCGCCAACGACCAAAGAATGCCCCTATTGCCTGTCGACGATCCCGATCAAGGCGACGCGCTGCGCCCATTGCACGTCGGAGCTGAAAGCGACCTGAGCGACCGGCTGCCTGTGGTCTGTGTCACGCGGAGGATACATTTCACGTTGAGGCGAGCCTCTGGAGTCGAGCCTTCAGGCGGTTCGGCTACGCGGCGAGTGGCCAGCTAAAGCCTCGAGTCCGGCCATTGCTGAGATGGAGTTCGTGCGGTTTTTACAATCAAATTTGACAATATTCGGCGGCTGTGGTAAAGTTTTCCTGGATCTGATAATCAGGAGAGGACTGTCAACGTGACTTATCGATCGTTCGTGCTGGCCATGCCTTGCGCTTGCATCTGTCTCTAGCGGGCGCAGTCGGCCTTCCCGGCGATTGCTGCCGACCTGGACCGATTGCCCCGCCTTCCGACTGATGCGATGCGTCGTGTCCGCGCGGCAGATGTGCAAGCAGAACGATCATAGATTTTCTCGCTCCTGAATGGCTGATTCGTTTCTCGCCCATTGCCTCGGCTCTGCTGTATCCTGACGGGACTCATCGCATCGCTGCGGTGGGTCCCGTCTCGTTTCTGAGAGGGGTCGACGGGCCATTTGAGGCACCATGCTTGCGAATGTGGAGGGGGAAACCATGGCAACTGTTCATATCCCGACGCCTTTGCGCCGCTTGACGGGCGGCCAGTCGCGCGTGCAGGTCGATGGCGCCACGATTTTGGCCGTCCTCGAAGCCCTGGACGCGCAGTATCCGGGCTTCCGTGAGCGGCTGTTCGACGACGGAGGCGAGCTGAAGCGTTTCATTAACATCTACGTGAATGACGAGGAGATTCGCACGCTGGCCGGCAAGGCGACGGCGGTCAAAGAGGGAGACCGCATCACGATCGTCCCGGCGATGGCAGGGGGATGAAGGAGGGGACGATGACCATCCCGCAGCAGACGCGGCATCGCCGCACCCGTGACCAGATCCTGGCTGCGGCGCGCGCGCAGGTGCCCGAGGTCGATGTCTACACCGTGGCGCTGCGCCTGGACGCCCGACCTCGCCCCACCCTCGTCGACATTCGCGAGCGCGACGAGTGGGTGCAGGGCCATGTGCCGGGCGCCCATTTCGTGCCGCGTGGGTACCTTGAGCTGCGCATCGAGGAGGTGCAGCCCGATCGCGACGCGCCGATCATCGTCTATTGCGCGGGCGGCGTGCGTTCGCTGCTGGGGGCGCGCGACCTGCAGGCGATGGGGTACACCAACGTGGCCTCGATGGCTGGCGGCTTCAACGCCTGGAAGAACAGCGGCCTGCCGTTCGTGGTGCCGCGCGTGCTCAGCGATGAACAACGCACCCGTTACAGCCGTCACCTGTTGATCCCCGAGGTCGGCGAGGCGGGCCAGCTCAAGCTCCTGGAGTCCAAGGCCCTGCTCATCGGCGCGGGCGGCCTCGGCTCGCCGGCGGCGCTCTATCTGGCGGCGGCGGGCGTGGGGACGCTGGGCATCGTCGATTTCGACCGCGTCGATCTGTCCAACTTGCAGCGCCAGATCTTGCATGGCCACAGCGACATCGGCCGCCCCAAGGTGGAGTCGGCCGCCGACCGCCTGCGCGAGGTCAACCCCGATGTGCAGGTCATCGCGCATCGCGAGCGCCTCGACTCGAGCAACGCCCTCGATATCATCCGCCAGTACGACATCGTGCTCAACGGCTCCGACAACTTCCCTACCCGCTACCTGGTCAACGACGCCTGCGTCCTCGCGGGGAAGCCGTTGGTCGACGCCAGCATCTTCATCTTCGAGGGACAGGTCACCGTCTACGATCCCAGGCTGGGCGGGCCGTGCTACCGCTGTCTGTACCCCGATCCGCCGCCGCCTGGCGAGGTGCCCTCCTGCGCGGAGGCTGGCGTGCTCGGCGTCCTGCCGGGGATCGTCGGCTCCGTACAGGCCATGGAGGCGATCAAGTACCTGCTGGAGATCGGCGAGCCGCTGTTGGGGCGGCTGCTCATGATCGACGCACTGGACATGTCGTTTCGCATCCTCAAAGCGCCGCGTAATCCCGCCTGTCCCGTGTGCGGCGACCATCCCACACTGCGCGAGCTGATCGACTACGAGCAGTTCTGCGGCCTGCCGCCGCGCGCCGTCGCGACAGCCAGCAACGGGCATGAGTGATGCTCCCACAAGGGGGAGACGATGATCCAGGTTGAGACAGCACGGGTGATCAAAGAGAACGGCTTCACCGCTCGCCTGGCGCTCCCGGAGCGGGGCGCGTCGACGATCCTGGAGCGCATCGGCAACACGCCGCTCTTCCGGCTGACGCGCGTCACGCAAGGGTTGGCGCCGGCTGTCGAGGTGTACGTCAAGGCGGAGTGGTTCAACCCTGGCGGCTCCGTCAAGGATCGGCCGGCCCTGCGCATGATCGAGGAGGCCGAGCGCGACGGGCGTCTGACCCCTGACAAGACGATCATCGACTCCACCAGCGGCAACACAGGCATCGCCTACGCGCTGATCGGGGCCGTGAAGGGCTATCGCGTCGAGCTGGTGATGCCGGCCAACGTCAGCCTGGAGCGCCGCCAACTGGCGCACGCCTATGGCGCGCATGTCATCGAGAGCGACCCGCTGGAGGGATCGGATGGCGCGATCCGGCTGGCGCGCCAGATCGTGGCGGAGGCGCCGGAGCGCTACTTCTATCCGGATCAGTACAACAACCCGGCCAACTGGCGGGCGCACTACGACACGACCGGCCCGGAGATCTGGGCGCAGACCGAAGGGCGCGTCACCCACTTCGTCGCGGGCATCGGCACTTCGGGCACGTTGATGGGGACGGGACGTCGGCTCAAGGAGTACAACCCGCGCGTCCAGCTCGTCGCGGTCGAGCCGGCCGACGAGATGCAGGTGATCGAGGGATTGAAGCACATGGCCACCGCGATCGTGCCCGGCATCTACGATCCTGCGTTGCCTGATCGCTTCCTGAAGGCGGATGCTGAGGCGACGGTGGCGATGACGCGGCGGCTGGCGCGCGAGGAAGGGCTGTTCGTCGGCTTCTCGGCGGCGGCCGCGGTCGATGCGGCCCTGCGCATCGCGCGCGAGCTGCGCGAGGGAGTCGTCGTCGCGCTGCTGCCCGATAGCGGCATGAAATACCTGAGCCTGGGCCTGTTCAAACACCCCTCGCCTCCCTGATCCATCGACACACGTTATGTGATCGACAGCCTGGCGACAGTCGTCCACAACCAAGCGGGTTCCTGCAAGCGTGAGGTCCATCTGAGTTCGGTAGCGAAAACAGGAAGGGAAGGGATGACCGTCCACGAATTGCGCTCACGAATCCACGAAGCATCCGCCTGCACGGGCGCGTCTCACTCGTCGTGATGGTCCTTCGCGAATTCGTGGCCAGGATTCGTGACGCGTGGACGGCCAATCTCGTGCTGCTCCAGACGAATCTCGCTGCATTCTTGTGCGCTGGGAGAAGAAGCCTGAGAACTACGTCGCTTCTCTGCATTTCGCTTGCGCCTTGATTGCTTTTCGTGCAGCCGGGTTATTCGGATAGGCTCTGATTCTTTGACTCACTGACTCGCTGCTTCGTTGACACGCTGACTCGCCGACTCGTTGACTCGCTGATTCGTTGACTCGTTGACTCGCTGATTCGTTGACTCGCTGACTCGCTGGAGGGCTACGGAATGTCAGGACCCACCGTTGACCATACCGCATTACGCTTCAACCAGGCGACGATCATCGCCCTGCTGGCGCTGGCCTTCGTCGTCGACTGGCGTTGGCTGGTCGCTGCCGTGGGGCTGGTGATGTTGCTCGGCGCCGCCTGGCCGCGCGCCGCGCTGTTCAAAGCGATCTACGCGCGCATCCTCCGGCCCGCGGGGCTGCTCAAGCCGGACTGGCGGCCGGATGAGCCGGAGCCGCATCTCTTCGCGCAAGGGGTGGGGGGCCTGTTCCTGGCGGCGGCGACCCTCAGCTTCGCGCTGGGCGCGAGCGTCGTGGGCTGGCTTCTGGCCGCCGTCGTCGCCGTCCTGGCCGCCATCAATCTGGCTTTGGGCTTCTGCCTGGGCTGCTTTTTCTACTACCAGTTGGCGCGGTTGGGGGTGCGGGCGGAGTTGCCGTGGTGGCGCCGCGCACGTGGGGAGGGCGCGCGATGAGCGAACGCCTGCTGATCCTGGCCCTCTTTGGCCTCTTGTTGGGGGCCGTCTTCGCCCTGTGGCGGCTCCATGAACGGCGTCGTCTGGCGGCTCTGGCGCGACGCGCGCCGGGCCAGGTGGGCGCCGGCCCGGCGATCCTCTATTTCACCGCGCCGAACTGCGCCCAATGTCGGCTGCAACAGACGCCGATCCTGGAACGGCTGCTGGCGGAGGTCGGCGCGCCGATCCGCTTGCACAAAGTCGACGCCGTCGAGGAGGATGAGCTGGCCCGCGTCTACGGCATCCTGACCGTGCCCACGACCGTCCTGCTCGATGCGTTGGGACGCCCGCGCGCGATCAATCACGGCCTGGCCACAGCCGAGCGCCTGCGCGCGCAGTTGCAGGACCTGCTCAACTGACCAGGCTTCAGCGCGTTCTCTCTTCATCTTCGGTCCAACTCTGCACAGGAGGGTGAACTGTGGCGACCGCGACTTCGCCCTGGCCGGAGGCCTGTACCGGCGCCGTCTCGCTGACCTTCGACGATGGCCTGCGCTCGCAATTGGAGGTGGCCGTCCCCCTGCTCGAACGCTTCGGCCTGCGCGGCACGTTCTACCTGAATCCTCGCGATGGCTACGAAGAGGTCCTCGCCCCCTGGCGCGCGGTCGCCGCCGCAGGCCATGAGTTGGGCGATCACACGATCCATCATCCTTGTTCGCGCAACTTTGGCTTCATCGCCGATTCGGGGCGTCGTTGTCTGGAGGAGATGACCCTGGCCGAGATGGAGGAGGAGATCGTGGAGGCGGCCCGTCGCATCCGCGTGCTGGCGCCCGCCCAGGCTGACATCTCGTTCGCCTATCCCTGCTACCAGGCTTATGTCGGCTATGGCGTCGGGCGGCAGAGCTACGTGCCGCTGGTCGCGCGCCACTGCGTCGCTGGCCGCGCCCTCGGCGAGGTCGCCAACGACCCGGCGCGCTGCGACCTGGCCTATCTCTGGTCGCGCCCCTGCGAGCGCATGACCGGGGCCGAGCTGATCGGCCTAGCCGAGCAGGCCGCCGCCAGCGGGCGTTGGGCCATCCTCACGTTCCACGGCATCCATGAGGGGCATCTGCCCATCGGGGAAGGGGACCTGGCTGAGCTGTGCGCCTTCCTCGACCGTCGCCGCGCGCACATCTGGACCGCGCCCGTCGCCGTCATCGCGCGCCGCCTGCGCCAGTGGCGCGGGGAGGCATAGCTAAATCTTACCTCTCGTTCGTTGATGGAGAATCTGATTCCTGAAAGGAGAAGAGCTGATGTCCGTAACCGATGAAGCGCTCGCCGCCAATCAACGCTACGCCCAGGGCTTTACGCTGGGCCACCTGCCGATCCCGCCGGCGCGCAAGCTGGCGGTCGTGGCCTGCATGGACGCCCGTCTGACGATCGAGCCGATGCTCGGCCTGCAGACGGGGGACGCCCACATCATCCGCAACGCGGGCGGCGTCGTCAGCGAGGACGCCCTGCGTTCGCTGATCATCTCGCATCACTTGCTGGGCACGCAGGAGATCATCATCATCAACCACACCGACTGCGGCATGTTGACGTTCCGCGACGCTGAGCTGCGGGAGCGGTTGCGCCGGCAGAGCGGCGTCGATACGGTCGCCCCTGCTCACTTCTACGCGTTCGCCGACCTGGAGGACAACGTGCGCGCGCAGATCGAGAAGGTTCGCTCGCACCCCTGGATCCCGCGCCACATCTCCGTGCGCGGCTTCATCTACGATGTCAAGACCGGCCAATTGCGCGAGGTGATAGCGGCGTAAGGCACTGCGGGTCGGGACGTGACAGAGTAGGGGGGCGCAGTTATGCGCCCCCCTTTTGCTCTGCAGACTCATGATGACTCGCTGCGTTCCAGCCAGTCCATCACCGCCTGGGCGAACTGCTCGTAGTCGCCGAGGTGATCGATCGCCGCGGCAAACACAACGCCCTGGTCAACATCGAGATAGGCATGCACCAGAACGTTCCAAAACCCTGCCATGCCGCGTAACCTCGTCGCCAGCTCCTCTGGAATGACCCCTCGTCGCGCCAGGATCCCCACGACCTGCTCGTAACTGTCGGGAGTCTCCCAACCTTGCCCGGCGACAATGTGCGTGCTCACGTCCAGCACGATCTGGCTGGCGATCTGCAGGTTATGTTCGACGACGTCCTGGAGGAAATCATCCTTCAGATACGTGTCGAAATCCAGATCTTCAGTCGCTGCCCGCAGCTTTGCGATACAGCGCTCGAGCCTGGCGAAGCGCGCGCGAATCGTCGATTTGTCTACGGCCAAAGCGCCCCTCCCGTAGCCTGGTCGCCATCGCTTCCTCTAGCACGTCGTACATGTAACGATGATCCAGATAGCGCTCGAGCGTGGAGGCAGCGAACCGCACCCGCTCGCGCTCGTCCGCAGCGAAGAGCAGGCGTCCATCGCGCAGGACGCGATGGCGCAGCAGAAGCGACGCCCGGTTCAAGACAACCAGGTCAATGTCATCTCGGCGCAAGAGGCCCATCAGGTCGCCCATCAGCCGCATGTGAACCTGTCCTTGCTCTGCGGCCGTCAGACGCTCATCCAGCCAGACCGCCAGATCGATGTCGCTCAAGGCGTTGGCCGCGCCTCGCGCCTGCGAGCCGAACAGATAGGCCAGCCGTACCTCCGGCTGTCGCGCCATGAATCCGGCAAGGGACTGGATCAGTTCCTCTTCGGCCATGCGTTCTCCTCTCCGCCGCAACGACGAATAGATTCTAACCTGATTCTCTGCTCATCAGTATAGCAGAGGAGCGTCGGTCTGTGGAACGTAAGGCGATTACGAGATCGCCCGCTCCCCCAGATCCGCTCCTCGCCAGTACGCCGCGATCTCCTCCGCCGTCGGGCGCACCGGATCGGGCTGGAGGCCGGGGATGTACTTGCAGGCTTCGTAGAGGACCGCCGCCAGGCGACCGTGGATCCCCGTGCAGTGATGGACGTATGGCCCGTAGATGAAACGCTCCTCCCAGGCCGGCCAGTCGTCGACCTCGATCCACAGATAGGTCCCGCGCGTCAGCGGCCCCGACGTCCCGCGCACCTCGCCGATGAGCAGCGAATACGCGCCGTGGTCGCCGTCGAAGCGCGCCAGCGTGAGGTCGCCGCCGCGGATCTCGAAGTTGGCCGGGCCAGGGGTCCCGCGCGGATTGGCGCCGTGGCCGCTGATGCTGGGGCGGGCCCCCTCCGCCATCAGCTTCTGTGGGAACGGCCCGCAGTGCCAGAGCAGTTCGGCGTTCTCGTTCTCGGGATGGCGCACCGTCAGATCGGCGAAGAAGGTCGGCTGCGTCCACAGCGCCGCGGCCTGCGCCATCAACGACGTCAGCGCGCCGTGGATGTCGGTCTCGCAGGCCACCGGCACGCCCAGCCCTGCCAGCTCACCGTTGACGAAGCAGGGGAAGATGCCCAGCGCGCGTTGCAGGGCGCTCCAACACTGGATCGCGATCGCGTCGAGTCGGGCGGATTCCACCCAGCGCAGCAGCGCCAGCTTGAGCGCCGCCATCGTCGGCAACGCGTCGCCGACGAGCAGGCTCACGTCCATGCGCGCGCGGATGTCCTCCAGCTCGCGCGCCAGCTCGGGCGGCTGTTGGGCCAGGATCTCGCGCGTCGCCCGCTCGATATCGACGATCGTCGTCGGCGCGACCTGGATGTTCCACCGCTCCAGCAGCTCTCCCTCGTTGGCCATCACCGTCCAGAACGGCCCGGGGCGCGTGCTCACCTGGCCGATGCGCGCGCCCAGGAAGGCGCGGGCGGCGGCCGCCGCGCCCAGGAACAGGCGCATCCCGCGCGCGAACACGGGGGAATCGGTCCACGAGTTGACGATGTAGGTGAAGGGGATGTTCATGCGGCGCAGCGCCTTGGATGTGGCGAACAGCCCACATTGCGTGTCACGCGCGCGCACGCCGGCCGCGTCCGGGGCCTCGTCGCGCGGCCCCCACAGCAACACCGGCTTGCCCAGCGCGCGCGCCAGCAGCGCGACCGCCGACTCCTCGCCGAAGTTGCAGTGGGGGACGAAGAGGGCGTCCACTTTCTCCGCCTGGAAGCGCTCCGCAACCTGAGGCGCCGCCAGCGGATCGAACAGCATTCCTTCGTCGTTGAGCCAGTCGAGGCCCACGTACTCCACGCCCCATTCGCGCAGTTTGGCCTCGACCTCGTGCTTTTGAACGCGCGCTGGCTCGGCCGGAAACATGCCGCGCCGCGTCGGCGCGAAGCCGAGCTTGATGGTCTTCTGAATCAAGAGATCCTCTCCTTGTCGGTAGGTTCGTTCGAGGGCGTCAGGCGCCGCCGATCGCGCGCCGTGCCGACCTGGCCCCTCCTCGCGGGTCTCGATACGGGCTGCGCCGCGGCGGCGCGCCGATCGAGTAGGCCCGTGC
>FWPU01005750.1_pt1 | contig 23370 bp, 20 predicted proteins | sample 2228361 | NCBI WGS metagenome assembly FWPU01 (sample SAMEA103939777, study PRJEB20133) | metagenome
CCGGTCTATACAGCATGGAGAGGGGGCGAGCCGAGTGAAGCGAGGCTGGGGGTGAGGTAAAGCGGCGAGCGTGTTTGAGGCAATCACCCTGCGATCTGTGCACTGCGCCTAACCCTGCCGGGCAGTTCGCTGGTACAATGGGCTGGCACAGACCCGATTCAGTCGTGCGCCAGGAGAAGATACAGCCATGCAGGTGCTCAAAGACCTGATTCGCACCGAGGGCAGATATCTCGGTGACGGCATCCTCAAGATTGACGGGATTCTCAACCATCAGATGGATCCCAAACTGATCAAAGCGATGGGCGAAGAAATCGCACGGCGGTTCGAACATCTGCATCCGACGCGCGTGCTCACCGCCGAAGTCTCCGGCATCGCCCCGGCGCTGATGGCGGCGCTGGCGCTAGATGTCCCTGTGGTCTACGCGCGCAAGCACAAGCCGGTCACCATGTACGGCCCCATCTTCTTAGAAACCGCGCCTAGCCATACCAAAGGGGGCGAGATCAACCTGATGGTGGCGGCGGAGTACCTGCCCCCTGGCGAGCGCGTGCTCATCGTGGACGACTTCCTGGCCTCTGGCAAGACGCTGTTCGCCCTGGCGCGGATGGTGCAGGAGGCGCGCTGTACCCTGGTGGGCATCGTCGCCATCGTCGAGAAGGCGTTCGAGGGCGGGCGGGCCACGCTGGAAAAGAAATACGGCGTGCCAGTCGAGGCGCTGGTGACGATCACGCACATGGACGAGCATCACATCACCTTCGCCGACGATCCGCCGCGCGGCGTGGAGATTTGAGCCGATGGCGCTCAAAGACGGCGGCATCGTCATCCTCGACTACGGCTCGCAGACGGCGCAGCTCATCGCGCGGCGCGTGCGGGAACTGGGCGTCTATGCCGCGCTGATCCCCTATTCGGCTACCTTGCAGCAGGCACAGGCCGCCGCCCCGCACTTTCGCGGGATTATCCTGTCCGGCGGGCCAGCCAGCGTCTACGAGCCGGACGCGCCCGATCTGCCCGACTGGGTGCTGAGCAGCAACGTGCCCGTGCTGGGCATCTGCTACGGGATGCAACTGCTGACGCACCGGCTGGGAGGAAAGGTGGCCGGAGCGGCGCAGCGTGAGTACGGCATGGCCACCGTCCGGGTGCAGCAGGCGGGCGGCCTGTTCGATGACCTGGAGCGAGAGCAGACCGTCTGGATGAGTCACGGCGACCGCATCGAGCGTCCGCCGGAAGGATTCGTCGCCCTGGCCGCCAGCGACAATGCCCCTTACGCAGCCATGGCCGATCTGCGCCGTCGGCTGTGGGGCGTGCAGTTTCACCCCGAAGTGCAGCACACAGCCTACGGCAAGGCCATGCTGCGCAACTTTGTGGTCGGCATCTGTAGCGCGGCTACCGACTGGACGCCGGAGAATTTCGTCGAAGCGACCGTCGCGGCCATCCGCGCGCAGGTGGGCAACGGGCGCGTGTTGCTGGGCATGAGCGGCGGCGTGGACTCGTCCGTGGCCGGTGAACTGATCCATCGCGCCGTTGGTGAGCAACTGGTGCCCGTCTTCGTCAACACGGGCATGTTGCGCCTGGGCGAACTAGAACAGGTGCTCGCGCTGGGGCAACGGCTGGGCTGGAAAAATCTGGTTGCTGTAGACGCTACCGAAGAGTTCCTCGACGCGCTGGCGGGCGTGACCGAGCCGGAGCAGAAGCGGCACATCATCGGGCGGACGTTCGCCGCCGTCTTCGAGCGCGAAGCGGCCAAACTGGGGCAGCTCGACTGGCTGGCGCAGGGCACCATCTATCCCGACGTGATCGAGAGCGCGGGCACCGGGCGGCCTGGGGCGCGGCGCATCAAGTCGCATCACAACGTCGGCGGACTGCCGGAACGCCTGCGCAACCGGTTGGTCGAGCCGTTGCGCGACCTGTTCAAAGACGAGGTGCGTCAGGTGGGCGCGCGACTGGGCATCCCCGACGAAATCCTGTGGCGGCAGCCGTTCCCTGGGCCGGGCCTGGGCGTGCGCTGCGTGGGCGAGATCACCTGGGAGCGGCTGGAGATTCTGCGCGCCGCCGATCATATCTTCCTCAGCGAGCTGGCGGCGGCGGGCTTGCTACGCGAGGGGACGGCGCAGGCATTCGCTGTGCTGTTGCCGGTACGCAGTGTGGGCGTGATGGGCGATAACCGCACCTACGACGAGGTGATCGTCCTGCGCGCGGTGACCACCAGCGACTTCATGACCGCCGACTGGGCGCGGCTCGACCCCGATCTGCTGGCGCGCGTCAGCAACCGCATCGTCAACGAGGTGAAAGGCGTCAACCGGGTGCTGTACGACATCACCAGCAAGCCGCCCGCGACGATTGAATGGGAGTGAGTCGGGAATAGGGAGTGGGGAATGGGGAATGAGAATGCCTCTCTGGCTTTTCTACTCCCTACTCCCCACTCCCTACTCCCAGACACAATGGCGATTTTGAATGCCCCCAACTAATCTGGACGTCTTCTTCCGACCGCATGGCGTGGCCGTCATTGGCGCGTCGCGCGACCCCCAGAAGCTTGGCCATGGCGTGGTGCGCAACCTGGTAGATTACGGCTACACCGGGCCGATCTACCCCATCAACCCGCAGGCCACCGAAATCTACAACCTGCGCGCCTACCCCAGCGTGCTCGAAGCCCCCGACCCGCTCGACCTGGCCATCCTGGTTGTGCCCGCTCCGCTCGTACCCGCCGAACTGGAGCAATGCGGCCAGCGGGGGATCAAGGCGGCTATCGTCATCAGCGGGGGCTTTCGGGAAGTGGGGCCGGAGGGCGCAGCGCGCGAGGCCGAAGTAGTGCGCATCTGCCGTCAGTACGGCATCCGCCTGCTGGGGCCGAATGGCATCGGCAGCATAGACACGCACACGCCGCTCAACACCACCTTCGTCAAGGGCACGCCTCCCCCCGGCGATATCGCCTTTCTGTCGCAGTCGGGCGCGGTGTGCGCGGCAGTAATTGACTGGGCGCGCGGGGCGGGCGTGGGCTTCAGCCGGCTGGTGAGCCTGGGCAATCAGGCCGACATCAACGAAGCGGAGATGCTCACCGCCATCGGGCGCGACGAGCAGACCCGCGTGATCACTGCCTACATCGAGGGCGTCTCCAACGGCCCGGCTTTCGTGGCGGCAGCGGCGGAGGTGGCGCGGCGCATTCCGGTCATCACCCTGAAGGCCGGACGCGGCGAAGGCGGGGCCAGGGCGGTCGCCAGTCACACGGGGGCGCTGGCCGGTCGCGCGGAAGCCTACGAAGCCGCCTTCCGGCGGGCGGGTGTGTTGCGCGCCAGCACCATGGAGGAGCTGTTCGACTGGGGGCGGGCCATGGCCTGGCAACCGCTCCCGCGCGGCAACCGCGTCGCCATTCTCACCAATTCCGGCGGGCCGGGCATCCTGGCCGTGGACGCCCTGGAAACGGCGGGGATGCAACTGGCTCCCCTCACCGAGGAGACCAGGGCCTTCATCCACAAGCGCGTTCCAGCGGCGGCCAGCGTGCAGAATCCGGTGGACATCCTGGCCGGGCCGGGGCCAGCGACGTATGCGCTGTGCCTGGATGCCCTGCTGAGCGACCCGACCGTGGACGCGGTGGTGGCCATCACCGCGCCACAGGACTGGTTCGCGCCGCTCAGCCTGGCCGAGGTGATCGGCGAATTCACCGGGCGCGGCAAGCCCATCCTGGCGGTGATCATGGGGCTGGCGTCGGTCAGCGATGCGACGGCGGTGCTGCACCGTCGCCGCGTGCCCAATTTCGCCTTTCCGGAGCGCGTGGGCAGCACCCTGGCCGCCATGTGGCGGCGCAAGCAATGGCTCGATGCCATCAGCGATCAGCAAGACGATCCGCCGCGCCCGACAGGGTGCGATCAGGACGCAGCGCGAACCATTCTGGCAGCCGCGCCGGACAGTGGCTGGTTGCCGCCGGAGTCGGCAGAGCAATTGCTGCGGGCCTACGGCATCCGCACGCCGGGGGCGGGTCTGGCCACCAGTGCTGACGCTGCCGTTGCCCTGGCAGAGGAAGTGGGTTACCCGGTCGCCCTGAAGCTGGCCGCCAGCGGGGTGGTGCACAAGAGCGAAGTAGGCGGTGTGGCGCTCGATCTCGGCGACGCGGACGCAGTACGCGCCGCCTTCGGGCAGATGATGGCCCGCGCCCGCGCCCATGGCGTGCCGCACGAAGTCATCAGCGGGGCGTGGGTGCAGAAGATGATCCCACCCGGCGTTGACCTGATCGTGGGCATGGTGCGCGATGCGCAGTTCGGCCCGCTGGTGATGGCTGGCGTGGGCGGTGTGCTGGTCGAGCTGATGCGCGATGTGACCTTCGAGCTGGTGCCGGTGACCCCCGCGCAGGCCGGGGCCATGCTCGATCGCACTGGCGCGGGCAAACTGCTGGCGGGCTTCCGCGGTGCACCGCCTGCCGACCGAGCCGCCGTGATTGATACCATCGTGCGGCTGGCACAGCTCGCTCACGATCACCCCGTGCTGGCCGAAGTGGAGATTAACCCCTTGATGGTCATGCCACAGGGGGGCGGCGCGTGGGCTGTTGACGCGCGGGCGCGGGTGGAACAGCGTCAACCGCACAATCAGGCATGAACCATGTTCGGAAAGGAAACTGACTCTATGCCCCAACCGGACACCATTACCCCTGCACCGTTTTTGCTGGCCGGCGGGCCGGTCGGCGTGTTGTTGATTCACGGCTTCACCGGCGCGCCGCCGGAAATGCGCCGCCTGGGCGATTATCTGCATCAGCAAGGCTTCACGGTCTCCGCGCCGCTGCTACCTGGACACGGCACATCCGCCGCCGAACTCAATCGGGTGCGCTGGCAGCAGTGGACCGCGCACGTCGAAGCGGCACTGGCCGACTTGCGGGCGCGTTGCGACACCGTCTTCGTCGGGGGCCTATCTATGGGCGGCGTGCTGACGCTCTACCTGGCCGCCCAACACCCCGATCTGGCGGGCGCGCTGCTCTACGCCCCGGCGATGCGCGTCTCCGGCTGGCGATCCCGACTGGTGCCGCTGCTCAAGTTTGCTGTGCGCCTGTTCCCCAAAGAAGAAAATGGCACCTGGGCCGATCCCGATGCACGCTCGTTGCTGTGGTGCTACGACGAATACCCTGTGGTAGCCGCACACGAATTCAAGCGGCTGACGGCACACGTCCGGCGCATGTTGCCGCGCGTCAGTTGCCCGCTACTGATCGCTTATAGCCTGGCCGATCCAGTCGTGCCGCCCACCGCCGCTGAACTGATCATCCGCGAGGTATCAACAGACGATATCTCCGTGCTGACGCTGGAGCGCTCAGGCCATGTGGTGACGCTCGATGCGGAGTGTCAGCAGGTCGCCGAGAAAACAGCGGCGTTCATCCGCGCTCACCTGCCGGAGTCAGAAGCAGCGGGCTGAGGACGTAGCGCCACCCCAACGTAATGATAATAAGACAGACTGGCAAGCAGCAGGCCCAGCCCAATCCCCAGGTAGAGGATAGCGAGCGCCGGTCGGGGCAAGGCGGAGTGACGCAGCATCACGCCCAGGCCCATCATCAAGGCGATCAGCGCGTACATCAAGGGCGGTTGAAATGCCAGGGGATGGTTGCGATCCGGCAATTTGCTGATGCGCCGGATATTGCGGGCCGCAATGCGGGAGAATTTGAAGCGATAGATCAACACACCAGCCATCGTCCCAACTGCCAGGTGTAGCAGCGCAGCGGGGGTGTCTTCGGCGACCAGCCAGCCCCAGGCGCGGGCACACAGCATCACTCCTGCCGCGCCCCACAGGACGGCTGCAGCCAGGTAGAGCCAGCGTCGTTTGACGGTAGGCATGATCCTCTGCCTCATGGTGCGGTTCTCCAACTGGGGCCAAGATATTTCAAACAAGGTTGTACTATTCTACGATAGTATCCCTGTCCGTCAACTTGACGCAGGTCAAGGAGAGGGGGCAAGCCGAGCGCAGCGAGGCTGGGGGTGAGGTAAACGGGCGCGAGCCAACCTTTACGCTTGCTCTGGCTCTGTCCGCCCCCGAAGTCGCGAGGGAGAGGGGATTTAGGGGTGAGGGGAAGATACTGCGCAGAGGTTCATAATAGCCTCTAACGGCCCCTGCGGGTCACATAGCTCACCAGCCCGATTCCCCCGACCAGCAACCACACAGCCCCCAGCACTCCCAGCCCCACTATCCACATGTCGTCCCTATCGCTGTCGTTCACTGCAACTGTCGTTGTGGGCGCGGGCGTCGCCGTGTCGGCGCTCAACACGGGCGCGGTAGAGGTGAGAGTTGGCGGCACAGGGCTAGGCGTCGGTGAATAGGCGGGCGTGATGGTGGGCATCACGCGCAGCGTGGAAGTCGGCAGCGGCGTGACGGTGTACGTCTCGCTGGGAGCAACGGCCATTTCCTGAACAGGCGCAGGGGTCGAGCTGACCTCCGCTGACTCAGAGGGCGGGGCGGGTGTTTCCGGCGGTGCTGCGCCCTCTTCCGGCGGGACCAGCCGCAGCACGGTGCCGGGCAGGATCACGTCCTGGCGCGTCAAACCGTTGTATTCCAGCAATTGATCAACGGTCAGGCCGTGCGTCACGGCGACTTCCCAGATCGTCTGGCCCTGCTGAATGGTATATTCGGTGATCGGGGTCGGTGTGGGCGGGGGTGTTTCACCCTGTCCCAGTTTGACGATGATTTTGTCGCCGGGGCGCAACACAACGGGTCGCGTCAGGTTGTTGATGCGCAACATTTCGTCGAGGTCAACGCCATAAACAGCGGCAATGGCCCAGGCCGTCTGCCCCTGCTGCACTTCGTGCACGATGCGCCCGTTGGCATCCGGCTCGGCGCGGGTGATCGGCACGACGATCGGCCCCTCGTCCTCTTCCTCTTCTTCGGCAGCAGCGCCACCCGCGGAGCGCGGGCGCGGCGGTGGGGAAGGACGCCCCGCCACCAGCACATAGATGTTGTTGTCGCCACGACGGGCAAAGCCCACCCCCACATGCTGGGCGGACGAGGTGAGTGTAGCATAGTGAATGCCACTGTTCTTCCACCACTCGACCGCGCCGCCCGGCGTCAGGCCGGTGCCTGCCACGTAGTTTTCGGAGACCCAACCTGCGTAGCCGGCGGCCAGCGCCCGATCCTGGGGGGTCGAACCGCCCTCGCCAGTGTGACCATATTGGCCAGTGTTGGCAATCCAGTTGGCGTGACTCTGGGCAGCGTAGGTCAGCAGAGGGTCTACGCTCAAAGGAGGCAGTCCCAGGCTGGCTCGCAGTGCATTGACCAGCGCCACGACCTGCCCCGCCGGGTCACCCTGGGCACGGGTGGACGGAGTGCCCAGCGGGATCAGCAGAGCCAGCGCCAGGAAGATCAGCACGGAGCGGGGACAAGGTAAATGCCCCCGTGTCAAGCGGATTGCTGACAACCTTTGCATGCCCCCGAAGATCAGGACGGCACGGGCGAAACCCTTCCGGCTCGCTCTGGCAAGACGCTTGTGATGTTCCCGGCTCATGCGACGATCCTAGAGACTGTTATGAACTTCTGCACCGCTCTTCCCCTTCCCCTCGCGATGGAAGGACGGACAATGAGCGAGAAAATATAACGATTGGCCCGCCCGGTTTACCTCACCCCCAGCCTCGCTGGGGGCAACGAGGCGCGCCAGCGCCGAGTGGGGGTGAGGTAAAGTTGAGAAGCAACCTCCCGTTCCCGATCCTCTCCCTGCCGGTCCACCCCTGAACCTCCGCGAGCGGGACAAGAGAACTTGCTTTCTCTCGCACCAGCGCGGGAGAAGAGACCAGGTGTTGAGGGAGAAAAAAAGTGCATAACACGCTCTAGCGCAACCGAACGGCTGACTCCAAAATCGCACAGCGCCGAACACCAGTCCAGGGCCATTCAGCGGCTGGGAGGTGGCACATGCGCCACCAGCCAGGCCACAATCCGGTCGGCCAGGTCGGGCACAGCGCTGAGCAGGGCCGTGCCGTGCCCCCCTTGCGGGAAGACGAGCACCTGGTGATCGCCAGCCGCCATGTTGCCCAGAGCCAGACTATCGGCGGGATTGTTGCCGTCGTTCTCCCCCGCCAGGATCAGCACCGGTCGTGTGCCCAGCCGCGCCATCGCGCCCGCTGTGCTGATGCCGCGATAGTCCAGGCCAGGGCTGAGCAGCACCGCCGCCGCGCAGCCCGGCAATGCCGCGCAGGCATTGAGACCCACGTTGGCCCCCAGGCTGGCCCCAATGACGATCACCTGCCCAGGAGCGATCCCCGGCAAACTCGCCAGCATCTCCAGCGTGGCGGAAGCGTCGTCCTGCGCCAACGCCCAGTCTTCCGCGCCGCCTGTCTCGCCATGTCCGCGCTGATCAACCGCGAGCACAGCATAACCCGCCGCCTGCAATTTGAGCGCGAGCGCTTCCCACGAGGTGCGATCGGCACCGCGCTGATGCAGCAACAGCACTCCCGGCGCGGGGCGGACCAGCGCACTGTAATAGGTCGCCCGCAGGATCAGGCCGTCGCTGGTGCTGATCATCATCGGCAACTGAGCTTCGGTGGGGCGCGGGGCGATGGTGGGCAGGTCTTGCGCCGGTTCGCCTTCGGCGGCCAGGCTGGCTTGTGTAGGATTGCTCACACCCGCTTCCCCAAAGCCTGGATCGTGAATGATGGGGCCTTCGGCCAAAGGTGCTACGGGGTTGGTCGTGGGACTGGCCCGCAGCAAGGGCAACGTTGGCGCAGGAGTGTCGGTCGGCGCGATGTTACCGCCCAGGCCACAGGCGGCCAGCAGCATGGCGAGCAGCACTCCGGCGAGCATACCGGCTCTGCTGCTCATGCAGGCGATCCCTCCCCCGGCCCGGCCACCACGATCATGCGCGGACACCCTTCCTCGAAGGGGGCTTCGTCGTAGTCGCCGTAGACCTCTACCAGGCGCAGACCGGTCGCCGCCAGCAACAATTCCATCTCGCTGAAGAAGACGTAGCGCAACACCAGCGGAGCCACGGTGCGCCGCACGACTCCGTCGGGCAGCACTTCGTCGTATATCCAGGTGACATGCAGTTGCTGAGCTATGCGATCCAGCGTGCTGACCGAGTGCTGCATCACCAGGTGCCCGCTCTCCGGCTCGACGAAGGAGCGTTCCAGCACCAGGGCGTTGTCGTCTTGCGTGGCGTAAGCTTCACCCGCGTTGGGCAGATCGAGCACCAGCAACCCATTGGGTGATAGCAGCGCGCGAAAACGTCGCAGCGCCGCCAGTTGATCAGCCTGTGTGTGAAAGTGCATGAAGCCGTTGTAGGGCACCAAAATCAGCTTGAAAGGGCCGGGTAGATCGGCGGTGAGCGCATCGCCGGCGACGAAGGTGACGCGCCGCCTGAGATCGCGCAGCACGTCCAGTTTGCGCTGTCCGCGTGCCAGCATCTCTGCCGAACGGTCAACGCCCACCACCCGCGCGCCTTGCTGGGCCAGGTGCAGCATGACACGACCAGTGCCGCAGCCGACATCCAGCACTGGCCCCCCCGCGCGAGCGTAAAGCTCCTCGTAAAGGGGCAGATCGTCGGTCATTTCGGCGTTTTCCGCGTCGTAGAAGCGGGCGATGGTATCGTAAAAGGTGGTATTCGGATTCATGAAGGCTTCCACCTGTTGGGCCTGCACCAATTCTGCCCGCAGTGTAGCCCAGAATCGCCGCGGCCTCAATGGGCCGATAGCATAGCGCAGGGCAATCGCCCCGAACCGGCGGGCACTCGCTTTGTGGGGCGGCTATTTTGAACCGCCGAGATCGCCGAAGGCGCAGAACAAAAACAAGCCAAGTTCTTCTGCCGACCTCCGGAAAACGGCACGAATTTACCTCACCCCCACTCGGCGCTGAGGCTATAGCGAGGCTGGGGGTGAGGTAAACCGGGATGGAGCAACTCATGGCTCAGGCGCGCACCTGTGCACCAAGCTGCCGTTCCACCGCTTTCATGATTCGGGCGTGAATCTTGGCGACTTCGGCGTCGTTGAGGGTACGATCCGGTGCGCGGTAGGTCAGCGCGTAGGCCAGTGACTTCTTGCCGGGCGGGATGGGGTCGCCGCGATAGACATCGAACAGGCGCGCTTCCTCCAGCAGCTCGCCGCCCGCCCGCCTGATCACCGCGTGCACCTCGGCGGCAGGCGTCGTCTCGTCCACCACCAACGCGATGTCCTGGTAAACGGCGGGGTGCGCGGGCACGGGGCGGATGGTGCGCACCATCTGCACGTCGGCCAGCAAGGCGGCCAGGTCTAGCTCGGCAGCCACGACCGGGCGCGCCAGGTCCAGCCCCAGGCCGAACGCTTCGCGCACCAGCGGATGCACCTCGCCCAGCACGCCGATCTGCCGCTCGTTGATGCGCAGCATAGCCACGCGGCCAGGGTGAAAGGTCGCGTGCTCGACGGGCGCGAAGGTGACGTCGCCCGCCACACGCAGGTCGCGCACCACGGTTTCGATCACTCCCTTGAGATCGTAGAAATCTATGCGCCCTGCGTCGCCGTCTTTCTGCCATTGCGGCACCGACCGCGGCCCGGTCATGACGATGCCCAGTCGCCCCGGTTCGTCGGGCAACGGGTCGTCATCGCGCGGCAAGAAGACCGGCCCAATCTCGAACAGCAATTGCCGCTCGGTGTGCCGCGCATTGGCCGCCACGATGTCCAGCATTCCGGCCAGCAGGGTATGGCGCATGGCCGTCTTGTCCGCGGCGATCGGATTGGCCAGCGTCACATAGGGCATCTGCGGCCAGCCTGACTCAAGCCCTGGCGGTGTGAGCAGCGCTTCGCGCTCTGGAGTCGTCAGCCGGTAGGTGACGATCTCGCGCAGTCCGGCCCTGACCAGCGCATCGCGCAATGCCTCTTCGCGTTCCAGCGCCACATTGGCGCGCTGCGCGGGCAATTCGTCGGCGATGAGGGTATTCGGCAGGCGGTCGTAGCCGTAGATACGGGCGATCTCCTCGATCAGGTCGGCGCGACCGGTCAGGCCGGTGCCGATGTCCAGCCGGTGATCGGGCACCACCACCTGCAACACGTCCCCCTGCTCAGTGACAGTGAACTCCAGCGCACGCAGGATGCGCACGATCTCCGCCTGAGGGATGGCAAAGCCCAGGTGTCGCTCGACCTCGCGCACGGGCAGGTCTACCGTGATCACCGGCGCGGGCCGCGGATACTCGTCTATCACCCCCTGCGCCACCACCCCGCTGCTGATCTGCCGCATCAATTCGATGCAGCGCAGCAGGCCGCGCAGCGCCATCGCCGGATGTACCCCCCGGCTGAAGCGCAGCCCTGCTTCGCTGTTCATCTTCTGACTCTGCATGGTGCGGCGGATGTTGATGAAGTTCCACGACGCCGCTTCGAGCAGCACATTGCGCGTGGCCGGGCGGTCGGTGAAGAGCGCCTTCTGTGCTTCGGAGAGCGTCTCGGCTACCGACATGCTCGTCGGGTCCCAGATTTCGCTCTCCAGCCCGCCCATGATCCCGCCCAGGCTCAGCGCGCCGGCGGTATCGGCGACCAGGATGTTGAACTCGTCCAGAGCGTGATCCTGCCCATCCAGTGTGACCAGGTGCTCGCCCGGCTCTGGCAGGCGGGTGATGATCGTCGGGGCTTTGCCCCCTGCGCGCCGCTTGAGGATGTCCCAGTCGAAGGCGTGCAACGGCTCGCCCAATTCCAGCATGACATAGTTGGTGGCGTCCACGATGTTGTTGATCGGGCGCATTCCGGCCAGACGTAGCCGCCGCTGCATCCATTGCGGCGACGGGCCGATCTGCACATCGCGGATCAGCGCCAGGGTGAAGCGCGGATTCAGGTCCGGCTCGCGGATGTCAATCGAAACCTCGCCGGCGATGGGCGGCCCTTCGGCGACGACATCGAGCGGCGGCAGGCGCAGCGTCGCGCCGGTCAGTGCGGCCACTTCGCGGGCCACGCCGACGATACTGTAGGCGCGGGCCATGTTGGGCAGCAGATCGATCTCCAGCACGGCGTCGCCCAACACATCCTGCAACGGCGTGCCTGGGGGAAAGTGACCGAATTCCTCCCAGTCCAGCAACAGGATGCCCTCATGCGAGTCCGACAGGCCCAGCTCTTTCTCCGAGCAAACCATGCTGCGGTTGGGGATGCCGCGCAGCACGCGCTCTTTGAGGATCATGCGGCTGCCGTCGTCCTTGTGCCCGTCTATGACCTCCGCCCCTTCATGAGCGAAGGGGGCCAGCAAAGGCGGATCGAGCGGCCCCTGATCCTTGTAGGGGAACAGGTTGGGCGCGCCGGTCACGCACTGCTCCAGCTCGGCTCCGCCGTAATCCACCAGCGCCAACACCAGCCGGTCGGCGGCGGGGTGCGAGCGCACCTCGCGGATCGCGCCCAGCACGATCTTCTGGCGATCCCAGACCAGATGACGCGAGGGCGGCTGATTGCTGCCTGGCGGCGGCGGGCCTTGGGGAATGCCGTAGTACTCGATGTTGCTGACTTCCAGCCCAGCCAGAGTCAGGCGCTCGGCCAGTTCCTCGACCGAGCTGGTGATATCCACGTATTCTTTGAGCCAGGAAAGCGGAACCTTCATAGAAACCGGCGCAAGACATCCCCACCTTCAGTCAGATTGCGGATTGCGAATCGCGGATTGCGGCATGTCAAATCCACAATTCTCACACAGGCGGGATAAATGCGCCTTCCTCCTTTCTGTGATGTGCCTCCCGTACCTGAGTACAAACCTCAACGGCGCATGCGCGCGCCCTCTCATGCGACCTCAGTGACCAGGATCGGTCCGTCGGCGGTGACGATGACCGTATGCTCGTATTGGGCGCTCAGGCTGTGATCGACCGTGCGCAGCGTCCAGCCATCCTGGTCGGTGTAAATGTGCCCGCTGCCCGTGCTGAAGAACGGCTCGATGGTGATCACCAGCCCTTCGTGCATGGGCGTGCGGTCGCCGGGCCGGTAGAAGTTGAAGACGCTGGGCTTCTCGTGAATGTGCCGCCCGACGCCGTGCCCCGGCAACTCGCGAATGACCGAGTAGCCCCCTTTGCGGGCGATGCGCTCGACCGTCTTGCCGATCAGGTTGAGCGGACGACCGGCCCGCACGACCTTGATCGCCTCGTCGAGCGCCTGCCGGGTGAAACGGCACAACCGTTCCGCCTGGGGCCGGGCCGGAGGGACGATCAGCGTGGCAGCAGTATCTGCCCAGTAGCCTTCCAGTTCCGCCGACACGTCCACATTGACCAGGTCGCCGGGCTGAATGACGCGGTTGCCAGGGATGCCGTGCGCCGCCTCATCGTTGATGCTGATGCAGGTATGCCCTGGGAACTTATAGGCCAGAATCGGCGCGGAACGGGCGTTGTGCTGCCGCAGGAAGGCCGCGCCCAGCGCATCGAGTTGGGCGGTGGTCATGCCCGGCTCCACACGGGACAGCATGTAGCGCAGCGTCTCGCCGCAGATGCGCCCGATACGCAGCAGCTTTTGCAGGTCTTCGTCCGTTTCGATGGTCATCCCAGCTTCCTTTGAGCCATCAGCCGTCAGCCATCAGCGAGAAAGCGCGTGAGTGCGCCTCTTCGCCCAGCGATGTCTTTTGCCGAAGGCTGAACGCTGAACGCTGACAGCTATTGCACCCTCTCCGCCGCCGCCAGCAACGCCCGGCGTGTCAGCACGCGGGCCATCTCCGAGCGGTATTCGCGGCTACCCCAGTGATCGCCCGGCGGATCGAGTACCAGCGCGTCGAGCGCCGCGTTGACATCGCCCCGCTCGTCGAACGCGCGCGCCGCGTCCGGTTGTGCCAATGGCCACGGCGCAACTCCGCACAGAGCCAATGCCGTGCGACGACGCTCGCCCACCTTCTGCGCGACAGCCACTGCCCCGACGATCGGTGCGTCGGCGGGCGTGCGCGCGACTTTCTCGAAGGCCACTGCCGCGCGCGCCTCTCCCCGCGGCACGCTGACATGCGTCACCAGGGCACGCCAGGCCTCGTCGCCACTTGCCAGCCAGTCCGCCAGCGGATGGACAGCCTCGTCCGCCGTCACAACGACGGCGTCGAGTGCCAGCAGCAGCGTCAACGTGAACGACTGCGGATCGCGCTCGATCAGCAGATCGCCCAGGGTGAAGGTGTTGCGCAGCGTTTCGGGCATATCCGCCTGCAGCGCTTCGGCGATCCCCGCCAGCAGCGGATACGCCTGCCCGCGTTCCTGGCAGAAGGCACGGGCGCGCTCCAGGGTGAGCATACCGCCCAGATGCAGGGCGTCGCCTTCGTCCCAGGCGCGATCCAGCCCGATCAGACTCAGATCAACGACCGCTTCGACATCCGGGCGCGGATGCCGTTGTAGCGCTGCGCCGCCGTAGAGGGGAAACGCCCCTCCCTGGCCCAACAGGGCAAGCGCTTCGGGGAGTGTCGCAGGTTTGTGAATGGTCTTCAGGTTCAGCAGCATGAATTCCTACTCCTATGGTTCGTCGGGTGGAACCAGCGGCTCAAGTTGGGCGATCAGGGTGGGAATGTCGTGCTGAACAACATCCCAGACAATGGTCAGGCTCACTTCGTCGTAGCCGTGAATCAGACGGTTGCGCATACTGGCCATCTGCTGCCAGGGAATAGCAGGGTGAGCCGCCCGAAACTCCGCCGAGATTCGTTTTGCCGCCTCCCCGATGATCTCTATCCTCCGGATGATGGCATCCTGACGCATGATATCCTGCTCGAACGCTTGACGATCAACACCGGCCACGTACGCCTGAATATGGCGGGCGGCAATCAGGATATCCAGTACATACGTGAGATCACGCAGCACTGTAGACCGTCCTTGCCGAACTTAGAATCGCCCGACGGCGCAGGTAATTGGGGCTGCGTTCGATGCTCTGGCGATCCACCAGGTCTACCCGACGTTCAAACAGCGCCTCTATTTCCTGCTGCATCTGACTGACTGCAGCCAGGGTGCGCACACTACCCGGCGCAAACGTCACCAGCACGTCAATATCGCTCTCCGGGCCGAAGTCGTCGCGCAGCACCGACCCAAACAGGGCCAGTTGAATAATGTTCCAGCGCTGGCAAAACGCGGCGATCTCCGACAGTGGCAGGACGATTGGCAGACGATCCTGTACGTCGCTCATTGTGCCACTCTCCGCGCCTTACTTCCTTCACATTCTACCCCGCAAGTGTCAGGAGAGTCTCGCCCAGCCTGACGCTGAGGGCTGATAGCTCTCCGCTAGAACTGCTCCAGAAAACGCAGGTCGTTGCCCCAGAAGTAGCGAATATCCTGGATGCCATGCTTGAGCATGGTCATGCGCTCTGGCCCCATGCCGAAGGCGAAACCGCTCCACTCGCGCGGGTCGTAGCCGCCATTCTGCAGCACGACCGGATGCACCATGCCGCAGCCGGCGATCTCTAGCCAGCCGGTCTGCTTGCATACCGCACAACCTTTGCCGCCGCATAGAATGCATTCCACGTCCACTTCCAGGCTAGGCTCTGTGAAGGGGAAGTACGAGCCGCGGAAGCGCACGCGCTTATCCGGCCCGAACATGCGCCGCGCGAACTCGGTGATGGTGCCCTTGAGATCGGTCAGGCGGATGTTGCGCCCGATGGCCAGCCCTTCGACCTGGTTGAACTGAATCTCGCTGCGGGCCGAAATCTGCTCATAGCGATAGCACATGCCCGGCAGAATGACGCGGATCGGTTGGGTGCCATTCGCGCCGTAGTCGCGCATGGCGCGAATCTGGCCGGGGCTGGTGTGCGTGCGCAAGATCACGCCCGGCGTGGTGGTGTGAAAGGTGTCCCACATGTCGCGGGCGGGATGGTGCGGCGGGATGTTGAGCAGGGTGAAGTTGGTCTCGTCGTCCTCTACATCGCGGCTACGGTAGACCTGAAAGCCCATCTCCGCCCAAATCGCGTAAATCTCGCGCAAGGTCTGCATGGTGGGGTGCAGCCCGCCGGTGGGAATGCGCCGACCGGGCAGCGTGACATCCAACACACCGGTCTGTAGCGAACGCGCCAGCTCCGCCTGACGGACGGCCTCTGCCCGCTCTGTGTAGGCAGCCGTCAATGCGTCGCGCAGGGCGTTGGCGCGCTTGCCGAATTCGGCGCGCTCCTCTTTGGGGAGCGTGCCAGTCGCCCGTAACATCAGGGTCACCTCGCCCTTCCGACCCAGGTAACGGCGATACCAGGCGGCCAGCGCATCCGCGTCGGCGCTCGCTTCCAGCTCGGCCAGCGCCTGCTCGTAGAGAGTGTCAAGTTTCTCCAGCATACGTTTCCCCTCGCGGTGATGAGTGCCGGTGACACACCGGCCAATTGTTTCACAAGCACGCCAAAAACGAAAAATCTCGTCGCCTATCCGGTTCAGGATCAGGGACGAGACAGTGCCCGCGGTACCACCCTGGTTGGGCCAGCCAAATACAGCAACCTGGCCCCACCTCGTTTCACCCCCGTCGCGCACGGCGAGAGGGGCTGCCCCGTTAACGCAGGGCCTGCGGAGCGAACTACTGGGCGGGCATACTGCGCCGCCGTTCACCCGTCGGCTCAGGAGCGAACTTCGGAGCGGGCGCGCTCGTCCAGGCTTGCAGTCTTCGGCCCGAACTCCCTGGGAGCGGCTGACGCACCTACTTCTCTCCGTCACAGCCTTTGGCGTCTATGCTGTTGTATGCCACATGGTAGCAAAGGGCGACGGCGCTGTCAACCGCCGTTTGTCTTTGGAAGCATTCGTTGTTTGGGCAGTCATTTTGAACTGCCGAGACGCAGAGAGCGCAGAGGTTTTCCTATGTGTCCTTCTCTGCGCTCTCCGCGTCCTCTGTATTGAAATGTTCGTCCGGACTGCCGCCTCCGAGCAGGTCACGCCTGTTCTGGCTCTTCGCCGTCCCCTTCGCCGGGGATGACCTTGCGCACTGGCTGTCCCTTGGAGACCACGTAATGATCGAAATCGCGCACGACGACCGTATTAGGAAAATACTGCTGTGCTTCGCGCAGCACGTCGCGCTCGCGGTAACGGCGCGACAGATGCGTCAACAGCAGTGTCTGCACGCCCGCTTCACGGGCAAAGCGCGCCGCCTCACCCGCTGTGACATGTCCGAACGTCCGGGCCATCTCCCTGTCTTCGTCCAGATAAGTCGCCTCGGTGATCAGCGCGTGCGCGCCCGTCGCCACCGATTCCAGGCCGGCGAACGTCGCCACGTCGCCCGTGAAGACCAGCCGCGCGCCGGGCACGTCCTCGCCCAACACGTCGTCGGGATGCACAACGCGCCCATCGGCGAGGGTGATCGCTTCGCCGCGCACCAGCCGCGCCCGCTCTGGCCCGGCGGGCACGCCCAGCGCCTCGGCCTTCTCGACCAGGAAGGGGCGGCGCGCCTTTTCCTGGAAGACGTAGCCGTAGCAGTCGCGCCCGCGATGTTCCACCGGGAAGGCCGCGACGGAATAGTCGGCGTTCTCCATCAACACGCCCGGCTTGACATCAATCAGATGCAGGGGCATGGGCGGCTCGGCCCCGCGCAACACCACGCCATAGATCAGGTCCTGAATACGGTCGAGCGCCCACTTGCCGCCCCAAATTTCCAGCTCGTCTATGCTTTCCCAGCGCATGAAAGTAGACATCAGCCCCGCCAGGCCCAGAATGTGATCCAGATGCCCATGAGTGATCAGAATGCGGTTGAGCCGTTTGAAGCCAATGCCGCTCTTGAGAAGCTGACGCTGTGTGCCCTCGCCGCAATCAATCAGATAGCGGTGATTCTTGACGATGACCACCTGCGCCGACAGCCCTCGATGCAACGAGGGTGCGCTGGCCGATGTGCCCAGAAAGACGATCTCGAACATGATCCCCTATGCGTCCCCAATGCTGACCAGCCCTGTCGCGTCGTCCACAGACAGCGGGCGGTCGAGAAAGGCGCGTACCACGGCGATATTGGTCACCAGGTGCGACGTGATCGCGGGAGTAGTATACCAGCTTGGCCCGTCGGCCAGTGCCAGCGGTACCACGATCTGATCGGCCAGGTGCTCATCCACTGCCGCGCCGCTGCGATCGAAAGCCAGCAACTCGGTCACCGCTTTCTGCGCCACCACTTCGGAGGGCATTCCCCTGCGCCCCAGCACGCCGCAGCCGCCGCGCCCGTTAGCATATTCCGCCGCCAGAAACAACCCTGCCCCCGTGCTGATGCCGCTTACGCGCAGCGGACGGATGTCCACCAGGGCGTCCAGGCCCGCCAGCAGGTTCAGGGCGCGGTTGGCCATGCGCTGAGGAATATGCGCGGGCAGGTTGCAGCCCACCGCCGTCCCGAATATGCGCTCCAGCGGGCCACGCTGCCGCATGTCTATCCCCTGCAAATGCGCCCGCCCCGCGATCTCCACCGCCAGCGCGCCGCCCCCTTCCGGCATCCAGCCGTAGGACTCGATGCTCAGCGTCATCTCCGCCCCCACACCCCACAGGAAGGGCAGATACACATCGCGCAGGTAGTGCGCCGACGGGCTGAAGGGCACGTGTGTTCCCCCATGCACCCGCACTCGCGACGAGCCATCCGCCAGGGCCAGCGGCAGGAGCACCGTTTGCAGGACAAGTGTCGCCGCGCCCGCCGTGCCCACCACCCACTCGTAGCGCCCAGGGCGAACCGGCCTCCCCGGCGCGAACGTGATCGCCTCCGCGCCCACCTCGACGCCTTCGGTGTGCGCGGCACAGATGTCCGCGGCAGCCTGAATGGCCGTCACATGCTGCGCACGCAGGCCCGGCGTCTGCCGACCGGCGCGGATGCGCTCGATGCGTACAGGCATCCCCGTGATCGCGCTCAGGGTCAGGGCGGTGCGCACGATCTGCCCGCCGCCTTCGCCCTGGCTTCCGTCCAGATACAGCACGTTCGCTCTCCCACTGACCAATGGGCCTAGTCAACACAATGCAGCAGCTCCGCCGCCCGCAGACAGAGCGAAGCTCCCGCGACCCCCTACCCGCTGTTTTCCTCTTCCGGACGAGGAACAACCGTGATCTCGCCCAGCAGCAGGCGCTCACCGCGCGGGGCATAGTTCTGCGTCGCGTCGAGCACAGGCAGATGGTTCTCCAGCACGGCCACCTGATGCCGATAAGCCCCTACCGTGAGGGCATAGGTGTCCGGACGCAGATTCTCGCGCAGCCAGATATACGACACCTGGATGAAGAAGTCGCGCGGTTGTAGCTCGTTGGGCACCACGTCAATGGCATTGGCCTCGGCCCACGGCTCAAGCTGTAACACGCGCGGTTCGGTCTGTGTGTAGCCGAGCAAATGGGCGAATATCCCCAGATCGTCGGGCAGCGGGCCATCCACACGCCAGTAAGTCACCAGCACAATCGGCTCAGCACCAGGGATGCGCGGCGTGTTGAAAACGCTGGGATCATAGCCGGCGAAAGTCAGCCCGTGTTCGAAGGGCACCGGTAATTCGGCCTGTACCGGTCGCTCGTCCCCCTCCGGCATGAAGTAGGCCGGGGCGAGCAAATCCCAGCGCCCGCCTGCATCGCGTAACCGCTGCGTCACATCCAGTCGCCAGACGGCCCCTGCGGGCATCCCTGGTGCGCGCAGCGGCGTCGCCCCGGTCAGCCAGTCTGCCAGTTCCGGCGGCATGGTCTGCCGGTCTTGCGGGTCGGCGAAGACAAAGCGCATGGGCGCGCCCGCGTCAATCAACACCATACCGGCGCGGCAATCGGCATGGCGCACGTGCTGATTTTCGCGGTGACGCATCAGGCCCAGAATCTGGCGCGGCGACAGACCCGCGTCGCCCGGCACGTTCAAACCGGTGACGCATAGCGACACCGGCAGATCATCGGGCGTGCGGTCGAGGTAGGCGGCCAGCGTCGCCAGCTCGCTGTGATAGGCTGTGCGCACCGCGGGATCATGCCGCCAGTCGTCGAACAGGCGGTCGCGCACCATCCAGACGTTGACCAGCACGATCGCCGCCACCAACGCCGTCACTGGTTGCCAGGCGGTCTTCACCTCACGCCCGCGCAACCATTGCCATAGGGTGTGCACCCCCACCCCCACCAGCAGGTAGACCGCGGCCAGTGCCAGCAGATGCGCCGCAAAGTCCGGTTCCGGCCCGATCCAGGCGTCGGTGAGCACGCCGCAGGCCAGCGTCAGCAGCAAGAGGGCATGGCGCGGGTCGCGCCAGCGCCGGATGGCCTTCCCCACACCGATCAACAACAGCAAGGCCAGGGCCGGACCGAGCAACGCTCGCTGCCCCACGTTGACCGTGACACGGGCATCGCCTTCCCAGATGATCGCGCCGACGGCCCGCAACAGGCCATCTATCGCTTCCTGCACATCAGTCGGGCGCTCGCGCCACCAGGTATAGGCTTCGCTCATCTGCGGGTCGCGCAGGGTGGAAATGAGATAGGGCAGCGCGACAATGGTCGCCAGGACGACGACGAACACCCACATGCTCCACACCCGCCGCGACAACGGCTGCCCGGTCAGCCACAGGTGTAGAAAGAAAGCGAATCCCAACGGGCCGAGTAGGAGTGTCGAGTAATGCAGGTAGCCCGACGCGCCGAACAACGCGGCCAGCACAGCGAAGGGCAGCGTATAGGGCACGCGAAAGGTGACCTCGCGGCGCAGGTTGAAGGCGCGGATCAGCCACCAGAGCGTCAGGGCAGTGTACAAAGGGACAAGCGTCTCGGCGGTCACCGTGCGGGCCAGCAAGACCGGACGCACCGTCACCACCCCGATCGCCAGCGCCGCCAGCGACACGGGTGCGCCAAACAGGCGTCGCCCCAACGCATAGAACAGGGACAGCCCCACCAACCCACTCCACACCGGCAACAGGCGATAGCCGATCAGCCCATCGCCGACCAGGTTGGTGACGAAAGCGTTGAGCACGCCAAACAGCACCGCCCGCGTCTGCCCATCACCTACCTGATAGTAGACCGACACCTCACCAGCCTTGATCGCCTCAGTGATGCGAATATGGGCCAGCTCGTCAGCGCTGAAGCCCGGCGGCAAACTGCCCAGGCCCCACAGACGTAACACGGCTGCCAGCATCAATAGCGCGGTGATCAGGATGCGAGGATGATAACGGGCCACGTTCGCTCCTCAGAGGTGGGCACCGCTGACCCATCAGCGGCCCGGCAGCAAGATCGCAACCTACGCCCCCCTCGCTTTGCTGCCGGAGCCATCATTGTAGCACGCCTGCCCGAATGCTTCACGTCTGGATTTTCGGGGCGGGGAGTGAGTGGTACCTGATCAACATGCGCCCGGTCACCAGGCCTTACAAAACCAAGGATTCGTGAAAAATTGCACTAAAAGCTTGTTTCAGTGATATGCTTGATTCAAGATCGCGGGACGAATGGGAGGGGGATAGGCATATGCCTGCACAGTGCGAATTCATCGAGGGATGCCCCATCTACAAGTATTTCCGGGCACAGGCCCAACACGTTTTCAGGGAGCTATACTGCGAAGGCGACTTTGCATCGTGTGAGCGGCGCAAGCTGCGGCTGGCGGGGCAGCCCGTTCCCGCCAATTTGCTCCCGCATGGGGGCATGCTCTGGCGGGATGGAGAGCACCCCCCGACCTCCTGACCAGAGCTTCCTGGGCCTGTGCCAGCCCTCAAGACCGGCACAGGCCCTTTCGTTGAGCCTGTCTCCCAGGGGCGCGGCTCACGCCAGCGCGGACTCGTCCACCTGCGGCATACGCTGTTGGGCCTCGTGCACGGCCTCGGCGGGATACTCGTAGTCTTCCAGCCTGCCCGCAAAATAAGCCTCGTAGGCGGCCATGTCGAAGTGACCGTGCCCGCTCAGGTTGAACAGGATCACGCGCTCCTGCCCGGCCTCTCTGGCTTCCAGCGCCTCGTTGATGGCCGCACGGATGGCGTGCGCGCTCTCTGGCGCGGGGACAATGCCTTCTGCCCGTGCAAACTGCACCGCAGCGTCGAAGACGCTGTTCTGGTGATACGCCTGCGCCTCGATGATGCCCTCTTCGTGCAGCAGAGACATGACGGGAGCCATGCCATGATAGCGTAGCCCGCCCGCGTGAATACCCGGCGGCATGAAGTCGTGCCCCAGGGTATGCATCTTCACCAGCGGAGTCATGCCCACTGTGTCGCCGAAGTCGTAGGCGTAGATGCCCTTGGTCATGCTGGGGCAGGCCGTTGGCTCAGCGGCCAGGAAGCGCGTTGGCAACCCCTTGCTCAGCCGTTCGCGCACGAAGGGCAGCACCAATCCGGCCATGTTGCTGCCCCCGCCCACACACCCGATCACGACATCGGGGTAGTCATCGGCCATCTGCATTTGCAGCAAAGCCTCTTCGCCGATGATGGTCTGATGCAGCAGCACATGGTTGAGCACGCTGCCCAGGGAATATTTGACATCCGGATTCTTGACGGCAACCTCGACCGCCTCGCTGATGGCAATGCCCAGGCTACCAGGGCTGTTGGGGTCTTGCGCCAGGATGGCGCGTCCGGCGTCGGTGAGATTGGTAGGGCTGGCGTGCACAGTGGCCCCGAAGGTCTCCATCATCAGCCGGCGATAGGGCTTCTGCTGGTAACTCACTTTGACCATGAAGACCTCGATCTCTACGCCAAAGAACGCGCCCGCCATCGCCAGCGACGATCCCCACTGCCCTGCGCCCGTCTCGGTGCTGATCTTGCGCGTGCCCTCCAGCTTGTTGTAGTAGACCTGGGCGACGGCAGTGTTAGGCTTATGGCTGCCGACCGGGCTGACGCCCTCATACTTGTAGTAGATGCGGGCAGGTGTATCGAGCGCCTTCTCCAGTCGCCGCGCCCGGAACAGCGGGCTGGGTCGCCACTGCGCGTAGACGGCGCGCACCGGCTCTGGAATCTCGATGTACCGTTCCTGGCTCACTTCCTGCCTAATCAGCGCCATGGGGAACAGAGGGGCCAGATCATCCGGCCCGACCGGTTGCCGCGTAGCTGGATGCAAGACAGGGGGGAGCGGACGCGGCAGATCGGGCAAGATGTTGTACCAGGCACGTGGCATCTGGTCTTCAGAGAGCAGATACTTGGTGTGAATTTTGTCGGGCATGGCTTTTCTCCTTGTGCTCTACAGGATCGAAAGCATGAAAAAGAAAACGCCCGTCCCCGCAACAAACAGGGACGGGCGTCTGTTACCCGTGGTGCCACCCTGGTTAGGCCAGCTCACTACTCCGCGCGGCCTACAAATAAAAAACCGCCGGTGATGGCGGGTTTGCAGGCAGAGCCAGCCTCACTCCTTGCGCCCGGCTAACGGCGGCGAACCCGGCGCGGCATTTCCTCCGCGCGACTCCCCGGCCCATTCCGCCCCGGCACGACCCGTCCCGCCCTCTCAGTCGGTGAAGCGGTTCCCTGTTCGGCGCTTAGGGGCGTACTCTTCCGGTTCTCAGTCGTTGTTGATGATGATAGACGGAACGCAGGCCACTGTCAAGCGATATGCCGGTGCAGGGAGGTGCACAATGGGTCAGGCAGTTGGTTGTAAGCTTTAGCTGACCTCACCCCCAGCCTCGCCCCGCTCGGCAACGAGGCGCATCACGCCGAATGGGGCCGAGG
>FWPU01006462.1_pt1 | contig 23354 bp, 22 predicted proteins | sample 2228361 | NCBI WGS metagenome assembly FWPU01 (sample SAMEA103939777, study PRJEB20133) | metagenome
AGCGACCTTTGCTTTGTGACGGTCTCTCAGACCATGACACAATCGGCCTGCTGTGCCCTATTTTTATATCATACTAGATCACCAAGAAAAAAAGCCAACTCTTTGTGCCCTTGGCGGTTTTGTGTGAGGCATTATAATAAAATTTTGAATATCAAAACTCCCACCCCAATCGAGGTTATAATTAAGTATCGTCTCATGGGGGAACGATTTATCCCCTCTTGCCGTCCTGCAAGTGTAAGGAAGGAGCGCGTGAGATGTTTGACCGACAACAGTTTCGTCCTTTTCTTTTTACCCTTCTGCTTGCAGGACTTGTCCTCGGTGCTTGTCGCTCGCTTTCCGCTTTTCGAGCAGGGCAGAGCACTGCGATGCCAATTCTTATCGAAACCCCCTTCCCCTCAGCAACAGGAGAAATCACTCAGATGGAAATCCAACTCAGCGAAGGAAAACCTCCCTGCAGCACCCCCGCTGCAACAACACCCGCTCAACAAGAACCGCTCAGCGATGATCAGGTGCAAGCCATCTTTGCCCGCTTGCCGCAGATGCCGCCTGCAGAAGATCAACCTGCAGCGTTCAAACCGCCGGCTGAATTGCTCCCCCCGCCCCGACCCGGCCTGATTGTCCAGCAGCCCTTTCCACCCCCCGAAACGGCTGCTACCCCTGCCGTGGATCTCTCTGCCCCTTTAGAGGTCGTGCGCTTTGCGCCTGAAGGGGAAGTCGAAACCGCTACTTTTGTCAGCATTACTTTCAATCAACCCATGGTTCCGTTGGGCACCTTGGCGGATTTAGCCGCCCGTGAAGTGCCCGTGCGCATGGAACCCGCTCTGGAGGGGGAATGGCGCTGGTTGGGCAGCAAAACGCTGACCTTTGAGGTCGATTCGGAGATAATTGACCGCTTACCCAAAGCCACCATCTATCGCGTCACCGTGCCAGCCGGCGCCCAGTCGCTATTGGGCAACAAGCTGGCGAAGGATGTCGTGTTTACCTTTTCAACGCCGCCGCCCAAAGTGATCAGCACGTACCCCAGCGGACAGGCGGTCTCCCGCGAACCGCTCTTCTTTGTCGCCTTTGATCAGCGCATTGAGCCGCAAGCGGTTTTAGACACCATTCAGGTATTTGCCGAGGGGGAAAGATTTATCCTGCGCTTGGCAAGCGAAAGCGAGATCCAAGCCGATGAGGTGGTCAAAAAACTCGTTGAACAGGCGCTGCCTGGGCGATGGTTGGCTTTCAAAGCCACCCGCACTTTGCCGCCGGCTGCCAACGTCAGCGTGACCATTGGGCCTGGCACGCCTTCCGCTGAAGGACCCCGCTTGTCTTCCGAAGCCCATTCTTTCAGCTTTTCAACCTACGCCCCCTTGCGGGTAGAAGAATACCGCTGCGGATGGTATGACCGCTGTCGGCCTTTGCTTCCCTTTAGCATCCGTTTCAACAATCCTTTGGAAGCCAGCGCTTTCGAGGAAGGGTGGTTGATGGTTAGCCCGCCCATCCCTGGCCTCAACGCCAACTTGAGTGGCGATACGATCTTCATTGAAGGAGAAACTCGCGGGCGCACCACCTATGAGGTCACCCTCTCCCCAAAGATCCGTGATGTCTTCGGGCAAGAACTTGGCAAAGAGCTTACTCTGTCCTTTAGGGTTCAGGCAGCAGACCCCCTGCTGGTGGGACCAGGAGGTAACTTCTTAACCCTCGATCCGGCGTCCAACGGTGTTCTCAGCTTGTATGCCTTGAACTATTCACGTCTCGAGCTGCAGATTTATGCCGTGCAGCCCGAAGACTGGCATGCTTTCAAGACGTATTTACGCGACAGCGACCGTTCTGAGCCCCCACCCATGCATGGTCGACTGCTCGAAAAGAAAACGTTGCAGTTAGATATCCCCCCCGAAACACTCAGCCCTGTCTCCATCGACCTCAAGCCGTACACTCAAAACGGTTACGCACAATTAGTCGTCTGGGTTGCTCCACCCAAGCCGCTGATCGAGAACGAGGAAGCTCGTTGGCGGCGCGAATCACAAACCTTAACTCTCTGGGTTCAACTCACCCATCTCGCTTTGGATGCCTACAGCGATCACAGCCAGATGATCGCCTTTGTCAGCGATCTGCGCAATGGCGCGCCGCTGGAAGGGGTGACCGTTCAGGCAGAGAACGGGGCGGCCGTGTTGAGCGATTCACAAGGGGTTGTGCGCTTCCCTATCCCCTCTTCGGCAAGCTATCTGGTTGCCCGCCGTGGGGATGATGTGGCTCTCTTGCCCCGCTCGACCTCCTTCTGGTCACAAGAAGGTTGGAAGCCCCCAAAGCTCGGCCACTCCCTAGCGTGGTTTGTCTTCGATGATCGACAGATGTACCGCCCCGGTGAAGAAGTTCACATCAAAGGCTGGCTGCGGCGCATCGCCGGCGGAGCTGCCGGCGATGTGGGCTTGCTTACCCCTCCTTTGCCCGCCCTGACGTATCAAATCAGCGACTCTACTGGAAACACGCTCGGATCGGGTGAAGCGGCGCTCAACGCTTGGGGGGGCTTCGACTTGCGCTTTTCGATCCCCGAAACGGTCAATCTGGGTACCGCCAGTCTAATTCTGGAGGCGCGCAGCAGCGATCAAAATGCCCAAACGGTGCACACCTTTCAAATTCAAGAGTTTCGCCGTCCCGAATTCGAGGTCACGGCGCGCACCGAAAGCCAGCCGCCCTTCTTCTTAGGAGGACAGGCAACTGTCTCGGTAGAGGCAAAGTATTATGCTGGTGGCGGTTTGGCAAACACAGACGTAAATTGGCGAGTGACGTCTTCTCCAACAAGTTATCGACCGCCAGGCTGGGATGAGTTTAGCTTTGGCGTTGGGTCGCCGTGGTGGTGGGATGAATCACCTTTTTCAGGTGGCTCCGAGCGCGTCGAGACCTTTCAAGGCAAAACCGATGCCTCAGGCTTTCATTACTTGACCCTGAATTTCACCTCACCGCAAAAAGGGCTCACCGATGCCCGCCCCCTTCAAATCTTTGCCGAAGCCACGGTGATGGACGTCAATCGCCAAGCTTGGTCAAGCGCAACCACCCTGTTGGTCCATCCTGCGGAATTATATGTCGGCTTGCGCACCAAGCGTTATTTCGTCCCCAAAGGCACCCCCCTGCAGGTAGAATTCATCGTCACCGATTTAGACGGCAAAGCGGTCAGCGGTCAGGCGGTCGAAATCCAAGCCAGCCGTCTGGAGTGGAAAATGCATAAGGGGGTTTGGACGCAAGAAGTCGCTGAAGTGCAAACTTGTCAGGTGATGTCGGCTGCTGAGCCTGGCGTTTGTACCTTTCAAACGCCGTTGGGAGGCAGTTATCAGATCACCGCCCGCGTGCGCGACCGTGTAGAACGCCTTAACCAGACGACCATCACCCGCTGGGTCAGCGGTGGCGCAATGCGCCCGTCTTCCAAAATCGAACAGTCAGATGTCACCCTGATCCCCGACCGCCAGAGCTATCAGCCCGGTGAAATCGCTGAAATTTTGGTGCAATCGCCTTTTGCCCCTGCGGAAGGAGTGCTCACCGTCAGCCGCGATGGCTTTGTCTCTAGCGAACGCTTTCACGTCGACCAGAGCGGTTCGATCACCCTGCGCGTGCCGATTCAAGAAAGCTACATACCGAATATAAACCTGCAAGTCGATTTGGTTGGCGCAACGGCGCGCACCGATTCAGGTGGTAATCCTCAACCCAATTTGCCATCCCGCCCAGCCTACGCTGTCGGGACGCTCACCCTCGACGTGCCACCACTTGCGCGGACGCTCTCCCTAAGTGTGACTCCGCAAGAAAGCCAGCTTGAACCAGGTGCAAAGACCAAAATTTTCGTCTCCCTAGAAGATGCTGCTGGCGAGGCAGTGCCCAATGCAGAAGTCTCCGTGGTGGTTGTCGATGAAGCCATCCTTGCACTCACTCAGTATCAGCTCCCCGATCCGCTACAGGTCTTTTATCCAAAGCGCGCAGCGGCGATTGACAGTGTGTACAGCCGTGCCTCCATCGTGCTCATCGATCCGCTAAAGCTGGCGCAACAGGCGAGTGAGGCAAGCGTGGTTATGGAAGCAATGCCGTCATTGGGCGCCCAAGCTACCATGGTGCCATCGATGCGTGCGCCAGAGGCCGCCTCTGAAGCGGAAGCCCCTGAGCCTATCCCTATTCGATTGGATTTCAACCCCTTGGCTTTGTTCGCTCCGAGCGTTCAGACCGACCGCCAAGGGAATGCTGAAGTCGAAGTTCAATTGCCGCACAACCTGACGCGTTACCGCATTATGGCAGTGGCTGTAGATGCCGGCGGACGTCGCTTCGGCAGAGGGGAATCCAACCTGACTGCGCGGCTGCCTTTGATGGTGCGGCCCTCGGCGCCGCGCTTCTTGAACTTTGGGGATGTGTTCGAGCTGCCAGTAGTGGTGCAAAACCAAACCAATGAGGCAATGCTGGTACAGGTGGTAGCGCGAGCCAACAACCTGCAACTCTCGCAGAACGGCTGGCAGATTTGGGTGCCAGCAAACGACCGCCGCGAAGTGCGCTTTGCGGCGCAGACGGTGCAAGCCGGCAAAGCCCAGCTCCAAATCGCCGCCGTATCCAGGCAAGCTGCCGACGCTGCCCAGATCGAACTGCCGGTTTATACGCCGGCGACCAGCGAAGCCTTTGCCACCTATGGTGTGGTGGATGAGGGCAGTATTGCCCAGCCGATCCAGTATCCACGCGATGTCTTCCCCGAATACGGCGGACTGGAGATTTCGACTTCCTCCACCGCTTTGCAGGCGCTCACCGATGCGGTTCTCTATTTGGTTTCCTACCCCTTTGATTGTTCGGAACAACTGGCTTCCCGTCTGCTGGCAATTGCTGCCTTGCGGGATGTGTTGTCAGCGTTCAAAGCCGAGGGACTCCCCGATCCCGCCGAATTAGAGCAGGCGGTGACAACAGACCTTGCCCGTCTGGAAGGGATGCAAAACGAGGATGGCGGTTTTCCAATGTGGGTGCGGGGATATGACTCCGTGCCTTTTAACACCATTCACGTTGCGCATGCGCTGGTTCGTGCCCGTCAGAAGGGCTACGCGGTGCCGCAGCCTACCCTTCAGGCTGCTCTGGAATATCTGCGCTCGATCGAAAATCGTTATCCCCATTGGTACAGTGAACGCACCCGCCATACCCTCAGCGCCTATGCCTTGTATGTCCGCCATCTGGCAGGCGACTCCGATCCCATCAAAGCTCAAGACCTGATTCAAGCCGCCGGTTTAGAGAACCTCTCGTTGCAAGCTGTCGGTTGGCTGTGGGCAGTGGTGGAAAACCCCACCCAACGCGAACAAATCCGCCGCTTGATTAACAATCGGGTAGTCGAAACAGCCGGGGCAGCCAACTTTATCACCGAGTTCGACGAGCAAGACTATCTCCTGCTCGCTTCAGACCGCCGCACCGATGCCATCCTGCTCGATGCCCTGATGGGCGACAACCCCCAGAGCGACCTGATCCCCAAGCTGGTCAAGGGCTTGCTGGCGCATCGGGTCAAGGGACGCTGGGGCAATACCCAAGAAAACGTGTTCGTCTTGTTGGCGTTAGACCGTTATTTCAACACCTACGAAAGCCAGACGCCTGATTTTGTTGCCCGAATTTGGTTGGGCGAGACCTATGCCGGCAGCACCACGTTTCGCGGCCGCACAACCGAGTTCGTCGAAACCCTGCTGCCGATGGACTTTGTGCGCCAACAAACCGTTAGCGGGATGCAAACACTGTTGCTCAGCAAAGAGGGCAAAGGCAGACTCTATTATCGGTTAGGCCTCCGCTATGCCCCCAGCTCACTCAAACTGGAGCCACTCGATCGAGGCTTTATCGTCACCCGCCGCTATGAAGCGGTGGACGATCCCGCAGACGTTTTTCAAGACGCACAAGGACGCTGGCACATTCGCGCTGGGGCGCGCCTGCGGGTGCGCTTGACCATGGTGGCTGACAGCCGCCGCTATCACGTGGCGTTGGTGGATCCGCTGCCGGCCGGCTTGGAAATCCTCAACCCGGCGCTGGCAGTCAGCGGTAGTCTACCCCAGCAACCAGACTCCCCGCAGTGGCGTTATGGCTGGTGGTGGTGGCTGCCGTGGTACGAACATCAGAACCTGCGCGATGATCGCGCCGAGGCGTTTACCTCCCTTTTGTGGGATGGCGTCTTCGAATACAGCTACATTGCCCGCGCCACCACGCCGGGTACCTTTATCGTGCCTCCTGCCAAGGCAGAAGAGATGTACGCTCCCGAAGTCTTTGGGCGCAGTGCATCCGACATCGTGATTGTCGAATAAACCTGCTCATCCGACTCCCAACCCCAATTCGGATAAATTCGGTTAAAATCAGGGTTGGATGGAAAAGACGATGCGGGTTTATTTGGATATGGTGGGCTGCCGCTTGAACCAGAGCGAGCTCGAAGGCTTTGCGCGCCACTTTCGTGCCGCCGGTTGCACGTTGGTCGAAACCCCCGATCAAGCGGATTTGGTGGTGATCAACACCTGCACCGTCACCGCTGCAGCCGACTCCGATTCGCGAGCTAAAGCGCGCCAAGCCTACCGCGCCGGTGCCAAACAGATTGCCTTGACCGGCTGCTGGGCAACCCTGCACCCCGCCGAAGCCCTAGCCCTGCCGGGCGTAACCCACGTGATTCCCAACGCTCAAAAAGATGCCTTGGTCAACCAGCTCACCCAACGGTACGACCTTGAACCGTTGGAGCGCGAACCCCTGCCCGGCTTACGCCACCGCACGCGCGCTTTTATCAAAGTGCAGGATGGCTGTGATAATCACTGCACCTTCTGCGTTACCCGTTTGGCGCGTGGAGCCAGCCGCAGTCGTCCCATTCAGGAAGTGCTTGCCGATATTCATGCTGCGCTCGGCGAAGGTAAAAACAGGGCGCAGACAGTATTCAACGCCGCCGAAATTGTGCTAAGTGGTGTCCACCTAGGCTCGTGGGGGCAAGATTTTTCGCCCCCCCTACACCTGCGTCATCTGATTCAAGCCATCTTACAGGATAGTGATGTCCGCCGCCTGCGACTCTCTTCCTTAGAACCCTGGGATTTAGATGAGACGTTTTTCCGTTTGTGGGAAAACCCTCGCTTGTGTCGCCATCTTCATTTACCCCTGCAGTCTGGTTGCGCGGCGACGCTGCGACGCATGGCACGCAAGACCAGCCCAAGCGAATATGCCCAGCTTATCGAAACTGCTCGCGCTCTGATCCCAGGCGTCGCCATCACCACCGACATCATCGTCGGCTTCCCCGGCGAAGACGAAAATGAATTTTCCCAGAGCTTAGCTTTTATCGAACAGATGGCATTTGCCGGCGGACACGTGTTCACGTTTTCACCGCGCCTCGGCACTGCAGCAGCTCGCCTATCTCCTATGCCGCCCAAAATGATTAGCAAGCAGCGCAGTGAGCAGGTAAGAAATGTTCTGCGTGCTTCAGCCGAAGCGTTCCGTCGGCGTTTTTTGGGCAGCAGCGTGGAGGTCTTATGGGAAGCTACCCGCGCGCTCGCCCCTAAGGGGTGGCTATTGAGCGGCTTGAGCGATAATGCCTTGCGGGTGCTCGCTTATGCCCCGCAACCCCTCGCCAACCAGATAAACCGCGTGCGCCTGAAAGACGTTCAAGGCGAGGAGCTGGTGGGAGAATTGCTCGTTTAAGAGGTGATCGATGGCGGATTGCGTTTTCTGTCGCATCATCGAGGGCAAAGCCCCGGCAAAGGTTTACTATCGCGATGAGCACGTGATGGCCTTTCAGGATATTCATCCGGTTGCGCCTGTGCATATCCTGATTGTGCCGATTAAACACATCGAGTCGATCAACGCCATGACAGAAGAAGACAAACCTCTCATCGGACATCTCTTTTGGGTGGCACGTCAGTTAGCGGTCGAACAGGGCATTGCTCACAGTGGCTATCGCTCGATTATCAACACCGGACGCGACTCGGGGCAAGCTGTCTTTCACTTACACCTACATCTTATTGGCGGTCAGCGAGTACGCTTTCCCATGGGTTAAGGGTAGGTGAAAGCGCAGGCAGAAAGCAGAGGGATTTTCTCCAATAAGGTATAATGAAATTATGGAACTCAAAGAAAGACTGCAAAATGATTTAAAAGAGGCAATGCGCAGCAACAACGAGGTGCAAAAACGCACCTTACGCATGGCACTGGCTGCGATCCGTCTGTTGGAAGTCGAAAAAGGCATGCAATTGGACGACAGCGCCATCCTAGGGATTTTACAAAAAGAGGTCAAGGCCCGTCATGAAGCGATTGCCGACGCCGAACGCGCCGGCAGAGCCGACTTAGCCGCAGCTAGCCGTGAAGAGCTGGCTGTCCTCGAACAATACTTGCCCCAAGCGATGAGTGAGACGGAGCTCGAAGCGCTTGTGCGTCAAGCGATTGCCGAAGTCGGTGCAGAAAACGTCCAGCAGATGGGCTTGGTGATGAAATGGCTGATGCCTCGCCTCCAAGGGCGTGCCAGCGGTGAACAAGCCAGTCAGATGGTGCGCCGCCTGCTGAGCTGAGTGGCATTGGTCTAGGTGTTGCGCGAGGTAAGCAGGTTGTGATGAGCGCCATTGCCTTAGAACGTCGGTCGAGACGAATATTTCTGACCATCCTTACCCTGATCGTCCTGTATGGGATGGTTACGCTGGCTTTGGTGTTCCCCTTCCTCATGGATACCAACACCGCTTTATTGGCGGAAGGACAGGTTGCCACGCAGGACATTCAAGCTCCGCACGCCCTGACCTATGTCAGCAATATCCTCACCGAACAGGCGCGCCAGAACGCGGCGCGCAACGCTTCCCCTGTCTTTACCGCGCCCGACACGGCGATCGCACGCGCCCAGCGTGAGCGATTGCGCAACGCCTTAGCCTATATCAACAGCGTGCGCGCCGATGTCTATGCTACCCCCGAACAGAAACTGGCCGATTTGGCTTATCTGGAAGACCTCACCCTCACTGCCGAAGAAGCCCAAGCTATCCTTAACTTGAACGATTTGCGCTGGCAGGCGATCCAACAAGAAGCCATCGTCGTCCTCGAGCAAGCCATGCGAGTGACCATCCGCGAGGAGCGAGTCGCCGAGGTACGCCGCAATCTCCCCACCATGGTCAGCCTCGCCTTGAGCGAAGAACAGGCAGCCCTGGTGGTCAAACTGGTTGAGCCGTTTGTGGTTGCCAACAGCTTTTATAACGAAGAACTCACCCAAGCGGCGCGGGAAAGAGCTGCCCTAGCGGTCAATCCCGTCACACGCTCTTTTCAAGCCGGTGAGACGATTGTCCAACGCGGGCGGGTCTTGAAGCCGGAGGATATCGAGGCGCTTCAGGCGTTTGGATTGGTGCAGCCCAAGCCCGATATTGCATTTTGGCTGCAAAGCGTGTTGGTTTCTTTCCTAGTGGTCACCTTTTTGTTCTTATATATTCGGCGCAAGAAGTCGGTCAGCTCGGATGCACGTCTTACCACCGTCTTAATTCTGCTCTTTCTGGCATTCCTCTTCACCGCTCGCGCTTTGCCCAGCGATAGTCTCTTCACATACGTCTTTCCTTATGCAGCCTTTAGTATGGTCATCGCTGCATTGGTGGTCAACGCAGAAATTGCCATGCTGACCTCGGTCGGATTAGCCATGCTTGCGGCTTATGCCCAGCCCCAAGCACTAGAGCTCTTGATGTATATTCTGGTCAGCAGTCAGTTCAGCGTTTTAGCCCTCGGCAAAGCGCGGCGCATTGTCGCCTTCATTATCGCCGGCTTGACTGCCGGCGCAACGGGAGCTTTGATTCTGATTGTAGTCAACCGCCTGAACGGTGTAACCGATTTGCTTTCCCTAGTTTATCTCACCGCAGCAGTGCTGTTCGGTGGGATTGCCTCAGCGGGCTTGGCGCTTTTGCTGCAGTTTGTCTCGGCGCAGTATCTGGGGTTTTCCACAGCGTTACACCTCATGGACATCTCCCGTCCAGATCACCCCTTGATGCGCCTGTTGTTGACCAACGCGCCAGGCACGTACCAACACAGCCTGCAGGTTGCCAATTTAGCCGAACAGGCGGCTGAACGGATCAACGCCGATGTCCTGCTGGTGCGCGTAGGCGCCATCTATCATGACATTGGCAAGGCGCTCAATCCTGCTTTCTATATCGAAAATCAGGTTGCCGGTGGTCCAAACCCACACGATCAATTGGACCCCCTTGTGAGTGCCAAGATCATCATCAGTCATGTAACCGATGGATTGAACTTAGCCCGCAAATACCGCCTACCGCGCCGCATTCAGGATTTCATTAGCGAACACCACGGTACGATGATCGCCCGTTATCAATATGCCCAAGCGCTGGAACAGGCGCAGGGAGACGAGAGTAAAGTGGACATTCGCCAATTCCAGTATCCCGGTCCGAAACCGCGCTCGCGCGAAACGGCGATCCTGATGCTTGCCGATGGCTGTGAGGCTAGGGTGCGCGCCGAACGCCCCAAAGATGAACAAGAACTTCGTCAGGTGATCAAAAGCGTCTTCGACCATCGGATTGCTATGGGACAACTGGACGACACAAACCTCACCCTGCGCGACCTCTCTGAGTTGATGGATGCTTTTGCCACTATCCTGCGAGGGGTATATCATCCGCGCATCCAGTATCCCAAACTCGAGGAGAGTAAGCCTTCTCTGCTTCCACCACCGACCTCAGCGGAGAGTCCCCCGCCCCGCACCGAAGCAGTACCCTCCTTAGAAATCACTCAGCCCCTCTCCAGCGGGGCAAAAAAGCCTCTCCAAAGCCCTTGATGATCACAATACAGAAAAAACTCTCCCTTTCGAACGATGAGTGGCGTGCTTATAAAGCAACGCTCCAGCGGGCTGCCCAAGCAGCCCTTGCCTCAATTCCGTCCTTGTCCAAAAGCGAAATCACCCTCTTGCTAACCGATGATGCCCAACTGCGGGCATTGAACCGTCAATTTCGCGGCATAGACCAAGCCACCGACGTCCTGTCCTTTGCTATTGCCGAAGTCGACCCACAGAGCGGGCGTCAGTATCTCGGCGATGTGGTGATCTCCTTGGAACGCGCCCGAGAGCAAGCAGACGCCGCTGGCCACTCTCTGGAAGCTGAATTGACACTGCTGACCGTGCATGGCATTTTGCACTTGTGCGGCTACGATCATCAGCAACCCACTGAACAAGCACAAATGTGGGCGATGCAAAGATCCATTTTGGAGTCGTTAGGGTTTTCCATCTCACCCCCGAACGAATAAGCCCAGTCGTATGCCTTTGGTTTCTCTAATCCCCTTTCTACGCAAGCGCGCCAAATCGTTTCAATATGCCTTTGCAGGGTGGTGGTTTGTCATTCGAACGCAACAAAACGCCTGGATCCACGCCGTGGCAAGCGTTGCTGTTGTCCTCCTAGCGCTCTGGCTGCGCCTTAGCCTGCAAGATTGGGCGGTGATCGTCTTGACCATTGCACTGGTCTGGACGGCAGAGTTTCTCAATACCGCCTTGGAGGCCATTGCTACACTGGCTGCCAACGGCAGGCAACATCCTTTGGCAAAAGTGGGCAAGGATGTCGGCGCAGCAGCGGTGTTGATCGCCGCCCTCGCTTCCATTGTAATTGGCCTGCTGATCCTCGGCCCACCCCTTTTAGAAAGGTTGGGATTCTAAATGACGCTTTCTTTTCGTTTTGGCACCGTCGGCTCCCCAAAATCCACACCACCCAAACCGGGTGGCTCGGTGGGAGCCATTTATCGCTTAACCGAATTGGAATTGAACGCCTTGGAATTGGGCTGGGTACAGGCAGTACGAGTTTCAGAGAGCACCTGTGCCGAGATTCGCGCCATAGCTCAAGCCCAAGATGTCTGTATCAGTGTGCACGCTCCTTATTTCATCAATCTCAATGCAGATGAGGGGGAATGGCCTAAGTCGCGGAAACGGCTGATGGACGCTGCCCATTACGGCAATCTGGCCGGCGCTACGGATATTATCTTCCACCCTGGCTCGTATTTTGGCAAGAGCGCCGTTGAGGTACTGCCCCTCGTACTGGAACGCTTGCGAGGCTGTGTGCAGGAACTGCGCCAGATGGGCAACCCCGTGACCTTGCGCCCCGAAACAATGGGCAAACCCGCTATGTTGGGGTCGCTACAAGATACGCTGCTGATGAGCCGCGAAACCGAGGGGGTGAAGCCATGCATTGACTTTGCTCATCTGCACGCCCGCGCTGGCGACGGCAGCATGAACACCTACGAAGAATGGTGCCAAGTTTTGGAGCAAGTTGCCCAAACGCTGGGTGAGGGCGCCCTAAAAGAATTGCATATTCACCTTTCGGGCATCGAGTATTCGGCGAAAGGCGAGCGCGAGCACCTGCCTGTACAGGATGCAGACCTGGACGTACAGGCGATCTTTCGGGCGCTAAAGGACTTTGAATGCCGCGGGCGTATCCTGTGCGAGAGCCCAGTGCTGGAAGAGGATGCCTTGTTCCTGCGCCAGCTTTGGATGGAAGTTTGCGGCGAAACCCCTTAACGGGCAACGCCGTTAAAGTTGATCAGGATCAGGTTCTGATCGCAAGCGCCAAAGGTATCGAAGTAGATCCGATCGGTGAGAGGTTGACCCTGCGGGTCGAAGAGTTGAATATATAAGCTCGCTTGGGTTGCGATGGGCACATCTCCCAAAACGACTTCAAATCCCGAAAAGCCGTACAAGGGTGCCGTGCCGCTGAGGCTGAGCTTTTCGATGCTCTCTCCGTTGAGAATGCCGCCGACAACCACCAACACTGAAGCCGCCGGAACGGGTTCGCCTTCCACATCGAAGATCTGTCCAGCCACGCCTGCCCATTTACAGCCTAGATCGGGATAAAAGGCAGTGCTTGCCATGGCTTTGGGGCTGCCTGGGCTGAGAGTATAAAGCACCATCTCCGGCGGCAGGGCAGTGGGAGTTGGGGGTTGGGTTGCCGTTGGAACGGAGGTTTCGGTTAGGGTAGGTGTAAAAGTAGGAGTGATGGTCGGTCGCGGTGTGATGGTTGGGCTTGCTGTCCAAGTGGGAGGTAAAATTTGCAGCGGTGTAGGGGTCAAGGTGGGCATTTGGACAGGTTGAATCGGGGTAGGCGGTGGAAATAGATTCAGACTGCTATATGGGTCGAGATAAATAGCCATCACGACCACTGCTACACAGCAGGTCATACTCAGCACCAGCACGGTTAGAACGTTCCACAACATGGTCAAAACCCTGCGCGGTGAGCTGCCGTAATCATCATCAAATGTTCCCATCCACCACCTCCCGAGCGTTCCTAGTTGATAAAGATTTCGATTTGAGCGGCAGCGCGGCGTTGCGCAAGCCATTCTTGCAACACCAAGCGCTGGAGAATGCGGTAGGCTTCAGCCGTCAGAGGTCGCTGAGGTTGACGATCAATGACCTGGACGATGTGATAGCCAGCGATCGTGTGCACCACCTCGCTATACTGGCCTGGTTGCAGCGAGAAAAGGACTTCTTCCAGTTGTTGATCGAAGACTACCCCGCGTGCCAGCCATCCCAAATCACCATAGGTAATGGGATCGAATTGCTCTGCCAGTTCGCCGAAATCTTTGCCGTTCTTGAGCTCCGCCAACACTGCTTGGGCTCGTTCGGCAGAATAGACCAATATTTGCCGCGCATGAACCTGCTCTGCTTGACGAGGGGTTTGGGCGAGAATTTGGTTACGCATCCATGTGGCGGCAAGCTCACGCTTTAACGCACTGCGCAGGCTCTCCGCCGTATAACCGTATTCCGCCATCCAATCCTCTAAAGCGGCTTGCCCACCCATCTGGGCGGTTAGCTCTTCAAGGCGATCTTCCACCATTTTTTCGTCTACCTGATACCCTGCTTCTCGGGCAGCCTGTGCCAAAAGAACTTTGGCAATCATGTCCTCGATGACGTTCTGTTGTGCTTGGGTTGCCAGTTCCGTGCCAAATGCCATCTGATAACGGGCAAGCTCAGCTTGGAACTCGGCAAGTGTGATACTCTCACCGTTAACGCTGGCGGCGAGAGGGACAGAGGTCGCTGTTGGGAGACTGAGAGTCGGCGTTGCGCTCGGTTGCGGTGTCGGCTCTGGAGTTGATGTTGGCTGAGAGCAAGCAGCCAAGGAAAGTCCTATCAATCCGATCCCGATCAGCATCTGCAACCAACGCCAGCAGCGGAATTTTGAAATGAAATGGCGAGATCGAAGTTTTAGAGTCATTGAATTGATTATAACTGATGAACAGATGACAAAGGACGATTGGGAAGCTTGGGCTTTGAGGTGATTTTTTACAAAAAGTGGCAAAGGATAGGGGATGAGTACCTATTGACACAATTGCCTTGCCTTGCTATGATGATCATGGAGGTGAATATGAACCGCGCTCAGGTACTTTTGGATGATACCCAAGCTCGCCGCCTGCGTGAGTTGGCTGCCCGTGAAGGAAAGAGCCTCTCAGAAATTGTGCGCCAAATTCTGGATGAGTATTTTGCTTGGCAGGATCACCGATCACAGCATGAAAACCTGCGTGCTTTACAGGCATTAGATCAAATTCGCGAGAAAACTGCTCAACGAGGCATGTACGAAGGAGACCCGGTCAACCAAGCTCGCCAGGAGCGGGACGCCGAGATGGAGAATATATGGCAACAGTGGTCATAGACGCTAATCTTGCCGTAGGGTTGGTGCGGCAGATGGCCTTTTCTGATTCTTTCCGTCACAAGATAGAGCAATGGTTTCATGCAGGCATCCATGTCGCCGTACCCGGATTATGGGATTACGAGGTAACTACCGCACTGCGCAAGCTATGGGTGCAAGGTGCACTTACTGCCGATGAAGCAAGAGCAGGCTTAGAAACATTGATGTGTCTTGGGCTGGATCGCTATCCTGCCGACAAAAGACTTTTACTATCTGCTCTGCGCTGGTCGGATCAGTTGGGACATAGTAAAGCGTATGATGCCCAGTACGTTGCACTAGCAGAGCAGATCGGCGCAGAGTTGTGGACTGCTGATCAGCGGTTGGTCAATAGCTTACAAGCACTGGGTGTAAATTGGGTGCATTGGATTAGCGAGGTTTAGCAAAGGAATGATTCAACGCCGATTCCGTTCTATCTTGCGATTTCTCTTTCGATGGCTCACCCGTCTGGAAGTGATCGGGTTGGAAAATGTCCCGCTGATCGGTGGATATATCCTTGCTACCAATCACTTAAGCCGCTTAGACCCCCCGTTGCTGTTCATGCTCATCGAGCGAGATGACTTGAATGCCTTAGTAGCGGATAAATACAAAAAATATCCTGTTATCCCCTGGTTGGTGAACGCCTTGAAGGGAATTTGGATCAATCGCGAAGAAGCCGATTTTCGCGCCCTTAAAGAAGCCCGCCAATATCTGCAAACAGGAGGGTTATTAGGGATTGCCCCTGAAGGCACGCGCAGCCCGACGAAAGGTCTGTTACCAGGCAAACCAGGCGTAGCATATCTGGCAGATAAAGCCAATGTGCCGGTCATCCCGGTAGCTATCACCGGCACCGAAGGGGCAATTTTCAAGATCTTTACCTTGCGGCGTCCAAAAATCCGCGTCGTCTTTGGAGAGCCAATCAAATTGCCCCCTGTTGGGCGCGAGCAACGTGAGGAGCAACTGCAGCGCAACACGGATGAAATCCTATGTCGCATTGCCGCCCTGTTACCACCTGAATACCGTGGCGCTTATGCGCATCATCCCCGACTATTAGAACTGCTCGAACAGTCCTCTTCCCCTTCTTGAGCCGAGAGAACGTTGGCACGGTGCTGAGGGAAGGAATTTTTGGCTCAGGCGTGATAGAATACGCCCTATGAAGAACTGGCGTTTTTGGCTGGGCGTTTTGGTCAGCCTTTTTTTTCTGGGGTGGGTTCTCAAAGACCTGCTGCCCGAAATCGAGCTTTTTTGGGTAGCTCTACGTCAAGCACAATATGGCTGGCTGATACCTGGCGTGGCGGTTTACTTCCTCGGCGTGTGGGCGCGCGCTTGGCGATGGCATTATCTGCTGCGCCGCCTGAAGCCTGTTCCGACGCGCACGATGTTTCCCATTGTCGCTATTGGCTATATGGGGAATAACATCTACCCTGCTCGGGCAGGAGAGGTCTTGCGGGCGGTGGTGTTAAAACGCCGCGAGGGTATTCCGATCTCGGCATCTTTAGCAACCATCATTGTCGAACGAATTTTCGATGGTTTGGTGATGTTGGCTTTTGTGTTCGTCAATTTGCCCGAGTTAAGCCGCCTGACGGCCGGCGCAGGGGTAGCCGGCTCAAGCAGTATCCGCCAGATTGCCCTAGGGGGGGCAGGGCTATTCTTTGGGGCATTGGTCGTCTTTCTGGTTGCCGCCATGTTCCCTCAGCGGACACAAGCCCTGGTGGCATGGCTGGCCAGTCGGTTTATCCCCGCAAAATGGCGTGAGAAGACGCTCTCGTTGAGCGAACGTTTCCTCAGCGGTTTAGAAGCCTTACGCTCACCGCTGGATGTGTGGATGGTTTTCCTGACCTCGGTGGTTATCTGGCTGTTTGAGACGGCTAAATATTGGTTTGTGATGCACGCTTTCCCCTTTGAGGTGAGCTTTTTCGCTCTGATGTTAATGAACGGGATCGTGAATTTGGCGACCACCCTTCCCTCTGCGCCAGGCTATATTGGCACGTTCGACAAGCCAGGCATCGCCGTATTAGAAGCCTATGGGGTCAGCACAGCCGTGGCTTCCAGCTATACCATCGTTTTGCACATCGCTTTGTGGCTGCCGATCACTGCGCTGGGAGCCTATTATCTCTGGCGCGAAGGCTTGCGCTGGCAAACAGCTCTCAAGGAGGCCGAATGACCGATCAACCATTGAAACGGCGCGTAGCAGTCATCGGGGCAGGCTTCGGCGGTCTGGCCGCCGCCTATGACTTGTTGAAAGGCGGGCGCTCGGTAACCTTGTATGAAGCAGCCGATTACGTAGGGGGATTGGCAAGCGGTTTTAAGGAACCTCACTGGGAGTGGTCGGTGGAAAAGTATTATCACCATTGGTTCGCCTCCGACCGCTACATGTTGCAATTGATCGATGAGCTGGGTTGGCGCGATCAAGTGCGTTTTCCCCGACCCTATACGGTTGTGTACTATAAGGGAAAGTTTTATCCCTTCGACTCCATCCTTCAGATGGCGCTCTTTCCCGGTTTGGGCTGGGGGGTAGATAAAATCCGCTTTGGGTTGGTGGGGCTTTACTTGCGCCTGACCAACAACTGGCGTGCTTTAGAGCAAACGACCGTCGAAGCTTGGATGCGCCGCTGGGCAGGGGATCGCGTCTATGAGCTGATGTGGCAGCCCTTGATGATCGGTAAATTCGGTGAACGCTATGCGCCGCTGGTGAACATGGCATGGATGTGGGCGCGCATCAAAGCGCGCACCACCCGCTTAGGCACCTTTGAGGGCGGATTCCAAGCCTTTGCCGATCGCTTTGCAGCGCGCCTCAAAGAGATGGGGTTGGAGTTACGCCTTTCCTGCGCGGTACAACGCCTTTCGGTTGCCTCGCAAGGGGGAGTGAACGTCCAAACCGCCATGGAAGCCGCCCACTTTGACCAAGTATTGGTCACACAGTCACCGGCGGTATTAGCCCGTCTTACACCTGAACTGCCATCCGATTACCTGCGCGGGTTATTGGAATTGAAAAGCATGGGTGCAGTGGTGCTGATCTTTTCCCTGAAGCATCCCCTATCGCCGCAGGGCTATTATTGGTATAACATCCCCAAATCAGCCGGCTTTCCGTTTCTCGCTTTGGTGGAGCACACCAACTTCATTCCGCCACGCTATTTTGGCGGCGAACATTTGGTTTATTGTGGGGATTACCTTGAGACAGATCACGAGTACTTTCAGCTCAGCCAAGACCAATTGGTCGAGCGCTTTTTGCCGGCGCTGCAGCGCATCAACCCAAACTTTTCTGCGGCGTGGGTCAACAAAACTTGGTTATTCCGCACCCCCTATGCCCAACCGGTGCCATTCGTCAACCACTCTCGCCATATCCCGCCCATCGAGACGCCGCTGCGCGGCATCTACTTCGCCAGCATGAGCCAAGTTTACCCGTGGGATCGCGGCACGAATTTTGCCGTCGAGATCGGGCGGCGGGCAGCGCGGCTGATGATGCAATCCGCAGCATGAGCGAGGTAGCATAGGCATTTTGTTCGGGAAGAGGGGTGGAATCACTTTTTAGGAGCAAATCTTTTCTCAAGGAGAACAACATGAGAGCAGAACTATTTGCCTTGTTGACTGCAATGGCTTGGGGGATCGGTGGCTATTTTGAGAAAAAAGGACTGCATTTGGGCAACCTATCTCCGCAGATGGGTATCACCATTCGCACAGCCGTTGCGCTGGTCATCTTAGCTGCGGTGAGTTTTCCCCAATGGAAAACGCTCAATCAGGCTGGCAGCAAAGCGCTGTGGATGATGGTTTTGGGAGGCGGAGTGGTTGCTGGCGCAGTTGGTATGTTGTGTTTTTATACCGCCCTAAAAGGCGCACCCTTGGGGCGGGTGATGCCTATCGCCTTTACCTCGCCGCTTTTCGGGGTACTGATGGGATTGTTGTTGGGCGGTGAGCCGCTCACTTGGAAAGTCGTGCTCGGCGCCTTGCTCACTGTCAGTGGCATTATCGTCTTGACCTTTGGATGAATCTCAGCGCTCTGCGGTCTTTGTTGACCCCCTTGGGGGAACAAGCTTTGGCTGAGGCGATAGCTCTAGAGCCTAGCGAAGAAAGCTATTTGCGCCATTTTCAAGCCCTATGTCGCCGTTTTGAACCTGACCTAGCGCAAGCTGCATTGGAAACAGCGATCCTGCGCCGCAAAGCCAAAAGCAAAACCCCCCATGCGGAGCATTTGTATTTCACGCGTGAGGCTTTGGAACAAGCTTCACAATGGGAAATCGCCCTTTATCGTGCAGGGCGGTTGCAGGGTTTTGAAACGATCCTAGATTTGGGTTGTTCGGTTGGCGGGGATACGCTTGCCTTTGCCCAGCGCGCCTTCACCGTCGGAATCGATCGCGACCGCTTACGGCTCTGCATGGCACAAGCCAATGCACGAGCGATGCAGCTTGAAGGACAGGTTTGCCTGATTCAAGCCGATCTGACTCACTCCTTGCCCTTAAGGCACGCTCCGATGCGCTGGGCAGGCTTCTTCGACCCTGCCCGACGCGCGCAAGGGCAGCGGCAGTTTCATGTCGAAAGTTATCATCCGCCCTTGAGCATCGTAAGAAGCTGGCGCCCTTTTTTACCTCATCTGTCAGTAAAACTGTCTCCAGCCGTAGCGTTAGCGGAACTGGTCGAATATAGCGGCGAGGTGGAGTTTATCTCCTACAAAGGAGAATTGAAAGAAGCCGTCCTTTGGCTGGGCGATTTACAGACCTGTTCCCGCCGAGCAACGCTGCTCCCGGCTGCAGTCAGCTTGTGTGCCACACGGGATGAAGGGGGCGAGGAAAGTCTGCCGCTCTCGCCACCGCAGGCGTATCTCTACGAACCTGACCCTGCCATCCTGCGTGCCGGCTTGGTGCAGAAACTGGGGCAGATGCTGAACGCTGCCCAAATGGACGATGAGATTGCCTACCTCACCGCCGACCAAGCCATCAGCACCCCCTTTGCGCGCTCGTGGAGAGTAGAAAGCTGGTTTCCCTTTCAACTCAAACGGCTGCGCGCTTATCTGCGCCAACATCAGGTTGGCAAAGTAACCGTCAAGAAGCGGGGGTCACCCTTGCAGCCCCAACAGCTCATCCAAACCCTGCGCTTGCAGGGTGAAGAAGAGCGCGTTCTCTTTCTAACTCACTTGCGCAGTCAGCCGATCGTCGTGGTTGCTTTCCCCCCTCGTGATCGTCCCGTGTAAGACGACATCGGGTTCGAGAAAATCAAAGTTTCGCAAGATAGCTTTTGACTTCGTCAAGGGTGACCTTCTTTCCCGTTGCCCCGTAATCTAGGGTAGATAATCCACCGACGATATTCCCCCAGCGCAGGCACGTCTCGAGGGGGAGACCATCCAGCCAAGCGCGCAAAAAGCCGGCGTTGAAGCAGTCGCCGGCACCGGTGGTGTCCAAAGGTTTGAGAGAGAGTGCCGGGACGTGGCTCAACTGACCGTTGGTAAAAGCGTAAGCGCCTTCTGCGCCGGCTTTGACCACCACCAAAGGGCATAGCTTGCCCAGCGTTTGAATCGCTCGCTGTAGATCGGTCTCGCCAGTCAGGTGAAGCGCTTCGGCAGCGTTGGGCAGAAAGACATCTAAGCTGCGGATGGCATTGCGCACCTTGAGATATCTCAACTGCGTGTCGGGATGCGAATTGCCGTCCATGACGACTTTCATGCCTTTTGATCGCACCCAATGTAAGCCGAGATGAAAAAGCGCGCCGGCATAGAAACCCGGCACAAAGAGCAAGCGCGCCCGAATCTTGCGCAAGGCGGGGATCAGCGGATCGGGGTCATAATAAGTGATGAAAGCGCGATCTTCGGGAAAAGAGGCTGCCACCGTGAGACGGCGCAAGGGACGCGGGTGGTGGACGAAAAAGGTCTCGTCCAACCCTTCTTGGCGGGCGGCGCGCAGGGCAATTGCACTTAACTCATCGTTGCCAAAATCGCCCGCCCATGCCACACGCAGCCCAAGTCGATGCATTGCCACGGCACTGTTGTAGGCCTCACCGGGAATCATGGCGAAGCCTTTGCCGACTACCTCCCGTCCGAGGCTAGGGAGTGCAGGCAAGCCGGTGAAAATCAAGTCGATAGTGTAATTCCCCACCACCAGAACATCATACAAGGGTTGGCGATGCAACGATGCTTTTTCTGACCTCATGGTTGGAAGGAAAAACTTTCCCGAATCAGGTCAATCTCCGCTCTATACTGATCCAACGAACCGGCGTGAAAGGAAAGCAAATAGGCAAAACCGTCTTTTTCCACCCACAGGTCATAAAATTCCCACCAAGGCTCTCCCCACGGTCGACGGTAACGCAAAGCGATTGCCGTTTGTCCGGCTACTTGCGCAGTGGACTGGGTGAAATCCGCCACTTGAGACAAGAGGGGTGAATAGGTGTTTTGCACCACAGTTTCTAATGCTTCGCCTCCCAGCGGCTTTTTCGCCACCGAGAACCAGATGCCGAACTCGCCTCGCTTACGGACACTGGTCAGCGCTGCCAATTCCTCCACGCCGAGCTTGTAATAGTCTTTTTGGAGTTCGTAACTGCCCCATAATTCGGCCATTTGCTGCCAACCCGAAGGGATCTCGAAGCGGAACTCGCTGTGTTCGAAGGTGCGATCTTGTCTCCCATAAGCACAGGCAAGGTTGGCGCCAAACAGAGTCAGCAAGCAAAAAAGAATAGGCAGCACTTTGGTTTTCACATCGATCTCGCTTTCGTTGATTTGTTGATCTAACCCAATTGGAAAGAGCCCCCTTGATCGTCATCGAACCACTTGATTTCAATCTCTAGGCTGTGTTGAATGCCCTGATTGCCTTTTTGTTCGTCTTCCACTTGGATTTCTAAGATTAGGTTATCGGGCAGGTTAAGCACCTGTTCCTGCGATCCCTGTCGCAAGACAACTTCACCGGCATCGATTTTATCCGCCATTTGGCGTAAAAATTGGGCAACTTCGGAACGGTTTTTACGCTCCTCCACCCTGAATAATCTGGTTTCGTTTCCCATGATCCTCTTCTAAGGTTGAACTACATCGCGCCTTTTGCAGCTTTTCAATCTATGCCCTACTGACGATCGCCAAGGCCATCAAGCGGACACTTCCCTGCTTGAAACCGCAACACCTATCGACGGCGACGCCGTTGACGGTAAATCGGCGGGGAATCAATGGGTGTCAGGAAAGACCCCCCACTGATCCGAAAGATAATCGTATACAGGACGGTCAGCGCCCCAAAACCCAACACCATCAAAACCAAACCGACCAACAGGTTGCCATAAAGGTGACGGATAGGCGGCAGAGGTAGAAAGGGAATGCGCACCGTAGCCAATAGCTCAGGCGGCATCACGATCCAGCGGCTCAAGATATTCGACTCGACAATTAGAACTGCGCCGGCATAAGACATGACCGGTATAATCAAGAACATCAGGCAGCCGATGCCGCGCCAGATGGGATGTACCGTCCAAGGGCGCTCTTTTGCGGGCGGCCGACGATCAAAGCGGGCATATTTGCTCATTAAGCCCCTCCTAAAAAGAACAATAGAAGTTAGCTGTTTTCTGGTTCAAATAGCTGCGGGTCGACATCTTCGACATCACTACATACAGTAATCCCCAATTTTTCGGCTACCTGTTTCGCAGATTTGTCCACCATTGGGGAAATCACCAACAATTGATTCGCCCGTCTCCCATGTCGTTCTTCATAGAAACGAGCCTTACGTTCGAAGGAATACATGTCCGATCGGCTCATGGACGATTTGATCTCGCACAGGATCAAAACCCCATCGTGGATGATGACATCTAGTTCAACTTGGTCAGGATGTCCAAAAACTTTACCGCTGTCGTCAAACTCCTCAACCCTGTGAACTTCAACGCCAAAGTTCTGAGTGAGGATGGTTTCTAGTCCTTTGCGATAAGCATTTTCGCTCATTATCCCCCATCGGGCACCAAGCGCGCCAATCGAACGATCAATTTTGCGGCTCAGAGCCATGATCTCTTCATGGACTTGTTGGAAATGGCGACTATTCTCTTCCCAGCGTCGCTCGCTGTCCAGCCGCATCTCTTCCAGTTTCTTCTGGTTTTCTTCCCACTTGCGTTGGTTCTCTTCCCAGCGCAAGCGGTCTTCTTCCCAGCGACGTTCACTATCCAGCCGCATCTCTTCCAGTTTCTTTTGGTTTTCTTCCCACTTGCGTTGGTTCTCTTCCCAGCGTCGCTCGCTGTCCAGCCGCATCTCTTCTAGTTTCTTTTGGTTTTCTTCCCACTTGCGTTGGTTCTCTTCCCAACGCAAGCGGTCTTCCTCCCAGCGACGTTCACTATCCAGCCGCATCTCTTCCCAGCGCCGTTCGCTTTCAAGTCGCAGGGCGCGAATCTCGGCAAGCATCTTTTCAAATCGATCTTCCGTCTCTTTTCTATCAGCGAAGGAGGGCTTCATCAAGCGTTCGATCAGAGCGCGTATCTCCGGATCGCTCTCCAAGGCGCGGGGCAACTCACGGATCAAGATTTCCCGAATTTCCGACTCGCTCAGCGGCTTTTCCATTTCCCAAATTCCTCCAATAGGATTATTATATCATCCCCCTCAATTAATCTTAGGCGAGAGAACATTCTTCTAATTAGTTTTTGGTGCAAAACGCGCTCCTGAGTGCACTTATTCCCGACATAAGAAATCGTACCTTACCAACTGATCAGGCTCTAGCGGCCGCATATCGGCCGATCACCAGCAGATTCCCGGCAATAACGCCCCATCCGATCCATCTGCCGAAGCCCTGTATTCCGTGGTCACGACAGCGGTCGAGTTCGTTT